>Ga0308167_1000729_pt1 | contig 50147 bp, 40 predicted proteins | sample PhyCR1_2_FD_202138 | JGI IMG/M metagenome (GOLD analysis project Ga0308167, IMG submission 202138) | Phyllosphere microbial communities from UC Gill Tract Community Farm, Albany, California, United States - DLSLRC.R1 | ecosystem: Host-associated > Plants > Phyllosphere > Unclassified | place... | reverse complement strand
CTACTCAATCAAACGCTAGCTATACGCGTGCAGGGTGCGCTGACACAGCGCAGAACGCACACAATCCTCTTTGCCGAAACGTACGATGCCAACCATCTCGTCCTCTTCGAAACGCGCCAGCGCGTCTGCGAGACCGGAAGGCACCCCAGCGGGCAAGTCGCACTGGGTAATATCACCATTCACAATGACCGTGACGTTTTCGCCCAGGCGGGTCAGGAACATTTTCATCTGGGCGGCGGTCACGTTTTGCGCCTCATCCAGAATAACCACGGCATTTTCAAAAGTCCGGCCGCGCATATAGGCGAACGGGGCAATCTCGACCTTGGCGATTTCCGGACGCAGACAGTACTGCATAAAGGATGCGCCAAGACGTTTAACCAGAATGTCGTACACCGGTCGGAAATAAGGGGCGAATTTCTCGGAGATATCGCCGGGCAGGAATCCCAGATCCTCATCGGCCTGTAATACCGGGCGCGTAACGATAATCCTGTCAATATCCTTATGAATCAGGGCCTCTGCCGCTTTCGCAGCGCTGATCCAGGTTTTGCCGCAACCGGCTTCACCGGTAGCGAAGATCAGCTGTTTCGATTCTATGGCGTTGAGATAGTGTGCCTGAGCTTCATTACGGGCTTCTATCGGTCCCCGGTCGCGCACATCGCGCGCCATGCCAATTGAGTCCAGCCCACCCATTTGCACCAGCGAAGTGACCGATTCTTCTTCACGCTGACGATGACTCCGGGAGTCATTGCGAAGCACTCGTCTTGCTTCCCGACGCGCTTTGATCACTGCTTTCTGTCTTCCCATAGTGGCACCTTACAGTTGGTTTCATTTCCCGCGTCAGGCCAGTAGCCCGTTGCGATTACGTGAACGCTTTAGAGGTTTCAGTTGGCTTCCTTTAGAGCCGTGACAGGCCATGAATTCAGGCATGCAGCAGCAGTACAGCGTTGCTGTATACCGGTAAAAAAAGGATGCGAAATGACAAGAGAGAACGTTGGAGAGAGGAGGATGTTACGAGGCAGAATAGCCCTCGCGGTTAAGCGCAATCTAATTACTGATACAGACTTTCCATAAAAGAATCGACCCATGCGCGAACTCCAGTGTGATACATCAACACGTCTGATTACGCTTACTGAATAAAGTGCACCATTTTATTGGCGCTTTGCAACAGTAATTTTACTTCATGGCAAAGTAATTGCGAATCGGGTGTTAACACTTTAGCAGCCAAATACAGAATATTCTTTTATTTTCAATGTCTTATTTTATTTTGTCACACTCAAAATCGCGTTAAAATTTCAGCTAAAACTGAGCAAAAAAGCGTCTGAGCGGGTTATCAGACAAAAAAATGCTCCGCCGGTGGCCAGGCAGAGCAGGATGGATGAAATTTAATCAGGCTTCAAGTAACGGCTGGGCTAAATAATGGCTGGCATCGGCGACGCCGGGCAGAACAAAAAAGTATCCACCGCCAAACGGCCGGATATATTCTTCCAGCGCTTCGCCATTCAGACGCTGCTGGACGGTAATAAAGCCCTTTTCCAGATCGTGCTGATAACAGACAAACAGCAGCCCCATCTCCAGCTGCCCTGAAGCGGAAATCCCTGCCGAATAGCTGTAGCCGCGACGCAGCATCAGGCTGCTGGCGGTTTCCGGGGTTCGCGGGTTGGCGAGACGAATGTGCGAATCCAGCGCAATCACCTCACCATCCGGATCGTTGTGATAATCCGGAATGTCGCGTTCATGCTGCATCCCCAGCGGCGCCCCGCTCAGCTTATCGCGGCCAAAAATGGTTTGCTGCTCGCCCAGCGGCGTGCGGTCCCACATCTCAACGTGAAAACGGATCAGTCGCACCGCCTGATAGCTGCCGTTACGTGCCCAGACCGGTTCATCCTGATCGTCCGTCACCCATAACAGCTGATTCATCAGGGCACGATCGTGAGTATCCGGATTGGCGGTGCCATCTTTGAATCCCAGCAGGTTGATCGGCGTCTCCGCCCCCTGACTGCGCGCCGCGTGATCGGAAATAAACCCTTCTCGCCGCCAGCGTACGCCCAGCAGATCGGGCGTATGCTTGATGATGTCACGCAGGGCATGAATCACCGTATCCTGGGTGTTGGCGCACAGCTGCAACAGCAGGTCACCATGGCACTCGGCAGCATCCAGTGAATCGTTGGGAAAACGGGTCATCCGCTGCAGTTTTTTCGGCTTATGCGGTGCCAGACCAAAACGTTCATCGAACAGCGAATCCCCCACTGACACGGTAATTGTCAGGTTATCCGGGGCGATAGTGGCACCCAGAATGCCGGAGTCCATCGGAGGTAGACGCGGATTGGTCACCTGCGGCGCAGGACCGCCAGCGGTCAGAAAAGCGATGCGCTGGGTCAGCAGACGAAACAGCCGCTCCAGCTCTGCTTTGTCACTGCTCAGCAGATCAAACGCCACCAGCATCATTGACGCCTGCTGTGGCGTCACGATGCCCGCCTGATGCGGACCATAAAATGGCTGTGCCTGGTGCCGCGCCTGCGGCGTTACCGTGCCCGGTGAAAAGCTGTCGGCGGCGGCCGCATGAAACGGACAACCGCCACCCAGTGCGGCCGCCCCACCCAGCAGGCCCAGACCTTTTAATAAACGACGACGCGCGGGCTGCGCGTCATCTTCCTGACGACTCATGATTAATCCAGACCCAGGGTGCCACGCAGTAATGAAAGATCTTCCGCCAGGGCGGTAATCGGTCCTTTCAGCGCATTACGATCGGCGCTGGTCAGTTTCTCATACGATTCGAAACCGGTTTTGGTGCGATATTTGCTCAGGATCGCATCCACTTTCTTAAAGTTGCCGTCGATTTTTGCCAGTAACTGCGGGTTAGCCTGACTGACCATCGGCCGCAGCAGTTCAACAATTTTCTGGGCACCATCAACGTTGGCCTGGAAGTCCCACAGGTCGGTACGGCTGTAGCGATCTTCTTCACCTGAAATTTTGCTGGAGGCGACCTCTTCAATCAGCCCAGCCGCACCACCGACCACTTTGGCTGGCGGGAAAGCCAGTTCGCTGATGCGGGTCTGTAAATCTTTAACGTCTTTGTTCAGCTGATCCGCGTAACCCGCCATCCCTTCGGTGCTGTGATCGGCAAACAGCGCTTTTTCCAGCCGGTGGAAACCGGTGAATTTTGGATCTTCCGCTTTCTTCTCATAATCATCTTCGCGGGCGTCAATGCTGCCGTCGAGATCGGAGAACAGCTCAGCAATCGGCTCAATACGCTCATAATACTGACGCGTCGGGGCAAACAGCGCTTTAGCTTTTTCAACATCGCCAGCTTTAACCGCATCGGTAAAGGCCTGAGTTCCACTCACCAGCTGATTCACCTGCTCAGTGACATAGGCTTTGTAGGCGCTGATCGGGCCGACCAGCTGCATCCGCTCGGACGGCGCGCTTTTCGCTGCGGCGTCACCGGCCTCAACCACCAGCTTGCCTTTCGGATTACTCAGCAGGCCACAGGTCATCTCATATTCGCCTGGCTGCAGATTGGCGGTCAGCTTCTGGCTGAATCCGGGTGCGATGTTCTCGCGCTCTTCAACCACCATCACCCCTTTCAGGATCTCCCACTCCAGCGCTTTCTGACTGTTGTTCTTAATCAGGAACTGAGTTTTACCGGCCTTAACGGTTAAGGTCATCGGTTCACACTGCTTGTCGTTAACGCTGACGGTCACCTGAGGCACCGCGGCGGCAGCGGAGGCGGAGATTGCCAGCAAAGGAACCAGCAGTGCCTTGCGGCGGAAACGCATTGTCATGTTTATTTCCCTATCACGTTGTTGAGCGCGGCAGGCGCACCCGATAGATGGCTTAGCGCACAGTGGCCGACGCGGCAGGACGCGCGGGCATAAAAAACAGAATCAGAGCGGGGATCAGATAGAGGCCCCAGACCACCACTTCGCTGACGCTGGGGGCTTCCTGATAGCCAAGTACCCCTTCCAGCAGCGTACCGAACAGCGAATGGGTCGATAAGGTGTTGCTGAGATCAAACGCCACATCCTGAAAGCGATTCCATAGCCCTGCTTCATGGAAAGCCCGAATCGCCCCGGCCGCCAGCCCCGCCGCGACAAACAGGATAAAGATGCTGGTCCAGCGGAAAAAATGGGCCATGTTAAGGCGAATACCGCCCCAGTAAAGCAGCATGCCCAGTACCACCGCGGTCGCCAGCCCCAGCACCGCACCAATCGGCGGCGCGTAGCCAACATCCTGGGTAAAGGCCGCCAGCAGGAAGAACACCGACTCCAGCCCTTCGCGCGCCACCGCCAGGAACACCATCAGCACCAGTGCCAGTCCGCCGCGCCCTGAGCGTTGCAGCGCCTGGTCCACCGCCTGCTCCAGCTCCACTTTGATATTGCGCGCCACTTTGCGCATCCAGAACACCATCGAGGTGAGGATAACCACCGCGACCAGCGCAACCAGCCCTTCAAACAGTTCCTGCTGTTTCTGCGGAAACTCGCCGGTGGTGGCGTTGATGAACAGCCCGAGCCCGAGGCAGAGCGCCGCAGCGATTACTACCCCAGCCCACATGGCAGGAAACCATTGGGTGCGCTGGGTGCGCTTCAGGTAGCTGGCTATCAGGCTGACAATCAGTGCGGCTTCTAAGCCTTCGCGCAGCATGATGAGAAACGGAACAAACATCGCCAACCTCTTGAATGTTAAGCAGCGTCAATAAAAGTAAAATCAGGTAAAATGTAAACGATACCGATTATCATTATCGCCACGAAAAAAACAAGTTGCCGGATGAGATAATTTCGCATTTGAGTGGTTTATCTTTGTAACAAAAAAAAGCCCGCCACGATTAACCGGCGGGCTTTTTTACGCTCTGCGCGCGTTATTTAGTTTGGAACTCCGCTTCCGCGGCGGCAAAACGCTGCTGTGCTTCGGCTGAAGGTTCACGTCCCATCAGGCTGAACACCACGATGGCGATACTGGCGAACAGGAAGCCCGGGATGATTTCATACAGGCCGAGCCAGCCATATTGCTTCCACACCAGCACGGTTAACGCGCCGATGATCATGCCCGCCAGCGCGCCGTTGCGGTTCATGCGCTTCCAGCACACCCCGAACAGCACCACCGGACCAAACGCTGCCCCGAAGCCCGCCCAGGCGTAGCTTACCAGGCCCAGCACCCGGTTCTCTGGATTAGACGCCAGCGCGATAGCGATTAACGCCACCAGCAGCACCATCAGACGTCCGACCCACACCAGCTCTTTCTGGCTGGCGTTTTTTCGCAGCAAACCTTTATACAGATCTTCAGTCAGGGCGCTGGAGCAGACCAGCAGCTGGCAGCTCAGGGTCGACATCACCGCCGCCAGAATCGCTGACAGCAGAATACCGGCCACCCACGGGTTAAACAGGATACGCGCCAGTTCGATAAACACCCGCTCCGCGTTGTCATTGACGCCCGCCGCCAGGGTCGGGTTGTTCTGGAAATAAGCGATACCGAAGAAGCCCACGCCGACCGCACCGGCCAGGCAGAGGATCATCCAGGCCATACCGATACGGCGTGCGGTGCGGATTGAACGGTGGGAGTCGGCCGCCATAAAGCGCGCCAGGATATGCGGCTGACCAAAATAGCCCAGTCCCCAGCCAAGCAGTGAAATCACCGCGACAAAGTTCAGACCTTTCAGCATGTCGAGGTTTTCGAGGCTTTTCGCTTCAATCACGGCCATGGAGTCAGACCAGCCGCCGACCGCGATGATGACAAACACCGGCGTCAGAATCAGCGCAAAAATCATCAGGCTGGCCTGCACCGTGTCAGTCCAGCTCACCGCGAGGAAACCGCCAACCAGGGTGTAGAGGATGGTCGCGGCTGCGCCCGCCCACAGCGCCGTCTGGTAACTCATCCCAAAGGTGCTTTCGAACAAACGTGCGCCAGCCACCACGCCAGAAGCACAATAGATGGTGAAGAACACCAGGATCACGATGGCAGAAATGATGCGCAGGATTTTACTGTGATCTTCAAAGCGGCTGGTGAAAAAGTCTGGCAGCGTCAGCGCGTTATTGTGATGCTCAGTCTGTACCCGCAGGCGACCGGCAACAATTTTCCAGTTCAGCCAGGCACCAATCGTCAGGCCGATGGCAATCCAGCTCTCGGAGATGCCGGAGATGAAAATGGCACCGGGTAATCCCATCAGCAGCCAGCCGCTCATGTCTGACGCACCGGCAGACAGCGCCGTAACCACGCTGCCGAGACTGCGGCCGCCGAGGATATAGTCATCAAAGTTTTTGGTTGAGCGGTATGCCACAAAACCAATCAGCACCATCCCAAGAATATAAACTACAAAGGTCACCAGCATCGGTGTACTTAGACTCATCTGTCTCTCCACTTATTATTTGATATCCCAGAGAAATCGCCAGCTGCCTGCTTGCCGGAACGGGGCAAAACGGACCGATTATCCTCGTCAGGGCGTTAGCCATTTCCCTGCGGCGCGGTATCCTGCCGGAAAGGCGTTCGGCGCACAATGGATTTAACACAGGCGTTACAGCGATTTCACTAACCGATTGCGAAAAAGTGTTCAGAGGTTGCACTCGCTCACATAACGTCGGTTGCAACCCGGCGCAACCTCACATAAACCGCGCGTTGCCAGGCCCGTCAGGTTGGCGAGGATCTTGCAGCAATATCCGTGCCGCATTGCAAAAATTAACAATTGACGGCGTTAAAAGGGTGTTAACTGGCTCACATTTAACACGGTTGCACAAAGTTGCAACTTAAGTGATAGTGCAGCCACGCCGTATCGAACCACTATAAGGAGCACTGGAGTCATGGGTACAACCACCATGGGGGTAAAACTGGATGACGCGACACGTGAGCGCATCAAACTGGCTGCGCAGCGTATCGATCGCACGCCACACTGGCTGATTAAACAGGCGATCTTTAACTACCTCGGCCAGCTTGAGTCGGGCGATTCGCTGCCTGAAATCCCGTTATCCAGCCTGGCGACAGTGGAGGCTGATGAGGCGCTGACCGACGAGACGCATCAGCCGTTCCTTGACTTCGCAGAGCAGATTTTGCCGCAGTCGGTGACCCGTTCGACCGTGACCGCCGCCTGGCGTCGCCCGGAGACCGACGCGGTGCCGATGCTGCTGGAGCAGGCACGTCTGCCTGCGGCGCTGGCGGAGAAAACCCATCAGCTGGCTTACCAGCTGGCCGACAAGCTGCGGCACCAAAAAGGAGCAACCGGACGCGCTGGCATGGTGCAAAGCCTGCTGCAGGAGTTCTCTTTATCCTCGCAGGAAGGCGTGGCGCTGATGTGCCTCGCCGAAGCGTTATTACGTATCCCTGACAAGCCGACCCGCGATGCGCTGATCCGCGATAAGATCAGCAACGGCAACTGGCAGTCGCATCTCGGTCGCAGCCCGTCGCTGTTCGTTAACGCCGCCACCTGGGGCCTGCTGTTCACCGGCCGTCTGGTCTCAACCCATAACGAAGCCAATCTGTCGCGATCGCTGAACCGCATTATTGGCAAGAGCGGCGAGCCGCTGATCCGTAAAGGCGTGGATATGGCGATGCGTCTGATGGGTGAGCAGTTCGTCACCGGCGAAACCATTGCTGAAGCGCTGGCTAACGCCCGCAAGCTGGAAGAGAAAGGGTTCCGTTACTCTTACGACATGCTGGGTGAAGCGGCGCTGACCGCCAGCGATGCCAAAGCCTATCTGGTCTCCTACCAGCAGGCGATTCACGCCATTGGCAAAGCGTCCAATGGCCGCGGCATTTATGAAGGCCCGGGCATCTCGATCAAGCTGTCGGCGCTGCATCCGCGCTACAGCCGCGCTCAGTATGAGCGGGTGATGGAGGAGCTCTACCCTATTCTGAAATCGCTGACGCTGCTGGCTCGCTCCTATGACATCGGCATCAACATTGATGCCGAAGAAGCTGACCGGCTGGAGCTGTCGCTCGACCTGCTGGAAAAACTCTGTTTCGAGCCGGAACTGGAAGGCTGGAACGGCATCGGCTTTGTCATCCAGGCCTACATGAAGCGCTGTCCGTTCGTGATTGACGAGCTGATCGACCTGGCACAACGGAGCCGCCGTCGCCTGATGATCCGTCTGGTTAAAGGTGCCTACTGGGACAGCGAAATCAAACGCGCCCAGATGGAGGGGCTGGAGGGCTATCCGGTCTATACCCGCAAGGTCTACACCGACATCTCTTATCTGGCCTGCGCCCGTAAACTGCTGGCGGTGCCGAACCTGATCTACCCGCAGTTTGCCACCCACAATGCCCATACGCTGGCGGCGATTTATCAGCTGGCTGGCAACAACTACTATCCGGGTCAGTATGAGTTCCAGTGCCTGCACGGCATGGGCGAACCGCTGTATGAGCAGGTGGTAGGCAAAGTGGCGGACGGCAAACTTAACCGTCCCTGCCGTATTTATGCGCCGGTCGGTACGCACGAAACGCTGCTGGCTTATCTGGTGCGTCGCCTGCTGGAGAACGGTGCCAACACCTCCTTCGTTAACCGTATCGCCGATACCTCACTGCCGATTGATGAGCTGGTCGCCGATCCGGTGACGGCGGTGGAGAAGCTGGGTGCCAGCGAAGGGGCGATTGGCCTGCCGCATCCGAAGATTCCTCTGCCGCGCGATTTGTATGGGGCTAACCGCGTCAACTCGGCCGGTCTGGATATGGCCAATGAACACCGTCTGGCCTCACTGTCCAGCGCCCTGCTGAGCAGTGCCGCGCAGCCGTGGCTGGCTCAGCCGATGATTGAAGGTGAGCTGGGTGAAGGTGAAAGCCGCACTATTGTTAATCCCGCTGCGCCGAACGATATTGTCGGACAGGTACGCGAAGCGACTGAGCAGGAAGTCTCTCAGGCGCTGGACGCGGCGGTCAACAGCGGCCCGATCTGGTTCGCCACTCCGCCTCAGGAGCGTGCTGCAATTCTGGAACGCGCGGCACAGATCATGGAAGGCCAGATGCAGCAGCTGATTGGCATTCTGGTGCGTGAAGCCGGTAAGACCTACAACAACGCCATCGCTGAAGTGCGCGAAGCGGTCGATTTCCTCTATTACTATGCCGGTATGGTGCGGGATGATTTCGATAACGAAACCCATCGCCCACTGGGTCCGGTGGTCTGTATCAGCCCGTGGAACTTCCCGCTGGCGATCTTTACCGGTCAGATTGCTGCGGCGCTGGCTGCGGGTAACAGCGTGCTGGCCAAACCGGCGGAGCAGACACCGCTGATTGCGGCGCAGGCGGTACAGATTCTGCTGGATGCGGGCGTGCCAGCTGGCGTGCTGCAACTGCTGCCGGGTCTGGGTGAAACGGTTGGCGCGCAGCTGACCGGCGACGATCGGGTTCGCGGCGTCATGTTCACCGGTTCAACCGCGGTTGCGACGCTGCTGCAACGTAATCTGGCCGGTCGTCTCGATCCGCAGGGTCGCCCGACGCCGTTGATTGCTGAAACCGGCGGGATGAATGCGATGATCGTCGACTCCTCCGCGCTGACTGAGCAGGTGGTGATTGATATCGTCGCGTCTGCCTTCGACAGCGCCGGTCAACGTTGTTCTGCCCTGCGTCTGCTGTGCATTCAGGAAGATGTTGCCGACCACACCCTGAAGATGTTGCGCGGTGCGATGGCGGAATGCCGGATGGGTAATCCGGAGCGACTGTCGACCGATATTGGTCCGGTGATCGATGCTGAAGCCAAAGCCAATATTGAGCGTCACATTCAGGCGATGCGCAATAAAGGCTTCACGGTCTATCAGGCGGTGCAGGAGAATCCACACGACAGCAAAGAGTGGAGCAGCGGCACCTTCATCAAACCGACCCTGATTGAACTGGATCAGGTTAAAGATCTGGATAAAGAGGTGTTCGGCCCGGTACTGCACGTGGTGCGTTTCACCCGCAATAATCTGCCGCAGTTAATTGAACAGATTAACGCCTCGGGTTATGGCCTGACGCTGGGTGTACATACCCGCATCGACGAGACTATTGCTCAGGTGACGGCGAATGCCAGAGTCGGCAACCTCTACGTCAACCGGAATATGGTTGGCGCGGTGGTTGGCGTGCAGCCGTTTGGTGGCGAAGGATTATCCGGTACCGGCCCGAAAGCCGGCGGACCGCTCTATCTCTATCGTCTGCTGGCGCATCGTCCGGACGGCGCGCTGCGACTGACGTTTGATCGTCAGGATGCCGAGCGCCCTGCCGACAGCACCCTGCGTCAGGCGTTGCTGGCACCTCATCAGGCGCTGACGGGTTGGGCTAAAGAGAAGCCTGAACTGGCGGCGTTGTGCCAGCACTATGCCGATCTGGCGCAGGCGGGCGTAGTACGGTTACTGCCCGGTCCGACCGGCGAGCGCAACACGTTCTCGCTGTTGCCGCGTGATCAGGTGCTCTGCCTTGCCGACAACGAGCAGGATGCGTTAGTGCAACTGGCCGCCGTCACCAGCGTGGGCAGCAAGGCGCTGTGGCAGGATGATGAGTTGCATCGTCGCCTGCTGACTTCCCTGCCAGACGCGGTGAAAGCGCGTATTACCCTGGCGCGTGATCCGTTAGCGGCAGAATTTGATGCGGTGATTTATCACGGTGATGCCGATCAGCTGCGCACCCTGTGTGAGCAAATTGCCGCACGCGAAGGCGCGATTGTTTCGGTGCAGGGCTTCGCCCGCGGTGAGACCAATCTGCTGCTGGAACGGTTGCTGATTGAGCGTTCGCTGAGTGTGAATACCGCCGCAGCCGGCGGGAATGCCAGTCTGATGACAATCGGGTAAGGAGCTGCGTGTTCGCTGCGCGAACGGGGCTGAGAGCAGGTTTCGTTCGCCGGCTAGTGAGGTTTGGGGGTTCGCTGCGCGAACGGGCTATGAGAGGTTTTCGTTCGCCTGGTAAGCCGGGCAGTTTCAGATCGCCCGAGCAGGCGACCGACAAGAGGGCGCCAGTCGCCGCGCCCCCTTGACCCCGGGCTCCGGCCTGCTTCACCGCCGTTTCGCGGTCCCTTCGCCTCTTCCGGATTTCTACCGGACCGTCGGGACGCGCCATCCCTGGCACGATCCCGCCTCTTCGCGACCTCCCTGTCGCTCGTCCTGAAATCCCTCATCGGCTCAGCGCTTCAGATGGCCTCCCAACCCCTCGCTGTTATTTCTTTTTTTATGACGGGTACTTTATCGCTGTCGGTTTTTGGGATTGCCTCTGGCTTTCGGCTCAGCAGACAAAATGTTATTCAACCCACCCGCTGTTATCTATTCTTTTTATGTTGGGTATTTTATCGCTGTGGATTTTTGGGATTGTCTTTTCTATCGGGTCGGCAGACAGCGCGGCTTTGTAAATCGCAGCGGTTGTTTCGTCTTTTTCAAGTTGGGTTCGTCATCCCGGTAAATATTGAGGTTTGTCTTTGCAACGGGCCATCAGACAGCACGGCAACAGCGAAATGAAAAAATAATTACAGGCGGAGGTTTGTGAGAGGCGTCCGCAGCGCTGAGGAACAACCGGAGGCCAGGAGAGCCGACAGGAGGTCGGCGAAAGGACGGATCGCGCCACGGATGGCGCGTCCGGCCGGTCCGTCGGCCGCAGGGAGTGACGAAGGAACCGCGCGCAGCGTGGCGCGCAGGCCGCCGGACGCCGGGATTGTTAAGGGGCGGGCGGACGCCCCTTGACGCGACCGCCAGCTCAGGCAACCTGAAACTCCCCACCGCCCGGCGGGCGAAACCTGCTCAATGTTAGCCCATAGACATGTGAAACCCTGCTTTATGCCAGACCAGCCTGACGTCACTCTGCACAGCGCGCCCCCTGCTACAAAGCGCACCGCCGCCAGGCGTAATCCACCAGCCACCAGACGACACTAAGCCCTGTAACAAGAAAGAGAGATTACAGACGAGGATTTTACCAGAGGCGTCCGCAGCGCTGAGGAATGAACGGAGGCCAGGAGAGCCGACAGGAGGTCGGCGAAAGGACGGATCGCGCCACGGATGGCGCGTCCGGCCGGTCCGTCGGCCGCAGGGAGTGACGAAGGGACCACGCGCAGCGTGGCGCGCAGGCCGCCGGACGCCGGGATTGTTAAGGGGCGGGCGTCCGCCCCTTGACGCGTCCGCCTGCTCAGGCAACCTGAAACTCCCCATCGCCTAGCGGGCGTAACCTTACTCTATGCCAGCCCGCAGCAAGGCGTAATCTGCTCGATTTCAGGTCTACGCGAGGCGAAACCTTACCCTATGCCAGCCCGCAGCAAGGCGAAACCTGCTCGATTTCAGATCAAAGCAAGGCGTAACCTGCTGAATGTCAGCCCGCTGCACAGCGTTAAACCACTGCCAGCCGGCTCCTGCGCATTCAGGCGCTCAGCCACCCCAACTTAATCACAAACAGAATCGACAGGATCACCAGCGCCGCGTTGACCTCTTTGGTGCGGCCACTCAGCAGCTTCACCAGCGTCCAGGTAATAAAACCAAACGCGATACCGTTGGCGATCGAATAGGTCAGAGGCATCGCCAGCGCCGTGACGGTTACCGGTGCGGCAGTGGTGATATCTTTCCAGTCAATCTCCGCCAGACCCGAGGCCATCAGCACGGCGACAAACAATAAGGCAGGCGCAGTTGCATAGACCGGTACGCTGGAGGCCAGCGGTGAGAAGAACAGCGCCAGCAGGAACAGGACAGCGACCACAATTGCCGTCAGACCGGTACGGCCGCCCGCACTGACGCCAGCCGCAGATTCCACATAGCTGGTGGTGGTTGAAGTACCCAGCAGCGAACCAAACAGGGCGGCCGCACTGTCAGCGATCAGCGCCCGGCCCATCTTCGGCACGTTACCCTGCTCATCCGCCAGACCGGCACGTTTGGTCACGCCCAGCAGCGTCCCGGTATTGTCGAACACATCAACAAACAGGAAGGCGAAAATCACGCTTACCAGCCCGACGTTAAAGGCACCGGCAATGTCCAGCTGCATAAAGGTCGGCGCGATCGACGGCGGTGCAGAGAACACGCCGGCAAAAGGTGACAGGCCGATACCCATCGAAATAAAGGTCACCAGTAAGATACCGATCAGCACTGCGCCGGTTACACGACGCGCTTCCAGCACCACAATCACGATAAACCCCAGCATGGCCAGCAGCGGCCCAGGCTTAGTCAGATCGCCAATCCCCACCAGCGTAGCGGGGTTATCGACCACAATGCCCGCCCCTTCCAGCGCAATCAGCGCCAGGAACAGCCCGATACCGGCACCAATACCGGCGCGCAGCGGCAGCGGAATGCTGGCAATGATCCATTCGCGGATTTTAAAAATCGACAGCGCAAAGAAGATTACCGCCGACAGGAATACCGCACCCAGCGCCACCTGCCAGGTGTAGCCCATGTGCAGCACCACGGTGTAGGTAAAGAAGGCGTTCAATCCCATGCCCGGTGCCAGTGCAATCGGGTAGTTAGCGATCAGCCCCATCAGAACGCAGCCAATCGCCGCCGCCAGACAGGTGGCCACAAATACCGCGCCTTTATCCATGCCGGTGGCACCCAGAATGCTCGGGTTCACAAACAGAATGTAAGCCATCGCCAGGAAGGTGGTGATGCCGGCGATAATCTCGGTGCGAACCGTAGTGTTGTGTGCTTTGAGTTTGAATAATTTTTCTAACATCATCATCTCTCGATACAGGAGACGTCACGAATGTGCGTTCTCACTTGCCAAAGGGGTTTGCATGCTGATTATTCTGTTTCCGGTACAGCGAAACGGGCTGCTGCATACTCGCTAGCCTGAATTCGGTGAAAAAACGTTTATTGACCCACAGCCCAAAGCAATTGCCATGCCATAAGCCGACGCAATCGATTACCTGGCGCGCTACAGAAGGGCTAAGACAATTCCGAACCAAAACAAGGCGCGATTATGGTGCAATGCACTGATTGTGCGCAATCGTTTTCCTGCGGCGACATTGACCGCCTGAAAAACTCTGCGCCAGCGCACGATTCCGCACTCTGCCAGGCGAAGCTGGTCACGTTTCAGCAGGCTCATACAGCAACCGTTGTTAGCCTGTGTACACTCCAGAATTAACTCTTTCGTAACATTGGGGCCGCGCAATGAAGCCAGCGATTTTGGTGGTGGATGATGATCTTGCCGTCTGCGACGTGTTGCAGGACGCGCTAAGTGAACATGTGTTCAATGTCTACAGCTGTCATCAGGGCAAAGAGGCCCTGACGATGCTCCATCAGCACCCGGAGATTGGGCTGGTGATGCTGGATATGATGCTGCCGGATACCAATGGCCTGCTGGTGTTACAGCAGTTACAGCGCCAGCGGCCCGATGTGCTGGTGATTATGCTGACCGGAATGGGATCGGAAGCGGAAATGGTGGTCGGGCTGGAGATGGGCGCGGATGATTATATTGCCAAACCGTTTAATCCGCGGGTGGTAGTGGCGCGCGCGCGGGCGGCCCTGCGCCGGGGAGGACGCCTGCTGCCGGCCGAACAGGAACAGGAAGGCTGGCGCTTTAACGGCTGGCAACTCGACGAGAGCCGCTGCCAGTTATTTAATCCGCAACGTGAACTGGTGCCGCTGACGCAGGGCGAATATAGCCTGTTGCGTGCGCTGGTGCGTCATGCCCGCAAGGTGCTGACCCGCGATCAGCTGCTGGAGCTGACCCACAGCGAAACGCTCGACGTATTTGATCGCACCATCGACGTACTGATCATGCGGCTGCGGCGTAAGATCGAAACCAATCCACATCAGCCTAACCTGATCCGCACCATTCGCGGCCTCGGCTATGTCTTTTCCGCTGATGTGGTCAAACCCGATACGCTGGCGCGCACCAGCCAGATTGCCTGACTGACCGCGCCGCGCCTGCCCTGCTCACGGTAGCCAGTGCGCATAATCGCTGCACAGCAGCCAGCGCGGCGTCTCATCCTCCAGCAGTGGATTGAAACGTGCCAGCGGCGTCAGAAACACGTTGTCATTTTCGTCATCATTCGGCATCGACACCTCACCCACCAGCACGTCCCCGAAGCCGTTCTCGCCCCAGAAACTGTGCCAGATGCCCGCTTCCAGCGTCACGCTTTCACCCGGTGACAGCCGCAGTTGCGAGCCGGCAGCGTGCGACTGACGCATGCCGTCGAGCGTCACCGCGACCGCCGAATGTGCCAGTCCGTCGCCGTCGCGGTTATGTATTTCGATAATCAGATTGCCGCCGCCGCGATTGATAATGTCTTCCATTTTCTGCGGATGATAGTGCATCGGCGTCCGCTGGCCCTCACGCACGTGCATCACCTTTTCGGCATAGGGTTTGTGCCACGGATGCCCACCCGGTGAACCGTTACGCAGAGTGAACAGCGTCAGACCGGTGTGCAGAAAGTCAGCCGCGCCAAAGCTGGTCAGATCCCAGCCCAGCCGCAGCGCCAGAATCTCCTGCGCCTGCTGACGATCCTGAGCGCGCCACTGGCTGAGGCTGAAATCGGCCCACGGCGGCAGATGCACATCCTGACGCATCAGAAACTCGCGGGTCAGTTGCAGATAGTGATTCACTTCTGATCGCTGCATTGTGGCCTCCTGTGGGCGGCACCCGACGGTGCCGCCGGTGGCTTATTTCACCGTCCAGCCCTGATAGCTGCCGATGTTGTTACGATCGATCAGCTTCACCGGAATCAGCACCGGCTTATCGGGTGCCGGTTTGCCCTGCAGAATGTCATAGCCGATCTCAACCGCTTTGGCCGCCATCACCTGCGGGTCCTGCGCCGGTGTAGCGACGAACAGCGAGTTCTTACGTTTCAGCGCCTCTTCACCGTCCGGCGATCCATCGACGCCGACAATAAAGAATTCGTTACGTTGCGCCTGTTTGGCCGCCAGATCGGCACCAATCGCCGTCGGATCGTTGATGGCGAATACCGCATCGATCTTCGGATTCGCCGACAGCAGACCGGTCATCACTTCCAGCCCGCCTTCGCGGCTGCCTTTGGCGTTCTGGTTGTAAGAGAGCAGCTTGATATCCGGATGGCGCTTCAGCTCGGTCATACAGCCCTCAACGCGGTTCTGTACCGCCGAAACCGGCGGCCCGTTGATGATCACCACGTTGCCTTTGGCTTTCAGACGGTCAGAAATATATTTACACGCCATCACCCCGGCCTCGGTGTTATCGGAGGTGATGGTGGCGTTGGCACCATCGGCCGCCACGTCAACCGCCACCACCACGATGCCGGCGTCCCGCGCCCGTTTCACCGCCGGGGCGATGCCTTTGGAGTCGGCAGCGTTGAGGATGATCATATCAACTTTCGCCGCGATAAAATTATCGATCTGGCCGACCTGCTGACCAAGATCGTAACCGCTGGAGACCAGCGTCACGTTGACCTTATCCCCCGCCAGTTCCCGCGCTTTCATCTCCGCACCTTTGGTGATCTGCACGAAAAACGGGTTAGCCAGATCGCCGACCGTCACGCCGATAGATTTGAGTTCTTTTGCCTGAGCCATGCCGGTACTGAACAGCGTCGCCGCCAGCAGTCCGGTTACAATCGGATTAAAACGCATAGACCTTCTCCTGCGGTTATCAAAGTGCCAACGACTAAATGGCGTTTTTATGGCGGCGGACGCGCGGCTGCGCATCCCCCTTTCCAGCCTTAACTCACGTGATGACGAGTGCGATATTTGTCGATCAGCACCGCAATAATGATCACCGCGCCCTTGATCACCAGCTGCCAGAAATAGGAGACGCCCATCAGCGTCATGCCGTTATTCAGGGTGGCGATAATCAGCGCGCCAATCAGCGTACCGGTAATGGTGCCGATGCCGCCGACGAAACTGGTGCCGCCGAGGATCACCGCAGCGATTGCATCCAGCTCATAGCCGACGCCGAGGTTACCGTTGGCGCTGTAGAGCCGTGAGGCGCTCATCAGTCCGCCCAGCCCCGACAGCAGGCCGCTCATGCCGTAGACAAAAATCAGCACCATGCCGACCTTGATGCCGGTCAGGCGGGCAGCCTGCATGTTGCCGCCCACCGCGTAGATATGTACCCCAAGCGTGGTGCGGCGCAGGATAAACCAGCAGATAGCGATGACAGCGAATGCGATCACAATCAGCCACGGCACCGGGCCGAGATAGCCGTTGCCGATCCATTCAAAATTGATATCGGAGTTGATTACCGTGGTGCCGTCCGCCAGCAGATAGGCCGCTCCGCGCAGCGCGGTATAGGTGCCAAGCGTGACGATAAACGGCGGCAGCCCTGCCCACGCCACCAGCACACCGTTGAACAGCCCCATTACCAGTCCGGCTCCCAGCGCCATCGGAATGGTCATTGAGGCCAGCATTGGATCGAGCGACGCCACCAGCGCCACCACTGCGGTAGTGCCCAGCATTGATCCGACCGACAAATCGATGCCGCCGGTCAGGATGACAAAGGTCATGCCCGCCGCCAGCACGATATTGATTGAGGCCTGGCGGGTAATGTTCAGCAGGTTCGCTTCGGTAAAGAAGTTCGGCGTAACAAAGCCAAACACCGCCACGATCAGGATCAGAATCGGCAGGATACCGACGGTTTGCAGCAGATCGCCCATCAGCGCGCGTTTCAGCGTCGGGGCTTTGGTCCGGGCCAGTTGTGTCATGATGGTATCCTTATACCTCGAGCGGTGACGCGCTATGCGCACCGGTTGCCAGCGTCATAATATTTTCCTGACTGATGTTGCTGCCTTCCAGCTCACCCACGATGGTGCCTTCGTGCATCACGTAAACGCGGTCGCTCATCCCGACCACCTCCGGCAGTTCGCTGGAGATCATTAAAATCGCCACGCCCTGCCGCGCCATCTGCTGCATCATGCGATAAATTTCGCTCTTCGCGCCGACATCGACGCCACGCGTCGGCTCGTCGAGGATCAGAATGCGCGGGCCAATCGCCACCCAGCGCGATATCAGCAGCTTCTGCTGATTACCGCCGGAGAGTCCGCCAGCCCGAACCTGGGCATGCGGCACCCGGATATTGAGTGAAGCGATCGCCTCATTGGCAATCGACTGTCCTTTGCGACGGTCTAGCATGCCGTAGCTGGCATCACGTTCCAGCGTGGCCATCACGATGTTTTCCTGCGCCGCCATCTCCAGAAACAGCCCCTGCTCTTTGCGGTTCTCGGTCAGAAAACCGATCCCGCGCGCAATCGCCTCACGGGGTGAGCGAATCGTGACCTTCTCGCCGTCGATCCAGATCTCGCCGTCTTTCGGTGGGTGTACGCCAAATATCAGCTGCGCCAGTTCGCTGCGCCCCGCACCCACCAGCCCGGCCAGCGCCACGATTTCACCGGCCCGCACCGCCAGACTGCTGGGATGAATTTTGCCGCCGTCGGTGAGGTGATTCACCGCCAGCCGGATATCGCCGAGCGGAATAGTACGGTCCTTATTGAACAGATCGCTGAGCGGCCGCCCGACCATCATCCGCACCAGTTCGCTGGCGTTGAGCTGTTCGCGGGTCAGACTGCCGACATACTGGCCGTCGCGCAGCACGCTGACCCGGTCGGACAGCTCATAGACTTCGGCCATTCGATGACTGATGTAGATGATCGCCATCCCTTCGCTGCGCAGCCGTTTAATCAGCGCAAACAGCTGTTCGGTCTCACGGTTGGATAGCGCCGCGGTTGGCTCATCCATCACCAGAATGCGGCTGTTACGTTGCAGCGCACGGGCAATTTCTACCTGTTGCTGCTCGGCAATGCTCAGCCGGCTGACCAAATCCCAGGCGCTGAACTGCGCGCCCAGCCGGTCGATAACCCGCTGCGCCTGCTCCGCCATCTGCCGCCGCTTCACCAGCCCACCGGGCGCAATTTCGCTGCCGAGGAAGATGTTCTCCGCTACCGTCAGATTGGGCGCCAGATTGATCTCCTGATAGATCAGGGTAATCCCGGCGGCCAGCGCCTCTTTGGGCCCCTTCAGCGCATAGGGTTTACCTTCGATTAAAATTTCCCCGCTGCTGGCGGTATAGGCACCGGCCAGAATCTTCATCAGCGTACTTTTACCGGCGCCGTTCTCGCCCATCAGGGCGTGTACTTCGCCGGGATAGACGGTGAGATCGACCCCTTTCAGGGCATAAAAACTGCCGAAGCGCCGGGTGATCTCCCGCATTTCCAGTATCGGTGTGGCTGTCATCGGCCGGCTCCTGCTGATTATGAAGAGCCGCCAGTTAAGCAACGCCAGATAAACGGAAAATGTCAGGACCCGTTCATATTTGTCATATTCGTCCGCCTGTGCGCTCCTATACTCGGTCCATCGTTGCAGTGATGATGAGGTCGTGGGATGCAGCGCAGTTATCCGTGGCAGGCCGGGGCGCGCGGCCGCCTGTTACTGTTCAATCTGCTGGTGGTGCTGGTCACGCTGATGGTGAGCGTGGTGGCGATCTTTGGCTTTCGTCATGCTGGCGCGATTCAGGAACAGGCCCAGGCGCAGACGCTGGCCGACATGAACGGCAGTCTGGCGCTGGCGCGCGATACCGCCAACGTGGCCACGGCGGCGGTGCGGCTGTCGCAGGTGGTCGGGGCGCTGGAGTACCAGAGCGAATCACAACGCCTGAAACAGAATCAGCAGGCGCTGCAGCATTCACTGACGCTGCTGGCCAGTGCGCCGCTGGCAGCGCGCCAGCCGGAACGCATCGCCCGCATTCGCGCCCGCAGCCTGATGCTGGAACAGACCATCAACCAGTTACTGCTGACCGGCCATCAGCGCCACCTGCAACGTAACACCATGCTGAGCGACCTGTGGCAGGCGCAGCTGTTGCTCAGCCATATCGACCAGCTGGTGCGACGTGAACAGCAGACTCAACCAGACGCCGCGCTGCGCCAGCAGACCGAGCGGCTGATCGGGATCGCCATTCGTACTCCCTCGCCCGTCGCGGTGATCGATCAGTTACAGCAGGTGATGATGCAGTGGCGCGCGGTGCCGTTGCAGGGCGTCACCGGCGAGAAAGTGCAGCGCCTGCTGGCGACTCAGCAGCGCCTGCTGCCGCTGGCCGATGCGCTGGAACAGAGCGATCTGGCGATTGCCTACGCCACCTATCGCATCAAAGCGCTGGTGGCGATGCTCAATGAGGACATCAGTGCCTCGGTGCAGCAGGTGGCGTTGCAGAGTGAGGCGCGGACCCTCGCCACCCACCGCGAGCTGGATTCGATAATCGGCTTTATTACGCTGTTTGCGCTGCTGGCGCTGGCGATCACCGGTTACGCCGGCATCTATATCTACCGCAATCTCGGTTCCAGCCTGACGGCGATTGCCGGGGCGATGACCCGGCTGGCGCAGGGTGAACAAAACGTCAGCGTGCCGGGGCTGCAACGGCGGGATGAGCTGGGCGAGCTGGCGCGCGCCTTCAACGTCTTCGCCCGCAATACTGCCTCGCTGGCCCACACTTCACGCCTGCTGAAAGAGAAGAGCAACCAGCTGGAATCCACTTTTCTGGCGATGCGCGACGGGTTTGCGCTGTTTGATAACGACGGTCAGCTGGTGGTGTGGAATGCGCAGTATGCCGAGCTGCTGGGCATTCCGCCGCGTGAACTGCACCGGGGCGTGCCGTGGCAGCAGCTGCTGCAACCGCTGGCGGTTGATCTGCATGGACCCGGTGAACCGCAGGAGATCCGGCTGGCCGATGGGCGGACGCTGGAACTGCGCTTCAGCCCGATCCCCCGGCGCGGCATGGTCAATACGGTGCTGGAACGCACCACCCGCAAAGCGCTGGAAGAGGCGTTGCTGCACAGCCAGAAGATGAAAGCGGTCGGTCAGCTGACCGGCGGCCTGGCGCACGACTTTAATAATCTGCTGGCGGTGATCATCGGTAGCCTGGCGCTGACCGAAGGCCAGCTGACGCCTGGCCCACTCGCCAGCCGGATTGAGCGGGCGCGCCAGGCAGCCGATCGCGCTGCCCAGCTGACCCAGCGTTTGCTGGCCTTCTCACGTAAACAGGCGCTGTTTCCACGCGCGGTCTCGGTGGTGACGCTGGTGGATAATCTGCAGGAGCTGTTGCAGCACTCGCTGCTGCCCGGTCAGCAACTGGTTATTGATGCGCAGCGTCCCGGCTGGCCCGCCTGGATCGATGCCAGCCAGCTGGAAAACGCGCTGATGAATCTGGTGGTCAACGCCCGGGATGCGATGCAGCAGCAGAGCGGAGAAATCCGCATCCGCATCTGGAACCAGCGGCGACTGGAGCAGGAGGAGAAACGTGACCGTGTCACAATTGAGGTAATTGACCACGGTTGCGGCATGTCGGCCGCGGTGCGCGAGCAGGTATTTGAGCCGTTCTTCACCACCAAAGCCACCGGCAGTGGCAGCGGGCTGGGGCTGTCGATGGTGTATGGCTTTGTCCGCCAGTCCGGCGGTCAGATTGAACTGGAGACGGCACCGGGACAGGGAACCACGGTGCGGCTGCTGTTGCCGCGCGCGCCAGAGATGCCGGCCACCGCCCCGCTCCCGCCGGTCCAGCCGACGCCACCCGACGCGGCCAACGATCGGCTGGTGCTGGTGCTGGATGATGAACCGGCGGTGCGCCAGACGCTGTGTGAGCATCTGCACCAGCTAGGCTACCTGACGCTGGAGTGCGGCGACGGTGAACAGGCGCTGGCGCTGCTGCGTCAGACGCCCGATATCGATCTGCTGATCAGCGATCTGATGCTGCCGGGCGAGATCAACGGCGCTGAGGTGATCCGCCAGGCGCAGCAGAACTGGCCGCAGCTGGCGACCCTGTTGATCAGTGGTCAGGACCTGCGCCACCAGCCGGTCACCTTACCGCTGTGCGAACGGCTGGCGAAGCCCTGGCAGCAGGCGCAGCTGGTGCAGGCGCTGCAGCGCGCCTGGCAACGCAGCGAACGGCTTAATCGCGCCCAGCAGGCTGCCACAGCGGCACCGGTGTCCCGCTGATATAGCGCTTGCGCAGACGACTGGAGAGCGCATCCATCGCCATCACCACCACCACCAGGATCAGCGTCAGGAACATCACCACGTCCCAGTTCCACAGCCGCATATTCTCGGCATACACCAGGCCGACGCCACCGGCGCCGACGAAGCCCAGTACCGCCGCTGAGCGGGTATTGGACTCAATCTGATAGAGGCTGAGCGCCAGAAACTGCGGGAACGACTGGGTAAAAATGCCGAAACGGTGCTTCTGCAGACTGTTGGCACCGACGGCACCCAGGCCGCGGCTCGGCGAGCGCTCAACCGATTCGTGCCCTTCGGCATACAGTTTGCCCAGCAGCCCGACATCCTGCAGGATAATCGCCAGTACCCCGGCCAGTGGCCCCATGCCAACCGCCCGGACAAAAATCAATCCCCAGATCGCCATGTCGATGCCGCGCAGCAGGTCAAACAGCCGGCGCATCACAAAGGCAACCGGTCGGGTCGCCCGGCTGTGCATCACGTTGCGCGCCGCCAGAAATGACAGCGGCAGCGCCAGCAGCGTGGCGGTCAGGGTGCCGGCAAACACGATGCCCAGCGTAATCCCGACCTGCGAGAAGTAGTAGCCAAACGGCCAGTTGGCAAAATCCTGCCAGACAAACATCCGCAGAAAGTAGCGCCCCAGTTGCTGACAGCCGTTCAGCAGGCGCGACCACTCAATGCCATAAAACGAAAAGAAGAACAGATAGTAGAGCAGCACCGCCAGCGCCAGCAGGCCAAGGCGGCGCAGGTAGCGCGGTTGCGCGGCAAACAGCGCGCGGTGCTGCGCTCTGAGATGCGTGATATCCGGTACGACGCTGATCATGCGGTTTCTCCTACGACGCGACGGCGCAACTGGCCGGAGAGCGTATCCAGCAGCGACACCACAATCAGGATCAGCAGCAAGGTCATGCTCACCTGGTCGTAGCGATCGAGTTTGATATTGGTCATCAGCTCCTGGCCGATGCCGCCCGCGCCCACCAGCCCGAGGATGGTTGAGGAGCGGAAGTTGATCTCCAGCCGCATAAAGCTGTAGGAGAGAAAGATCGGTTTTACCTGCGGCCAGAAGGCGAAGCGCATCCGCTGCAGGGTGGTGGCACCACAGGCCGCCAGGCCGCGCACCGGCTTGTCAGACGCCGATTCAATCGCCTCGTAAAACAGTTTGGTCAGGCTACCTATCGTGTGCAGCGCCAGCGCCAGAAAGCCGGGGATTGCGCCGATGCCAAACGCCATCACGAACATCACCGCCCACGCCAGCTCCGGCATGGTGCGCAGAAAGGCGACAAAGGCGCGGATAGCCAGTCGCAGGCTGGCGGGCGTACGGGTATTGTCAGCGGCAAAAAAGGCCAGCATTGCCGCCAGCGCCACTGCCAGCAGAGTGGAGGCCAGCGCCAGCTGCAGCGTTTCCCAGATCAGCGGCAGCTGGATCGGCAGACGGTAGCCCCAGTAAGCCAGCGACCCTTCGGTTTTGCCATCCGCGAACAGCAGCGGCAGATGCAGCACCGGCATAATTTCATGCAGATAGTCGAAGAAGTGTGGCAGCGACTGCCAGACGGTCAGCAGATTGAACTCCGCCACGTTGCCCGCCGCCAGATAGAGGGCGACCAGCAGCAGTGACCAGAGCAGCGTGTCGCGCTTCTGCTGGTGTCGGATGCGTTGGTAGTAACGTTCGAATTCGGTCAAGAGGGGGATCTCCGGAGCTGAAGCAGCGGGACGCCGGCCGGTTTGCCGCGTCCCCCTTCCCCGGATAGTCAGGGAAGGAGGTAATGAGATTGCCGCCGCCGCGTTAGCCGCGGCTGCCTTTCATCAGGTCGCGCTTCATATCAATGATGTTCTGATAATCTGCCACGGTGGCATTACCGATATGCTGCTCACCGCCAACCGCTTTGACGAAACAGGCGTGATCTTCTTTATCCAGCTTCTTAATCGCCGCCACCACTTTGGCTTTAAAATCCGCCGGCAGTTTGTTGCTGACCAGCACCGGACCGTTGGGGATCAGCGGCGACTGCCAGATAATGCGGATCTGCTTCATCAGATCCGGATGGTCCATACGGATCAGACGGCCAAATGCGCCGGAGGTATAGCCGCTGTTGTAATCGCCGACCAGTGAGGTCCAGGTCACTGCGCCGTCGAACTGGTTGTTCAGCACGCCGAGAATGTCCTGCTCATGGCCGCCGGAGAAGGTCACGCTGGAGAAGGTATTGTTGTATTTATCGTCTACCGTGCCGCCAAACTGTTTCTTAAAGGTCTGGTTGGGCATCAGGAAACCGGAGGTCGAATCGGGATCGGCCATGCCAAACGATTTGCCTTTCAGGTCTTCCAGTTTTTTATACGGGCTGTCAGCTTTAACGATCACCACCGAGTGATAGCCGCGTGACTGATCTTTGTCATCCACCACAATGCCGACCACATCGACCGCTTTCGGGTCCTGCAGGTAAACCGAGGCAAACGAGGCCGGTGACATGCTCAGCACCATATCAATTTTGCCGCCCAGCAATCCCTGGATCACCCCGGAGTAGTCAGAGGCGTTACGCATCTGCGTATCCACGCCCAGCTCTTTATCAAAGAAAGTCTTCACACACTGGTTATCACCAATCTGCTGGGTGGCGTTTTGTCCGCCCAGAATGCCGAGGTTGAGTTGTTTCGGCGCATCCGCTGCGTTAACACCAAAAGCCATTACACCCGTCAGTAGCGCTAAAGAAGTCAGTTTCATTCGAGGTTGTTCTCTTGCCGTGGAAGTTAGTGGATCTGATTAAGTTCATCGCCGTACAACTGATGCAGCAGGCTGTCGGTAAGCTGCGATGGATGGCCATCGAACAGCACCACCCCGCGCTGAATACCAATCACCCGGGTGCAGTAACTTTTTACCAGTTCGATTGAGTGCAGGTTCACCATCACGCTGATGCCCTGCTCACTCACCTGACGCAGCACATCCATGATGCGTTTGGTGTTTTTCGGGTCGAGTGACGCCACCGGCTCATCGGCCAGCAGGATTTTGGGGTTCTGCATCAGCGCCCGGCAGATCGCCACGCGCTGCATCTGACCGCCCGACAGGTTTTCCGCGCGTTGCAGCGCCTGCGGCAGCATGTTCATCCACTGCAGCAGTTCAATCGCGTGGGCGCGGTCATGGTCAGAAAAAATTTTAAAGAAGGATTTCAGCGTACTGGTCTGGCTCAGTCGGCCCAGCAGCACGTTGGTCAGCACATCGAGACGCGGCACCAGACAGAAATCCTGAAAGATCATGCCGCACTGGCTGCGCCATTCCCGCAGCTGGCGGCTGCTGAGTGCGACCACGTTGCGGTCCGCTTCGCCCTGATGCAGGCTGATAATCGCGCCGGAGCTGGCGGCAATGGTGCCGTTGAGCATGTGCAGCAGGGTCGATTTTCCTGCGCCGGAACGGCCAATCACCGCCACCAGTTCCCCGGCGTGCAGATCGAAGCTGACCTTATCCAGCACCTTGCTGTCGCCGTACGCTTTGCTCAGACTCTGCACCGACAACACTTTTTGTCCGCCGAGACTGGCCGGTGGCAGGTCGTTATCGACCACCGTTTTCAGAAGTGCCTGTGCCATATTGTTCTCCGTCATCACTGATTACGTTCTGCCGGTTATTAAGGCGTGGCGGCATGAAGGCGGCATGACAGTCAGATGATCAAACTGTGACAGGCCAGCCGGAGCCCGATGACAGGATCAGACCATCGCGCGCAGGCTGAACCGCCTCTGGCAGCGGGTGATCGGCTAACCAGTTGTCCATCTCGTGACTGAGGTGGGTTAACCAAGCCTGACGCGGCTGAAGCCGGTCGATGATCGCCAGCGCCAGGTTGAGATCGTTGTGATTGCGCGGCGCGGTCTGCGGCGGATCGTTACAGTCGATCACCAGCCGATCGAGCGGCTGACCGCGCAGAAAATCTTCGGTATCGGGCGGCAGGCCACAGGTATCGCACAGCCAGGCCAGCCGGCTGCCCTGCCAGTCGAACAGGTAGCCATGGGTCAGCCGTGAATGCTGCAACGGCAGCGGCGTGACCTGCAGTTCACCAAACGACTGGGCAACAAACGGGGTTAATGAGGCCCGGAAATCGAGCAGGCCGGGATGCTTAAACAGGTCATCGCTGCCGCGCGTGTCGGGCGGCCCCCACACCGGAATAGAGGCACCCTTGCCCCAGCGCAGCGCAAACAGCCCCTGCACGTGATCCATATGGTAGTGCGTCAGCAGAATGCGGGTCAGCTCACCGGGCCGGAAACGCGTTGCCAGCAGCGGCAGGCCGGCGTCGAGCAGGATGCGCTCGTTGCCCGCCTCAATCAGCGCACTGCACGGTGCACGATGATAACGCCGGTCCTGCTGCGCTCGCTGACAGGCGCGGCAGTCGCAGCCAAACAGTGGCGCGGCGGTGACCCCGCCAGTCCCCAGAAAAGTGAGCTTCATTGATACGCCTCCGGTCGCTGAAGTCGATGCCGGACTGTCTCCGCGCTGCCAGCAAAGGTCTGTTTCATTGATGCGTCTCCAGCAGCTGTCGAAGTTGCTGTACCGTGCGATCCAGCGCCCCGTCATTATTGAGCAGCAGACACCCGTCCGGCTGAGGCTGGGCAGCACGCGCCAGCCGCCGGGCGATCGCCGCGTCATCTTCCCGTCCCCGCTGACGCAGCCGCACCGCCAGCACCGACGGTGTCACCTGCAGACAGAGCGGCAGCAGCTGCGACCCGAATCGCGCCTGTGCCTGCGCCAGATGCAGCCGCGAGCCGTTAACCACTACGTTCTGACCGCGCTGCAGCCAGCTTTCCACTTCAGTACCGATGCCGTAATGAAACCCGTGCGCCTGCCAGCTGACCGCGAACAGCCCCAGCGCGGCACGCCGGGCGAACTCCGCCTCGCTCAGCGCCACATGGTTTTCACCGCCGGCATCGGCGGCGCGGGTGATGTAGCGATGGGCAATCAGCAGCCGTGCCGGCGGGGCATCGCGCAGCGCATTCAGCAGGCTATCCTTGCCCGATCCGGACGGCCCGATTAACCAGATAAGGCGCGCCATTAATAGACCTGCCGGCCTTTGCTCCAGACGTGGCGCACGTGCGGGTGACCGTGGGCGGTATGCGCCAGCACCAGATCGGCGCGGCAGCCTTCTGCAATCACGCCGCGATCTTCCAGTCCCAGCGCCCGCGCCGGATTACAGGTCACCAGCGCGATAGCCTGCGCCATGCCAAGGCTGTTGCGCTCATCCGCCGCCAGCCGGAACGCCGCATCCAGCAGGCTGGCCGGGTAGTAATCTGACGACAGGATATTCAGCAACCCGTGTGACGCCAGCTCCCAGGCGGCGACGTTGCCGGAGTGCGAGCCGCCGCGCACGATGTTTGGCGCGCCCATCAGCACCTGCATATTGCGATAACGCGAGGCGCGGGCCGCCTCCAGCGTGGTCGGGAACTCGGCGATACGGCTGCCCGCCGCATGTGACTCCTCAACGTGCGCCGCGGTGGCATCGTCGTGGCTGGCGATGGCGATGCCATGCTCACGGCACAGCGCAGCAATCGCCTGGCGGTTAGGCTGAGACCAGGCAGCCGCCAGCGTGAGCTGGTCATGCTCGAACAGGTTCATCTCCTGATCGTTGAGCTGATATTTGCCCTGATAGTACTCGCGATATTTTTCCAGCGAGGCGTACTGACGCTGCCCCGGTGAGTGATCCATCAGCGATACCAGCGCCAGTTCCGGCGTCCCCATCAGCGCCTCAAACAGCGGCACGGTGGTCGGATGCGGCAACTCACAGCGCAGGTGCAGCAGATGCTCGGCGCGGTTCAGCCCTTTACGGTTGCTGTCGCGGATGGCGTCGATCATCTTGCTGAGATTCTCCAGCCGGTGCCCGCCGTCGCGCACGTCTCCGACGCCAATCGCATCCAGCACGGTGGTAATCCCGCTGGAAACCATCAGCGCATCGTGGCTGCTCATCGCCGAATGGGCCGGCCAGTCCACTTTGGGCCGGGGAGTGAAAAACTTGTCGAGGTTATCGGTGTGCAGCTCCACCAGCCCCGGCAGCAGCCAGGCACCCTCGCCGTCCAGCGCGCCCGGTTGCTGACTGGCGGTTTCGCTGAAGCTGCTGATGCGGTCGTCACGGAACTCCAGCGATCCGGCGACCACCTCGTTTTCCAGCACCAGTCGGACGTTATTAATGATCATGCTTGTGCTCCTGTGGCGATCGGTTGCATCAGGTGCAGCCGATCGGCCACCCGGTCGCGCACCGCTTCATCGTGGAAAATGCCGACAATAGCGGCACCGCGGGCGCGCGCCTGTTCAATCAGTCCGACCACCGCGTCACGGTTAACACTGTCGAGTGAGGCAGTCGGTTCATCCAGCAGCAGCACCGGATAGTCGGCGATAAAGCCGCGCGCGATGTTAACCCGCTGCTGCTCACCGCCGGAAAAGGTCGACGGGGCCAGCGACCAGAGACGCTCCGGCACGTTAAGCCGACTCAGCAGCTCACGGGCGCGCTTTTCACAGAAGGCGCGCTCGACGCCGCGCTCCAGCAGCGGCTGCATCACAATCTCCAGCGTCGGCACCCGCGGAATAACCCGCAGGAACTGGCTGACCCAGCCGACCGTATCCCGCCGGATGGCGATGATCTGCCGCGCCGTCGCCTGCGCCATATCGATCAATTCACCCTGATGCTGCAGCCGGATATGGCCGCTGTTGGGCTGATAGTTGCCGTAAAGCGCCCGCAGCAGAGTCGATTTACCGCTGCCGGAGTGGCCCTGCAGCACCACACATTCGCCCTGACTGACCGTCAGGCTGGCGTTCTGCAATACCGGCAGCGCAGCGCCGTTCTGGTTATGCAGCACAAAGGTTTTACACAGATTCTCAACCTGCAACATGGGGGTGTGAGTCATCATTTAATTGAGCACCGAAGAGACCAGCAATTGCGTGTAAGGATGATGGGGATCGTCAAGCACCCGATCGGTTAATCCGCTCTCCACCACCCGCCCCTGCTTCATCACCAGCAGCCGGTGCGCCAGCAGTCGCGCCACCCCGAGATCGTGAGTGACAATCACCACCGCCAGATTAAGTTCCCGCACCAGCGTGCGCAGCAAATCCAGCAGTCGCGCCTGTACCGACACATCCAGCCCGCCGGTCGGCTCATCCATAAACATCAGGCGCGGCTGGGTCACCAGGTTGCGGGCAATCTGCAGACGCTGCTGCATCCCGCCGGAAAAGGTGGTCGGCAGATCGTCGATACGGTTAGCGGCAATCTCTACCGCCTGCAGCCAGCGGCTGGCTTCGGCACGGATATCGCCATAGTGGCGCTGGCCGACCGCCATCAGCCGTTCGCCGATATTGCCGCCGGCGCTGACCTGCGGCCGCAATCCGTCCAGCGGATGCTGATGCACCACGCCCCATTCTGTGCGCAGCAGACGACGGCGATCGCTTTCGCTCATCTGATAGAGGTCGCGTCCCTGATAAAGAATGCTGCCCTGTTGCGGCGTCAGACGCGCCGACAGGCTGTGCAGCAGTGTGGTTTTGCCGGAGCCGGACTCGCCGACAATGCCCAGCACTTCGCCCGGATAGAGATCAAAACTGACCTGTTCGAACCCTTTGCCCGGCGCATAAAGATGGGTGAGCTGGCTGACCGCAAGCAGCGGCTGATCACTGTGCATGTTGCTGTTCCTGCTGCTGATGGCAAAAGTCGGTGTCGGAGCAGACAAACATCCGCGTTCCCTGATCGTCCATCACTACCTCGTCGAGATAGCTGTGGCGCGAGCCGCACAGCGCACAGGGCTCATTCCACTGCTGAACGGTGAATGGATGGTCGTCGAAGTCGAGACTTTCTACTTTGGTATAGGGCGGTAAGGCGTAAATGCGCTTTTCGCGGCCGGCACCGAACAGTTGCAGGGCCGGCATCATGTGCATTTTCGGGTTATCGAATTTGGGGATCGGCGACGGGTCCATGACATAACGATCGTTGACCCTGACCGGATAGGCATAGGTGGTGGCGATATGACCGTAGCGGGCAATATCTTCATACAGTTTGACCTGCATGATGCCGTACTCCTCCAGCGCGTGCATGGTCCGGGTTTCGGTTTCACGCGGCTCGATAAAGCGCAGCGGCTCCGGGATCGGCACCTGGAAGATCAAAATCTGGTCCTCTTCCAGCGGCGTTTCCGGAATGCGATGCCGGGTCTGGATCAGCGTGGCATCGGCGGTACGTTCGGTGGTCGCCGCCCCGCTGACCCGCTGAAAAAAGCGACGAATCGACACCGCATTGGTGGTGTCATCCGCACCCTGATCGATCACCTTCAGCACATCCTGATCGCCAATCACGCTGGCGGTGATCTGAATGCCGCCGGTGCCCCAGCCGTAAGGCATCGGCATTTCCCGTCCGGCAAACGGCACCTGATAGCCAGGGATCGCCACTGCTTTGAGGATCGCGCGGCGGATGGTGCGTTTGGTCTGCTCATCCAGATAGCCGTTGTTATAACCGTGGAGTTCAGCCATGGTTGCGCTCCTGATGATCCTGCCGCAGCCGTTTCAGCAGTTCCAGCTCGGCCTGGAAATCGACGTAGTGCGGCAGTTTGAGGTGGGAGACGAAGCCCGCGGCTTCGACGTTATCGGCGTGCGACAGAACAAACTCTTCATCCTGCGCCGGGCTGGTGATGCGTTCCTGCTGCTCACGGCTCTGCAGCGCCCGGTCAACCAGCGCCATCGCCATCGCTTTGCGTTCGGCGCGACCAAACACCAGACCGTAGCCGCGGGTGAAATGCGGCGCGCTGTCGTCGCTGTGGGCGAAGCCGTTGACCATTTCGCACTCGGTCAGCAGCAGTTCACCGATCTCCAGCTCAAACCCCAGCTCTTCCGGGCAGATGCTGACGCTGAGATAGCCGGTACGGATCTCACCGGCAAACGGGTGGGTGCGACCATAGCCGCGCTGGGTTGAATAACCGAGCGCCAGCAGAAAACCTTCATCACCGCGCACCAGTTGCTGTAACCGGGCGGCGCGTGAGGCAGGAAAGCTCATCGGCTCGCGGGTGATATCGGTCGGTTCGCTGCCGTCATCCTCTTCACGCACCGCCAGCCCTTCATCGCTCATCATGCTGAACATGTGCGGACAGGCGGCGTCCAGTGCCCGATCGTCGCGTGGTGATGCCGGCGTTTCACCGTTGGCCAGCAGCGTAAAGTCGAGCAGACGGTGGCTGTAGTCATAGGTCGGTCCCAGTACCTGGCCGCCCGGCAGATCTTTGTAGACCGCCGAGATACGCCGCTCGATACGCATCGATCCGGTCGCCAGCGGTCGGCTCTCCGCCAGTCGTGGCAGCGTGGTGCGATAGGCGCGCAGCAGGAAGATCGCCTCCACCAGATCGCCGCTGGCCTGCTTGATCGCCAGCGCCGCCAGTTCCGGATCGTAAATTCCACCTTCAGTCATCACCCGATCGACCGCCAGACCGAGCTGCTGTGCCACCTGATCGCAGCCCAGTTCGGCGACATCCCGATCGCCGCGCCGCAGATCGGCCTGCAGTTGATGGGCGTGGGCAATCGCCTTTTCGCCCCCTTTTACCGCAACATACATCAGCACACCTCCACAAGCGTGGTGCGCGGCACCGCCATCATCGCTTCGCCACAGGTAAAAATCAGATCGACGCCCTGCGGGAACGGATGTGGTCGGCTGCGCAGATAGGCCAGCACGCTTTCCGGCAGCTGCGGCGCAATGGCGCGGGTTTCACGCAGGCCCGGTCCGGAGAGGCGCAGCGTCAGGCCGCCATTCAGCGACGGCACTTCAATAATCAGGGTGGTGCTCTTTTCCGGCGCCAGATTATCACCGGCGGCAAAATGGGCCGGATCGGGATGTGAGCTGGCATGACTGAGCGCGAAAGGCGCATCCTGTTGCGCAGTAATCGGCGCGCCGGTATGGAAGCGCAGGTTATTGCGCAGCTGTTCGTTATCGATCTGCGCATCCAGCCAGACCGGGCTTTCCTGATCGACCAGCGTCAGTAACAGTGCGGTGGCGGCAGGCGACAGTGCGCCCCAGCCCTGTTGCAGCGGCAGCGACACCATCACGCCAGGTTCGCTCATCGCCTTGAGGATGCGACGAAATGCGCGCTGTGCATCCGCCACCGGATGGTTAAAACTTGCCAGTAAAGTCATCAGTTATCTCCGCGTACCAGCGTAAAGAAGTCCACTTTGCTGCTGGCAATTTCACGCGCGCGCAGCTGACGCTGCTCATCACGCCATGCCGCCAGCGGGGTAATAATTTTCTCTTCCAACAGCGTCCGGGTTTCCGGCTGCTGTAACAGGGCATCGAGTAAGGCGCAGCGCTCGGCATGGGCTTTGTCACGTCCCAGGATGTAGCTGTAGCCCAGCGTGCCGTCGCTGAGCTGCACCACCGCGCGCGTCACCGTCGCATCCCCCATCACAAAGCGTTTACCGGTCGCGCCCATCCGCGCCTGCAGCCGGGTCAGGCCGATCTCTGCCGGACGAATCAGGGTGAACGCTGGCTGGAGGTTAAGCGCCTGCCAGTGCGCGTTAAGCTGTGCCGCGCTGCTGTGTGCCAGCACTGAAAGCCAGCGCTGGCGGGCCGTTTGCTGTTCCATTAATGCTCCAGAGTCAGTTCAATCATGTCGCCGCGCGTCAGGCTGACCGAGTATTCGGCCATCGCACCGTCACGGGTTTTATTCAGCGTCCGCACGCAGAGCAGCGGCGAATGCAGCGCGATTTCCAGCTGCTTGCACTCTTTCGCCTGCGCTCGCCGGGTGCTGATGCGGGTCTGGGTACGTACCAGCTGTTTGCCGGTGTGCTTGTCGAGGTAATCGTGCAGCGAACCGCTGTTAAAATGCTGCAACTGCGGCCACCAGCTGAGATCGGCAAGGAAATGGTTGATGACACACAACGGCACGCCGTTGGCACGTCGCAGAGTGCGCAGGTGAATGACGTTGTCGCCCTCTTTGACGCCCAGTGCGCTGGCGACGTCCTGGCTGGCCGGACGCAACACCGCCAGCAGCCGCTCGCTGGTCGGGTGGCTGCCCTGCTCCATCAGGTTCTGGCTAAAGCGCGCCTGAGCGTGCAGCGGATAGTCATAAGGCCGCATCAGCACCAGAATGCCGACGCCATGACGGCGTTGCAGCAGCCCTTTGTTCACCAGTTCATCCACCGCCCGGCGCAGGGTATGGCGGTTAACTTCATAGTGATCGGCCAGTTGTTGCTCGGAGGGAAGATAGTCGCCACAGCGGTAACGTTGCTGTAGCGCCTGTTCGAGTTGTGCAGCGACGGCCTGATAGACAGTGGTCGGATGTCTGGATAACTCCATCACGATGAAATCCTCACGGGTTACAGAGTGGGGACGCAGCGAAAAGTCACTGCGGGATGGCATTACCTTGACCGGATCAGATGACAGAACCGTGACGGAGGAGTGAAGGAGAGGTGAATTTGGGGGATGGGGGCACATCAAAAAACCCATCACCCATAAGCCTGACTGGATTAAATCCCCTCAAGCCATCTTTTCCTTTCTGTCACAGCTGCTCCTGCTTCCCTCACCTTCACCGCAAAAACCATCGCCGGCTTCACTGTGCGTGAAGGTTTGTGTGGAAGACCCGTTACCGTCTGCTAGTTTTTAAGCTGTACTCCTGCTGCAGAGAAAAAATAAAAAATGATAAACAGCCTTAAACTTTCTGGCGATTTCCGCCGCAGTTTTCTGCGTGAAGTGCTGGTGCCGCTGGTGGCGATTCTGCTGCTGACCTTTGGCGGCGCGGGCACAGCGCTGTTCATTGGCACCTCGCTGACCAACGCCGAGGCCCGGCAACAGCAGCAGCGGATGATTGAAGCCTCTTTCTCCCAGAGCCTGGACGAACATCTGCGCCAGCTACGCAGCCTGTCGCGCTGGCGGCCGCTTCAGCAGTATCTGCTGGATCAGGATACCGCGCCGGGCTGGCTGGATGAGAACATTGGCAACTGGCTGTTTGAGATGTTTGGCCATCAGCTGATTCTGGTGCTGGACCCGCAAAACCAGATTGTCAGGGTATGGCGTGATGGCCAGCCGATCGCGCCACAGCAGGAAGCCACACTGATTAACGACATCCTGCAAAGCCCGGTGGTTCAGAGTCGGGGCCGTGAGGATAAGGTCGATTATGCCCGCTTAGCTGGTCGTGCAGCCGCGCTGGCGGTCGGTAATATTCAGCGCGACAGTGATGCCCTGCCGCGCTTCCGGCTGGTCAGCCTTAAGTTCCTCGACGATGGCTATCTGGCCAGCCTGGCCGAACGCAACCAGCTAAAAGGACTGCACTTCTCCAACGGGACGCCACAGCCCGGAACCGAAGCGCGCTACCTGCTGATTGCGCAATCCGGTGATGCGGTCGGCTACCTCAACTGGGTGCCAGCCCGTCCCGGCGCGCAGATGTTGCGCACGATCGGCCCGTCAACCGGTCTGGCGGTGCTGGCGATCTCCCTGCTCTGCCTGTATATGGTGCGTCGCCTCTGGACCTCGTCGATCACTCTGTCGCAGTCGATGCTGAAGCTGGGCGCATCTGAGGCGCAGGCGCAGCATCTGGCGTTTCACGATGTGCTGACCGGTCTGCCCAATCGTGCGCTGGTAGAAGATCGTCTGACTCAGGCTCTGGCGCTGGCCACGCGTCACGATCAGCGGGTGGCGCTGCTGCTGATCGATCTGGATCGTTTTAAAGCGATCAACGATACCCATGGCCATCATGCCGGTGACGAGCTGATCATTGCCGTGGCGCAGCGCCTGAGCCGGATGGTGCGCGCCAGCGATACCGTCGGGCGGATCGGCGGCGATGAGTTTATCGTGGTGATGCCAGAAGTAGAGACGCTTTCCCAGGCGCAGGGGTTGGCGCAGCGCATCATCGACCAGCTCAGCCAGCCGTTTACGCTGTTTGGCAGTGAGGTCTGGAGCGGTGCCAGCATCGGTCTGGCGCTGGCCCCCAAAGATGGCGTTGATCGGCTGGAATTAATGCGCAAAGCGGACATTGCGCTGTACGAAGCCAAAAGCGGCGGACGCGGCAAATATCGACAGTTTGAACGGGCGATGGATGAGTCGGTGCGTACCCGTCAGACCATCGCCGCTGACCTGCGCAGCGCGCTGCAACGCCAGCAGGGGCTGGAAGTCTGGTATCAGCCGCTGATGGACATTGGCGGTCAGCAGATGGTCGGCGTCGAGGCGCTGCTGCGCTGGCATCATCCGACCCGTGGCCTGGTGGTGCCCGGCGAATTTATTGCGATTGCCGAAGAGACCGGGCTGATTATTCCGCTCGGAGAGTGGGTGCTGGCGGAAGCCTGCGCCACCCAGCAGCGTTTTCCCGGCCTGATGGTGGCGGTCAACGTCTCGCCGGTGCAGTTTCGTGCCACCGGCTTTGTTGAACGGATGACTGAAATTGTCCGGCAGCACGGCGGCGATCCGATGTGGATTGAGCTGGAGATCACCGAAGGAGTGTTGATCGAAGATGAGCAAGAGGCGCGCGCCATCATTATCGCGCTACGCGAGGCGGGTTTCCGCATCGCGCTGGATGATTTTGGTACCGGCTACTCCAGCCTGAACTATCTCAGCCACTTCCCGGTCGATAAGATCAAAATTGACCGCTCGTTTACGCAGTCGCTGGGCGTAGCGGATAATTCGGTCGCCATTATTGAGTCAGTGGTTAAGCTGGGACATGCGATGGGCCTGATGGTGACCGCCGAAGGCGTTGAGACGCCAGGCCAGATGTCAGCGCTGGCAGATGCGGGCTGTAATCAGCTACAGGGTTATCTGTTCAGTCACGCGGTTCCGGTCGATCAGCTTGCCAGTCTGGTTGAGGCCAGCCCACAGCGCGATGCGCGGCAGAGCTGACCGACTGCGGGCCGCTGTGGGTTATCCACCGAGGCTATCCAGCAAGGCAGCCGAACTGGCAACCGCGCCAAAAATCCCGCCCTGCATGTGGATCATACTCAGCGCCGCTTCATGATGTCGCCGCTCGGTGGCGGCGCAGCAGTCAGACAGCACCAGACATTCAAATCCGCGATCGTTGGCTTCACGCAGCGTGGTGTGCACGCAAACATCAGTGGTGATGCCGCTGAGGATCAGGTTGCGGATGTTGCGGCTGCGCAGGATCAACTCCAGATCGGTGGCGTAAAACGAACCTTTGCCCGGTTTATCAATCACCACCTCGCCCGGTAGCGGCGCCAGTTCCGGGATAATCTCCCAGCCGGGTTCGCCTCGTACCAGAATCCGACCGCACGGCCCGGCATCACCGATGCCCGCCTTCATCCGTCGCGATCGCCAGTGCTTATTGGCCGGCAAATCGCTGAGGTCCGGCCGATGCCCTTCGCGGGTATGGATGATCGGAAACTGTCGGGCGCGCATCGCCGCCAGCACCTGCTGCAACGGCGCAATCGGGGCACGGGTCAGCGCCACATCGTAACCCATAGTATCGACGTAGCCGCCAACGCCGCAAAAGTCAGTTTGCATATCAATCACCACCAGCGCGGTATCGGCCGGGCTGAAACCGCCGTCAAACGGCCAGGCGTAAGGCACAGAGTTGACGCTGTAATCAGGCATTTTTATTCTCCATCACCGGCTGCGGCGCACGCGCCCGGCTAATCAGGCTGTAACTGAGGGCGGCGGTCACCAGGCCAATCACCGCCTCACCAAATTGCGGAAAGGCCAGATGAGCGATGACCGCGCACAGGCTGCCGATCGCCCAGGCCGCAAAGGCGGTAGCGCGAAAACGCTGTGACGGTCGCTGCTCGCTGATTTTCGCCATAAAAATCAGATCAACAATCATCACTGCGCCAAACGGCGGCACCACAATCCCCAGCAGACTCAGCCATTCAAGGAAGTAAGACCAGACGCCGGCCAGCGCCAGCGCCCCGCCAATCGCGCCCAGAATCAGCGTCCAGAGGCGCATTTTGCTGCTGAACAGATGGCTGAAACCCACTGCGCCGTTATACAGGCAGTGGGTGCAGACCGAGCCGAGGTTGATGAACACGAACAGGCAGGCCACTACCGATAAAAAGGCGCTGTGTCCCATCAGCATCGGCAGAAAGTTGCCGCCATTGGTCAGCGGATCGACCGCCGCGCCGACCGCGACGATCACCACCCCAAACAGATAGGAGATCACATTCGCCACCGGAAAGGCTGAGAATGCGGCGATCACCGCGGAACGGCCATTTTTCGACCAGCGGGTAAAGTCGGCGGTCATGGTGCCGGAGTCGGCAAAGCCAGCTACCACCATGGTGACGGCGGTGCCCATACTCATCGCGCCCGCCGCACTGGCGCTGCCCTGCCAGTGGGTGACGGTTGTGAAATCATGCTGCTGGCTAATCAGCCAGAGCGCCACCCCGCCCAGCACCACAAACAGCGGCGCGGCGATCATCCCCAGTACCGACAGCGCACGCACCCCGAGAAAGGTAATGGCGGTATAAAGCACCATGGCAAAGGCGGTAACCGCCAGCGCATTCCAGCCAAAGGTCTGATTAATTACCGTGCCGGTCAGCCCGGTCTGAAACGCGTACCAGCCAATCACCACGGTCGAGAGAAAGCCGGAGACCAGAATGTAACCTTTACTGCCAAAAGTGCGGCGCGCCTGTAAGGCAAAGTTCATCCCGCTGTTACCGGCGTACCAGCTCAGCGCGCCGACGTAGGCGAACAGCACCAGATTACCGAGCAGAATGGCGATCAGCGCCGGCCAGAAGCCCAGGTGCCAGGTGATGATGCCGCCGAATAGCGCATTGGTCAGGATCATCGGAAAGCCGAACCAGACTGCCGAGACGGAACGGGTGGAGTGACGGTGCGTTAGCGGCACCGGCTGATGTTCAAATTCCTGTTCTAATGCAGGTGCAGAGGCGTTTTTCATTGGGCGATTCCAGGTTGGAGGTGGTTCCACGGCTGAATGCGCTCGAAAGCCGCGCTGGCAGCCAGCACTAAAGCATCATCAAGATGCCGTCCGACAATTTGCAGTCCCACCGGCAGGCCACTGGCGGTGAAACCGGCCGGCACCGAGGCCGCTGGCTGGCCGGTGAAGTTGAACGGGAAGCAGAACGACAGCCAGTGATCGCTGCGTACCATGCGGCCATCGATGATTTCCGGCCCCTGCATACCGAGCGCGAACGGCGGCACCGCCAGCGTCGGGGTGATCAGCAGATCGTAGCGCTGCATAAAACGCCACAGGCTATTGCTGACCGCTTTGCGGGTGGTGATGGCGTCGGTAAAGGTTTCGGCCCGCCAGTCGCGTTGTAGCATGGCGACCAGGTGCGGCGACATCCGATCGCCCTGCTGCTCCATCATCCTGCGCATCCCACTAAGATCGCTTTCCATCGCCACCAGCGCACCAAATGCCGCCGAGGGATCGCTGAAACCAGGATCGGCCAGCTCCAGCTCTGCGCCGATTTCCGCCGCAAAACGCTGCGCGGCGCCACTGACCACGGCGCGGACCTCAGGATCGACCGCCACGTAGCCAAAATCGGCGCTAAAGGCGATGCGCAGTTTTTCGACCGGCTGATCGGGCGCGCCCAGCCAGTCAACGTCGCTACAGGGAATCGAGTGGCGATCGCGCATATCCGGGCCAGCCATCAGCGACATCATCAAGGCGGCGTCGCGTACCGTGCGCGTCATCGGGCCAATGTGCTCCAGCGATTCCCAGCTCGAGACGCCCGGATAACGTTCATCGCGACAGCCGGGCCACAGCGGGACGCGTCCCATTGAGGCTTTGAACCCGTAAATGCCGCAGTGAGCCGCCGGAATGCGCACCGAGCCGCCGCCATCACTGCCAAGGGCGATCGGACAGAGCCGCGCCGCCACTGCCGCGCCCGATCCGGCACTGGAGCCGCCAGGTGTCTTCGTCAGATCCCACGGATTGCGGGGCGACGGGAACAGAGGATTGTGTCCGACGCCGCTATAACCAAACTCCGGCGCGGTGGTTTTGCCCAGCAGAATGGCATCGGCTGCCAGCAGTCGCTCGACCGTAATATCGTCGTCGTCAGGAATAAAATCCTGATATGCAGCCGAACCCGAGGCGGTACGTACGCTGGCGGTGCAGATCAAATCCTTTACCGCCAGCGGCACGCCTGCCAGCGCACCCAGCGTTTCACCGCGCGCCCTGCGGGCATCCAGTGCTTTTGCCTGTGCCAGCGCCCGATCCGGCGTCGGCGTACAAAACGCCTGAATGTCAGGCTCCCGCCGCGCCATACGCGCCAGCGCGGCCTGAGTCAGTTCGCTGGCCGAAACGTCACCGCTGCGGATCATCGCCGCCAGGGTGGTCGCATCTTCATCTAATAAGGAGTCAAACATGGTCTACCTCGCCAGTAACATCGCTGATGAGTAAGTGCAGGAAGCGTGCCAGAAAGCGGTGAACGGACCGGTCTGAAACGGGGATGCCAGACGGGATACGGACTGGGATACAAGATCGAATTCTTATGATGGCCTGAGACCACTAACGGATGCGGGGGCGGATTTTTTCAGCACGGCGATAGCGCACGGATGCGCGATAACGGGGCGCATTGCTGAGATGAAGTGCGGCAAGGGTCGCAAAATAAGGTCGATGCGCAGCAACAGCGACTATCACTCTGGAATGGATAACCCTAATTTTCATATGGGTGTTTGACGAGTCTGGGCAGCTACTGAAAAATCGCGGCTTAAGGATTTACAGGCTGCATGCAGGGATGATAAGTGCGCATAGACGAAGAGGTTTTTCTCGAACACTACGACATCAGGCGAAAAAGATTCATTTACGACCGGCGGGTTCATCACAGCTACGTGTTTGTTGCCGGTAATAAGTCTTACACCGTTATCGCTGGCAACCTGATTGATGAACATATCTTTACCCGTATCGGATACCGGATGCCACAAGGCATCTCCTTTCCGGTTAACGGCCTGGCTGAGGTCTGTTTTGACGTGTTCGATGGTCTGGAGTGCCTGGGTGATTTTCGCCACATTAGCCTTGCCGGATTGGGCAGTGCTGTCGTTTTAAAGAACGTAGTACTGGCGTTAATTGCACACTATGAAAGCTGCTGTATTGGCGGTTTTGTTTTCCAGGCCGCGTCAGGAGAGATCGTTGACCGCAATCGTCCGACACCCCTGGAGGAGATTTACGATGCCATGCTTGGGTTAAAAAATGAACTACGCTACAATCGCCGAACAGGGTTGCCGAAGAAAGCACCGCAACCTTTAATCCCGGAATTTTTCCAGGCTTATAAAATAGTGACTACAGGGAGAGCTTCTTATGTCGTATTACGATAAACACGATGATACCACCGCTTTGGATCCGACTGAGGTCGGGAACCGGGAGTTAAAGGCACTGTTGATTGCTGAGTGGATGGCCAGACCCGATCTGCCCGCCATTAAAGCCCAGTTAGCTCAGGCGAAAAAACGCTCCTCCTCTGCCCTGGTGCGCCGCAAGTTGCAAGAGCTGCAGGTGCGCGAAACGCAGGAAATTTAGGCTCGCGCTTCGCGGTGAAAGGCCCGTTATCCGGGCCTTTCTGTTGTACCGGCTTCGGATTCAATTCCACATTCTGACGACTTCCCGCCATCCGCATTACAGTCACCTACTCAGGAAAATCGGTGTCCACCGACGTCTGTTTCCACGCTTCAATCTGCGCCAGACGTTCTTTGAGCTTACTGGTGACTGCCTCATAGCCCCATGCGCCCATTACCAGATGACGTGGCGGATTATCATGTTCGGTAATCGCAATCATCGCCTGAGCGGCACGGGCAGGATCGCCTTTCTGAGTGCCGCTGTATTCGGCGGTAGCTTTCATCCGGGCGGCAGCGGTATCAGCATATTCCGGCAAGGTGCTTGGAGTCTGATGCAGCGAGCGGCCGGCCCAGTCGGTGCGGAATGGACCCGGCTCGACGCAGGTGACGTGAATACCCAGCGGACCCGCTTCCTGTGCCAGCGAGTCGGACCAGCCTTCCACCGCATGCTTGCTGGCCGAGTAGTAACCGGAGCTGGCAAAGCCGATAAAGCCCGCCACTGAGGTGATGTTAATGATGTGCCCGCTGCGCGCCTTGCGCATCGCTGGCAGCACTGCCCGGGTCAGGGCAAACAGACCGAATACGTTGGCATCGAACTGAGCGCGGATCTCCTGCTCCTCACCCTCTTCCACCGAACTCTGGTAGCCATAACCGGCATTATTCACCAGAACATCAATGGTGCCGAACGCATTCAGCGCTGCCTGCACCGCCTGATCGATGCTGGATTGCTGAGTGACATCCAGCGCCACCGCCAGCGCATTGTCATGCCCTTCAACCAGATCGGCGACTTTCGCGGTGTCACGTGCCGTGACCACCACCCGGAAACCGCGCGCGATAGTCTGCTGCGCCAGTTCGCGACCAAAACCGGTAGAGCATCCCGAAATAAACCAGACAGGGCTTGTATCAGTAGCCATGGTAAGACTCCCGTTAGTTATGCTGAAGAAGGGGGAATACCCGGACGCGAGTGCGCCCGGGGAGAAAAGCGTAAGGGTAGCGGCGCAACATGGCCCGGCTTAACCCTTAATGCTTTTTATGCAACAGCTGACTGGCGGTATCACTGATGATTTGCGCCGCGCCACGGTCACCTTTCGCCATCGACGCCATAAAGGCTTTTGCCTGCTTAAAGGTGATGTGCGGCGGCAGCGGAGCGACTTCCGGATCGGTTTTCACCTCCAGCAACACCGGGCGGTCGGCGCTCAACGCACGCTGCCAGGCGGCAGCCAGATCGTCAGGGTTGTCGACAAAAATGCCAGTTAATCCCAGCGACTCAGCAAACCCGGCGTATTTTACATCCGGCAGCTGCTGCGAAGCGTCAAAGCGCGGATTGCCTTCCATCACCCGCTGTTCCCAGGTCACCTGATTAAGATCCTGATTGTTGAACACGCAGACGATCAGACGCGGGTCGGCCCACTGTTGCCAGTATTTCTGAATGGTGATCAGCTCCGCCATGTTATTCATCTGCATTGCGCCATCACCGACCAGCGCCACCACCGGTTTTTCCGGGTGAGCAAACTTAGCCGCGATGGCGTAAGGGACAGCGGCACCCATGCAGGCCAGCCCGCCGGAGAGCGAGGCGCGCTGTCCCTGTTTGACCCGATAATCGCGGGCAAACCAGTTGGCGCACGAGCCGGAGTCAGAGGTGACAATCGCATTGTCCGGCAGCTGTGGTGACATCTCCCACACGACGCGCTGCGGATTGACCGGATTCGCCGGTGCCATTGCCCGCTCTTCCATCAGCGTCCACCAGTCACGTACCTGAACCGCAATATCTTCCTGCCAGCTTCGATCCTGCTTATGCTCCAGCAACGGCAGCAGCGCGCGCAGGGTTTCGGCGGCATCGCCATGCAGGTTGACTTCACAGGGATAGCGCAGGCCGAGCATCGCCGGATCGATATCGATCTGTACCGCCCGCGCCTTGCCCTCTTCCGGCAAAAATTCGGTCCACGGGAAGCCGCTGCCAATCATCAACAGGGTATCGCAGTTTTTCATTAAATCTGACGAGGGTTTGGTACCGAGCAGGCCAATCGATCCGGTAACAAACGGCGCGTCGTCCGGCAGCACATCTTTGCCCAGCAGCGCTTTCGCCACGCCGGCACCCAGCACGTTGGCGGCCTGCACCACCTCAACCGCAGCGTTACGCGCGCCGGCGCCAATCAGAATCGCCACTTTTTTACCGGCGTTCAGTATGTCGGCAGCCCGTTGCAGATCCGCTTCATACGGAACCACTTTTGGCCGCTGATAGCCGCTGCCCGAATGGGTGAAGCCGTGCAGATGCTGCGGCGCCTGCCACTCTTCATCCTGGATATCTTTGGGGATGATCACCACCGCGACGCCGTTCTGGGCCTTCGCAATACGCACGCCGCGATCGATCAGGTGACGAACCTGAGCCGGCGCGGCCGCTTCCTGGACGAAATTCGCCACGTCCGAGAAGATGCGATCCAGATTCATCTCCTGCTGATAGCTGGCTCCCCGGGCCGTGGCTTCCGCCTGACCGGCAATCGCCAGCACCGGCGCATGGTCCATTTTGGCGTCATACAGACCGGTCAGCAGATGGGTTGCGCCAGGCCCGCCGGTTGACAGGCAAACACCCATTTCACCGGTGAACTTGGCGTGACCGGCCGCCATAAATGCGGCCATTTCCTCGTGGCGCACCTGAATAAATTCGATGCCATCACCCTTCTCATTGGCGCGCTGAATCGCCCCCAGCACGCCGTTAATACCGTCGCCAGGGTAGCCGTAAATCCGGGTGACGCCCCATTCTTTCAGGCGCTGGACAAAAAAATCACTGGTTTTCATGCTCATCGTCGCGTTTCCCTTGGTTGTCCTTGCAGACTTAAAGCGTAGTAGACGATGCCGCATTGCCGTTAGTTGTTCGCCATTGCCGGATATCGCTGACGCAAATCACTGAATATTTGCGCCATATCCGCCGTTTCGCCTATTTCTTCCACCGCGCGGAATACCTGGGTTTTCAGGAAGTGCCGCCAGCTGACCGGCGCTGCGGCAAGAAAAACCGTAAGCAAGTGATACCGCTGCGCTGTCCAGAGCGATTCAAAGCGCTGACGCGCCGCGCCGTGCTCAAAATGCTGGCTCGCTTGCTGTGGCATCGCGGCGCGCAACCGGGCTGTCTCCTGCAGATCCAGCTGATCATCCACTATCGCCACGCCATACTGTTGCCAGGCCGCGTTAAGGCTGAGAAAGCCGCAGCGCACATCCTGTAGCACCGCTTGCGGGTCGCGCTGTGACGGCAAACCATAACCGCCTGCGCCCGGCCCGCGCACTTCCACAACGTCGCCCGGCTCTGCGCTGATCACATCGGTATTGCCGTGGTTAATCACTCTGCCGTCACGCAGAGTGCGGAAGTGCGACAGCGCCCCGCTCTGCCCGCCGACCACGCCGGCGGAGGCAAATACCGACCGGTTGCGGTTACGTGCGGTAATAGTGGTATTGGGCGAGAAAACTTCGAATGCCATTTCGGTGGCTAATCCGCCGCGATACTGGCCTGCACCGGCGCTGTCCTGGGCCAGTCCATAGCGGTGAAAACGAATCGGTACTTCCGCTTCATTAATCTCAATCGGGGTATTTTTCAGGAAGGCGGAGAGGCCACCCGAGCCGTCTGGTCCGTCATGACGCGGCGTGCCGCCTGCGCCACCGCCGACCGGACCGAGCGAGGCAACCACGCTGCGGTTTTGAGTCTGGGTGCGGATATTCATGATCGAGTTGCCGCCGGGCGAGTTAGCCGGCAGACGGTCCGGCATTGCCAGCGAGAAGACGCCGACGGTAGCAATCTGCGACAGCGCGCAGGTCAGTGAGCGCATGCCCACCGCCGCCGGTGCCTCACAGTTCATCACCGTGCCCGGCGGCAGTATCGCCCGGGTCGGCCGCAGCGTACCAGCGTTGAGCAGCAGCGAACGATCGAGCGTAGAGAGCACATAGGTCACGCCGACCAGCGCCAGCGGATGCCGCTCACGACCGCCGGTCGGCATGTTCAGCGAGGAGGCTAACTGGGGATCGCTGCCGGTGTAGTCCAGCTCCAGCCGATCGCCCTCTACCCGCAGCGTAATGGCGATGCGACAGGGATAGCCGCCTTCGCCATCTTCATCGGCGTAGTCGGCATAAAAATAGTCGCCGTCAGGAATGGTGGCGATAATGCTGCGCGCCTGTGCTTCGGCATAATCGAGAATCCCTTCAATGCCCTGCAGGAAATCCTCAACGCCAAAACGGGCAATAATGTCGTGAATTTTGCGCTCACCCACGTTAACCGACGCCAGCTGCGCTTTGAAGTCGCCCCAGTTCTGCTCTGGTGCCCGCACGTTGAGCCGCATGATGCGGGCCACATCGTCGTTCAGTTCGCCGTTGCTGACGATTTTCAGCGGCGGAATGCGGATCCCCTCCTGCACGATATCGGTCAGCGAACGCGACAGCGAAGCCGGTACTGCCCCTCCGACATCGGTGTTATGAATGTGGCCAACCACGAAGCAGACAATTTCGCCCTGATGAAACACCGGCTTCCAGATATGGATATCGGGCGAATGGGTGGCGACGTTACCGGCGTAGGCATCATTGGTAATGCAGATGTCGCCCTCGGCGTAATCCTCAATCAGCGCCAGCACCGGCGCATAGTCGATGCCGCTGTACCAGGGTGCGCCAAAGCTGCGCGGTGAGGCGAACGCCAGGCCAGTGCGGCTGACAATCTGGCAGGAGAAATCTTCAGTCTCTTTGACAAAAGTCGAGTGCGCGGTGCGCATCAGGGTAAACGCCATCGCATCGGCGGCGGCCGCGCAGTAGTTGGCGAGGATTTGCAGGTTACGTCCGTCAATTGCCATATTACGCCTCGCTCGCAGTGATCAGCAGGTTACCAAAGGGGTCGACTTTGACCCACATGCCGGGCGGCACGCAGGTGGTGCAATCATCCTGGGCGACGATCACCGGGCCGGTCAGCCGATGCCCGGCGCGCAGTTCCGACCGCAGCACCACATCCACCTGATGCCACGCGCCATCAATCCACGCCGTCACCTGCTTCAGCACCGCGACCGGTTCGGTGGCGGCTGGCAGGCGATTAATTTCTGGTTTTGGCACCGGCGAGGCGATCACCAGCCGCAGATTGATCAGCTGCACCGGCGCATCCGCGTCACAGTGGCCGAACAGCTGCTGATGCTGACGATCAAACGCCTGATGCAGCGCCGTGACGTCAGCCGTCGTCAGCCAGGTCGCCTCCAGCGGCACTTCAATCTCAAACGACTGGCCGCGATAGCGCATATCCGCGCTGAATTGCAGCTGGTACGGCATCTCGCTGCCATGCTCCTGCGCCAGCCAGCCACAGGCACGTTGCTGTAACGCCTGCGCTTCGCTGGCTAAGGTGTCGGCCAGCGCTGGCGTCAGGTCACTGTAAAGAGTGCGGATAAAGTCATTGCGGATGTCGGCCACCAGCCCGCCGAGCGCCGAAAGGACACCAGGCGTGGGCGGCACGATCACCCCTTTCATGTTCAGCTCGCGTGCCAGGAAGCAGCCCATCATCGGCCCTGCGCCGCCAAAGGCGAGGAACCAGAATTCGCGCGGGTCGAGGCCAAACCGTGACAGCAAACCGCTGGTATCGCTGTACATGCTGGAGATCGCCAGCTGGATGGCGGTCTCTGCCGTTTCATGCACCGTCACCTTGAGCGCATCGGCCAGTGGCTGCCAGGCCGCGCAGGCGGCGGCTACATCTACGCTCACGGCGTTATAGCCGAGCGCGCCGTGGCCCATCATGCCGCAGGCGGCAAAGGCATCGGTGGCGGTAGGCTGCGTCCCGCCGCGCTGGAAGCAGACCGGTCCCGGCAGCGAACCGGCGCTGTCCGGTCCCATCTGCAGCACGCCCTGGCCGTCGATCCATGCCAGTGAACCGCCGCCCTGCCCGACCGAGGTCACGGCAACCGACGGAATAAAGATCGGGAAATCACCAATGATTTCGCCGTTGCCCTGCGCCACCTTGCCATCCACAATCACCGCCACGTCGGCACTGGTGCCGCCGATATCGAGGCTGAGAATTTTGTCGAAACCGCAGGCGCTGGCGAGATAACTGGCCCCGATCACTCCGGATGCGGTCCCGGAGAGTACCATCTGTACGCACTCGCGTTTCGCCTGCTCAATGCCCATCACGCCGCCATTCGATTTGGTAATGCGCGGCGGGGGCTTCACCCCGATACGCTGCAGCGCCTGCTCAAACGATTCGAGGTAGTTGATCACCATCGGCTGGACATAGGCGTTGATGGTGGCGGTGATGGTGCGTTCGTATTCACGAATGATCGGCCAGATATCGGCCGAACAGGAGGTCAGCAGCTCGGGTGCCACTTCGTCAATAATCGCTTTAACGGCAGCTTCATTGTGCCGGTTGCGGTAACTGTGCAGCAGCGAAACCACAATGCCCTGGCAGCCCGCCGCCCGCGCCTGCGTGATCGCATCCAGCACGCTTTGACGATCGACCGGTTGCAGCACGTTGCCGTGACAGTCGCTGCGTTCGCGGATAGCAAACACCCGATCGCGGCTAATCAGCGGTGCGGGACGCCGCGAGAAGAGGTCATGGATATGCGGAATTTTCAGCCGCGCCAGCTCCAGCACATCGCAGAAGCCTTCGGTGGCAAACAGCGCCAGCCGAACGCCGCGGCGCTGGATCACCGCATTGATTCCAACCGTGGTGCCGTGGGTAAAATAGCCAATCTCTGTCGGTTCAATGCCATCACGCTGCTGAAACTGCGTCAGCCCGTTGACGATTTCGCTGCCCGGCCGATCCGGGCGCGACAGGACTTTGAGGGTATGAATCTGATTGGTTTGCTGATCGAGCACGGCGAAATCGGTAAAGGATCCGCCAATATCCACGCCAACGCGGTATCGCATCTCAGGGTAACTCCGGAGTCAGGAGGGAGGAAATTCCATCAGCGTCTGCGGATCTTGCACCACACGCCAGCCGAGTCGCTGGTAGACCTGATGGGCATCACGGGTTGACAGCATCCAGCGGTGCACCGTTTGCAGTTCGGGATGTTCACGGACGCAGGCGGCCAGCCAGCTGCCCAGCCCGTGTCCACGCCAGTTTTCATCGATCATCACATCACACAGCCAGCCAAAACGGGTGTAGTCAGTAATCAGCCGGGCGAAACCAATCTGCGCCTGCTGGTGATAGAGGCCAAACGGCAATGATCCGGCAATCGCCCGCTCGGTTTTGGCCCGCGGCTGGCCCTGCGCCCAGTAGGACTTTTCAGCCAGCTGGCGATCGATCCAGTCAAGGTCCAGCTGCTGGCGTGCGGTGGACACGGTGAACGCATCACGTTGCCAGTGCTGGTCAGCAATGATTAATGAACTCATGACAACTCCTTGTATCGGTTGAAAACAGTGTAAAAGGGTTTGCGAAACGGTTAAGACCGTAGCGTGCATCAGAAGGTGTTGTAGCGCCTGAATTTCAGCGGCGAAAGAAATTTTATGCTGTGCGCCGGATTCCTGCTGCTGGCATGACCGGCCATCAGTATCACTGTGGCGCGTCGACGCAGAAAACAGGGCTAAAATGACGGACGCGTTGGCGGGGGTAAATCAGAACGGGAAATGCGGAGTTAAATGCGGACGCGTTGGCGGGGGAAATCAGAACGGGAAAATGCGGGGTTAAATAACAGGCACGTTGGCGAAGGCAAATCTGAATAAGGAGTGCGGAGAATATGCCGTTAAGCCGCAGTCATGACCAGCGGCGGGATCGTTACTGACAGTGCAGCTGCCCCGCCTTCCCTGGGATGAGGGAAAGCGGGGATGAGCGATCACAGACCGCCCGCTACACACCAAACTCGACCGAATTTTGTTTACCGATCAGCGATCGCAACGGCACGCTGCTTTTCATGATCGGTGACTTAATAACGATATAGCTGAAGTACTTATCGATGCCGATCTGTGCGTCGAGCATCTTCTCAATCACTTCCTGGTAATGTTCAATGCTGCGGGTAATAAAGCGCAGCAAATAGTCGTAACCGCCGGTGATCAGATGGCACTCCATCAGTTCATCCACGTCGCGCATCGCACTTTCGAATTTCATAAAGTCTTCGCGACGATGACCGGAGAGAGTCACTTCGGTAAATACCGTTACCGAATCGGTGATCCGCGTCAGGTTAATATGCGCTTCATAGCCGGTGATAAAGCCCGCCTGTTCCAGACGCTTGACCCGTTGCAGACAGGGGCTGGGGGAAAGGCCTACCGCATCGGCGAGGTTAACGTTGCTGATACGGCCATCTTTCTGGAGTTGCACCAGGATATTGATGTCGATGCGGTCAAGTTTCATTAAGCCGTTCATAGCACCCCTCATTGTCAGAGCCTATCCCAGTAGGCGTAATTGTTGCAGGCAGTCTGGGCACGAACAGCGCGGAACAACCGGAGCGTACCAGGTAGTACGGGAGGATTGTGAGCACTGCCCAGGTTCAGACTGACAAATGAAATAGCCTAATGGGATAGGCTCTTAATCAAATGTGCAGAACCTCCCGAAGGTATAACACGCTTTACGGTAAACGCGCCAGCGCTAAGCAGTGGTTATACCAGCGGGAGATTTTCAAATTACTTTAACAATATCAATGAGGAAGCTCGACTTACCCTAACCGTCCCATGGCACGGGCCAGGGCAATATCGAAGATATGCAACGCTTCTTCCAGTTGCGAGTCGGTGGTGACCAGCGGCGCCAGAAAGCGAATAGTATTACGATGCAGCCCACACTTAATCAGCAGCAAACCTTCCTGGCAGGCGCTATCCAGGATCTTCTGCGTCAGTGCCGCGTCGGGCCGTCCGGTCTCAAAATCCAGAATCTCTACCGCCTGCATAAAGCCGACGCCACGCACGTCACCGATGCAGGCATATTTATCCGCCAGCTGCCGCAGACGCGCATTGAGCTGTTCGCCAAGCTGGCAGGATCGCTGCAGCAGGTTGTCCTGCTCGAACAGGTCCAGTACCGCCAGCGCCGCGGCACAGGCCAGCGCATTGCCGCCATAGGTGCCGCCCAGCCCGCCGGGAGTCGGCGCATCCATAATCTCTGCTTTACCGACTACGCCGGAAATCGGCAGGCCGCCGCCCAGACTTTTCGCCAGAGTAACCAGATCGGGTTTGATGTCGAGATGCTGGAAGGCGAACATCTTGCCGGTACGGCCAAAACCGGTCTGCACTTCATCACAAATCAACAGAATGCCGTGCTGAGCGGTGATGCGCCGCAGCGCCTGCATAAACGCCGGACCGGCCGGCAGGAAGCCGCCGTCGCCCTGCACCGGCTCGATAATAATTGCCGCCACCCGCTCCGGCAGGATCTGGACCGCAAACAGCTGATCCAGCGCTTTCAGGCAGTCCACTTCACTGATGCCATGCAGCGGATTAGGAAACGGCAGGCGATAGATATCGCCAGGGAACGGACCAAAATTCTGTTTATAAGGCGCAGACATGCCGGTCAGAGTGACACCCAGCAGCGTGCGGCCATGAAAGGCGCCATCAAAGGCGATGATGCCGGGGCGCTGGGTATGCGCACGGGCGATCTTCACCGCATTTTCTACCGCTTCGGCACCGCTGGTGAAAAAGACGCTTTTGTACGCGTCGTCACCGCCCACCAGCTTGTTCAGCCGCTGGGCCAGCGTAATGTAGCCCGGATAGGCGACCACCTGAAAACAGGCGTGGGACACCATGCCCAGCTGACGGGTGACGGCGTTGACCACCGCCGGGTGATTATGACCGACATTCAGCACGCCAATGCCGCCAACAAAATCGAGATAGCGATTGCCTTCTACATCCCACACTTCGCTGCCTTTGGCTCGTTCGATCACCAACGGATGTGCGGTGACCACGCCACGCGGCACGTTCTGCTCGCGTGCATCCAGTAACAGGCTGTTATCGGAGTATGCTTGCTGCTCTGCCATGACATTCTGCATTTTAAACCCTCATC
>Ga0308167_1000727_pt1 | contig 50360 bp, 54 predicted proteins | sample PhyCR1_2_FD_202138 | JGI IMG/M metagenome (GOLD analysis project Ga0308167, IMG submission 202138) | Phyllosphere microbial communities from UC Gill Tract Community Farm, Albany, California, United States - DLSLRC.R1 | ecosystem: Host-associated > Plants > Phyllosphere > Unclassified | place... | reverse complement strand
TGGCCTCTTTACTCTATAAGTATGTTGAGAAGCCCGGCATTCAGATGGGTAAACGCGTGCTGAAGCCGAAGCTGGCCGATCAGACCAGTTGAGTTTTTAACACCGGCCGTTCTTTTTTTAAAAGCCCTGGATGGGGCTTTTTTATTGCCGCTTACACAATCTATCTGCTCTGAACAGGTGATTATCACATGCCGTCGCCAGCACGCCTGCTGAGGTGAACTAGACTTTGCTGGTCGAACTCCACACCACCCGCTAGATGTCTGGCAGAAAAACATACCATTGCCAAAACGCGGCATCAGGATTTAAAACGAGGATAAGCAATATGGAAAAGAAGAAGTGGTTTGTTTCTTACGTGATCAAGCCAAAAGGTGAAAATCATGTCACGACTCACGCCTTTATTGAGGGTGACGATGTCGAGGAGGCGCTGGAAACCTTTATGTTCGAAACTAAAAAAAGTCTGTCGCTGGAAACCGAAGAGCTGATACTGCTGTCAGTGAGTCTGGTTTAACGTCAATTCAACCTCGCCATCGCGGGGTTGTTTGCCCTGTGAGAGGGTCATTTTATTAATGCTTTCCCTGGTGTGGCACTCAGTTACTGATTGGGATAAGGCCAGGCATGATCCACGCCTGTTGATGACAGTAACCCTGTCAAAATCAGATATGCCAGTATCAGAACAAAGAGCACAATCGCTGTTATTTCAATGGATTTAAGTAAGTGATGCTTCGCCATAAATAACCCTCCTTCACGTGTGTGTAATAACCTTTCACCCCATAAACTATAATGTTACCGGTAAAGTTCAAGTCAAAATCACATCATGAAACATAAAGACTGGCTTATTAATGGTTAGAAGGATTGTGCTCTGAAGGGCTCAGAGAGATCTTAACGATATTAAAAAGCCCGCAGGATGCGGGCCTTTGCAGGAGTCAGATGAACTTTAATCAGCAGAGTGACCGGTGAAGTCGATTACCATCCTGCCACGGATTTTGCCCTGCACCATCTCATCAAAGATGTCATTGACCTCACCAATCTTCCTTTTGGTCACTTTAGGCACGACTTTCCCTTCTGCCGCAAACTGGAAGGCTTCTGCCAAATCGTTTCGCGTTCCGACCAGTGATCCCACCACCTGAATGCCATCAAGTACCAGACGGGGAATATTAAGACTCATCGCTTCCGGCGGCAGTCCGACAGCCACGACGCGCCCTCCTGCTCTCACCGCATCCACCGCCGAGTTAAAGGCCGCTTTAGCTACCGCCGTGACCACAGCAGCATGTGCTCCGCCGGTTTTCTCCTGAATAATGCGCGCTGCATCTTCGCTGGCCGAATTGACCACCAGATCGGCTCCCATCTCCTTCGCCAGTGCCAGCTGACCATCACTGACATCAACCGCGATCACTTTGGCGTTGAAGACATTTTTTGCATATTGCAGCGCGAGATTTCCCAGCCCGCCAAGACCATAAATGGCCAGCCATTGTCCCGGTTTAACTTCTGACACCTTAACCGCTTTATAGGTGGTGACACCGGCACAGGTGACGCTACTGGCAGCGTAAGGATCAAGTCCATCAGGGACTTTGACCGAGTAATCTGCAACGACAATGCACTCTTCAGCCATGCCGCCATCGGCTGTGAAACCGGCATTGATTACCGATCTGCAGAGGGTTTCGTTACCGGAGTTACAGTATTCGCAGTGACCGCAGCCCTTGAAAAACCAGGCGACGCTGGCCCGATCGCCAGGCTTGAGTGACGTCACATCCGGTGCGACTTCCTCAACGATACCGATCCCTTCATGACCCAGGGTCACACCCGTTTTATCGCCGAAATCACCGTTCTTCACATGCAAATCGGTATGGCATACACCACAGCATTCCATCCTGAGCCGGGCTTCACCGGTTTTGAGAGGACGCAGCGTCTTCTCAACAACTTCAACCTTGTGTTCACTATTAGCAATTGCCGCTTTCATAAACGTTACTCCTTTTGATTGAATCTCAAGAATATGCCATACGGGAATGATGGCAAGATTACAGATTAGCTTTGGGTGCGGGACAGAAAGAGTTGTTGCTGCCTTTGTGAGTGAAGTCAGTTTTGAGGTGCGTTACTAAAGGGATTTTGCGTGTTAAAGCTTTGGAAATCATGAGTGACTTACTGGATGCGTGAAGCACGTTTATCGTGAAGAACCTTTTCAGACGGCGATTACCGGTTAAAAGGGGCGATAGCGCCCCTGTTCATCTAAATGCTTCGTATCAATTACTCAGCGGAGTCGCTCGGTTGCCAGCGGTGAATGCCACTGTCAGTTGCCGGTCCCCTGTGTTCAGTAGAATCATCCGAGGCTGGCGGTGGCCCCAGATGCTGGGCTGCACTATACGTCGCTGGCGGTGGCCCCAGATGCTGAGAAGCGTTATTTTCTGATGCGGCTGGTCCGGCATGGTGGCTCCAGCCATTATCATTTTGCTGGTCCTGATAAGACGCATGGTGATGATGCCATTCAGATGATGGGCCGCGATGGTATCCTCCCTCTGCCATCACACAACCAGACATGGATGCACTCGCTAACGCTACGAGCGCACAAGGAATAAATTTTTTTAAGAACATAATAAACCCTGGTTAAAAATCACCGGGGCAGGTTACGACGTGGTTTTTATACGTTAAATAAACGTGGAGGACCGTTCGGGGAAGATGTTTAGATATATTGATTGAGATAAATTTTGGGGAAAAGATGGAGTGTTTAAACATGATCTTTGATATAAAAATTCTTTAATTTAAATAATTCCATAATCTCTTCGCTCAGCCAGCTATTGATCTCCTTCAGACGCTCCTGCAGTGGTATTAATTCGCTACGCACGAATACCTGGGATGCTTTAACCACGTCACCGGATGCGCCGGAGTTGTCCGGAATAATCCCCATAATCTGAGGCGGCACGCGATGCGCTTAACAGGTCGTCGAGGCTGGCTTTCCTGATGTTAAAGAAATCGTCTTTCATCGCCACTTCACTAAGCGGCAGAATCTTGATCCCGTTCGGCGCTTAAATAAACAGGTTATGGAAGTTACTCAGGCCTTTTGTATCGCGCATCTCCTGGCGCATCCGGTCAACGTCGCTGCTACTCTGCGCCGCATCGGTCATATACAGGATGTAATCGGCGTGTGCGCCGCTCTGGTAATAATCGAGAAATGACCATACAGAGAGAAACCGATGCAAATCCGATACTGCGTGATTGGTCTTCTGCTACTCTGCCTGACGATGTTATCCGACGGCACGCCCGCCCGGCCAGCGCCAGAGATTATCTGGATTGGCGTTCGTGCGCGACAAACTGTCCGCTGCCGGGAAACAGCCTTAAAACGGCGGGCGATCTGGCGGCGGATAATTGCCAGCTTGAGTTCGCACTCGTCGCCTGCGGACTGTAGGTCGAAATCATCAAAGACTGCCAGGAACAACATGATGCTGAAACCGCAAAAACTGCGCCAGGCGCTTAGTTACAGCGTGCCGGAGCTGCGGCCAAATCCTGACGAGCTGAACGTGCTTATCGACAGCGGGCGTATCGTCTATACGCTTGCCAGCTCGCTGTCGTTTGAATATCAGTACCGGTTAAACATGGTCATTATCGACTACGCTGGTAATATCGACCTGCTGATCGTGCTGCTACTGGCATGGCTGCGTACAAATGAACTCGACATTATGGCACCCGAGGAAAAGCGCCGGACGGGCTTTACCTTCCAGGCAGACGTTATCAGCGACACGGCAAGCGATATAAGCATTGAACTGCAGCTGAGCGAGCGCGTGATCTTGAAGCAGGCCGACGACGAGCTGCACGTGACCCACGTCGGCGAGAATCCAAAGCCGGAAAATGATGCGCGGCCGGTGCAGCTTTATGTTCATGGCTAGCTGGTCAGCGAGTGGTAGACATGAGCGGGTTGCAGCTTGTAAATGACCGTCTGGAGGCGCTTATCAGCAGCCTGTCAGCTCCGGCGCGTAAAGAAATGGCGCGAACCATCGCGAAGAAGCTGCGCGCGAGTCAGTAGCAGAATATCAAACGACAGCAGGCACCTGACGGCACGCCGTTTAAGCCCCGCAAAACGCAGCTGGTGCACAGCAAAAAGGGCCGTATAAAGCGCGAAATGTTCGCAAAGCTGCGCACGGCTAAATACATGAAGACGCAGGCCAGCCGAATGAAGCCGTGATCGAGTTTGCGGAAAACGTGCAGCGCATGGCCCGCGTGCATCATTACGGGCTGCGTGAACGGCCAGCGCTCAAAGATAAAGAAGCGCAGTATGAGTCGCGGCTGTTACTAGGTTTTAATAATGATGATTATGAGGCAACAGTCAATTGCCTCATTGAGTTTCTTTCAAAATGAACCTTTATTTTTTTGTATAATGTGCATCCATAAAATTCAATACAGACTCACTATAGAAAAACTTAAAAATACTATTTGGATTCGAGGGTTCTAATCTTCGTTCTCGGCAGTATTTCTCACCTGAGTTTTTTATTTGCCGGTGCAATTCATGGAATTTTGCATTCCTTAAGAAGTCACTATATCTTGAATTTAATTTCTGCGTAAGTGCATCATATGTTAGAGGGTATCTTTTCAACATATCCTCTTCTGTGAATGTTATTGGTGTAGCTTTGGAATCATTAGTCATCATAAACTCGATGGCTTCATCTGATGATGTTTTTATCAGCTTAGTAGACAGGCGCAAAGAAATGCTAAAGTTTGGATCGGCATCATCCTTGTGAGACTCTTCCATTTTTTCTAGGTATGATTTTAGGTTATCAGCCGAGCGATTTAACACGCTAAAACTCTCGATATCACTGAGATGGTAAAGAGAAACTGGCATTAGGAAAAAATTATACTTCCTGAAGTCATAATCAAACCAATCAATAGATAATGTCATATAGTTTTTCAATGATGCTGTCCCTATACATTGTATCTTTGTGCTAAGGGACATATCTTCGTGGATAAAATGAACTGAATGGTCGCGAATTTCAATCAATAATTTTATATTGTCTTCTACGATTTTTTTAAGGTATCCATTGGCAGATAAAATATTCATTGCTTTAGATATGCTGATGGTTTTAGGCGACCCTGACTCGGTTACTTCAACCTCCCCCTTCGACTTCAAGTAAATTGAACTTTTATCATCTCCATTCAGTGATAGAATCCTGGCCTTTAGGAGCAACTCCCACGCGTTTATCATCAGGATTGAAAAGCTTTCTTCTCTGAATTTAAAATCTGGCTTGTTATACACTTCAATCGCTGTAATGCATGCGGATATTGACTTTTCTAAAATGCTTTCATAAAAAGTCTTCGGTATATTTTCATTCTGGCTATGATGTTTAATGAAAGCCGACAAACTAAAAGAGTCGAACTTTGGGGAGACAAACAATCCATTGCTTTCTTTTGTTATGAATGTTGACCATTTTTTTGATAGATAAGTTCTAACGGTACTTTGACCCCAGCCGGTTTTTTTAGCGATATCATCTACTGTAAAATATTGCTTGGATGTTTTTTTCTCTGAAAAAAAATCATAAGCAAGTTTGATCTTTTCATTTTTATTAAAACTGGAAGGGCTTGGCTTCGTTTCCATATGCAGTTATCCCATAGATCATAATAAACTTTTAAAAAAATGTACGCTCATCGCTAAATCAACAGCGTTGTGTAGTCATTGCTTGCAAACAGATTCATCCTACTCACATGAACTCATTCGATCAAATTTTCGAAATTCAGTGCCTGCTGCGCAACATGATTCGCATCGGAACCGTATTGGCCGTCAATCTCGACGGCGGGCTGTGCCGTGTCAATACGGGAAATAATACGACCGGCTGGCTGCACTGGCTGAACGCCCGCGCGGGTAAGACGCGCTCCTGGAATGCGCCGTCAGTGGGTGAGCAGGTGCTTGTTCTGTGCCTCGGTGGTGAACTTGATACCGGCTTTGTGCTGCCGGGAATTTTCTCTGATTAAAACCCGGCTCCATCTGCCTCGGCCGATGTGCTGCACTGGTCATCTTCTGATGGCGCGGTGATCGAGTACGAACCGGAAACCGGAGCACTGTCCGCAACCGGCATACAGAAGGCAATCGCGTTTGATAAGTGGGACGGTGAAAAGTGGCTAACCGACAGCGATGCGCAGCAGCAGCAGCAGCAGCAGCAGCAGCAGCAGCAGCAGCAGCAGCAGCAGCAGCAGCAGCAGCAGCAGATACTGCTTGACGCAGCGGCCAGTGAAAAGTCGGTGGGCGTGAGTGAGGACAACGGAATTACTCAGGCATGACAGACGCAGCTGCTGCCCGGCATCATTACTGATGCGGATAAAGCCGCGCTGACTACCTGGATGAAGTACGTGCAGGCGTTACAGGCAATTAAAATTGCTGCGTCAGATATTGCCTGGCCTGAAAAGCCTTAATAAAAATCCCCGTTACAACGGGGGTTTAGATGAAAATTTTTAATATAGGCATGCCTAATTCTGCCATTCAATCATTTCATCAAGCCGCTTCAGAATGTCAGGAAAATAGCTTTCATTAAGGCTGAAGTCACCTTTAACCTGAACGCTGTCGGCGTGTGGTTCAGGGCGGATATCAAACTCCACTATAACACCTTCTTTACCCGTAACTTTTCTGATAACCATATTGAGCTGGCCACGTTCGCTGCGAAAATTAAAAGGTTTTAATTCACGCTGCGTGATAAGTGCCTGGTAATGTGCGAAAAACTCATCCTTTAAAATCTTTAGCTCGCCGATGGTAAATTCAGTTTGAAACTGCATTTTAAGGCCGCTAACAGAGAACTCAATCCAGGACTGGATCCAGTCCCATAGATGATCAACCGGGTCGGCCTCATCGTCTGAGATTCTTTCAAAGGGAGAAATTACAAATGTGAAATCTTCATTGCGCAAATCAAACATACAAGTTGTCCAGTCTGTCAATCCATGTATTTAAAATGCGATATCGTCCAGTCTGACTCACGCACGACGACTTCAAGTGTGTATTCTTTATACTCATATTCCATTGTTTGCTTATTAAAGCGTAGTTTAAACAATCTGGTCTCATATCTGAACATACCTTCACCTTTGCGGGGATCTGCCATCCGCCTGCCATAGCGAATCGCTCTTTCCTGAATTTGCAGAGGGACATAGCGACTCGGTTCATACATATGTTTTGCAGCAGTCTCGGTCATTTTAAGGTTACGTGCATGCAGCCCGAGTTTAAGTCTGCTGCGCAGAAAGGATATAGTGGAGTGACTGAGCTTCGCATAAACAGCGGCACGTGCCCCTGATTCAAACAGCACCCGCCCTGTACGAAGGATACGAAAAATACCCAAGCCAAACAGGGCAATATCAGTGGGATCGATCAGGGGTGTTTCAAGCGGCGCTTCTTCCAGCCTGACAAAATGTCCCTGCACATCATAAATCTGCCATAAGCCCGGAGCCTGTACCACCGTGTAACCGATACACATTCCGCTGGCTTCATCTGTTACGGGCTTTGCATTTCGGGGCAAATGGCGGGGCCGAATCTCAAAAAAAACGCCCTGAGGCAGTCTCGACTCAAATGTGTAGTAACGTCCGAATTCCTGTTTTGCTGCTGTTCCTGAAATCATTCTCAATCCCTCGTTCATGACAATGGCTGTTTTATAGTGCCACAGGAAGATAAAACAATCATTTTCTGATAGATGCCCATGATCCTGTTAACAGACGGCAACTGCGTGTGCCCCTTTCCCTGATGTCAGACCATGAGCACTCCCTCAAAACAGCATGCATCAAATGTCTGATTATCTTTATGGTGTCCGCATCGTCTGAATAAACGATGCCAGGCGCACAATTTCTACCACAATCGTAAAATGTTCTAAATCGTTCAGGATATTGATGCTGAAAATGCAACATAAGCGTACTTATTGCGACAGGGTATAAGCAGGCTGCGTAGTTATTTACTAAAGGATAGAAACGGCAGGTTTAGTAAACTCAATCCACTGGCGTTGATGGCGAAGAAAAATAGCGACAAAGTGGCGGCACAGAGTCCAGCAGAGTAGAACAGGAAGTAACAGGAGCGGGCTTAACTGATTGATTTCACGTTAAGTCATTGATACGAAGTGCCAATCAAAAAAAGACCGAATACGATTCCTATATTCGGTCCAGGGAAATGGCTCTCAAGGAGCCGTGCGCTAAAAGTTGGCATTTATGAAGGCGGTGTCGCCTTGCCATTTAAGATTAGAACAGCGCGGTGGAAATGCCAGCAAACGCGGGAATCAGGGCCATAAACTGGATCAGATTGTGATCGCAACGGCAAAATTTCGGAGAGTGGGCGCAGCGCGAGGCTGCACCCGAAAGGCCTATTTTCCGCACAGCGCCTGAGTGCGTTCGATAATCGGCTGCAGGCTCATCATCTGGCCCGGATGGGCTTTGTCTTCGGCCTGAATCACGCTGATCGGCTGGGCTTTCACCTGCTTGTTTTTAAACAGTGTGTCAGCGATGTCGTTCAGCGGGTATGTCATCAGCGTACTCGGATTGATGGCAAACATCGCACCATCTTTCTCGCAGGTCAGCATCACCTCTTCACGATTAAAGGGCCACTTATCTTTACCGATCTCAAAGCGGCTGACGGTAATGATTTGCGCCGCCAGCGCCTGGCCGCATACGGATAACAACAGGATTGCGGGAATCACTTTCTTCAGCAACATAACTACCCTTTTCTCTCTTAAACTACATTCAGGCTGGCGACAGCGTGGCAAATACGCTGACCAGCCCAACCACGCCGCATGCCAGCAGTAGTTCAAGCTGCGTCATGCGAATAAATTTTTGCTGCGCCCCGCTGCCCGCCAGGCGGAATCGCGGCACCAGCCAGTATCGATTAATCAGCGCCACCAGAACCATCAGAGCAACCAGCAGCACTTTGCACAGCAGCAATATAACGTAGCGTGAATCGTGCCACATCAGCGGCCAGCCCGCGATCATTACGCTGTTTATCACCCCGCTGAGCAGCGTTAACGCCACCGCCAGATGACCATAGCGTGAGAAACGCATCATAGTGCGAATCGCATCGGTGCGGCGATCAATCTGCCGTGCCTCGCGCATCAACAGCAACAGTGGCAGTAATCCACCTGCCCAGAACGTCGCCGCAATCAGATGCAGTGCATGGTTAATCTGCTGAAGATCGCCGGGCCAGCTATCGCGCATCGCAGCATGGCCTATCAGCGCCATGCAGGCCAGTTGCAGAACGCCAGCCAGCAGTAACACCTGCTGACGCAGGCTTCCGGTCAGTAATAGCGCGCCAACAGCCAGCACGCCGAAAATGATTTCCCACTGCCACACTTCACCAAAGTGCGTGCCCAACACTGCCAGCCAGATATCGATGTCGGTCAGGTTAGTGCTGGTGCCGCTCATTAACACATTCTGGCAGGCCAGCATCGCCACCGCACTGAGCAGCGCCAGCCAGGCACTCCCCTTCACCAGCGGATTTAACTGAATCGCCAGCAGGGATCGGTAGCGTTTGGGCGCCAGCAGCGCACTGTAACAGGCGCTGCCTGTAAGCAACATCACGGCAGTAAAATGCAGCGCGCGCAGCAGGATCCACAGGGTTGTCACCGGGTTACTTCACACTAAAGCGATAGCTTCCAGCGGTTTTATGGCCATCCACCGACAGCACATGCCAGTTGACCTGATAATTACCCGCTTTTAGCGGCTGCGGCAGGCCGACAATCAGGCGTTTTTTCTGGTCAGACTCAACACGGGCTTTGGCGGTCTCGACGGGCTTCTGTGCACTATCCAGCAGCGTCACGCCACTGAACGCCGCTTCAATATCTTCACTGAAGTTCAGCGTCAGCGCATCGGGGGATGTCGTGACCTGCGCTTTAGCCGCCGGGAGAGAAGACTGAAGGTGTGCATGCGCCCCCGCCAGCGAGCTGAAGGCCATCATGCCCGCTGCCGTCACTGCTATAATCATGCGGGAAATGTTTTTTTTCTGCATAAGATCATCCTTTTAACCGCCGCCAGGGCGATAAACGTGGCAAAAGGATACGCTGCTGGTTTTACACTGTCGAGGCCAGCGATGCGATCCTTTATCCTTGATTCAGACCGACGAAAACATTACTTTTGCCGGCTATCGTCAGGAGATAATTATGAGCCGTAACCTTGCATTGCTGTCCCAGGAAGAGAAAGACAAGATAAATGTCGATTTGGCGGCCGCGGGCGTGGCGTTTAAAGAGCGCTATAACATGCCGGTCGTCGCCGAGATGGTGGCGCAGGAGCAGCCTGAAGCGCTGCGTGACTGGTTTCGTCAGCGTCTGATGCAATACCGTCAGGCATCACTCAGCCTGTCGCGCCTTCCTTATGAACCGAAGATGAAGCAATGATGTTCCGCGTTATTGATACCGAAACCTGCGGCCTGCAGGGCGGCGTAGTTGAAGTTGCGTCCGTGGATGTGGTCGACGGTAGAATTGTGAATCCAATGAGCGATTTGACCCTACCGGACCGCCCGATCAGCCGTCAGGCGATGGCTGTACATCGCATCACCGAAGCAATGGTCGCCGGTAAACCCACGATTGAAGAGGCGATTCCACGCTATTACGGCAGCGCTTTTTATGTCGCGCACAACGCCAGTTTTGATCGGCGGATGCTGCCTGAAATGTACGGCGAATGGATCTGCACCATGCAGCTGGCGCGCCAGCTCTGGCCGGGCATTAAATATGGCAACCAGGCGTTACGTCATTCGCTGAAGCTGGATGTCACGCCACCCGCTGAGCTTCATGCGCACCGCGCACTGTATGACTGCTATGTCACGGCGGCGCTGCTGATCCGTATCATGGAGACCTCCGGCTGGAGTGCCTCCGAAATGATTGTGCGTTCGCAACCGGCGGCCCAGCGCGATGATATTCTGCCGTTCGGCAAATATCGCGGCCAGGCGATTGCCGTAATTGCCAGAAAAGATCCTGGCTACCTGAAGTGGGTACTGAATAATGTCAGTGATTTGCGCCCGCCATTGCGGCAGGCGCTGAATAAATACCTCTCTGAATCTCAGTAATCCTGGGCTGGCGGCAAGGTACCCTGCGCCAGTCCGAGCAGGAAAGTGTACTCCATCGCGATCCCTTCGTAGGCTTTGTAGCGTCCGGACTTGCCGCCGTGACCGGCATCCATGTCGGTGCAGAGCAGCAGAAGATTATTGTCGGTTTTCATCGACCTTAGCTTCGCCACCCACTTGGCCGGTTCCCAGTACTGCACCTGTGAGTCGTGCAGGCCAGTCGTGACCAGCAGATGGGGATAATCCTTCGCCTCGATATTGTCATAGGGGCTGTACTGGCGGATATAACGGTAATATTCAGGATCATTGGGGTTGCCCCACTCGTCATACTCACCGGTAGTCAGCGGGATCGATTCATCCAGCATCGTGGTAACCACATCCACAAATGGCACCTGAGCCACCACGCCGTGGAACCGTTCTGGTGCCAGGTTAATCACCCCGCCCATCAACAGCCCGCCTGCGCTACCGCCCATGGCATAAAGCCGCTCCGGGTGGCCGATGCCGCGTGCCACCAGCGCATCCGTCACCTCAATAAAATCAGTAAAGCTGTTCATTTTGTTCAGCAGACGACCACCGTCATACCATTGCTGTCCCAGCTCACCGCCACCGCGTACCTGAATCAGGGCATAGACAAAGCCGCGATCCAGCAGGCTCAGACGGCTGACGCTGAAATCGGCATCCATGCTGCTGCCATAAGCGCCGTAGCCATAGACCAGCATCGGGTTCTGACCGGGCTGATAATGCTTGCGGTGATAAACCAGCGAGACCGGCACTTCGGTGCCATCGCTGACTTTGATCCAGTGGTGCTCGCTTTTGTAATCTTCCGCGTTAAAGCCTTTCACCGCGCTCTGTTTCAGAATGCGACGTTCACCCGTATCCATATCCAGTTCAAACAGCGTGGTCGGCGTGGTCATGGACGAGTAGCCATAACGCAGTTTGCTAGTGCGGGGCGTGGGATTATAAGCAAGCCACGTCACATAGGTCGGATCGTCAAAGGCGATGCCGCTGGTCTCGCCGCTGGTCCAGTTGATCTGACGCAGACTGGTTAAGCCGCGCTGACGCTCTTCCACTACCAGCCAGTCGCGGAACAGCTGAAAATCTTCCATCACCACCTGTTCCCGCGCAGGAATCAGCGTTTCCCAGCGTGACTCATCCAGATAGCGACTGCGGTAGAGCCCGAAGTTTTTCCCGTCACGGTTTGATCGAATGAAAAACTGATGATCGTAATGATCGATGCTGTATTCGTGATCGCGACGGCGGGGCAAAAACACATGCGGCTGCGCATCAGGGAAGTTCGCATCGATTAACTGGATTTCGCTGGTGTTAGTGCTGTAGAGCGCAATCATGATGAACTGCTTGGAGGTGCTCTTGTGCACGCTGAGATGATAGGTGTCATCGCGTTCTTCATAGACCAGCTTATCATCGGACTGCGGCGAACCGAGTTCGTGTCGCCAGACCTGATAAGAGAGCAGCGTCTGCGGGTGCTTGCGCACATAGTAAAGGGTGCGTGAGTCATTGCCCCAGGCGAAGCTGGATGAGGCGTTGCTCAGTACTTCGGGATACCAGCTGCCACTTTCCAGGTTACGGAACCGGATGCCATATTGCCGCCGCGACAGGAAATCTTCCGCCAGCGCCATGACCCGGTTATCCGGGCTGATATGCAGCGCGCCCATGGTGTAGAAATCGCTGTGCGAGGCGCGCTGATTGGCATCCAGCAGCAGGCTCCACTCGCCCGATTCATCGCTTGCTGCAGGCTGACGGTAATAGGCCGGGTATTCGTTACCGCTCTGATAACGGCTCTGATAGCGGTAACCGTTTTTGACATAAGGCACGGAGTGATCTTCCGGCGGCAGCCGATCAATAATCTCTTTTAACACCCGGTCCTGCAGCGGTTGCTGCGACGACATGATTTTTTTGCCGTAATTATTTTCGGCTCGGAGGTAATCAAGAACCTCGCTGTTTTCGCGTTTGTCGTCGCGCAGCCAGTAATAATTATCAACGCGGGTCTCGCCATGCAGCGTCATCTCGTGGGGTATTTTTTTTGCGATGGGTGCTTTCATCCATCCGTCTCCATCAACGTAATGATCTGTAAGCGTAACACTTCAGCAGCGGGAAGCCAGACATAGGGTGAGAAGCTGCCGCCAGCGGAACATCTTCAGTGACCCGCTGGCGGAGAATCGAAGGTTTAACTGGCAGGCAGACGGGCTTTTTCGGCCTCGAGGTCCTGTTGAATGCCATCACGAACATCCTGAGGAATTTTCAGGGCGTCGCCCAGGGCGGAGAGATAGCTGCGCTCCATAAAGTGGTCGACGTCGATAGCGGCACAACTCAGGAAATAAAGCTCCAGCGCCTCCTCTTCATTTTTCACATCAGCCGACAGCCACTGCGGATCCAGTGGGCGATTCATCGCTTTCTGAATCAGTTGCTCTGCATCCTGACCATAACCGGATTGATGAATGTTCTGCTCAATCGCGGCTCGCTCCTGATCGTCGATATGCCCGTCACTTTTAGCAGCAAACACCAGCGCAGTGACCAGACGCTCAGCGCGCAGGTCCACGGGCGTCTGTGCCACACCAAAGTCAGGCTCATTCTGATGCGCTTCGCTAACCCGCTGCTTGTATTTGTTCCACAGTACCGCGCCTGCTGCCGCACCCCCTCCCACAATCAGGGCTTTGCCGCCATATTTGGTCAGCAGTTTGCGCGACGACTTACTGGAGATCAGCATCGCAGCCAGACCGCCCAGCGCGCCGGGTGCCAGCATGTCACTTAAGCCGCCGCCCGGATTGCTCTCACCGCTCTTCTTTGTCAGCACCGACTGAATCTGTTGCAACCAGTTATTCATCATTCACTCCTTTCAGGATGTCAGCCGTTATCCTGACCAAAAGGATGTCAGGAAACGTCAGAGCGGGAAAAGTACGGCAAAAAGCGGTGTCACATGGATGGAAGATGAGAACGCAAACGTTTTCGTTTATACTTGCGCGCGAATTTTGACTGCTTAGGGGAATGTATGACAACTCTCGGAACAGCGCTGCGTCCGGCGGCGACGCGTGTAATGCTATTGGGTTCAGGTGAACTGGGTAAAGAGGTGGCGCTGGAGTGTCAGCGTCTGGGGGTGGAAGTGATCGCGGTTGATCGTTACGCCGATGCCCCGGCGATGCATGTCGCCCATCGCAGCCATGTGATTAACATGCTGGATGGCGCGGCCCTGGCTGCGCTGATAGCGGAAGAGCAGCCGGATTTTGTGGTACCGGAAATTGAAGCCATCGCCACGGATACCCTGGTTGAACTGGAGCAGCAAGGCCAGCGCGTGGTTCCGACTGCCCGTGCCGCACGCCTCACGATGAATCGCGAAGGCATTCGTCGCCTGGCGGCTGAAGAGTTGTCACTGCCAACTTCCCGTTATCGCTTTGCCGACAGCAAGGCGCGCTTCGACGAAGCCGCTGCAGAGATTGGCTTTCCCTGCATTGTGAAGCCGGTGATGAGTTCATCGGGTAAAGGCCAGAGCTTTATCCGCGACGCCAGCCAGCTTGATAAAGCCTGGGACTACGCACAACAGGGCGGTCGCGCCGGAGCCGGTCGCGTCATTGTTGAAGGCGTCGTCAACTTCGATTTTGAGATCACCCTGCTCACTATCAGTGCCGTCGATGGCATTCACTTCTGTGCACCGATTGGTCATCGTCAGGAAGATGGCGATTACCGTGAATCATGGCAGCCGCAGCAGATGAGTGAGCTGGCGCTGCAGCGGGCACAGGATGTTGCCGCAGAGGTCGTTAAGGCGCTTGGCGGCTATGGTCTGTTTGGCGTTGAGCTGTTTGTCTGCGGAGATGAGGTGGTGTTCAGTGAAGTATCACCGCGCCCACACGACACCGGCATGGTGACGCTGATCTCGCAGGATCTGTCTGAGTTTGCGCTGCACGTGCGGGCGTTTCTGGGTCTGCCTGTTGGCGGGATTCGTCAGTATGGTCCCTCTGCTTCCGCCGTTATCCTGCCGCAACTGACCAGCCAGAACGTACAGTTTGTGAATGTCGAAGCAGCACTGGGGGCAGGGCTGCAACTGCGACTGTTCGGCAAGCCGGAGATCAGCGGTCAGCGTCGTCTTGGTGTGGCGCTCGCCAGCGGTGATAGCACCGAACAGGCGATTGCGCGTGCGGTTGCCAGCGCAGCCGCGGTCACGGTTCAGGGTTGACGTTATGCGGTGAGCAAATGCTCACCGCCATTACTTACTTCGCGCCTTCCACAGCTTCGCGTGCCAGGCGGGTAATGCGATCCCAGTCGCCCGCTTCCAGCGCATCGTTAGGCACAAGCCATGAACCCCCGATGCAGAGCACGCTTTTCAGCGCCAGATAGTCACGATAGTTGGCCGGAGAGATACCGCCGGTCGGACAGAAACGCACCTGCGGGAAAGGTCCGCCAATCGCCTGCAGCGCTTTAACGCCACCATTCGCTTCTGCCGGGAAGAACTTAAACTCGCGCAGACCGTAGTCCATACCCGTCATTAACTCAGAAACGGTGCTGATACCCGGAATCAACGGAACCGGCCCGTCAACCGCCGCTTTCAACAGCGATTCGGTGACGCCGGGGCTGATAACAAACTGCGCACCGGCATCGGTCACTTCCTGTAACTGCTGCGGGTTAATTACGGTTCCCGCACCAACGATCGCATCCGGCACTTCTTTGATCATCGCCCGTAAGGCATCCATCGCCACCGGTGTGCGCAGCGTCACTTCCAGCACTCTGACACCGCCCGCCACCAGTGCTTTCGCCATCGGCACCGCGTGTTCGAGTTTGTTCACCACGATGACCGGCACCACAGGTCCGGTGGTCAGAATCTGTTCAGCACTCGTTTTCCAGTTTTTCATCAGTTCCCCTTGCTTGATAACACCGGGATTATGACCCGGTCATGGAGCATCGGCTCCTGCCCTGTAAATTGCGTCACTACCATACATGATCCGCTTCCTGAGCGTCTATCACCCTGCGACCATTTTGAAACAGCAGTTCAATTTTATCTGCATGCTCTGGCCCGGTTTAACGGCGAAAAAAAAGCCCGCGTTGCGGGCTTTATCATCACTTTAGTTATTCAAATTCGTTCCACGACCGGCCATCGCGGGTGATCATCGCGACCGAAGCCACCGGACCCCAGGTGCCCGCCTGATACGGTTTGGAGGAATCGCCATCCGCAGCCCATGCTTCGATAATAGAATCGACATAGGTCCATGCGGCTTCCACTTCATCACGGCGCACAAACAGCGCCTGGATACCGCGCATGCTCTCCAGCAGAAGACGCTCATAAGCATCAGCGAGGTGCGACTGGTTAAATGTCTCGGAGTAACTCAGATCGAGCTTGGTGGTCTGCAGTTTGTGCTTGTGATCGAGGCCTGGCACTTTATTCAGGATCTCGATATCCACACCTTCGTCCGGCTGCAGACGAATCGTCAGCTTGTTCTGTGGCAGTTCTGAGTAGGAATCCTTAAACAGGTTCATCTCAGGGTTTTTGAAGTAAACCACAACTTCAGAGCACTTGGTCGGTAAGCGCTTACCGGTACGCAGGTAGAACGGCACGCCTGCCCAGCGCCAGTTATCGATATCGACACGAATCGCCACGAACGTCTCTGTTGCGCTCGTTTTATTGGCGCCCTCTTCTTCCAGGTAGCCCGGCACTTTTTTGCCCTGCACAAAGCCAGCGGTGTACTGACCGCGCACGGTTTTCTCACGTACGTTGGTCTGATCGATGCGGCGCAGCGAGCGCAGCACTTTCACTTTTTCGTCACGGATGCTGTCGGCGCTGAGATCGGACGGCGGCGACATCGCAATCATGGTCAGAATCTGCAACAAATGGTTCTGGATCATGTCGCGCATCTGGCCCGCTTTATCGAAGTAACCCCAGCGGCCTTCAATGCCCACTTCTTCGGCCACGGTGATCTGCACATGGTCGATGGTGCGGTTATCCCAGTTGTTCACGAAGATGGAGTTAGCAAAGCGCAACGCCAGCAGGTTAAGCACGGTCTCTTTGCCGAGATAGTGGTCAATACGGAACACCTGGCTCTCTTCAAAGTATTCGCCAACGCTGTCGTTGATCTCCTGAGAGGTTTCCAATGAGGTGCCCAGTGGCTTCTCCATTACCACGCGCGCCGGTTTGGCATTCAGCTTCGCCGTGCCCAGGCCCTGACAGATCGCGCCAAAGGTGCTGGGTGGCATCGCAAAATAGTTGATGGTGGTGCGGTTTTTCTGATCCAGCATCTTGCCCAGTTTCGGGAAGTGCGTGGTGTCATTAACATCGAGGTTGCAGAAGTCGAGACGGTTGCTGAGTTTATCCCACAGCGCTTCGTCAATCTTCTCCTTCATGAAGGTTTCCAGCGCTTCACGTACCACTTTGGTGTATTCCGCTTTATCCCACTCAGCACGGCCGACACCAATAATGCGGGTTTCTTCATGGATCTGACCCGCTTTCTCTAACTGGTACAGTGAAGGCAACAGTTTACGGCGTGCAAGATCGCCTTTGGCACCGAAAATCACCAGATCGCATGCCTGGGCTATTTGTGTTACCGCCATTTTCCTCTCCTCGTTGCAGGATAATCCGGTGGTGATGCATCTTCTGCCACCGGGTCCAGGTTATTATTTTCTTTCAGCACAATGTACTTTTTTCCCTGCGCCAGGTAAACCGACTCGCCGGGTCAACCGCATTAACTCTGTACCGGATGTGCTAAACACGTGTGATGACACGTGCGGATTGCCGTTTTTTTCTGTTTCTGTTGGTGTCAGGAAAATCTGGCACCGGTCAAAGTATCCCAAAAAAAAGAGCAATCAACTTGTCAGCCGTTGCGCTTGCCAGGTGCTGGCGCGATATAGTCTCTGTTAATCGGCTCCTGCGACAGTGATAATTGAAATGATAAAAGTGATTATGGTCATCAGCTTATGAATATGCTGGAAAAAATTGAGGCGCAGTATGCAGCGCTGAGCAAAGCGGAAATGAAAGTCGCCCGGCAGATTCTGGCTGAACCGCAGGCGGCGATGCACTCCAGCATCGCAACACTCGCCGGCATTGCCGGCGTCAGTGAACCCACCGTGAACCGCTTTTGCCACCGACTGGGTGCACGGGGCTTTCCCGACTTTAAACTGCATTTGGCGCAGAGCCTGGTGAAGGGCAGCAACTGGGTCAGCCGGGGCGTTGAAGACGACGACACAGCAGAGAACTACAGCCACAAAATCTTCGACTCAGCGCTTGCAGGACTGCAGCGGGTGCGCGATCAGCTGAACAGCGCGCATCTGCAACAGGCGGTAACCCTGCTCGCGCAGGCCGATAAACTCGCCTTTTTCGGGCTCGGTGCGTCCGCTGTAGTGGCGCATGACGCTTTCACCAAATTTCTGCGTTTTAATCTGCCGGTCATCTGGTCGGACGATATTGTGATCCAGCGCATGAGTTGCATAAATAGTCGAGCCGGTGACGTATTTGTTCTTATTTCGCATACTGGACGCACAAAAAATATGGTAGAACTGGCTCGCCTGGCCCGTGTAAACGGTTCCACCGTTATTGCCATCACCTCTCCCGATTCACCCCTTGCTCATGAAGCAGCGATAGCTTTAGTGCTTGATGTACCGGAAGATACTGATGTCTATTTGCCGATGGTGTCGCGCCTGGCGCAGTTGACCGTGATTGATGTGCTGGCGACTGGTTTTACTCTGGAACGGGGTGCGCCCTTCCGGGAAAACCTGAAACGCGTGAAAGAGGCGTTGAAAGCGTCGCGTTACGAAAAGAACACCCTTCGGGAAAAGGATGATCAGCAAAAAAATTAACATCACATTTACAATGTGAGTCGTATCACAACCCATCGATCATATAGAATAGATAACCTTGCTGTGTCCACTGTCCATGACACGCTTAAATGTTTACGGAGTCCTCGATGTCAAGACGTCTCAGAAGAACCAAAATCGTTACAACCCTCGGCCCGGCTACCGATCGTGATAATAACCTGGAAAAAATCATCGCTGCCGGCGCGAACGTTGTACGACTCAACTTCTCTCACGGCACGCCAGAAGACCACCAGCTGCGTGCTGATAAAGTGCGCGAAATCGCGGCAAAACTGGGTCGCCATGTGGCTATCCTCGGTGACCTTCAGGGCCCAAAAATTCGCGTTTCAACCTTCAAAGAAGGCAAAGTTTTCCTGAATATCGGCGACCGTTTCCTGCTGGATGCCAATCTGGGTAAAGGCGAAGGCGATAAAGAGCGTGTCGGAATCGACTACAAAGGCCTGCCTGCAGATGTGGTGCCAGGCGATATTCTGCTGCTGGATGATGGTCGCGTGCAGCTGAAAGTGCTGGAAGTTCAGGAGATGAAAGTGTTCACCGAAGTTACTGTCGGTGGCCCACTGTCGAACAACAAAGGCATTAACAAGCTGGGCGGCGGCCTGTCGGCTGAAGCGCTTACCGAAAAAGATAAAGCGGATATCATCACCGCCGCTAAAATCCGTGTCGATTATCTGGCTGTCTCCTTCCCCCGCTGTGGTGAAGATATGAACCTGGCACGTCGCCTGGCGCGTGAAGCCGGTTGCGACGCCAAACTGGTGGCTAAAGTGGAACGTGCCGAAGCGGTTGCCAGCCAGGAAGCGATGGATGACATCATTCTGGCCTCTGACGTGGTGATGGTTGCGCGTGGCGACCTGGGCGTTGAGATTGGCGATCCGGAACTGGTCGGCATTCAGAAAGCGTTAATTCGCCGTGCCCGCCAGCTTAACCGCACTATCATTACCGCGACCCAGATGATGGAGTCGATGATCACTAACCCGATGCCGACCCGTGCAGAAGTTATGGACGTGGCAAACGCCGTGCTGGATGGTACCGATGCCGTGATGCTGTCTGCGGAAACCGCCGCAGGTCAGTATCCGGCTGAAACCGTTTCAGCGATGGCGAAGGTCTGCCTGGGTGCAGAGAAGATTCCAAGCGTTAACGTCTCCAAACACCGTCTGGATGTGCAGTTCGACAACGTCGAAGAAGCGATCGCTATGTCTTCTATGTATGCTGCGAACCATCTGCAGGGCGTGACCGCCATCATCACCATGACCGAGTCTGGCCGTACGCCGCTGATGACCTCGCGTATCACTTCAGGCCTGCCGATTTTTGCGATGTCGCGCCATGAACGCACCCTGAACCTTACCGCACTCTATCGCGGTGTCACGCCGGTGTTCTTCGACAGCAACAACGACGGCGTCGCTGCTGCACACGACGCGGTTAACCTGCTGCGTGATAAAGGCTTCCTGGTCTCCGGCGATCTGGTCATCGTGACGCAGGGTGATGTGATGGGCGCCACCGGCACCACCAACACCACCCGTGTGCTTCGCGTGGATTAATTGAGTCTGGGTTGACATTGTCGGTGTAGAATCAATGACGCGACTGCCAGGCAGTCGCGTTTTCTTTTCTGACAAGGAGGCAAGATGCCCCGTTTCCAGCCTATCAGCCAGCTTACCGGCCGAATTTTACTTTTTCCTCTGGCGTTAGTGCTATTCGAGTTTGCTACCTATATTGCTCACGACATGATCCAGCCTGGTATGCTGATCGTCACCAGTGAGTTCTCTGTTGGCCCTGAGTGGGTCTCTACTTCGCTAACCGCCTACCTGATTGGTGGTGTAGTGCTGCAATGGCTGCTGGGTCCGCTCTCTGATAAGTTTGGCCGGCGACCGGTGATGCTGTCTGGCATCCTGTTTTTTGCTGTCGCCTGCATGCTGACGCACTGGGTCAGCTCGATTGAGGAATTTGTCAGCCTGCGCTTCATTCAGGGCATCAGCCTCTGCTTTATCGGCGCAGTTGGCTATGCCGCGATCCAGGAAGCCTTTGATGAGGCGCTGGCGGTGCGGATGATGGCGCTGATGGCTAACGTAGCGTTACTGGCTCCGCTGGCAGGCCCACTGGCTGGTGCCGCCTGGCTCACTGTTGGCAGCTGGCGCAGCATGTTCTGGCTGTTTGCCGCCTGCAGCCTGGTCGCTTTTGTGGTGCTGTGGCGTGTGATGCCCGAAACTGCAGGCGACCGCAGTCATTCTATCGCCCTGCCCAATCTGGCGCGCAACTATGGCCGGTTAATGAAAGACCGTCTGGTGGTGTCTGGCTCTTTTGCGATCGGGCTGGTGTTTATTCCAATCCTCACCTGGGTTGCCCTTTCGCCGGTGATCCTGATGCATGATGAAGGTCTGTCACGCATGCAGTACGCCCTGCTGCAGCTGCCGGTGTTTCTGGCGATGATCGCCGGTAACCTGACGCTGAGTAAGCTGGCGGGACGGGTGCCGATTGAACAGCCGGTGAAGTTCGCCGCCTGGCCCATTCTGATTGGCCTGAGTCTTGCGCTGGCCGCAAGCCTGCTCAACAGTCATAGTTATCTGCTGATTACCGCCGGCCTGAGTCTCTACGCTTTTGGTGCCGGAATGGTAAATGCCGGGCTGTATCGCCTGACGCTTTACGCCAGTAATGAAGGTAAAGGTAGCGTAGCCGCGATGCTGGGTATGATCAGTATTCTGACGCTGGCGGTGGGAATTGAACTGGCGAAAAGTGGCTATTTCAGTGGCGGCACGCTGTGGTTCTGTCTGATTAACTTTATCAGCGGCGTGCTGTGGTTTGGGCTGGTTATTCTGTTTATGCGTGAGCGTAAACGCCGCAGCCGGCTCGAGGCGTTATAACAAGCTGCGCTGTCGTTTTTCTCAGACGGCGACCCTGGCCAAAGCGATGGAGCATAGGCCTAGTGCAAAGCATGCTCCGTAGCGCAAACTTCATGATCAAAAAAGGCCGCGAGAGCGGCCTTTTTCTATTTGCGCGGATAAAGCTCTTTGCGCGAATAAGGTTCGATGTCACCCTCTTTGCGGGTTTTCAGCAGCTTGAGGATCCAGGTGTACTGCTCGGGATGCGGACGGACAAACACTTCCACCTCTTCATTCATCCGGCGCGCCAGCTGACGATCATCTGCTTCCAGCAGGTCATCCATCGGTGGACGCACATAAATCTCAAGCTTGTGCGTGTCGCTGTTATAAACCGGGAACAGTGGCACCACGCGGGCACGACACACCTTCATCAGTCGACCGACTGCAGGCAATGTTGCTTTGTACGTGGCAAAGAAATCGACGAACTCGCTGTGCTCCGGGCCATGATCCTGATCGGGCAGATAGTAGCCCCAGTACCCCTGCCGAATCGAACTGATAAACGGCTTAATCCCGTCATTGCGGGCATGCAACCGGCCTCCATAACGGCGACGTGCCGTATTCCAGGCATAATCCATCAGCGGGTCGCTCTGATTATGGAACATCGCCGCCATCTTCTGCCCTTCTGACGCCAGCAACATCGCGGGGATATCCACCGCCCAGCCGTGTGGCACCAGGAAAATCACATTCTGCTGGTCAGCCATCATCTGATCGATAATGTCACGGCCGTGCCACTCAACACGCTCACGGATACTCGCCGGATCGCGCAGCACCAGCTCGGTCATCATTGCCATTGCCTGCGGTGCGGTCGCAAACATCTCATCGACCAGCGTTGCCCGCTGCGCTTCACTCAGTTCCGGCAGACAATAATAGAGGTTAATCAGTGCACGGCGACGTGCACCCTTTGCCAGCTTACCGGCAAAACGGCCTAAACGGCCCAGCAGCGGATCGCGCACTTTCGGCGGTAAATAAGCCAGACCCGCCAGCGCACCAATTGCCAGCCAGCTGCCCCAGTACTTAGGTTTGAGAAAAGAACGTTCAAAAACGGGAATAAATTCAGTGTTATTTTTTTTACGGGTTTCCATGCACTCGCCTCAAGCAATGACCGGCTTATGATAGTGACGACCTGAAAATTTGCAATCATCCTGCGCCAGATAGCAAAAAACCGACGGAGATGCCGTCGGTTTTTGTGCGATTTGACGAAATTCGCTTACTTCAGACCCAGCTGAGGCAACCAGGCTTTCACCTGCGCCATATAATCACTGCGATCTTTGCCGGTCAGACCTTCCATGCGCGGCAGTTTCGCCGTTAATGGGTTAACCGCCTGATTGTTGATCCAGATTTCGAAATGCAGATGCGGGCCGGTAGAGCGTCCGGTATTACCTGACAGCCCGATACGGTCGCCACGCTTCACTTTCTCACCGGGTTTCACCAGCACTTTCTTCATGTGCATATAGCGGGTCATATACTGACGGCCATGACGGATAGCTACATAGTTACCCGCAGCGCCGCCGTTCTTCGCCACGACAACCTCACCATCCCCGACTGCCAGCACGGGCGTACCGATTGGCAGCGCAAAGTCGACGCCTTTATGCGGCGCAATGCGACCGGTCACCGGATTAAGACGACGCGGATTAAAGTTCGATGAGACACGATACTGCTTAACCGTCGGGAAACGCATAAAGCCGCGCGCCAGACCGGAGCCGTTGCGATCGTAGAACTTGCCATCTTCAGCGCGGAAGGCGTAATAGTCTTTCCCGCCGCTACGCAGGCGCACACCCAGCAACTGGCTCTGTGCACTCTTACCCTCCAGCATTTCGCGTGACATCAGAACGCTGAACTGGTCTCCCGCACGCAGTTTGCGGAAGTCCATCTGCCACTGCATCGCTTTAATGACGGCGCTGGCTTCGGCACTGCTCAATCCCGCCCGCATGGCGCTGGCGGCAAAACTGCCGCGCACTTCACCCTGCATTACGCTGTTGCGCCATTCACCCTTCTGCATCTCCGCTTCCATCTTAAAGCCACCCGATGGGGTGCGCTCATAGGTGCGGGTTTCGCGGCGGGAAATTTCCCAGCTCAGGGTTTTCAGGCCGCCATCATCATCCAGCGTCCAGCTCAGTTGCTGACCCACCTGCAGATTACGCAGATCCCGGTCGCTTACCACCAGCGCGTTAATGTCGCTGATGTCGATGCCATACTGATTCAGTGCGCTGCTCAGGGTATCGCCGGATGAGACGGTGTAGTCGTGAACCCCAGCCGTTTCCGGCGCGTCGGTGTCCACATCGTCCGCTGGCAGCTCTTCGTCCGGTTCCGGTGTGCTTTGATCGATCGGCTCACTGGCTTCCGGCAACAGCGTGCGGAGGGTGTTCTTATCCAGCTCAATGTTTTTAACGATGGGCGTCACATCATCCGTGGGATGATAAACGTAAGGCCGCCAGACAGCGACGGCCAGAGTGACGACAGTTAACGATCCCAGCATTACGCGGTGGGGGCGCGGCAAATTATTAAATGCGAGGGCGACAGAGCGGGCTATCTGCTGCACTTTTACCTATTCCTCATGCTCCATTCAGGCAGCTTTCATACTGGCTCGACAGTTGTGAGAGGAATTTCACATAGCTGTCTTTGGCTAAGCTGATGTCTGTGCCCAGAGGATCGAGTGTGCCTTTACGCACCTGCGTTCCACGGGAGACAGCATCGATGACTGCTGGCCTGAATTGTGGCTCAGCAAAGACGCAGACCGCCTTTTGCTCAACCAACTGTGTTCGTATCTGGTGTAAACGCTGAGCGCCCGGTTGAATTTCAGGATTGACGGTAAAGTGCCCGGTGGGCGAAAGACCGTAGTGCTTTTCAAAGTACGTGTAAGCGTCGTGAAAAACGAAATATCCTTTATTTTTAACCGGAGCAAGTTGTGCGCTAACGCGTTTGTCCGTGTCCGCCAAAGCTACCTCAAACTGCTGGAGGTTGGCGTCAAGTTTGGCTTTATCTTGCGGCATAAGTTCCAATAATTTTCCATGGATTGCAACCGCGGTTTTGCGCGCAATCTCTGGCGACAACCACAGGTGCATATTAAACTCGCCGTGATGATGGTGATGAGCATCTGCGTCCTGATCTTCGGATTTTTCCGCTGCATGTTCCTCTTCATCTTCACCACCGCTAATCAATAACGGTTTTACCCCGTCGATGTTCACCATGGCGAGGTTTTTTTGGGCTGGAAGTTCGGCTGCAGATTTCGCCATAAAGGCTTCCATTTCAGGCCCGACCCAGACAACTAAGTCCGCGTTTTTTAAGCGTTTTGCATCAGAAGGTCGCAGGGAGTAATCGTGTTCAGATGCCCCGTCCGGCAGCAGCACTTCTACCGGCGTGACGCCATCGGCGATGGCCGCAGCGATAAAACCTACCGGTTTGAGTGAAGCCACGACATTTGCCTGGGCAGGAAGGGTTAATAAAGCTGAAACAGTTAAAGCCCCTAAGGCGAAAATTGCGCCCTTTTTATTGTGTAACATATTGCGTCATTCCATCGTGACCATGAGGTGGAATGTGATATTATAACATTCGAAATTCTGTGCAACCTGTAAATACTATGACCCCACTTGTCACACTCGATAACGTTTCGATAAAGTTTAACCAGCGCAATGTGCTGTCTGGCGTCAGCCTGACCCTGCAGCCTGGTCGCATCCTCACTCTGCTGGGTCCCAACGGTGCCGGTAAATCAACACTGGTGCGTGTGGTGCTTGGCCTGCTTGCCCCGACGTCCGGTTCCGTTCAGCGTGATCCCGGCCTGCGTATTGGTTATGTCCCTCAGAAGCTGCACATCGATCCTACTCTGCCGGTAACAGTAGAGCGTTTTATGCGCCTGACGCGTGGCAGTAAAAACGCGGAGATTCTGCCGGCCCTGAAACGGGTGCAGGCGGGCCACCTGCTTCATTCGCCGCTGCAAAAACTGTCGGGTGGGGAAACTCAGCGTGTGCTGCTGGCCCGCGCGCTGCTGAATCAGCCTCAGCTGCTGGTGCTTGATGAGCCAACGCAGGGTGTGGATGTGAACGGTCAGGTTGCGCTGTATGACCTTATTAATCAGTTACGCGTGGAACTGAACTGCGCCGTGATGATGGTCTCCCACGATCTGCATCTGGTCATGGCAAAAACTGACGAAGTGCTGTGCCTTAACCACCACATCTGCTGTTCCGGTACCCCGGAAGCGGTCTCGCAACATCCGGAATTCATCGCGATGTTTGGCCCGCGTGGCGCAGAAGAGCTGGCGATTTACCGTCATCATCATAATCACCGTCACGACCTTCAGGGACGTATCGTTTTACGCAAAGGACAGGGTTCATCATGATTGAGTTGCTATTACCGGGCTGGATAGGCGGTGTGATGTTAGCGCTGGCTGCCGGTCCGCTGGGTTCGTTTGTGGTCTGGCGCAAGATGTCCTATTTCGGCGATACCCTGGCGCACGCCTCTCTGCTCGGGGTGGCATTTGGCCTGCTGTTAAATGTGAATCCTTACTATGCGGTGATTCTGGTCACGGTCTGCCTGGCGCTAGGCCTGGTCTGGCTGGAGCGTCGTCCGCATCTGGCTATTGATACCCTGCTGGGCATTATGGCGCACAGTGCGCTGTCGCTGGGTCTGGTGGTGGTCAGCCTGATGAAGAACGTGCGCGTCGATCTGATGGCGTATCTGTTTGGCGACCTGCTGGCGGTCACACCCGACGATCTCTGGATGATGGGTGGCGGCGTGGTGATCGTGCTGCTGGTGATGGCGTGGCAGTGGCGGTCGTTGCTGTCGATGACCATCAGCCCGGAGCTGGCGCAGGTCGATGGCGTCAATATCCAGCGTACCCGGTTGGTTCTGATGCTGGTCACGGCGCTGACAATTGGGGTAGCGATGAAGTTTGTCGGTGCGCTGATCATCACCTCACTGCTGATTATCCCGGCGGCGACCGCACGCCGTTTCGTGCGCTCACCGGAAGGCATGGCGGGCGTCGCGGTGGTCATCGGTGTGATTGCCGTCACCGGCGGTCTGACCTTCTCCGCGTTCTACGACACGCCTGCCGGGCCGTCGGTTGTGCTCTGCGCTGCCATCCTGTTTATCTTCAGCATGGTACGCAAACCGGCCATGTAGTTACTCTTCGCGCGTCATACCGAAGTGACGATAAGCATGCTGCGTGGCCATCCGGCCACGTGGTGTGCGCTGAATGAAGCCCTGCTGAATCAGGAAGGGTTCAATCACATCTTCAATGGTTTCCCGCTCTTCACCAATGGCAGCAGCCAGGTTGTCCAGCCCCACCGGCCCACCCATAAATTTGTCGATGATCGCCAGCAGCAGTTTACGGTCCATATAATCGAACCCTTCGCTGTCAACGTTAAGCATATCCAGCGCGCTGCAGGAGACTTCACCGCTGAGATCACCGTTTGCCCGCACTTCTGCGAAGTCACGAACGCGACGCAGCAGGCGGTTGGCGATACGCGGTGTGCCGCGTGCGCGACGGGCGATCTCTAATGCCCCTTCATCACTCAGCGCCAGGCCCAGACAGGCGGCACTGCGACCCACGATATGCTGCAGATCTTTAACCTGATAGAACTCCAGACGCTGCACAATGCCAAAACGGTCGCGCAGCGGCGAGGTCAGCGAGCCAGCACGCGTGGTGGCACCAATCAGCGTAAACGGCGGCAGATCGAGTTTGATTGAACGCGCAGCCGGGCCTTCACCAATCATGATATCCAGCTGATAATCTTCCATCGCCGGGTAGAGTATCTCTTCCACTACTGGTGAGAGGCGATGGATTTCATCGATAAACAGGACGTCATGGGGCTCAAGGTTGGTCAGCATCGCCGCCAGATCGCCCGCCTTCTCCAGCACCGGACCGGATGTGGTGCGCAGATTGACGCCCATCTCATTGGCCACGATGTTGGCCAGAGTGGTTTTACCCAGCCCTGGTGGACCGAAGATCAACAGATGATCGAGCGCATCGCCGCGCAGTTGCGCTGCCTTGATGAATATTTCCATCTGCTCACGCACCTGCGGCTGACCGACATATTCGGTCAGCATCTTCGGGCGAATCGCGCGGTCAATAACCTCTTCTTCGCTGATACTGGCAGCGGAGATCAGGCGGTCGGCTTCTATCATGACTTACCTCAAATGGCGGCGCGTAGCGCTTCGCGGATCAGGGTTTCGCAATCCGCATCCGGTCGACCGACTTTACTGATCATACGGCTCGCTTCCTGCGGTTTATAACCCAGTGAAACCAGCGCTGCAACCGCTTCGGATTCCGCATCATTGGTTTCCGGCTCGGCGCTCGGCGTGGTGAGCGTAAACGCAGAATCGCCGCCAAACAGGTCGCCGTGCATCCCTTTGAAGCGGTCCTTCATCTCGACCACCAGTCGCTCAGCCGTCTTCTTGCCCACACCGGGCAGTTTAACGAGTGATGCGATCTCTTCTTTCTCGACGGCAGTCACAAACTGCTGCGCCGACATGCCGGAGAGGATCGCCAGCGCCAGCTTGGGCCCGACGCCATTCACTTTAATCAGTTCGCGAAACAGCGCGCGCTCCTGCTTGCTGTTAAAACCAAACAGCAACTGCGCATCTTCACGCACCACAAAATGGGTAAAAATCACCGCTTCGTGCTGAAGTTCAGGCAACTCATAAAAACAGGTCATGGGCATGTAAATTTCATAGCCGACGCCGTGTGCCTCAAGCAGCACCAGTGGCGGCTGCTTTTCCAGAATATTGCCCCGTAAACGACCTATCACCTGAATGCTTCCTTAACTAAAGAATGTGGCGGATTTTATAACATAAAAAAGGCTGGATGAATATCCAGCCTGAGAGTGAGACCTGAGCGATAAGCGCTAACCTGAGCGCAATCGTCCGCGCGTCAGCACCAGCTTGCTGTCACTCATGCGCGCCGCGTTTTGGGCCACGTGACAATGAGTGATGGCTATCGCCAGGGCATCGGCGGCATCCGCCTGCGGGTTTGCGGGTAGCTTCAGCAGGGTTCGCACCATGTGCTGCACCTGACTTTTCTCGGCGCTGCCGATGCCAACCACGGTCTGTTTCACCTGACGGGCGGCATACTCAAACACCGGCAGATCGTGGTTAACCGCGGCAACAATGGCGGCACCGCGCGCCTGGCCGAGCTTCAGCGCCGAGTCGGCATTCTTCGCCATAAACACCTGTTCAATGGCGAAGAAATCGGGTGAAAACTGCGTGATGATTTCGCAGACGCCCGCATAAATAAGCTTCAGACGGGCGGGCAACTCGGTGGTATTGGTGCGGATACAGCCGCTGCCCAGATAGGTGAGCTGGCGGCCAGTCTGACGAATAACACCATAACCGGTGATGCGTGAGCCGGGATCAATTCCCAGGATAATCGACATTACGCCTCTCCGGTTAACAGGGCGACAGACGCCATTACAGCGTTTCCGCCACCTCGTCGGAGATCTCACCGTTGTGATAAACCTCCTGCACATCGTCGCAATCTTCCAGCATGTCGATCAGACGCAGCAGTTTTGGTGCGGTTTCCGCATCCATTTCGGCTTTGGTCGTCGGGATCATCGCCACTTCTGCGGTATCCGCTTTCAGACCAAGTGCTTCCAGTGCATCACGCACCGTGCCCATCTCTTCCCATGCGGTGAAAACATCAATCGCGCCGTCGTCATAGGTGACAACGTCTTCGCCGCCCGCTTCCAGGGCCGCTTCCATTACCGCATCTTCATCCTGACCTGGCGCAAAAGAGATCACGCCTTTCTTGTTGAACAGGTAAGCCACGGATCCGTCAGTACCCAGGTTGCCACCGGTTTTGGTAAAGGCGTGACGCACTTCACCCACGGTACGGTTACGATTGTCACTGAGGCATTCAATCATGATGGCTGAACCGCCTGGACCATAACCTTCATAAATGATGGTTTCCATGTTGGCGTTGTCATCGCCGCCCACACCGCGCGCGATAGCGCGATCCATGGTGTCGCGGGTCATGTTGTTCGCCAGCGCTTTATCCATCGCGGCACGCAGACGCGGGTTTGAGCCCGGATCACCACCGCCCAGCTTGGCCGCTGTCACCAGTTCACGAATGATTTTGGTGAAGATTTTGCCGCGCTTAGCATCCTGCGCCGCCTTACGGTGTTTGGTGTTTGCCCACTTACTGTGTCCTGCCATTTTAACGTTTCTCCGATCTTTTACAGGGTGCAGGCTATCCTGGCTGCGAGCCTGTTTACCGTCGGTGCTTACACCGTTTTTAAAAACCCGTGTACCCGCTTTGGGCGAGCATCGCGCATGATCATCACGTACAACAGTATGCTGATGACTTCACGCGGGTGGTAAACAACGTCGCAGCGTAGATGATGCCTGGCTGTTCAATATATTGGTGAAGTCCTGTTAAAACTCACCAGATTCATAAAATTTAATCTATCCGCCGCCGGAATACCGGGCGATGGCGAGCATTCAGATAAATTCTTCAATTGCCTGGCGGTTACTCCATGATCGGGTTAATGCTGCAGCGTCAGCAGGTGCCAGCCAGCGAAACGCCAGATGCTCCGTGAGCGTCACATCGCGCTCTTCCGGCAGTTGCAGGCGAAACCAGTGCTCGTGATTATGGGTGACATCAGGCGCATAGCGATGGCGGAAATGGGGAAAGATTTCAAAGTCGATTTGACGATGACAATCCTCCACCTCCAGCTGCTCAGTCAGCACGTCAATGCCGACCTCCTCATTCACTTCACGACACGCGGTCGCCAGCGGTGACTCTCCCGCTTCCAGGCTGCCGGTAACCGACTGCCAGAATGTGGGATCGTCACGTCGCTGCAGCATCAACACCCGGCCAGTATCGCGCGCCGAAATAACCACCAGCACTGAAACCGGGTGTTTATAGCCCATTATTTAATCTCAGGCTTTTCTTTTTTAATGACCTGAATGCCCAGTTCCAGCAGAGAAGCCGGGTTCGCTTCGCTTGGCGCTTCGGTCATCATGCAGGCTGCCGCCGTGGTTTTCGGGAACGCAATAACGTCACGAATGTTGTCGGTGCCGGTCAGCAGCATGGTCAGGCGATCCAGACCAAACGCCAGGCCCGCATGCGGTGGTGTACCGAATTTAAGCGCATCCAGCAGGAAGCCAAACTTCTCGCGCTGCTCGTGCTCTTCAATACCCAGAATGCTGAACACCGTCTGCTGCATTTTGCCGTTGTGGATACGCACTGAACCGCCGCCCACTTCATAACCGTTGATCACCATGTCGTAGGCATTCGCCACGGCACGGGTTGGATCCGCAGCCAGCTCTTCTGCGCTCATCTCTTTCGGCGCAGTGAACGGGTGGTGCATCGCAGCCAGACCGCCTTCCTCGTCCTCTTCGAACATCGGGAAGTCGATCACCCACAGCGGTGCCCAGGCTTTTTCATCGGTGATGTTCAGCTCGCGACCCACTTTCAGGCGCAGCGCACCCAGTGCATCCGCAACCACTTTGGCGCGATCGGCGCCAAAGAAGATGATGTCGCCATCCTGTGCGCCGGTGCGGCTCAGAATGCCTTCAACGATTTCTGCATTCAGGAACTTGGCAACCGGACTCTGCACGCCCTCCAGGCCGTCCGCGCGGACGTTGACTTTCATCCACGCCAGGCCTTTCGCGCCGTAAATTTCTACGAACTTGCCATATTCATCAATCTGCTTACGGCTCAGCTGCGCACCGGTTGGCACACGCAGTGCCGCAACACGGCCTTTTTCGTCGTTAGCCGGGCCAGAGAAGACCTGGAACTCCACATTTTTCAGCAGGTCACCCACGTCCACCAGCTCCATCGGGTTACGCAGATCCGGCTTATCAGAACCGTAACGATGCATCGCTTCCGCAAAGGTCATCTGCGGGAACTCGCCGAGATCAACGCCCTGCACGTCCTGCCACAGATTGCGGATTAAACGCTCCATAATTTCACGCACCTGCGGCGCGGTCATAAAGGAGGTTTCAACGTCGATCTGGGTAAATTCGGGCTGACGATCGGCACGTAAATCTTCATCGCGGAAGCATTTAACGATCTGATAGTAGCGGTCAAAACCTGACATCATCAGCAGCTGTTTGAACAGCTGCGGTGACTGCGGCAGCGCGTAGAACTTGCCTTTATGAACCCGGCTTGGCACCAGATAGTCACGCGCGCCTTCTGGCGTCGCTTTGGTCAGCATCGGGGTTTCGATATCCAGGAACCCTTCGTCATCCATAAAGCGGCGGACAAAGCTGGTGATTTTTGCGCGGGTTTTCAGACGCGTCACCATCTCAGGACGACGCAGATCCAGATAGCGGTATTTCAGGCGAGCTTCTTCGCTGTTGGTCTGATTAGAGTCCAGCGGCAGTGGCTCAGAGCGGTTGATGATGGTCAGCGCCTGGGCAAACACTTCGACTTCGCCGGTCGCCATGTCGCTGTTTTTATTCTTCTCATCACGCGCACGCACGGTGCCGGTGATCTGGATGCAGAATTCGTTACGCAGTTCAGAAGCCAGCTTAAATGCGTCCTGACGATCGGGATCGAAAAACACCTGCACGATGCCTTCACGGTCGCGCATGTCGATAAAAATCAAACTGCCCAGATCGCGACGGCGATTTACCCAGCCGCAAAGCGTGACTTGCTGACCTACATGAGACAGATTGAGCTGTCCGCAATATTCTGTACGCATAACACTATCCTTTTAACTTCGCCGCTGCAGCTGACAGCATCCGGCCGCGTTACCTGTTGCGATGCTGTCGCAAAAATGGCGGTCATTATAATGGAAAAAGCCAGGCAGGATAAGCAGATCCACGCCAAAGCACCGATTTCCTGTGTGCATTTGCCCACCTGACCGAACATAGAAGATAATGGGGCATCTTAACCCATCGCCAGGAGCGCGCGTGACACTTCGTATTGGCCTGCCCCAGTGGGGGCATTCACACTGGAAACGCTGGGGTATCACGAGCCTGGCGGACTATGCCCGATACTTCCATTGTGTAGAGGGAAACACCACGCTTTATGCGCTGCCTGATACCGAAACGGTGATGCGCTGGCGCGATATGACGCATGATGCGTTTCGCTTCTGCTTTAAGTTTCCCAACACCATCAGCCATCAGGCGGCGCTACAGCACAGTGACGACCTGCTGACCGATTTCCTGCGCCTGATGGAGCCGCTGGCCGATCGCATCGGTCAGTACTGGCTGCAGCTGCCTGCCAGCTTCTCTCCGGCGCAGATCGCCGATCTGTGGCGCTTTCTGGATAGTTTGCCGCGTCGTTTTCACTACGGCGTCGAAGTCCGCCATCCCGCTTTCTTTGCCAAAGGTGACGCAGAGCGGGCGCTGAATCGCGGATTGCTTGAGCGCGGCATCAATCGCGTCATGCTGGACAGCCGCCCGGTTCACGCCTCCACCTCGCAAAGCCCGGCAGCGCTGGTGGCCCGTGCTCAGAAGCCTAAAGTGCCGCCTCATGCCTTACGAACCGGCTCGCAGCCAATGGTCCGTTTTATCGGCAGCGACAGTGTGGAAGAGACCGTGCCGCTGTTTCAGATCTGGCGTGACAAGCTCTCGCAATGGCAGCAACAGGGCGACGCCATGTTGTTTCTGCATACGCCCGATATGGGTCAGGTGTTTCCGCTGGTGCAGGCGCTATGGCCGCAGCTGCAGCAGATCGATCCGGCTATTGGCAATGGACCCGACTGGCCGCAACAGACATCACTGTTTTGATCACTGCACAGGACAGCGTGCTGTACGCTGGATAGAATAGCTACTTTACGGATGGATACCGGAGTGACAATGATTAGCGCGTTATACGTCGTACTGGGTGCATTGCTGGTAATGAAATTTACAATGGACGTGGTGCGTTACCGCCGTTTCTATCGCGTGGCGTATGGCGATGGCGGCTATCACGACCTGAAAATGGCGATTCGCATTCACGGCAATGCCATCGAAACTATCCCGCTGGCGCTGTTGCTGCTGGTGATGATGGAGATGAATGGCGCCGATATCTGGATGGTGCATCTCACTGGCCTGCTCTTTTTCATCAGCCGGTTACTCCATGCCTGGGGTTTACGCAGCAGCGCCATGGCTGGCCGTAAATATGGCATGCTGCTGACGCTGTTTTCCCTGTGCGGCATGGTCATTTTTAATCTTATTTATCTGCCGTGGGAACTGGTGCTGACACTCCATTAAGTCGCCCTGGGTTAAGGGGTGCAGGCCGCCCCACTTTCTGCGAGAATAGCGCCCTTTCCGTCGTCTCTTCGGATTTTCGATATGTCTGACCGCGATCAACTCTTCTCAGCGCCCATTGCAAAACTGGGCGACTGGACTTTTGACGAGCGCGTAGCTGAAGTCTTTCCAGACATGATTCAGCGCTCGGTGCCGGGCTACTCCAACATCATTTCGATGATTGGCATGCTGGCAGAACGTTTTGTTACGCCCGACAGCACGGTTTATGACCTGGGCTGCTCGCTGGGCGCCGCCACCCTCTCGGTGCGCCGCAATATTCATGTCCCGGGTTGCCAGATCATCGCAGTGGATAACTCCCCGGCGATGGTGGAGCGTTGCCGTCGTCATCTGGATGCGTTTCGCGCTGATACGCCGGTGACGGTGCTGGAAGCGGATATCCGTGATATTGACATAGAAAACGCCTCGCTGGTGGTGCTTAACTTTACGCTGCAGTTTCTGGAGCCACCCGCACGTCTGGCTCTGCTGGAAAAAATCTGGCAGGGACTTAAACCCGGTGGCGCGCTGGTGCTGTCGGAGAAATTCAGTTTTGAAGATGCCGAAGTCGGTGAACTGTTGTTCAACATGCACCATGACTTCAAGCGCGCCAACGGCTACAGCGAACTGGAAATCAGCCAGAAACGTAGCATGCTGGAAAATGTGATGCTGACTGACAGCGTCGAAGCCCATAAAGCCCGCCTGAAACAGGCCGGTTTCTCGCACGCCGAACTCTGGTTCCAGTGCTTTAATTTTGGATCTCTGGTGGCGTTGAAATGATCGACTTTGGCCGTTTTTATCAGCAAATTGCCGTAGGTCCACTGGCGAAGTGGCTGGAAGTTTTACCGGCGCAAATTAGCGAGTGGCAGCGTGAAAACCTGCATGGCCACTTCCGTGACTGGTACAAATCGCTGGAGTATCTGCCGCTGCTGGAGCCGCAAAAGCTCGATCTGCTGCATAGTGTCACCGCCGACCGCGATGACATCAGCGATCGTCATCGTCAGGGCATTGAGAAATTACTGCGTAACCTGATGCCATGGCGCAAAGGGCCCTATTTCCTCTATGGCACCCATATCAACACTGAGTGGCGTTCTGACTGGAAATGGGAGCGTGTCCTGCCGCATATATCCTCGCTGGCGGGCCGGACGGTGCTGGATGTTGGCTGTGGCAGCGGTTATCACATGTGGCGGATGATTGGTGCGGGTGCGCATCTGGTGGTCGGCATTGATCCGATGCAGCTCTTCCTGGTGCAGTTTGAAGCCGTGCGTAAGCTGCTGAACGATGATCGCCGGGCGCACATGCTGCCGCTGGGTATTGAACAGTTACCGGCGTTACAGGCGTTTGATACCGTGTTTTCGATGGGTGTGCTCTACCATCGCCGTTCCCCGCTGGATCACCTGTTACAGCTGAAAAATCAGCTGGTGAGCGGCGGTGAACTGGTGCTGGAGACGCTGGTCATTGAGGGCGATCTGAATCAGGTGCTGGTGCCCGGTGAGCGCTATGCGCAGATGCGCAACGTCTTCTTTATCCCCTCCGCCGAGGCGCTGAAAAGCTGGCTGGAGAAAAGCGGCTTTGTCGATGTACGGATTGTCGATTTCGCCCTGACCACCACCGAAGAACAACGTCGGACAGACTGGATGACCAGCGAGTCGCTGGCGGAATTCCTCGATCCCGATGATCCGAGCAAAACGGTTGAGGGCTATCCGGCTCCGCTGCGCGCCGTGCTGGTCGCCACCAAACCTTAAATCTCAGCGGCGAGACAACGCCAGTTTCGCCGCAAATCCAATAAACACGCAGCCGGTCAGGCGATCCATCACCTTTAATACCCGCGGTTTTTGCAGATGACCCGCAAAATAGTGACTGCCGCCGATTAACACGGCATTCCATATCAGCCCCAGCAGCATATGTGCCAGCGCCATCAGTGTGCACCAGAGCGCCACTGACGCCCCGGCCGGAATAAACTGTGGCAGGAAGGTGACGTAAAACACGCCCACTTTTGGATTCAGCAGATTCCCCATCAACCCCCGACTGAAGCAGGCCAGATAACCCTGCGACCTGGCAGGCTGTTCGTCCACGATGAGCGGTTGCTGACGCGGTTTAAGCAGTAGCCTGATACCGAGCCAGAGCAGCCAGGCCGCCCCCATCCACTTCAGCAGGTTGTATGCAATTTCAGAGGCCAGCAATAGCGCACCCAGCCCCAGGCCTACCGCCACTCCCCAGATCAGACAGCCCAGCGTCACGCCGAGCGCGGTGGCGCAGGCGCGCTGCCAGCCCTGCGCGATAGCGGTTCGCAGCACCAGTGCGGTGTCAAATCCGGGTGTGAGCGTCAGAATGGTTATCGCAAGCAGAAATGAAAAGAGCATCGCGCTCATCATGATTTCTCCGTTATCTCCATGAGTGTTCACGCAGCTTAACAGCTCCGGTGACCACAATCCTTTATCAACTGCCACTCTTCCCGAATTGTGCCAGACTGGATCAGGTTGATTCATTCATATCAGGGAGTTTTGATTATGAGTAAATTTATTTTTTCCTCACCCCGTAAATATGTACAGGGCGCAGGAGTGCTGGACGAGCTGGGAACGTATCTGACTGAACTGGGCGATCAGGCTTTTCTGGTGGCTGACAACACGGTCTGGACGTTGATTGGCGAACGGACGCAACACGCCCTGCATTCCGCTGGCGTGACATTCAGCTGGCAGCAATTTAATGGCGAAGCCTCCAGTAATGAGATTTCCCGACTCAGTGCGCTCGCAAAAAGTCAGGGCTGTAATGTGATTGTCGGCCTGGGCGGGGGCAAAACGCTGGATACGGTTAAAGCGGTGGCGGATGAACTTAAACTGCCGGTGGCTATCGTGCCAACCATTGCGTCCACCGATGCGCCCTGTAGCGCCCTGTCGGTCATCTATTCTGACAGCGGTGTATTCGAGAGCTATCGCTTTTACAGCAAAAATCCAGATTTGGTGCTCGTGGACACGGCAGTCTGCGCCAGTGCGCCAGCACGGCTATTTGCATCAGGCATTGCAGATGGACTGGCGACCTGGGTTGAAGCGCAGGCCGTGGCACGTTCGCATGCGAAATCAATGGTTAACGGTGATCCGACACTTGCCGGACTGGCCATTGCCCGAGCCTGTGAAGAAACGCTTCTTACATGGGGTTACAGCGCCTATGTTGCCGTTTCCGAAAAACGGGTAACGCCAGCGGTGGAAGCGGTCGTTGAGGCCAATACGCTGCTCTCGGGACTGGGGTTTGAGAACGGTGGTCTGGCAGCCGCTCACGCGATTCATAATGGTTTTACCGCCATCGATGGCGATATCCACCATCTGACTCATGGCGAGAAAGTTGCCTATGGCACGCTGACGCAGATGGTGCTTGAGAAGCGTACGGATGAGGATATTGCGCGCTATATACGCTTTTATCGCTCAATCAATATGCCAACCACACTCCGGGAGCTGCATCTGGAAAATGAAAGCTGGGAGAATCTGGTGAAAGTGGGGGCGCTGGCAAACAGTGAGGGAGATACGCTGAAAAACCTCAACCCACACCTGTCACCCGAAGATATCGCAAATGCTCTGCTGGCACTGGATGCCTTTAGTCAGACAGTAAAATAGGTCAGGAGCGGGCGATCACCCGATCGCCTGTTACTCTTCTGCCGCAGGCTGGTTCCAGTACTCATATTTGTAGGCCGAACTGAGGTGGCGCTCGATAGTGCCACGCGTAAAGATCTCGGTCTCATGCAGATAGCTGAGTGTACAGTTGCCGACCTCATCCCATGACTGGCACTCATCAACCGACCGGATGGTGCTGAGCGGTGTGGTTTCGGTGACGTTAAGTCGTACTTCACGCCATTGAGGATCATAGGTGTATTCGTCGGTGCCTCTTGCAGATGTGGTGCGCGTGACCAGACCTTTTGGGTTCCAGTGATAGTGAAATTCACCGTTGGTCAGCGGATCGCTGCCGCGCGCCACGCTCTTCTCCAGCCGTAGCTGGGTATCATAGCGATAGGTGATGTCGGTAAAGCCGCTTTTCCCCATGCTGGTAAATCTATCAGAGGCGCTGGTAATCGTGCCATGCCGGCCTTTCTGCCAGTTAATCGTTCCCTGTCGATTATCCACGACGACTTCCTTACCTTCTTTCAGCACTTTGACCAGATAGGCGTATTCCGCCACCCAGCCGCCCTGCACTCTGGCGATATGTTGCTCCATGCTGAGAATCACATTACGTTCGCTTTTATCGTAGCTGACGTCGGCGACGGTCAGATCGCCGCAGGCGTCAAACTGCCCCAGCACCCGCTTTTGCGAGTTCACATCTTTGCCAAACTCGCCCGCAATCACCTGCTTCACAGCGCCTTTCGCGTTTCCCCCCAGCAGAATAAGGTTATTGCTGTTTGCAACGGCCGCATTATTCGGGCTGCAGGCGCTGGCCGCTGCGCTTTCAGTCCAGGCAGTCAGCATCAGGCTTAAAACAAGAATCTGATTGCGTTTCATAGGGTAATTTCCAGGCGACGTTGCTTTCAGTGTAAACGCTGTGGTGATAAACAGCGCCAATCTTTGACGATTCCGGCCTGCAGTGCTTTAAAAGATGAGAGAGGTGAAAAGGCACAAACGTCAGATATCATCTCCCCCTCACATCATGACAATGCCAGAGAACCCCGGAATAAGGTCACTGCACTTGAGAGGGCTTCAGACAAAAAGAACCCCAGCAAGAATACTGGGGTTTGGTACTTGCAAACACCACGTCAATAATCGGCGTGCTGCGCGGCAAAATCTGTTGTGATTCAGGCGACCCGAACGGTGCTCATCTGCATCACACTTTTCATCGCCTCAACGACATCGCCGTCTACACAGTAGCGGCTGAACTCATCGCTTTCGGCTTCAGAACACATGGAGACCCCCGCTTTGCGGTAGCGCATCGGCGACACCATCAGGCGACTGGCCGAGCTGTGAACTTCATCAATCCCCATGTCGAGAAACTTTTGCAGGTTGCTGAGACGAACCCCGGCACCCGCCATAATAATAGGACCGGTGCTGGCCTCATTTAGTTCCCTGAGGAGTGCAATTCCGTTTTCAGCACTGTGTTGCTGACCGGATGTCAGAATGCGCGCCACCCCCAAATCTGTTAATTCTTCCAGCGCTCGCTTAGGGCTGTGGCACAGATCGAAGGCGCGATGGAACGTCACTGACAGGCCGTCACACAGCGCCATAATCTGCCGCATCTGACCATGATGGATATGCGCGTCCTCATCAAGCATCCCAATGACCAGCCCCGGAAAACCCAGTTCGCGTATCAACGCCACATCCGATTTCATCGCTTCAAACTCGCGCGCGGTATAACAAAAGTCACCACCCCGTGGCCGGACAATAGGATGAACCGGGATTGAAACCTCGCGCCGGGCGGCATTCAGCATCCCTGCCGATGGGGTCAGACCACCCTCACGCGGTGCGGCACAAAGTTCAACCCGATCGGCGCCCGCCTGTTGTGCGGTCACGGCGCAATCCACGCCATAGCAGCAAATTTCCAGTGTGGTCATTCTCTTCTCCTTTACATGACTCTGGTTCAAGGCAGATTCATCAGTTAGTCTGGCTGCTGATATGAGTTTACCGGGAAAGTTAACTATGGCATTCAATTTCGACCAACGGATAGACCGTCGTCACAGCGATAGCCTTAAATGGAACAAATATGCGGACCAGGACATTCTGCCGTTGTGGGTGGCAGATACCGATTTCCGATCGCCTGACTGCGTTATCGATGCGATCAAAACCCGCGCCGGGCATGGCATTTTCGGCTATGGCGATACGCCGGTAGCGTTTCTCGACAGCGCAGTTGCGTGGCTCGCCTCACGCTATCAGTGGCACGTCAATCCGGAATGGATTGTGGTTTTACCCGGCGTGGTGAGTGGACTGAATCTCGCCGTGCGTGCCTTCACTGCGTCGGACGAGCTGACGATTTCTCCCACGCCGATCTATCCACCGTTTCGCGGGGCGGCAAAACTGGCAGAGCGAGGTCAGATCAATGTGCCTGTCACGTTGCAACAGGGGCGCTGGCTGCTGGATCTGGATGCAGCCGAAGAACAGACTGGGGGTAAAGAACGGCTGTTAATGCTGTGTAACCCGCAGAACCCGGGCGGCACGGTCTATCGCCAGGACGAACTGCAGGCGCAGCTGGAATTCGCCCGGAAACACAATCTGATTGTCTGTTCCGACGAGATCCACAGCGATTTGCTACTGGAACCGGGCGTGCAGCACATTCCGTTTGCTTCGCTAAGTGAGGATGCGGCCCAGCGAAGTGTCACGCTGATGTCGCCCTCCAAGAGTTTCAATATCGCCGGTCTGGGTGCGTCCATCGCCATCATACCGAATGCTGAACTGCGCGCGCGCTTTAACCGGGTGCGACGCGGCATTGTGCCGGATGTAGATATTCTGGCCATCACCGCAGCAGCAGCAGCCTGGCGCGAAGGTGAGCCCTGGCTGAAGGCACAGAATGCTTACCTGCGCAGTAACCGGGACTGGCTGGTATCTCAGGTCAATAAAATGCCCGGTCTGTCAGTTGCCACGCCGGAAGCAACCTACCTGGCCTGGATTGATGCCAGCGCGCTGGGTGTGGCCAGTCCTGCCCTCTATTTTGAGAAGCACGGACTGGGCTTAACCGCCGGACGTGAGTTCGGCAACGACCAGTTTGTCCGGCTCAATTTCGGCTGTACCCGAGCGCTACTGGACGAGGCGGTTGCCCGACTGAAACGCGCCGTGGCTGCCCGCATTTAGTGCTGCTCACTGGCGACAATTTCCTCCAGTCGCCACGGATGAAACTTGATGGTTGTCTGCCCGTCCGTCACCGCCAGGGTCGGATTAGGCAGACGCTCATTCTCGCCCTGCGGTGAGCTGGTTTTAAAGGAAAGGCCGGGCTGCGTCAGTGCCTCATCAGACAATAATGCCATCGCGCGCATGCCCAGCGTTCGATGATCGCCACGTAACACCACTTCAATGTGCTCCCAGCCTTCATGGCGATAACGCTTCTCACCCGGCCACGGCAGCTCAACCACATCGATCTCTCTGCCCGCCACAACCAGTGGATCATGTAGTTTAAACAGGCAAATCTGCCGTCCGTTAATCATCGTCGCGGAAAACTGCGTACCCATCTGCTGCAGGCCTTGCTGCCAGCGGATCGCCGTCGTGTCCTGATGACAACGCACCGAAATATGGTCCACTTCAAGATCGTTAAGGCGCAAACCAAGTTGCTGCGCAAAACTTTGCAACGATTTTTCAAAACGCCTTAAATCTGTCTTTAAATCGTCCAATTCTGCCGGAAAAGATCGCTCTGACACCGTAAATCCTCTCAATTTGTTTAGCATTTATAAACAGTCTGGTTTATGGAGCGCCGCGTGCCTGACGTCACATAATGATAAGATTCATCTTATTTGGACTGAAATTTAACGCAAAACCTCATAATAACATCTTTCATTTCGGATTTATCTCCTGTTTAGGGCCATAAGTTCCTTGATGAAAGTGAGTTAAATATATGATTATAATCAACTTCTTTAATACAATAAGATAAGTCTCAATTGACTGATAAACAATTGCAGCATTCTCTGCCTTCCTATAAATTTGACCTAACACAAACAAAAGGAATGGCTATATGTCTATGCTCATCGTTGTCGCTGTACTGATCGCACTGATGGGATTCGCAATTGCGCGCCACTGGAAGGTGCTTGAAGATAAAAGCGTAAAGAACCCACGTCGTCATCTGCGACGTCGTTAACGCCTCCGGGAAACATCTTCTTCAGCTCTGTTTCCCCGCTTCATCCAACTGCTGACGCCCATCCACATTTCACGTATACTTTTCCCCTCATTTTTTTCCATTTTGTCTGCCCCATCCGTTTCTGCCCCGCCGTAACGCGATGTGCTCAGGCAAGATGATGACAGCCCGGTTTAGCAGTCCAGGGCGTTGTTCAGCTTATGAAGGTAACTCGGTGAATATTCAGGCACTTCTTTCCGCAAAAGTCAGTCAGGCAATGGTTTTAGCCGGCGCACCCGCCGATTGCGAACCACAGGTTCGTCAGTCTGCACGGGTTCAGTTTGGAGACTATCAGGCCAACGGCATTATGGCCGTGGCGAAAAAGCTGGGACAGGCACCGCGACAATTAGCGGAAGCGGTGATTCAGCACCTCGACCTGACCGGCATCGCCAGCAAGGTTGAAATTGCCGGGCCGGGTTTCATTAATATTTTCCTTGACCACAACTGGCTGGCAACACACGCCCGTCAGGCACTTAGCCTGCCGCGTCTTGGCGTGCAGCTGGCTGAGCCGCAGACCATCGTGGTCGACTATTCCGCCCCTAATGTTGCAAAAGAGATGCACGTCGGTCACGTCCGCTCCACCATCATTGGTGATGCGGCGGTGCGTACGCTGGAGTTTCTCGGCCATAACGTTATCCGCGCTAACCACGTTGGCGACTGGGGTACACAGTTCGGCATGTTGATCGCGTTCCTTGAAAAGCAGCAGAATGAAGATCACGCAGAGATGGCGCTGGCCGACCTCGAAGGCTTCTACCGTGAAGCCAAACGAACTTATGATGAAGATCCTGAGTTTGCCGAGCGTGCGCGCAGCTATGTCGTGAAACTTCAGGGTGGCGATGAATATTGCCGCCAGATGTGGAAGAAGCTGGTCGACATCACCATGAGTCAGAACCAGAAAATCTACGACCGCATGAACGTGACGCTGACGCGCAACGATGTCATGGGTGAAAGTCTTTATAACGACATGCTGCCCGGCATTGTTTCCGACCTGAAACAGAAAGGCTTAGCGGTCGAGAGCGAAGGCGCAACCGTGGTGTTCCTGGATGAATTCCAGAACAAAGAGGGTGAGCCGATGGGCGTCATCATCCAGAAAAAGGATGGTGGCTACCTCTACACCACCACGGACATCGCCTGTGCGAAATATCGTTATGAAACGCTGAAAGCCGATCGCGTACTCTATTACATCGATTCACGTCAGCATCAGCATCTGGTGCAGGCATGGACGATTGTCCGTAAAGCGGGTTATGTGCCGGAGTCTGTGCCGCTGGAGCACCATGCATTCGGCATGATGCTGGGCAAAGATGGACGACCATTTAAAACACGTAGCGGCGGTACTATTAAACTCTCTGATCTGCTGGATGAAGCCTATCAGCGTGCCTACTCGCTGGTGCGTGAGAAGAACCCGGAGATGAGCGAAGCGGAAGTGAAAACCCTGGCGGAAGTGGTGGGGATCAGTGCTGTCAAATATGCTGATCTGTCAAAAAGCCGCACCACCGACTACATCTTCGACTGGGATAACATGCTGGCGTTTGAAGGCAATACCGCGCCTTACATGCAGTATGCCTATACCCGTGTGCTTTCCGTGTTCCGTAAAGCGGGCATTAATGCCGATTCGCTGGATGCAGAGATTGTGATCAGTGAAGAGCGCGAAGCACAGCTGGCCACGCGTTTGCTACAGTTCGAAGAGGTCATTACTCAGGTCGCTCGCGACGGCACGCCACATGTGATGTGTGCCTATCTCTACGATCTGGCCGGTCTGTTCTCCGGCTTCTACGAGCACTGCCCGATTCTCAGCGCAGAATCAGACGCAACGCGCCTGAGCCGTCTGCAGCTGGCCGCGCTGACGGCGAAGACGCTGAAGCAGGGTCTGGATACTCTGGGTATCGACACCGTCGAGCGCATGTAACCTGTAAAACGGAGAGGGATTTCCCTCTCCGTTGCTGTTCTCAGTTATCCGCTCTGAACGCCCCCCAAATTTCCGCAGCAGGATGGTGTTATGTCTGTCGCCGCGCACCTTATCAGCAGTCATCTTCCCACCATAAAGCAATTGCAGTGCTTTCTGGCTGTTGCGCACGAGCTTAATTTTCGCCGGGCCGCAGAACGTCTCAGCATGACGCAGCCGCCGCTCACCCGTCAGGTTCAAAGCCTGGAAGATCTGCTCGGTCAGCCGCTGTTCAGCCGTACGACTCATGAGGTGATGCTCACCGATGCTGGCCGTGCGCTGGTTGCAAAAGCAGAAGCGATTCTTACCGCGCTGAATAGCCTAAAGCAGCCTGCTGCCGTGCGACCACGTATCGGACTGACCCGCACGCTCAACTTTGAATTAATGGCACCGCTTAACCGGCAGCTCGCCAGTTTCCATGCCAGCGATGAAATGGAGATGCCCAGCCTGACCTCCGCTCAACTGCTGCAAAGCCTGGCCAAAAACAGCCTGGATTTAATTCTCACTGGCGAAAAAGGTCCTGAAGCGGAAACCCTGGTTCAGTACACCTGGGTTTACCGTGAACCGTTGCTGCTCGCTATGCCGTCAACGCACCCTGCCAGTCTGGCAGGAGAAAAGGTCGCACTGGAGGCGCTGGCCGACCTGCCGCTGTTCTGGTTTGCGCGCAGTGCCAATCCGCAGTTTTACGATAAATGCGAACGCTACTTTGCGACGCTCAGCGTCACGTTAAAACGAATAAGAGAGCCGGATGATTCTCTGCTGATGCTGTCGCACATTGCCAGAGGCAAAGGATTCGCCCTGATGCCGCAGTCAAAATGTACCTTTAACCAGACAGGACTCTGTTATCGCCCGCTGACTGAAAGCGCGGCGCGGCAATTGACGATTGATGTTTATGCGGCCATTCGCGCCAATGAAAAAAATGCGGCAGTGCTGAATGCGCTGAGCGTGCTTTCACAGTCGGCTGATCACGACGCTCACCCGCATTCATCGGACTGAGTCGCCGCCCTCTTACGTCGCGCTGCCTGTGGCTGATGATGCGCGGTTCCGCCCGCTCCTGTGTTGTCCCCGGTCTTACCTTTCCTGATACCTTTTTTGCATGACGAAAAGAGCAATTCATTGCCTTCACGCGGGGTGAAACAATCGCCTTTCACTCACGAGGAGAAACAATGAAAAAGCGAACCTTAAGTCAGGGTCTGGATGTCAGCGCCATAGGCTATGGCGCAATGGGGCTGAGCGAATTTTACGGTCACTCCGACGACCGCCAGTCTCTCCAGCTGCTTAGCCAGCTGCGCGACCTGGATATCACCTTCATTGATACCGCCGATCTTTACGGACGTGGCCACAATGAGCAGCTGATCGGTGAGTTTCTTGCCGGGATGAGCAAGGCTGAACGCCTGACGTTCACCGTCGCCACCAAATGTGGTATCGAGCGTCCGGCAGATGAGGCTTATGCCCGTACCATTAACAATAAGCCGGACTACATTACCCGCAGCTGCCATGCCTCCCTGAAACGATTGGGCGTCGAGCGTATCGATCTCTTTTATCTGCATCGTATCAGCGCGGCAACACCGATTGAGGAGAGCATGCAGTGTCTGAGCCGTCTGGTAAAAGAGGGGAAAATTGCCCGTATTGGATTGTGTGAAGCGTCTGCTGCCACGCTCAATCGGGCGCACGCCGTCCATCCGCTGGCCGCGCTGCAGACGGAATATTCTCTGTGGACGCGTGACATTGAAGAAGACATCCTGCCAGCGGTGAAACAGCTCGGTATCGGTCTGGTGCCCTATTCCCCGCTGGGCAGAGGTTTTCTGACCGGGAAATACCGCCAGAACAGTGATTTTGCCGGGGATGATTTCCGCAAAAATAACGCGCGTTTCCAGCAGGAGAATATCGATCACAACCTGCAGCTGGTAAATGCGATTACGCCGCTGGCGGAGAAATATCACGCCACCACCGGGCAGATTGCGCTGGCCTGGCTCCTGGCCCAGTATGAAAGAATTGTGCCGATACCGGGCACCAGGCAGATCGCTTATCTTAATGAAAACGCGCAGGCCGCGGATATTCAGCTGGAAGAGAACGATCTCCTGTTGCTGAATGCACTTCACCGGCAAATAGAAGTTAAAGGGGGGCGTTACTCGGAAGAGGGAATGAAAGGCGTTAATGCCTGAATTCTGACCTTTGCGTCGGTGCCTGATGTATCGGCTGAGAGTCAGTGCGTTAATTGTTGCTCTGTAAACGACGTAACAGCCGATGCACATATCTGGTGTGCATCGGCGTGTCCCGCGCAGGCATCAACGTTGCTGATTCATTATTCGTAATTGACCATCACTTCACTGCTGACCACCCGTAATCCGGGTGGAAGCGCCCCGCTGCCAGCAAAACCAAACACCATGTGCAATGTCTCACCGGCATTCAGATGCGCCAGACCGCGCGTGGTGCCGCTGGCACCTTCAAGCGACGTGCAACGTTGTTCACCGCACAGCCGCACTTCCAGGCCAGAGGGCGCCGGCCTGCTCAGCTCATAACGCCAGTTAATGATGCTGACTTCCCCACCGACGCCGGCGGGTGGCGTCAGCGGCTGCGCCCGTTGCCAGCTGCCACGGTTCGCCAGTAGCGGCCCGTTAGCCGAGGCACTCCAGGCCCCTCCAGCCGCCTGAGCCATCAGTGGCATCATTAACAATGCCATGATCAGTCTGCGCATTATTTGCCTCCAATGGTGGCAGTCATACGGATCTGACGGTTATCGCTCAGCTCCAGGTTTGAGAGCACCACCAGCTGTGGCAGATTGCGGCGCAGGAATCGCGCCAGCAGTGCACGCAGCGGATGATTGACCAGCAGTACCGGCGGTGCCCCCAGCATCTCCTGGCGCTGCAATGCCGCCTGTGCCTGACTCAACAGCCGATCGGCCAGACCCGGCTCCAGTCCGCCACCACCCTGCAACGCCTGCAACAGCAGACGCTCCAGCGTTGAATCCAGCCCGATAACCTGCACTTCGTCATTACCCGGGAACCACTGTTGCGTAATCGCACGGCCCAGCGCCACACGGACCACGCTGGTCAGCTCCTGGGGATCGCTCTGCACCGGCGCGTGTTCCGCCAGGGTTTCGATGATGGTGCGCATATCGCGAATCGACACCCGCTCCACCAGCAGGTTCTGCAGCACCTTGTGCAGCGTGGTGAGTGAAATCACGCCTGGCACCAGATCTTCAGTCAGCTTCGGCATCTCCTGGGTTACGCGATCCAGCAGCTGCTGCGCTTCCTGACGGCCAAACAGTTCGCTGGCGAACTGGCCGATAAGATGGTTGAGATGGGTTGCCACAACGGTACTGGCCTCGACGACAGTAAAGCCCTGAATCTGCGCCTGCTCTTTGAGTGCGCTATCAATCCAGACCGCTGCCAGACCAAAGGCGGGATCGACGGTCGCTTCACCAGGCAGACTTCCGGCAGCCGTGCCCGGGTTAATCGCCATCCAGCGGCCAGGATAGGCATCACCGCTACCAATCTCTACCCCTTTCATCAGGATGCGATAGCGCGCAGGCGGCAGCTCCATGTTGTCACGGATATGCACCACCGGCGGCAGGAAACCAACATCCTGAGCAACCTTCTTACGAATACTGCGGATACGTCCCAGCAGCTCACCGTTTTGCTGATGATCGACCATCGGAATCAGGCGGTAGCCCACTTCCATGCCCAGGGTATCTTCCAGCTGCACATCGGTCCAGGACGCTTCGGTGGCGGCTGGCGTGTCTGCTGGTTTGTTGCTGATGCTGCCTGCAACGTCCACTTTCTTCTTCGGCTGTGCTTCGCGACCACGCAACCACCAGGCCAGACCCAGTAAGGCGGCGGTGAACAGCAGGAAAACAAAGTTAGGCATGCCAGGCACCAGACCCAGTAAGCCAATCACCCCGGCGCTGAGCATCAGTACGCGGGGATCTTTGAACAGCTGAGTGACCATCTGCTCGCCGACATCCTGATCGGTGGCAACGCGCGTCACGATAACACCGGCAGCAGTGGAGATAACCAGCGCCGGGATCTGCGCGACCAGTCCATCACCGATGGTCAGCAGCGTATAGGTCTCTGCGGCATGCCCCGCATCCATACCGTGCTGCACCACGCCCACCAGCAGGCCGCCGATGACGTTGATGACCATGATCATGATACCGGCGATGGCATCACCACGAACGAACTTACTCGCACCGTCCATCGAACCGTAGAAGTCGGCTTCCTGGGTCACTTCTGCACGGCGGCGTTTGGCATCATCTTCACCGATCAGACCGGCGTTGAGGTCGGCATCGATTGCCATCTGCTTACCGGGCATGCCGTCCAGCACAAAGCGCGCACCCACTTCCGCGATACGACCGGCACCCTTGGTGATAACCATAAAGTTGATGATCACGAGGATGATAAACACCACGATACCGATGGCGAAGTTACCGCCCACCAGGAAGTGACCGAACGCTTCAACCACCTGTCCGGCCGCAGCGGCACCAGTGTGCCCTTCCATCAGGATGATACGGGTTGACGCAACGTTCAGCGCCAGACGCAACAATGTTGAGAAGAGCAGAATGGTCGGGAACGCCGCAAATTCCAGGGTCCGCTGGGTGAACATCGCCACCAGCAGGACCATGATCGACAGCGCAATGTTAAAGGTGAACAGCAGATCGAGGATAAACGGCGGCAATGGCAGAACCATCATCGACAGGATCATCAGGATCAGTACCGGCCCGGCCAGTACCTGCCACTGCATATCTTTAAAGCCCGGTAGACGTAGCTTTACGGCCAGGTTATTAGCCATCGTTTTTGCTCTCTCCTGCAAAGTCCATCTCTGCCGGAACCGGCAGGTCTTTTGGTTTGGTTGGAATCAGGCCCCCTTCGCGCTTCCAGCGACGCGACTGCCAGACCCACGCCAGCACCTCGGCCACGGCAGCATACAGCGCGCCAGGGATGTGCTGACCAATTTCGGTATGACGATATAACGCACGCGCCAGCGGCGGTGCTTCCAGAACCGGGATGCGGTGTTCAGCAGCCAGTTCACGAATTCTCAGGGCGATCTCGCCGGCCCCTTTCGCCACAACTTTTGGCGCACTCATCTTTTTCTCGTTGTACTGCAGGGCGACGGAGTAGTGCGTCGGGTTGGTAACGATGACATCGGCTTTTGGCACATCTGCCATCATTCTGCGTCGCGCAGCGGCGCGCATCTGCTGACGGATGCGTCCTTTAACATGCGGGTCGCCTTCCTGCTGCTTATGCTCGTCGCGAATCTCCTGCATCGACATCTTCAGCTTTTTAAAGTGGCTGTAGAGCTGCCAGAAAACGTCATAGCCCACCATCGGTATCAGCCCCAGCATCACCAGCGAGCAGCAGACCGCAATCATCTCCATGCCGTGGATGAGCGCGGTCACCGGTGCTTCGCTGATCAGCCGCAGCATCTCAGGCCAGTGACTCCAGATGTACCACCAGCCCACTGCGCCAACCAGGATAGTCTTGAGGATCCCTTTAAACAGTTCGGTCCAGGCCTGAGCGGCGAACATTCGCTTAAAGCCGGCAATCGGGTTCATCTTTTTCGGATCAAACTTGATCGATTTACCGCTGAAAACGATACCGCCCAGCAGCATAGGGGCGGCAATCGCCACCAGCACCAGACCGCCCATCAGCGGCAGCAGCGCCATCAGTGCCTGCGTGATCAGGCTGCCAATGTGGCTGACGATAATTTTGTCATCTCTGACCATGCCGTGGTCAAAACGAAGCCCGGTAGCGACCATCGCCGCCAGCCGGTGCGCCATCATGTTGCCGCCCATCCACAGGATCATGATGCCGGCCAGCAGCATCAGTACGGATGTCAGTTCGCGCGAACGCGGAATCTGGCCCTCTTCACGCGCTTTCTCAAGTCGGTGGGCCGTGGGCGATTCTGTTTTGTCCTCGTCGCTATCAGACACGACAAACCTCGGTTGGCAGGAATTCTGAGCATAGGATGCCAAATCTGGCTTAAGTCAAAGCGGAGATAAGATGGGAAAAACAGGCGTTCTTTCGGGGATGGATCTGACAATGCAGAACGGGGCCACCGGAAGGTGACCCTGTTTATTATAATATGCCGCTGTTTCGCCCGCACGCGGGCGAACGACGCTTAAAACCCTAAGCTGTCCAGCAGGTCATCAACCTGATCCTGGTTCGCCACCACGCCTGGAGCATCAGCGTGAATCTGCGGTCCGTTCAGCAGGCTGGTGCCTTCCTGACGCTTTTCAGCACTGACTTCTGGCATGTTTTCCAGCAGCACCATTAACAGCTGGCGCTCAATTTCCTGAATCACATCCATCATACGCTTGATCACCTGACCGGTAAGGTCCTGGAAATCCTGCGCCATCATGATTTCAAGCAACTGCTTGTTGGTAAAGGCGGTATGCTCTGGCACGGCGGTGAGGAATGCGCGCGTATCCGTCACCAACTCCCGCGCATCACCCAGTTCAATTGGGTTCTCAAACCACTCATCCCAACGTCCTTTCAGCTGGGTTGCCCCGGCTTCCATTTTATCCTGATGAGGTTGTGCTGCTTCAACACAGTTCAACGCACGGTCAGCGGCCTGCGCCGTCATCTGCACAACATAATCCAGACGATCGCGGGCATCAGGAATGGCTTCAGCCGCATCGGCAATGGCTTTATCCAGCCCCAGCTCGCGCAGACTGTCGCGCAGCATGCGCGTCAGAGAGCCAATACGTGAAATGATGTCGTGTGCCGCGGCATCCTCAGTTGGTTTCGGAAAGTCGCTCATCACATCCCCTTACATGCCCAGTTTTTCGAAAATTTTA
>Ga0308167_1000724_pt1 | contig 50574 bp, 73 predicted proteins | sample PhyCR1_2_FD_202138 | JGI IMG/M metagenome (GOLD analysis project Ga0308167, IMG submission 202138) | Phyllosphere microbial communities from UC Gill Tract Community Farm, Albany, California, United States - DLSLRC.R1 | ecosystem: Host-associated > Plants > Phyllosphere > Unclassified | place... | reverse complement strand
ACAAACGTCGACATCTTGTATACACTACGCGGCCAGCCAGCCGAAGTGGCGGAATCGGTAGACGCAGCGGACTCAAAATCCGCCGCCCTTAAAAGCGTGTGGGTTCGAGTCCCACCTTCGGCACCAATGGTTTGCGGGGTTTCTGGATGGTCAGAACCGCTCCGCAAAAAACGATGCGCTCCGCAATTGCGGATTGAGACCTCGCCTTGGCGAGGTCTTTTCGTTTCAGGCGGCCTCGTCGTCTGACATCGGATCGAAGCGCCTGGCAATCCCGTCGAACCGCGCGGCCTCGGCGCGTAGCCGGTCAGCGCCGAGTCGGCGAGTCGCCCTCGCCCGCCAGTCCCCGCCTCGATCAAGGTCCAGAGCATCCGCCTGCTGCCAGAGGGAGGCAGCCTTTGCGCGCGCCCAGCGCGCCTTACCGTCTGTCGCTTTCGTCATGGCGATGATCATGAATGCGGGTGGTCGCAAGGGCCGATACGGAGGCAACGCCACCTGACCACGGTCGCGTCACGCGCGACTTGTTAGTAATTGTACTAACATGCCCGCCGTCTCCAACGGTGAGACACCTACCGGCCAGAGTTCGCCCCCATGCAGTCCATCACCCCACCCCACACCCTCGCCACCTTCATCGGGCCCGCCTCGATCGATGGCCCGGCGCATTTCGTACCCTTGGCCGGCGTCCGCGCTCGGCTTGGATTCCCCTCGCCCGCCGATGACTTCATGGACGAGTCGATCGACCTTCACCGGCTGCTGGTCCGCAATCCGTCCGCCACGTTCCTATACCGCGCCGATGGCTGGTCGATGCTGGGCGTGGGCATCAGCGATGGAGATATCCTGGTGATTGACCGCTCCGTGACGCCGCAGGCCGGCGACTTGGTCATCGCGGTCTGGGATGGCAACCAGCCAACCTGCAAGGTGCTCAAGACCTTCGAACACCACCTCGAGCTCCACTCGGCCAATCCCGAGTTCCCTCCCATCGTCCTGGACCAAGGCACGGAGGTGGAGGTCTTCGCGGTGGTGGGCGTGGTGCGCCAGATTCAGCGGAGGCGCGGCCATGTTCGGCCTCGTTGACGGCAACAACTTCTACGCCAGCTGCGAACGTGTGTTCCAGCCCAAGCTGCGCGGCGTCCCCTTGGTGGTGCTGAGCAACAACGATGGCTGCGCCATCGCTCGCTCGGCCGAGGCCAAGGCACTGGGCATCAAGATGGGTCAGCCGGCCCACGAACTGAAGCACCTGGTGCGTCGGCACGGGCTGCAGATGCGGTCGGCGAACTTCGGCCTCTACGGCGACATGAGCGCTCGGGTCGTTTCCATCCTGCGGGAGGCAGCGCCCCGCGTGGAGGTCTACAGCATCGATGAGAGCTTCATTGACCTGACAGGCGTACCCCGACGCGAGGCCTTCGCACAAGAGCTACGCACCAGGGTGCACCGCTGGACCGGTATACCGAACTGCATCGGCATCGGCCCGACAAAGACGCTGGCCAAGCTCGCCAACAAGGCGGCGAAAACCGGCACGGGCGTGGTGGATCTCGGCGACCGGGCGGCCCGTGATTCCCTGCTGCCGAAATTTCCAGTGGAAGACCTATGGGGCGTCGGCCGGCGCTTGGCGCCGAAGCTGGTGGCGATGGGCGTCCGGACCGCGGCAGATCTCCGGGATGCGCCAGCGGACGACATCCTCGCCAAGTTAGGGGTGACCTTGGCGCGCACGCAGCGCGAGCTCCAAGGCCACCCGTGCATGTCCCTGGAGGAAGTGGAGCCCGATCGGCAGCAGATCATGGTGAGCCGCTCGTTCGCTGACCGGGTGGCCGACCACGACGCCATTGCCCAGGCGCTGGCCACCTTTGCGGTCCGGGCCTGCGAGAAGCTCCGCGCGCGTGGGCTGGTGGCCTCGGGCCTCTGGGTGTTTGCGCATTCCGACACCTTCCGGCCCGAACTGCCGCAGCACAACGCGACGCGATCGGTCGTGCTGCCGGCGGCGACCTCGGACACCACGCTCGTGCTCGGGACCGTGAGACAGCTGCTCCGCGGCCTGCTGAGAGACGGCATCGGGTACAAGAAGGCCGGAGTCGCGTTGCTGGACCTGGCCAAGCCACACGACCTGCAGGCCGATCTGTTCAGCCCGGCCGTGGCTGGAAACGATGCGCTGATGGCGACCCTCGATCAGATCAACCGGAAGTTCGGTCGCGGTGTTGCCGGGCTAGGGGCGTCTGGCTGGCAGGACAAACCCGCGTGGGGCATGCGGCAGCACATGCTGTCACCTAGCTTTACCACCTCCGTGCACGATCTACCCCGCGCGCGTTGCTGAGGCCGTGCCGCCTGCCATGAACGGCGGCAATTGGCAATCTGGACAGCCAACTTGTAGTATTCGGCCGTCCACAGCAAATGAGCCAGGATGGCCATGCCGTCGGTAAATCCACAAATCCTAAAATGGGCGCGAGAGACGGCTGGCATGTCGCCTGAGGCTGCCGCGTCTAAGCTTGGGATCAACGACACCAGAAAGTTGAGTGGCGCTGTCCGGGTCAACGCCTTGGAAGAAGGGCAGACCGAGCCCACAGAGGCCATCCTTCGAAAGATGTCCAAGGTCTACCGGCGACCGCTCCTAGCTTTTTACCTGCCCGCCCCGCCGCGCGCGGACGAATCGTCTCACGACTTTCGGACCTTGCCCCAGCGATCCTCTCGCGATGAGCCAGTAATCGCAGCGCTCCTGCGTGACGTCAAAACACGACAGTCGCTGGTACGCGCGATGCTTGAGGAGGAGGATCATCCCAAGCTCGATTTTGTCGGTGCGATGGCAGGTAGTAGGTCTACGTCCGATGTTCTCGGCTCTATTGTCGAAACAACTGGCATAAGCCTGCAGGAATTCCGCTCTCTTAAGACTCCAGAGCTTGCCTTTTCTTACCTGCGGCAAAAGCTGGAGGCGATTGGGGTTTTCGTTGTATTGCTCGGAAACCTTGGAACTCATCACACAAACATTGATGTCTCAGCGTTCAGAGGGATCGCGCTCTCAGACCCTCTTGCGCCCTTTATTATCATCAATGATCAAGATGCAAAGCCGGCTTGGAGCTTCACGCTACTCCATGAGGCGAGCCACATCTGGCTTGGGGAGTCCGGCATTAGCGCTTTCGCATCCGAACTCGAATCAGAGAGATTCTGCAACGAAGTTGCAAGCGCTTTCCTGCTCCCAAACGAGGAACTTGTTGAATTAAGCGTGCCGCCACTCAGCAGCACGGCCGCGATCTCTGCGTACATTTCCCGGTTCGCATCGCCCCGCAACCTAAGCATGACGATGGTGGCGTATCGGCTGTACTCCTCCGGAAAGCTATCCTTCGACCAATGGACCACATTGGCTGATCATTTCCGCGCGGAGTGGCGCCGACAAAAAGAGAGCGAGAAGGAAGCGCGAAAAGCCAAAGAGACTGAGGGCGGCCCAAGCTACTACATGGTTCGTCGCCATAGACTCGGGAAAGCACTCTTGGATGCCGCGCATCGCGGGATTACCGAAGGCACATTGAGTGCAACGAAGGCGGGCAAGATACTTGGCGTTGCTCCGCGCAGTGTCTATCCGCTACTGAATTCGGCAAACGGACGAGCCGCATAATTATGATTTATCTAGTCGACGCTAACGTTGTCATGCATGCGGCCAACACCTATTTCCGGCACTCCTGGGTCCCGGAATTTTGGTCTTGGCTGCGTCATCACGGAGAGCTCGGAAATATCAAAATGCCCCACGAGATATTTCAAGAAATCAAGGATGGGTCCAATAACGCTGAAAAAGACGAGCTTTTCGCCTGGGCGAGCGATCAAGACAATAAGGCTTCAATTTTGCTGGCCGACAAGGTAACCCCGCAGCTGGTCACGACCGTGATGGCGAATGGCTATTCCTTGGACCTCACCGAGGTCCAGCTGCAAACCGTTGGACAAGACCCTTTCCTAGTCGCTCATGCACTGAAAGACCCTCAAAATCGCTGCGTGGTCACGCATGAGGTTAGCGCCCCCAAGGCGGCTCCGCACAACCGCAAAATTCCGGACGCATGTAACGCTGTCGGCGTACAACATTGCACACCTTTCCAGATGATGGCAGCTCTTGATTTCAAGACGGCCTGGAAAGGAAACAAGCCTGTTAAGTGACCAGCGTAGAAACGCAAGTTAGGCTTGGAATCTAGGCAGCTTGGCGGTGTTCGTAGAACGGATGCCGCTTGTCGTCGAAGATCGCGTAGAGCGCGCCCAGGTCGGCCGCGTTGGGGTTGAGCCAGGCATCCACGTACTCAGGCTTGATGTTGATGATGGTCCGGTCATGACCAGCGGCAGCGACCTCGGGTTCCGGGTCATCGGTGATCGCTGCGAAGGACAGCAGATCGGGCTCCTTGCCGGCCGGATCCACCCAGTGTGACCACAGGCAAGCCACCAGCATCGGATCGCCCGTGCGGGGTGTGAACTGCACCACCTGGTTGCCGCCGTCCGGCCCCTCCACGTTCTCGTAGAAGGTGTCCACCACCATGAGCGCGTGCGTGTACCCGAACGCCGGACGCCAAAAGCCCTCCAGGCTGTCGCGCCTGGCGTTGTAGGTGCCGGGGTAGCGCTGGTCGTAGCTGGCCGGCTTTCCGGCGAGCCGGCACTGGTAGCGCATCGGCTTCACCACTCGCTTGCCGCCCTCCGACACGATCACGGTGCCGTACACGCCGGGGAAAATCCGCGAGTCTCTTGCCACGTGGTCGGTGCGCCGAAGGTCGGCCAGCTTGCCTTGGGCCCGGGCGATCTTGTTGGTCGCCACCCGCACGTCGTTCTCGGCCTTCTTCGTGACCTTGGTCTGCAGCGCGCGCTCGGCGTTGACCAAGCGGGTCTTCTGGGTGAACAGCTCCTGCTCGAAGGCAGTGGCATCCCCGGAGTTCCAGCCCTGGATCGCCGCCCACACCGATCGCTCGGCAGGGCTGCGGCCCGCGGCGAACGCATCGTCCATGGTCTTCGGCGTCTTCGGCCTCTTCTTGCCCGGATCGTGGGCATAGAGCGCCGCAAACTCGTCCATAGAGACCACCGCCCCGAACTCGCGCACGAGCTTGTGGTAATCGGCCTTGATTTGAGCGGAATAACACATGGCCGGATTACACCACGGCCCGCTCAAGGATCCGTGAGCGATGAAATCTGCCAAACCTTAACAAGCGGACGACTATGATTCACGTTCGAGGCATGCCGGCCCCGTCGCCAAGCACAGAGGCCCATGCCCAACACCGGACAGTTCTATCTCGTTGACGTCGCTGGCCAAGCCGATGAGGCTGGGCGGCTGCTTGAAGTAACGAGCGTTCAGTGCCGATGCCTGCCGTGCGGCTGGTCGTTTGATGCCTTGCCTGGCCGGGGCCTGATTGCCATTGCGGGAGGAGCCGTTCTCGCCTGCCCGCATTGTGAGAATCGTCAGGCCGTCAGCCTGGCTAGATTTTCTGAGTTCATTGACCGCGTTGGCAGCGGGTCTCGCCCAGCACCCACGGATGCCGATCACCTGAGCCACTAGGGGGCTGAGACGGTTGCAATGCTGCTGGCCAGCAAGCGATGGAGGCCTACCGCGTCGGCAGGCGATGAACAAGCCAAGCAAGGAGCTTGAGGAACCCCTCGAGGCTCGGATTCCATCCGAGGCCGCGCTATTAAAGGTGGCCAATCGTCTCCGATGGCCACCCATGTGAAGCCTATTGCTATCAGCCTACATCTGCTGACCGCACTCCAAAGTGGTTTCTTGTGGTCGCCAATCGCAAGCAATGATCACATTGTCGTTGCCACCGCCGCCGATCCCGTGAAAGCGCGCACCGATGTCCAACAGCGCACCGAGGAAGTCATCGAGACTGGTTCCGGCACTGAACGTCCACGTGCCAGCGTATTCCTGCGTGTTCTCAGCGGGCAGAACTTGCCCGTCGGCAAAACGACCGCTTCCAGGAACATAGCTGTAGTCCCCAAATACTGACGACTTAACAAAGGTGGACCGGCTTCCATCGTCACCTTTGATCACCACCTTGACTTGGAACGTCGCTTGGTCCCCAAAGAGGTTGTTCACCAAGTAGAAGACGCGCTCCATACCTGCTTTGAATCCGTCACGAACGGAGATCCGGCTGTCAATCCTGGTCTGTATAGCAGCACGGATGTTGACGTTACTCTGGATATCGTACGCAGTGATGCTGGGATCAAGCCAAGGAGCCTGGTCTCGAATTTCCTGAATTGGAATCTCGATACTCATGACCATTGGCTCGCCATATATCTGTGCGGCGGCCTGCAACTCTTGCATTGCAGCTTGCTCTGCGGGCGATGCCTCTGCCTCTACCACATTCATCTCCTCACCAAATTCAATGGGAGACTCGCCCCAGCCCGACACTTGATAGTGCCGAAGAATGCCAGCGCTGACGTTGTAAATGGTGTGAGAACCGTCGCCCGAATACATGGCGAGCTCTCGCATTTGGTAAGCGTCACAACCATCACATGGCAACGTAACGGCTTCCACCGGAGCGGAATAAAGCGCCAACCCCGCGACTACCGCCAAAGCACTTACACATGATCTAATCATGCTCATTCGACATCACTCCTTGATCTAAGACAACTCTCGATTGAACCGCTCATGAATGTGAGCCAATCGTTTGTCTCATAGATGTCATGTGCTCGCAAGAACACCTGTCACAAAACTCGAGGCACTCGCTCCTGCGTCATCAGTACGTTGAGCATGCTCATCTTCTTCATTTACCACCACATGCCGGCGTGGTTGAAGGCGAGCCAGGCCGGTGACTGGTTGGCGGCCGATCAATGCGATGGCGATGCGGCTAGCCAATAAGCTGCGGTCCCCACCCTCCCCGGAATTGCTACCCCGGCTATTTGGGGCAAAACTGTCTAGAGCAGCGTGCGACGCCGATCAACGAGAAGAGCTGTTCACAGAGCGGGCTACGCGGGAGCTTTCGACGTCGCCCTATTGGTGGCGACGATCTGCTTGGCCAGAGATTCTGCGGCGGTCAATGCATCTAGGCATGAGGACGCCCGCCAATTGACTTGCTCAGCCACAACGTCCCCGACCTTGAGTGAAAGCAGCGTCCAATCAGCTTGGCTGCTGCGCCAGAGCTCTGCGGAATAGCTATATGCATCAATGGCGAGCTATACCGTGAAACATGCATCATTTGATCGAGTTGCCATCGGTCTCCTTCGCGACGTCGCGATCCGAAAGGCGTGTCGTCGTCCTTTTCCTGTGTCGCCTCCAAGCACGCTCGGCCAAGCCGGCAAGACCCAAAAAGCAAGCAAACAGCAGTGCAAGTTCCAGCAAATTGATCAGCAAGTTCATGGGGGCGCCTCGTGGCGGCAACTACGCTTCAAAAAACGAAATGGCTGTGCCCCCTGCACACGAAAATGTAAGTCCCGGGTCAATTGGAAAACTGAGACCTACATCACCATTTCTCACCTGCAATACGACTGGACGTCAAAGTTTCGACTCAGGGATCGTCGTTCGTCTCATAACCGGATGAACTTCCAGGGCTTTCGCCGGGTGCCGCGATTCGGAGGTGTGAAACACGCCATCCTCCATGCGACCTAAAACGACCGCTGTCTCCAGTGACTGCGTACCTCACAGCAAGCAATGCGGCTTTCCCCTTACCGACGTGCCAAGCCCGAATCTTGTCGTAGGCATATTTGTAACGCGCAACATGCATCCGCATCTCGTCCATTCTTTCGTTAAGCACCGGTCGAGAATAGGCGAGCTTCGACGCATATTGATGTATCGGAGCTAACTTCCGTCAAAACTTTGACGCGTCATCCGATCCTCCGGCAGGTCTTGGCAACAGGTGGCGAGAGCCGTGCGATAGCGATGCTGCTGGCCAGCGAGCCTCCTTCCACGGAGGCATACCGGGTCAGGCGCGCGGCCAACATGCCACGCAATAACAGGACGGAAACGACCACAGCGCCAGTGATTCCGCTTTCGCCGACAGCGATCAGTACAAGGTGATCCCCCGCGACGCCATCCGTGAGCGGGAGCGTGCGTACACGGCATCCAGCTCTGCCTGTGTCAGTGCGCGATCGAAGACCACCAGCTCCGCGTGGGCCACCGAACCATCGTAGGGAGTCGTGCTCGACACGTAGTAGGCGTTGCCCAGGGCCAGGTTGCGTGCGGACTTCGCATAGGCCTGCGCGAGGACGTTGGAGACCATGCTCGCACCACCCACGTACGCCTTCCACGCTCTCGATCCCACCTCGAAGGTCATCGCCATGAAGATCCAACCGCCGCGAGCACCTGCGATGTTTGCAGCGGGCATGAACGTGACGGTGCCATTCGGTCGTGCCAACAGCTGGAACGTATCCGATGCACCGCCACGGAGAATGCCAAAGCCCTTGCCGTCACCGGCTCCGCCCTGAAGCGTACCCGCGATGATCGAGCCTCGGCCATCCTGCCCGTCGTAGCGCATGACTGTGCAGACAGTGAAGGAATCAGGTTCAGGAAGGCTGCTGACCAGCCCATTTTGACCACCCGCCGCTGTATGCAGGAAGGCATTGGCGTAGGAAGGCGGAGCGCTGGGGTTTGCCGGGGCAAGGGTCAGCCGTCCCTTCAGGCCAATCAGGGACGCGTCACTGCCGCCGAAGAGGAAATGGTCGATGGCGTCGGCCTCGGGGAGATCCCCGAAGACCGGTGACCAGCGACTGGACGAGAGCGCGGGCGCGCCGGCCGGAGGGGCGATGCCCTCGACAGTGGGAACTTGTACGCGCATGGGATCAGGCTCCGATCGTGATGAACTGGTGGCACAGCGGCTTGTACATCTGACGCCCGCCGCATTCGGGGCTCCATTGGCCGATGGATGTGGTGGATCGGACGGTAGAGCGCGGGATCGTCTCCGCCGCGCGGTCACCGGTGGACGGATGGGTGACCAGGGCAGCGTTGACCTGCGTTGCCGCATTCGCGTCGGCAACCGTCAGCGTCATCTGGCTGCCGGTCACCTGGACGTTACTGACGGTGGTGCCGGTCACCGTGATGCCTGCGTTCTCGATCGCTGCCACCAGCCAAGCGACATCGATCGTAGCGGGCTCGCTCAGCTGCACGACGATCTGCGTGCCGCCGGACCGTACCGCCGAGACCATATGCAACGGTTTCCAATGCCCGGTCTTCTCCACCTGGCTGATCGCCGCCTCGAAGAACTCACCCTGCATGGCGTGCCCGAGGCTGCTCTGGTGAAGATAGTCGGTGTGGAACGGATAGGGATAGGTCGGGCCCGTGCAGAAGAAATCGCCCCACTGGGCGTAGACCTCCAGCGCCTTGGCCAAGATCGAACGGACGGCTTGGTTGCCGCCGCCGCGGAAGCTGGACATCTGGCTCGCCATCATCCGCAGAGGAACGGTCTGCCCGGTGATCGGGTAGAACTCGGTCTGGTAGCTCTTCAGCAGATCGTAGGTCTTCTGGCCCAAGGCGCTATCACCCGAATCCGTCTCGCTCATCTGCCAGTTCAACCGGCTGAAGTCAGCCCTTTCCCCCGTGAGCGCGAGACCGTCCACCGTGCGCTGCAGCGCGGTGCGGAGGTTCGCGAAGTTGAAGAATCCCGCCGGTGGCGACTTCACCATGTTCGCGATGGCCTGGCCGCCCTCGCCCACCGAAAACACCACCATCTTCGGCACATAACCGGCGCAGGAAGCCGCTGCGCGCGTCGACCAGCGGCGGGCCGCAGCTTCGACGCCGATCGTGCCGTGCTGGTTGGTGGGCGCGATCGACCCCCGCAGGCGAGCAAGGCCCGTGATGGACGATGCCAGCAGTTCGGTCGAGGCGCCGCCCTGCGTGGGCGTGCCCATCCATACGTTATTGGCAGCGGTCGCTGGCATCAGAACCCGATCCGGGTAGGGATAGAACTCGCCGTAAACCACAGATCGGCTGGAGGTGCCAGCCTGGCCCGGTGCGTTGGACTGCCCGTTGTCCGCCATGATCGCCACCCGATCGAGCGGGAAAACCTCGCCGCTGCCGATCCCAACGACCGCCGCGTGCGTGCCGCCGCCGCCGTCCCGGAACACGCCACGCGCCACATCGTTCGTGGTCTGCACCTGCACCCAGCGGCGAGCCGAAACATCGTCCAGCAATCGATCCCCGGCTGGCGTAGCGGCGCGCAGGGCGCCGTCCAGCACGTAGCCAAGCGAGCGGCCCGTATCGGCCACACCACCACCCCCGGAGCCGCCATCGGTCGGCATCACCCGCTGCGCCGCCACGTCGTACCAGACAAGCGGATACAGCGCGCCTCCATACCTCGTCAGCAGAAGGGGAATCACGCCGTCAGGCCCCACATCGTAGAGCGCGAAGCCATCGAAAGGCTGCTTGATCGATGCCGCCTCGGAAGCAAGATCCAGCTTCGTCTGAACCTTGTCCGCCTTCGTCTCCAGCGTGTCCGCCCGCATCCACTGCCAACGGCCGCCACTGGCGCGGTACTGGCCGCTGTTGCTGACCGTGGCGCCGGTGATCGGATCAACGTGCGTGCCGGCATCGCCGATCACGTCCGCTGCGAAGCCGTCGTGTCGTGTTGTGTCCGCCTGCAACGCGGACCAGGTCTGGTAACGCTTCAGCCCGTTGTTGGCAATGAATTGGTCGTACTCGGACTCCAAACCAGCCCAGCTGCGCCGCTGCACGCCCCTGCGGTCCTGCCACGTTGCCGACGCCCCATTGATGCCCGCATCCAGGTTCTCGGCGTTGTCGTACAGATCTTTGACCGCAGTCGACGGCACCGGGTTCCCAGTGTTGAAGGTCGTCATCTTGATGTTTCTCCGTTGGTGTTACGGCGCGGCCGCGTCGTCGTACTGGTAGAAGGCGGGGTCGTACTGCAAGGCGGCGAGCTCTACAGAGCCGTCTTCGCCCGGTGTCAGTTCAGTGAGCACTGCGTCGTAGCCCGCTCGCGAGCTATCACAGAAGATCAGCTCCGGCGGATCGACGGTCGGGTCGGTCATTACCCATGTTGTGAACGAGTGCTCGCCGGGAAGGGCAGAGGCGGCGATGCTGAGCCGGTGGTCATCGATGCGGGTGGGGAGGATCACCCCTGACAACGAACCATCCTGAAACCGGATCAAGCAGCGCGGGGCGGCCATGCTCCAGTCGAGGAACTCGCCGACTTGGATCACCAGTCGAGTCCCTTCGATATAGGCCTCCTCGATCATGGCGCTCATCGTGCTGGAGCCGGGGATATCGTCGAACAGCTTCAACCGATCGCCGTACTGGTAAATCAGACCCATCATCTCCGTCTTGGTCGTGTAGGTCAGGCGCTGCCCCTGGTGCTTCAACAGCCGACGCATGCCGATCCGGTACGCACGATCGCGAGTACCCACACCCTGCAGCTCGAAGTTCTCCACCTTCCAAGGCGTGCCGCCATCTGGCAGCCGGCACTCCACCGTCTCGGCTGCCCACGTCACCTCGTCGATGTAGGTCACGTCCACGCCGTCGAAATCGTCCGGACCTGGCGAGGTGAAAGCAGTCGTCAACGGTTCCAGCTGACGCTGAGGCGAGATGCCGCCACTCCAAGTCTTGATCCCCTCTCGTCCAGCCGAGCACATCGAATCGATCAGCAGGAAGTACCCCATGCCCGCCTGCGCAGCCATCTGCAGCATGTCCAAAGCACTGCTGCCGGACTTCTCCGCGCTGTAGTCGAAGAACTCGCCGCGCGGGGTCCAATAGATGTTCTCCAGATGCGTCAGGGTCTCACTGTCCAGCTGGTCAGCTGGCAGGCCGAGGGATCGCACGATGTGCGTCATCGCCCCGCTGATGCTGCGGGGTGTGCCATCGTCGTAGAGCCGTGTTGCCTCGACGTTGAACCGGCGGTCCGTCTGCGCCGCCAGCTTGGTGCCGGTGGTCACCGTCAGGCCGATGGTCGTAAGGTCGTCGTAGCGCGTGGGCCGCTGCGGCAGTCGCGCGCGCAGGCCCTGCCAGAAGCAGGCATCGCGCGCCGAGTTGCCGCCGCGCTCGGTCACCCGGCGCACGCGCACTTCGATCTGTCCCGGCGTGCCCAGCGTTATGCGCTCGGTGAAGCCCAGCGAATCCTCGGAAGTGGCCGTGTAGGCGTGGGTGCGTACCGACCACGGGTCGCCGGATCCGTACACGCGCCATCCCACTCGCACTGTCACGGTGAAGGTGCGCTTGTTGCCCTTGTCCGTGTACCAGATCAGGCCGCCGGGGAAGTTGAAGTCGTACTCGAAGGCGTCGGTGGTCTCTCCGTTGGGGCACACCAGGAACGGCCCAAGCCATTCTTCGCTCTCCTGCAGGCCTGTTGCCCTGTAGTCGGTCGCGGTCCGTGAGGTCCAGCCCGGCCAGCTGGTATCGACCACGCCGCCCTCGGTCAGCCGTTGGACCACCAGGGTGAGGCCGGAAACGGCAGTGATGCGGTACTCGCTCTGCCCACACGACATGGCCAGTGAGACGCTGCCCGGCGGCAAGCCGCCGAAGGCCGTCCCGCCGGGGCCGTCATAGGCCAGCGTTACGCGGGGCAACGTGGCAGGCGTGCCACCAGTGGTGGCCACACCCGCCGTGGCCGCCGGGCTGGGGCCGAACACCGCCGCCGGCAGTCCGCTGAAGGTGATGCTTCCGCCGGCATACGGGCTGGCCGCCTCGGCGATGGTGACCACCCCGCCCGATTGCGTCGCCACCAAGCCGCTGTCAACCAGCTGATCGTTGATCGCGGTGAGCAGCACGCCCAGGGTGATGTAGTTGGCCACCAGCGCCACGCTGTAGCTGGTGCCGCGCCAGACAACGCCGAAGGTCGCCGGGGTGCCGCTGAAGTCGAAGCCGGTGGCCGCAGCCGAGCCAGTGAGCAGCGCGGGGCTGCCGCCGACACCGGGCACGGCGGGCGAACCGGGCGCGTAGCTCGCCACGAACAACCCATAGTCGGCGCCGTTGTAGGTCAGCAGCACCGGCATGCCCACATACGGGGCCAGCTCGGCTACCGCGCTACCGGCGATGACGGAATAGAGACCGCTGGTGGTCGCGGTAAACGTCGCCGCCACCTTCAACGTCAGCACGGCGCCGACGGTCCAGGACGCCGGCACAGACGTGGCCGGCCGTTCCTTGCCGTTCGCATCGGTGACCGTCGCGTTGTTCAGCGTCAGCACGTTGCCCGACACGGTAACCGAATCGGCATTGAGACTGGTGGCCACGTCCGCCGTGTCGCTCAGGTCCAGGCCGGCTGTGCCCGAGGCGGTGGCGCCGACCTCGGTCGAGTTCACCCAGTTCTCCGAGCGCACGTCGCCGCCGACGTCGGCGCCCGGGGGGTAGATGGTCATCTCCACGTCGCTGCCGAAGGAACTCAGCGGGGTGTTGCCGAGCCTCGCCGAGCCGAGCGGGATCACGTGCCGGCCCTTGCCGACACAGACGAACATCTGGGTGCGGTAGGTCTTGCCGCCTACGAAGCGCGAGACCGGCTGCACCAGATAGTCGGCCCACACCCGGCATCGTCCCAGAACCTCCCGTACTGGGCTCCCAAGGCGCGCAGTGTTGGCCCGTGCCGTATCCAGGCTCAGGCTATCGCCCTGACCGTAGCGGTTGCCGGAGGGCATGTTGGCGGCCATATAGATCGCGTACGCGGCCATGACGGCCACAACGACCCAGTAGACGACCGCGGCAGCGCCCTCGTAGTAAGGGATCGGGTAGATGCGCACATCGCTGTCGGCGTCGATCCAAGTGGTCGCCCAAGCGTCCGCCGGCACAGGTACGCCACACACCTCTATCTCGATCGGATGCGCACCCTCTCCCGGGTAACTCGGCACGTTGGACCGCAACCAGCCATCGATCGTGGTCCTGCCGTGGCAATGGGTCTCCAGCGCCTCGCCCGGCACGCGTGAGGGGAAAAATAGGATCACGAGTAGTACTCCACCCGATTGAATCGGCGTTCGAAACGCCCAACCGGAAGAACCGTGACGTTACGGCCGTCGTTGCACTCCAGCGCGCTCATACGACCCTCCACATCTACCAGCACCGCCACGTGGGTAACCACGCTGCCTGCGTAGCAGAAGGCCACCGCACCTTCCACGAGATCACTGCCTGCGTGCTGCAGGGCAGCCGCAGTCGCCAGCTCGGGCAGGTCCTCGCGCGTCGCCCCGGGATGCTCGTCCCAAGGTGGGAGACCAAGGTCCCGACGGACCTCGTTGACCACGCCGTAGCAGTCCAGCTCTGGGAACTGGCGGCCACCACTGACCCAGACCACGTCGAGGTACTTTTCCAAGTCGATTTTCATGAGATGTATCGCAGCCCCGGGTGTTTTTTGAGGTTGAAGCGGTCACGCGGCCAGGCCGTGTCGAGGATGTTCATAAAGCCGGCCGTGATCTGGACCTCCGTCGCTGACCATTGACCGCCCTTCACCACCATCGACAGCGGCTTCTTGACCGGCGCCAACAGGTCGTTGCTGAGGTACACCCGCAGGGTCACCAGGATCTCCATCCGGGAAGCGAGTGCCGCACGGATCTCTGTGCTCACCGCGCCATCAATGTTGCTCAGAGCGAAGCGCAGGTCTTGCACTCCGTCCGCGTTGCGTGCAGGCTTCGCTACGTCCATTGCGCAGGCGGTGAACGTGATGTCCTGCCCCGTCTCCAGCCGGGCGGTGATGTCGTCCCACCCTTTGACCAGGTAGTGCGTCTTGGCCCCTACCGAAATGGCCAATGTCTCCAGCTCAACCTCCCTGCCACCGGAGGCATACAGTCGTTCAAGGATCGTCACGGCCTGGGCCACTCCCTGTTAGCTGCGAGATCGACAACCCAAGAGTTCTGGATCGCGTCCGGATAGGCGGTTGAACCGTCAGCCAGAAGCGGCCGGCGGAACAGCTCCAAGGTGGTGCTGATCTGCCAGAAGTCGCCCTCAACGAGCACCGGGCCGTCGTAGAAGTCCCCGGTGAACCTGGAACGGTAGTAGTCCACGCCGATGGGTGTTTTCAGCTTGCACAAGAACCATGCGGCGCCGTCCGACAGTTCCTCCTGAACCCACTTCTCGAACAGGGCCGCCTGGATATCAGTGAGCAGCCAGGTCAGACCGACACGGCTTGGCGTGCTCGTGGCTTTTCTTCGGTTGATCGTCGCGCCGCTGACGAACCGCGACGACACCAACGGCGATTCGGGCTTGAACCCGTAGCCGGCGCGCAGCGGCATCGGCAGCCACGACGGATAAGGGACTGCTGCTGCCATGAGGGACCTCGGTTGAAATGCGTCGGGTTATCGGACGCGGCGTTGTACGGTGTTCCCTGTGCGCAGACCTTTCGCAACCCGGCCTTGCCCGGTGGCCATCTCCGTTGCCACGCGGTCGTACGTCTGGGTCATGCCGCGACGCACAGCCGTTTCGACCAGCTGAAGGGTGCGGGCATCGGGATCGCCGTTGATGTAGATCTGCGGCGAGTAGGTATTCCCGCCGGTGCCGCCCGCTGCTGCAGCTCCGCCTGCCGCGATCCGGTCAAGCGTTGCATCGAGTTTGGCGCTCGTCTGGTTGGTCATGACGCGCTCGCCCTTCTGCAGCAACCAGGTTCCGTCCTGTGGCACGGAGTCGATGCCGTCGTGCGCCATGCCGACAGCGGCGATGTTGGAAACCAAACTGGCCGTCTGTGCTGCCACCGTCGCCATGGCAACCAGATTCGTCGGCCAAGGGTTTTCCGCCGCACGTGCCAAACCGAGCTGGATCGCAATTGTGGCCTGAGCGATAGCCGCCGCCTTCTGGGCGATGAATGCTGCTTTGTAGAGAGCGTTCTGCTCACCAAAAGAGGCCTTCATGATGTCCGCCATGGCACCAAAGCCCTGTTCTGCGGCAGTGAGCATTACGTTCTTTCGCGCGAGGTCGATCTCTCCCATCGCTGCTGAGTACTCGGCATAGGCAGCTATCGCCTGAGCGTCGTATTCGGCGTTGATGGACGACTCGGACTGGCGCAAGGAATCGAGCATCTGGATCCGCTGGTCATACCAGGTCTGCAGCTCGTTCTGCTGCTTGTCCAGCTTCCCGAATTCGCCTGCCCCACCTCCGTATAGGGCATCGACGCCGGTGACCTTCGGTGCTTCATTCCCGGCCGAGAGGATCTTCGCCAGCGTGGCGTTGTAGTCGTCCCCGGTGATGACACCCTCACCCTTCGCCTCGTTCAGCACTTTCAGCCGCGCCTGCGCCAGCGCGAGGCCAGTGCGGTCTTCCTTGTTCAGATCAGCCTGCAGCTTGGCCAAGTCCTGCGATGCGGTCTTCTGCCGCTCCTGCGCGTCCAGTTGCGCTGCTTGGGTGAGCAGCACCTCGGCCAGATCCGACTTCAGTCCCCGCAGATTGCCCTGCTCGATCTGGTAGGCGGTCTGCGACAGCCTCGACTTATCGCCGTACAGCGCGATCTGCTGGGCCATCTGCTCGTTAAGCGATTCGTACGCGCGGGCAAGTGCCTTTGCGTCCTTCTCCGCTTTGCTCTCCGGCCTCCTTTCCGACCGGTTGAACTGCTTGTCGATGTCCGCATTCGAGCGGGCGATGAGCCGCTGCATGGAGCCGTCGAAGTGCCGCTCGTCGTTGTCAGCGAGCTTGTTGTACGTCTCGATGATCTTGTTGCGCGCCAGCAGCTTGGATGCCTCTCGGTCCATCCCAGCCAGGCGGCCCTTTAGCGCTTCGTCGGCAGCGGAGCGTTCCCGTGCCATCTCCCGCTCGGTGGCCACCACGTCCTTGTCGTGCTGCCGGATCTGCCCGAGGATCTTGGCACCGTCGTCCAGTTCCTGCTTCCACTGGCTCAGCTGCTCGATCCGCTTCTGCATCTCCTGTACGCCCGTGGCGCCGCGGCGGGCATCCCCGGGGATAGGGCTGCGCTGCAGGGCCTGGAAGAACGCCAGATCATCCTTCAGGCGCCCGATCTGGCTGTCCAGGTCGTTGCGGCCGATGGACTTGATTTCCTCCATGGTGCCCCGGAAGGCTGCCAGTGCGCCCTTCCATGCCCGCTCCACTACGCCAGCGCTCTCGGCCATGTTCTGGGCACGCTCGCTCATCACCTGGTCGAACTGCTCCAGAGCGGACTGGGTGGCGGCGTAGTCGCCGCGCTGCTCGCGCACGGCCTCGATGTGTCGATAGATCTCCGGGGTCAGGAAGTTGTAGCGGTCGTTCAACTTCACCAGCGCGTCGGCACCGCCAGTGGCCAGAGATTCGATCTCGTTCACCGTGCTGTTGATGGAGCTGCCGGTGAGCGTGGACAGGTTCACCGCCGAGGCCGCGATCAGCTCCAGCGCCTGCCCACTGGCCCGGCCTTCGGACACCAGCATGCTGATTGCCGCAGTGGCGTCCTTGTAGTTACCGGTGGCGCTTCCCAGTTCGGACCGCATGTTCATCAGCTTGTCGGTCGTGAAGCCGCTAGCGTTGCCGGTGGCGGTTACGATTCCCTCCAGCTGCCGCATTTCCATGTAGCCCTTGGCGGCGACCACGCCAAGCGCAGCGATACCGGCGACCGTGCCGCCCACCGCCAACCCCGTGGCCGTCAGCATGCCGCTGAGCGCACCGGTCCGGGCGGTGAGGGAGGCGATCGAGGATTGCGCCTGGCCGATGTCGCCCGTCGCCAGAGCACGCATCAGTGCGACGACCGACTGCTGCGTCTCGATCGACTGCAGGTTGAGCTGGCCAAGTTGGCCGGTCAGGGTGCCGGTGCCTTGCGCGGCGGCCAGCGTCTTCGTACGGGTCGTCTCCAGCTGCGTCTGGTACTGCTGGAACACCTGCGGCTTCAGCAGCCCAAGATCCCGGGCCTTGGCCAACCGATCCTCCTGCTCGGCTAGCCGGTTCAACGCGGCCACGGTAGGGTCGATCTGCCCCAGCAGCTTCTTCAGGTTCAGCTCCTGCGCCTGTGCCGCACGCGCCGCCTCCTTGGCCTGCTGTGCCGTGCGCGCCTCTGCCTGCTGCAGTGCATTCGCCCTTGCCACCATGCGCTCCTGCTCGGTGCCGGCGTTGGCCATGACGGCCACGCGCGAGTTGAGAGCCGAGGTGCTTTCCCTGGCTGCCTCGGCCAGAGCCCGCTCAGACAGATTCGCCCCGCGCATGTTCTCGGCATAGGACACGGCCTGCTGGGCGATGGAACGGAACCGCGTCTCCTGCGCGGCGATGTCCTGCTCCAGCTGCCGGCTCGCGGTGGCCACCTGCTTCTCGGTTGCCACGGCCTCTTTGCCGGCCTCGCTGTAGGCCTGCAGCGAGGACGCAGCGCCGGACAGTCGGCCTTCCAGCCCACCGAGCATGGTCAGCACCTCGCCCTGCGTGCGGTTGAGCATCTGCAGCTCGCTGACCACGCTGGTGGTGCCGATGCCGATGCGGTCCAGGGCGCCGCCGAGGCGATCACCCAACGCGCGCGAGGACTGCTCCACCGACCGCGACATCGACTGGTATTCCTTCTCCAGCCGAGCAGCGGCGTTGCCGGTCTTCTCGGCCGCAGCGGCGTTGTCGTCCAGGGCCTTGGTGCCCTCGACCAGCCCGCTGCTGTCGACCTTGTAGCCAAGCTCGGCAATATCAGTCATGTCACCTGTTTCCCTTGTTCGCTTCGAGCGCGCGGGCCCGTGCAGCGGCCTGGTCTTCCCGCACTGCAGTGAGGTAGCGATCGTCCATCGCCATCAACATCTCGACCTCTTCCCGAAGCAGGTCGTACATCAGCAGCCGTTGCCATTCGCCGACGTCAGCAAAGGTCAACGGCTCCGGGCCGCTGCGCCTGCGGGGGCACAGCTCCCAGAACCAGTCCCACACGTGTTGCCCTTCCTCGGGGACCTCGACATCGGGGGATTCCTCACCGAACCGCGTATTACGCTGCCGGCGGGTCTCCCCTCTCTCGTCCGGGGTGTCGTATCGCGCCGTCAGGTAGACGGCATCAGCCAGCTGCTTCGTCAGCGCCGCGAAAGAACTCGGCGCGGTCGCCCAACGCGACATCGACCTGCTCGCTCACCCACGGCAGCTCCTTGAACAGCTGCCGGAGGGTCTTTTCGCTGAACTCGGGCTTCTGCCCATGGAAGGTCAGGTCGCCTTCCCAGCTCCACCCGCCAACGGAGGCCACCAGCAGGTCCATCCGGCCCGCCTCCAACTTCTCGGCGGTGATCTTGCCGCGGCTCAGCATCCGCTCGTTGGTAGCCTTGCGAGATGCTGCCCGCACCTGGGCGTGACTATCGGGGAGGATGGTCAGCACCAGGCCCACCGGCTCATCGGTGGCGGGGTGCTTGATGTCGATGCCGCGCTCGGCGGCGACGATGCTGCTCAATTCGGTCATGGCTTTGATCCTTGATTTCGATCCGGAAGAAGAGCCCGTGGGAAGCCGGCTGGATCAGATCCGGCTTATCGGGCGGCCGCCCTATCCCACGGGTGTGCGGTTACGGGGTGACGGGCGCCACAACGATGACCGGCGGCTGGTTCAGCGCGACGGTGAAGTTATTGAGGCGGAAGTCTTCGTTGCGGCCGCCCGGGACGTTCGGGCCGGCGACCAGTCCGCGCCAATATTCCAGCGTGCCGTCGGAGCGCTCGATCTTGAACGCGTAGTTGTCCTTGACGAACGGCGAGCCGGCCGCGCGCATCGCCGTCTGGCCCGGATCGGTGAGGTCTTCGGCCACTTCCACGGTTGGGTCACCAGCGTTGGTGATGCCCTTGCCCTTCAGGGACACGACGGTGTCCAAGGTGTCGTAGCTCACCACGTTGGTGTTGATGCCTCGCTCGCCCAAGCTGCCGACCTTCTTCACTTGGACGTAGGTCAGAGCTGCGAACTGCGTGGCGGTCAGTTCTTCGTTCTGAGGCAGTGCGCAGATGTGCAGCTTGTCGCCGCTGTTGGTTTGTGCTTCGGGCATTGCTCTATCTCCTCGCGATGGGCATAAAAAAACCCGCCACGGGGCGGGGTCTTGGGGAACGAAAAAGACCCGCTGGTGGGCGGGCCTTTGATTGAATTCTACTTTGGCTTTACAGCACCCCAAAGTCGTTCCCTTGCGAGATCCGCTTTCGGGGTTTTCGTGTAGACGACGTAGCCAGAGCCATTTATGCGCCGTTTGTTCTCATACTCGCTTTCGATGACCCGTATCGCCTCTTCAACGGTTTGTCTCTGCCTCTTGCTCAAGCGCGCCGTAAACGCGGCCACTTTGCCTGATGGTGGCGGGTTCTTATATTCGATCGCATTTTTCTCCAGCCAGAACACCCACTCCTGTAAAGGTGCCGCCAACTCGTTGAACTCTTTTCTTTTATCTCTACCCAGTGCGAGTCGGTGACCCAGGAGCAAGCCCAGGAAGAAACTAAATGCACTCCATGCTAAAGCCGACATCCTTTGTCCTCACTCATTTGGAAGGGTTGAGCTTCGCCGCTACGAGCTTCAACGCTTGGTCCCGGGTGAACCCGACCTCGACATAAGCCAAGAACTCATCCCGCACGAACCGCGCCTGCTCCCGATTGAAGGCATCCAGCAGGTGGCGATTCTTCCGCATCCGCTCCACGGCCTCGCGCAGGCCAGCGAGCTCGCCCTCGGTGGGAGGGGCGTCGCTACGGACCAGGTGCAGGTTGGGCGGCTTGGGACTCATAGCGGGATTCTAACCCGACACGAAGCCCCGCCAGGGAATGGTCACCGGGTGCATGATCCGCTCGGGATCCTGGATGATCGAGCTGGACCACGGCTTCCGATACACGCGCACGCCGGCAAAGGAGGTTCCCTTGGCGAAGGCGGCGATGATCTGGTCAGTAATGGTGGTGCCTACGGTGATGCCGCCGCCCGGCCGGTAACAGGCCGACAGCTGCCCGAAGCCCTGCAGCAGCGAAGGACCATCGTCCTCCATGCCGTAATTCTGCGTCTGGTTGGGAAACCACTGCAGCTCCAGCCACGGGCCTTGGGCCGGCGGCGTAAAGCCGAGGCCGGGATAGGAGCACGGGAGACCAATGGCGGCAGCGAACTCGCCGACAAGCCCTGCGAAGGCGTCATAGATGGCCGTGTCACTCATTTGATCCGTTCCCTCACGTCGTTAGCGACCGTGTCCACGATGAAGTCCCAGTTCTGCGCGGCTGAGCGCATGAAGCCCTTGCCGGCCTGCGCATAGACCCGGCCCAAGCTGTCCTCACCATAGAAGCCATGCTCCATACGCAGGGCGTAGGTGGTTGTCCAGCCGGCCCATACCGACTGTCCGAGCTCGACGCCGGAGAACACCAGCGAGGGATCACCGCCGGCGGCATCGGGCGGGCCCACGGTTGATGCAACTGCCGAGTTGCGAAGGAAGCCGGTGGCCACGGGCATCTTGCCGCCCTCGCCCTCCGGGGTGCTCGCATCTTCCATCACCGCCTGCGCCGACTCACGGAAGATCGCCAACTGGCGCTGTCTGGCCTTCTCGGCGAAAGCCTTCACCTGGTCACCGAACTTGTTGGCCACGCAGCACCTCCGCCGTCATGTCGATCCGGTACTGCTTCATGCAGCGGCAGCCGATGGTCTCTTGCGCACCTGCACCGAGCGAGCTGTCACCGGGGTAGTTCATCTGGGCTCCGCTGGGCGTCACGAATGGCTCGCCGAACCGGCGCCGCTGGCCGTTCATGGCCGCGTGGCTGTGCCGGGTCTGACGGTCACCGGTAGCCGACCAGGTGCAGGTGACGTTCTCCGGGCTCAACTTCCCAGCAGCGATCTGCTGCCGGTACGACTCCTCCCGGCCAGCGTTCATCGCTGTGATCGACTCCGTGCGCGCGATCATCTCGCCGCGCAGCGCAAGCAGCCGGTCTGCGTAGCGCCCTGCGATCTTCTGGATGTCGGCCTGCGACACTGGCTTACCGGCCGCGATGGCACGCTTGACGATGCCGTCCAGGCGCTTGTCGCGGCGCTTGCGGCCGAAGTAGGCCGCCATCTGATTGGGGTCGCCGCTGGCCAGCTGCGCGCGCACGTTGGCTACGAACTGGCCCTGCTGAGCAGTGAGGCCCACGAGACCACCAGCGCGGCGGCCGCTCTCGCCGACCCTTCCCACCAGGTCCAGAGCAGTCTGGCGGGCATTGCGCCCCACGGCCATGCCCTGCTGCAGCGCGCCCCGCACCAGCGTCCGCTGGTCCTCGATGATGCCGGTGATCAGCTGCGACGAGTTGTCCCGCAGCCAGCCCTCGGCAGCAGGGTTGCGCAGGTCGAACGATGGCCGGAGCGCCGGCGATGCGGACCGGGGGCGATACCGCCCGGTGATGATCGGGTCCAGAGACAGACGAAGCGGCGGCATCTCGCTGAGCCCTGCATCAGCACCAGCGACGAAGGCCTGCCGGATCGCCTCTGAGAGCGGCGAGAAGAGCGCAGCGTCCAAGCCCAGCGCCTCGAGCACCGTATTGACCTGGCCAGCACGAAGCAGGTCCGCCACCAGATCCAGCGGCGCCTGCCGTTGCACCTCTATCAGCGCCTGCACGAAGGCACGGCGGATGGCCGGCTCCAGCCGGATGGCCAGCTTCTCGATCTCGCGGGAGGATAGGCTGGCCATCAGCGACGGGCGTGGAACTCGTAGAGAAGGACCTGCCCACCGGGAGAGAGCGGCTGCAGGTCAATGAAGTTGTAGGGCACGCCGCCCAGCAGGATCCAGTCGTCCTTGACTGGCTCGATGTCGATGGCCGTGGAGATCAGCCCCAGCTTGTCGCCCTTCAGCACCAGCGTGCCGTCGCGGTTGGTGAGGCTGTATTCCAGCTCCACCACTGTGCAGTCGTGACTGGTCGGCTGACCAGGCTGAGGGTTGTGCGGAGGTCCGGTGGGCACGCCATCGCGCTGCAACTGCGTCTGGTAGCCGAACTCGGCGATCATCTCGACCGCCACGGCCCGCATTTCATCGTAGAAGTCGCTCATACGACCCTCACCGCCGGCATCGCCCTCGGCGCGCGCAGGAGCGCCGCGAGGAGCTCATCAATGACCGAGATCACCGGTCGCGTCGGAGCGCCACCATCAGCGGCCTTGTCGCTGTAGGCAATCTCGATGGGCCCCACCTTCTTGCGGATGGCCAGCGAGCTGGCGACGAAGTCGGGCGAAAGACTGCCCGGCCTCGCCAGTTCCCGCAGCGCAGCCTCATAGGTGGCCTGCAGGACCTCGACAGGCACCTCATCCGCCGGGATGCGGGCACCTTCGTTGTCGATCGCACCGGTGCGGGGCCACTCGTTGGGCTGGCCCCGTCCCGCAGTTCGCACGCCGGGGAACATCGATGCCCAGCGGCCGGAAGGCAGCAGGATCCGGTATCGACCGTCGATGTAGTCTGTGGCGCGGTTCAGCGCCGCGGTGCGCGCGCCGTCATCACCCGTACCCCATGCGGCGTTGCCGCGCGCCTGGTGGTAGGTGTCCGCCCCTGCCAGCGTGCCGTACATGGTCAGCCCTCGCTCTTCTTCTGCGCCTCGGCGATGGCTTCCTGCAGCTTGCCGGTGCCCCAGTGCGAACCGACGCCGGCGACGCCCAGTTCCTTGGCACGTGCGACCAGCACCGCCTTGTCGGTGACCGGGTCAGCCGTGCCGCCGCCATCTGAGCTGCCAGCACCAGCGGTGCCTGTAGCGGCGGCAAGGCCTGCCTCAAATTCCGCGCGCGCGCTTCTCAGCATCGGCGATGGCATCCGACCTCAGCTGCTCAACCGCATCGGCCAGCTTGGCCTCGCGCAGTGTGTCGTCCAGGCCGTTCCAGGCTTCGATGGACAGGCCGGAAGCAGCGTGCGCATGGCGAACCACGTCGCCGAGCGACACGGATACGTCGCCGTCCAGGTGGATGCTTGCGGGCAGCAGGTTGGAACCCAGCAGGCTCGGCGTCGGCGGCGCAGACGGAGTGACATCCCCGCCGAGGGTCAGGATCCTGACCTTGATCCAGCCCTGCACCACGGTGTTCTTCTTCAGCTGCTCCCAGTTGGCGACCGTCTCTTCGACGCCCGGCGCCAACACAGTGCCGTCAGGCAGCCCAAGCGGGCCCCTGTGATTGTTGGTGATCTTCATGCTTCGCTCCAGTGAGGCCCCGGCGATCTACCGGGGCCGTGGGGATCAGATGCCGTCCAGGTAGACGACTTCCTTCGGCAGGCGCACGTCCAGGCCACCCAGGCGCATCACGCCCGGGATGTCCCAGCGCAGCGGGCCGCTCTGCCACGCCGGCAGGAAGCGGTGCGGCATGGGCATATGCAGCTTCAGCACCTGCGGATCCTTGCGGTAGGCAACCAGGCGCGTGGTGCCGCCGACACCCGCGGTGTCCAAGCCACGCACGCCGCGCACGGTGAGCTGCTGGCCGGTCTGCACGGTGTACAGGTTATTGGCCAGATACCACTGCATCACGGTCATGTCGCTGTGCTCGCTCATCTTGCGAGTGGCCAGCAGGTTGAAGCGGGACCACGGCAGCAGCAGCGTGTCGGCGATGGAGGCCGTATTGGTGCCGTTGAAGACGTTCAACAGCGCTTGGTTCAGAACCCCGACGATCAGGTTCGTGTCGGTTTCGACGGTCCAGTTGCCGGTCTGCGCGGCAACCGGGGTCACACCCTGCGCGTTGTACAGGCCGGTGAAGCCCTTGTCGGCGTCGCCTTGCAGTGCAACTCGGTCGATCATCTCTTCCGAGGCGCGGCGGGCGGCATCGGCGTCCTCGCTCTGCAGGTTGATGCCCAGCAACTGGGCCCGACCGATCTCTTCCCAGCCGTAGCCGTAGCCGATACCAGCGGTGTGCACGCCGGTCTGGTGCTGGGCGCGATTGGTGCCGGCCTTCGGGATGTCGTCCGCGTTGCCGTTGATCCAGCCGGCCTTGCCGTACTGGTCGGAAGAGAAGTAGGTCACCGAGGTGGCGAACTCGCTGCCGGAGGTATCGACCGGAATCAGATCGCGGTACTGCACCGACGGGTAGCGGGTGCGGTAGACGCCCGGCTCGATGATCGATGCCTGGGCGATGACGAAGCCGAGGGCGGCCTGCGCATCGAACAGGTGCATGGACTGTCCATTCATTGGTTTGGCTCCTTAGCCGAGACGGACGACGGCCAGCTGGCCGGCGGCGGTGGTGCTGGTGTCCCAGCGGGCGCCCGCGAAGGCGGTGTTGTCGGTGGCCACGTTGGTGAACGTGCCCGCCTCGGTGACGAAGACCGGATCGCCGGCCTTGACCGCTACAGCAGCGGTGACCCAGACGTCACCCTTGGTGATGACGCGGGCCGAGGAGCGCTGCGCGAAGCTGTCCGGCACGCCATCGCTGCCAACCGCAGAGCGGTCCAGCAAGGTGATGCCGACGAGCTTCAGCGCGCCGGTGCCGGCCAGGACAATGCCCTTGTCGGCAGCACCCTGGGCGACTGCGCGACCGAAGCCGATGCCCGGGGCCGTTTCCACGTCACGAGAGATGATGGTGGCCGGCAGCATGGTCGCCTGCGCACCGAGGGTGGCGGCAGGCTGGATGTCGGGGTAGTTGGTCTGCAGTGCCATGGCTTAGGCCTCCTTGTGGCCGGCGGTGCGGTAGTCCAGGCCGGCCACGGACGCGGCATAGCCGTTGTCCTGCACGTTCTGGCGGTGGATGGCGCGGTCACCGAGGGCGGTCACGACCGGGTCGCGCGGCTTGGCGCTGTCGTAGAGGTGGTCGAAGCGCGCCTCCACATAGGCCTCGTGCCTGCCGGCCACGGCTGCGTCGCCGAGCTTGGCGGCCACGGCGATGGCGCGGACCTGCGCATCGGTCTTGCCGCTGTAGTCGGCATCGTGGATGGCCTTGGCCTTGCCGATCAGGTCGCCGCGCTGCTGCACGCGCTGATCCAGCGCCGCGTCGCTCAGCACCTGGCCCTTGAGCGAGTCGATCTCCGCATCGCGCTTGGCGATCTCGGCATCCTTGACTGCGATGGCCGCCTGGTGGGTGTGGTCAGCGGACGCCTGCGCAGTCTGCGCGTCCGTCAGCTGCGCCTGCAGCTTGCCGATGGCCTGTGCGCCGGCGTCGTTGGTCACGACGGACAGCCCATCGACCAGGATGGTCTTGTCGCTCATGGTTGGTTCCTTCTGGTGGTGATGGGGGCCGGGGTCCGGAGCACCAGGGGCGCCCCCGTCCCCGATGCGAAACTCGTGGCCAGCCCGGCCGAACCGGACCATGGCCAGATGGTTGTTGCGGATGTTTCTCTGGATGGCGTCGAACGGCTCGCCCTCAGGCGTCACCCCGTCAGTCCAGTCGATCTCGGACGAATAGCCCTGCGACAGCTCGCGCTTGCCGGCCTCGTAGTCCGCGATCGCGCCCTGGTCCATCAGCACCAACGGCACGCGCACACGCTTCTGGTCGTGGACGACCTCGTCGCCGGTCTGGCCCACCGCGTACTTCTTCCAGTTCTGCGCGTTCACCTGCTCCGGCGGGTGGTCGTTGGTCATCGGGCGGTGGGCGAAGCTGCGCAGGGTGGCGTCGGAGAACACCTCTTCCGGCGGCCGGTAGAGGCGCACGTTCAGCAGATCGGGGCGACCCAACTCTTCGCCGAGGTACGTCTGGACGCCCGTGCGTGCGACAAATGCGTCGGCCACCAGGTAGCCGTCGGCGGTGCGGCGGACACCCGACAGCGGGACGCGGTCAGTAAGAAACATGGTTCAGTCCTCGCGGAGCTCTTCGAAGATTTCCGGCCCGAGCACGATGCGGCCTCGGTACGGCTCGACCTTGGAGAGGTCGGTGGGTGCCTTCGTCAGGCTGATGTGCGGGGTGTAGTCCTCGAAGTCGTGAGACCCACCCGCGCGGATGATGCTTTCGTGGCGCCAGACCAGCTGGGAGGAAGCGAACAGGATCACCGCCGACATGCCACCCAGCGGCTCGACTGCGCGCGGGCCACCTTCGGGGATCACGAGCTCGTCCCTGCCGTCCGAACCCCAGTCATTGGCGTTGCCCGCCTTGATCCAGTCGAATGCCTGGCTGGAGTGGACGATGGTGACGTGCAGGTCGTCGCGCAGGTCTGTGATGCCCTGCCCCCTCGCCCAGGCAGCGATCTCGCTGACGTTCTGGACGTCGCGGCGGACATACAGCGAGCGAGGTGCCGCATCGACAACCGGCGTGGCCGCTGCCCGCCTCTCTTCGTCGTCCTCAGGATGGTCGCCTTCGGGCGCCGACAGCTCGTACTCGGCCATTTCCGATTCCAGACCGGGCGCCACGCCTGCCTCGGTGAGCATGTTCACTGCCACCGTGGTCATCACGTCGTCGGGGATCAGCTTCGTCTCCGCAACGATCTTGATGCTCTCGGCGGTGGTCTTGCCGATGTCAGCCCGCTCCTTGTCGGTGGTCTGCCACAGACTGCGCCAGTTGTAGAACACCTCGTCGGGGCGGTCGCCCAAAGCTGAGCGGATCAGGCATTCATCCAGAACCTGCAGTGCCGGGCTCAGCACCAGCTCCTGGCCCGAACTGATCCGGTCGTAGTAGTTGCGCAGATCGCTCTCACCGGTGGCATTGAGGCCCCCGGGTGACTGGCTCATCAAGCGGGTCATCGGAATGTCGGCTGCGCCCGACGCCATCTGCATGAAGGACATCAGCACGTCCGTCAGGCCGCCGAACTGGAGCTGCTTCTGCTCGTACTCTTCGGCGGCATCCATGATCAGGGTGCCGTTTATGCCCTTCGCCATCATGGCCAGCTGCAAGCGCTGCAGCATCTGCTGCTCGAACTCCGGATCCGCGAGCTTCTCCATGAAGTCCGGGATCTTGATGACGTCGACTTTGGCCTCGAACACCATGGACGCGATGTTCGCCGTGGTGGCATCGGCGTCCTTGAGGGCGCGACTGATCGCCATCAGCACTGAATCGCCCCAGCCGTCACCCGTGTCCAGCTCGGGGTCTGGTTTGGGCGCACCGTGGAAGATCACGAGGCGCGAGGGATGGATGCGAATCTGCCCAGCGGTGCCGCTGCTCAGGTTGTAGAAGGCCGGCCGGCCGTACCCGGGCGACTCGGGGTCGCGATCAAGCTCGCCGCCCTGCAGCACCCGCTTAGAGAGCACGTTGAGGTGGCGAATCCCGCCTTTCCCGATGCTCTCCGGACGCAGGGGCTGCATCGGGTCGCTGTTGCCAGTCCCGATGTACAGCGCAGCGCCGCCGGCGAGACGGGCGCGGATCATTGCCTCTAGGGTCTTCTGCTGCAGCCCGAGCCGCTTCTCCTCCGCTTCGATGTCGCTGATCTGCGCCTGGTCGGCGCTCCACCCTCGCCATTTCCGGCAGCTGTCCATGGCCGGAATGTCGATCACCTTGCGAGCCAGCCAGGTGCCGCGGTAAGCGTTGTTGGCGTCCTGCTCTGAGAGCACCGGGAGGCCGTATGCGGTGGAGGCAGCCTTGTCGCGCGGCGTGCCCAGATTGGCAACCAGGTTGACCAGCCCGTCCCTTATTTGTGCGAGCTTGCCCATCAGAGCGCGTTCCCCAGGTTGTAGTTGCTATTGCCCATGGCGTTGAATGCGCGCGCGCACCCGTCCACCTGGTCATCGTTGTTGCCGTTGGGGAACATGCGGAACTCGTCCAGCAGCTTCTCGTTCCACTCGGCCCGGAGCATGCGGACGTTGCCGACGTTGATTTGCGCAGCCAGCGGAGACGCGCGGGTGACCTTGTCACCCGTCTCGGTGGTGAACTCGAAAGGCACCCCGACCAGCTTCTTGCCCAGGTACGCGGCCTGCGCCTTGCCTGCCTGCCCCGGATCCTGCGGCAGCGACTGCTTGCAGCGGTCCGCCTTCGCAGTGTTGACCACCAGCTTCTCCACTTCGTCGGGACCACCGCGCTCTCTGACCACGTTCACGATGTAGACCAGTCCATCCTTGTCGCGCGCCAGCTTCGCACCGGCCGTCCAGTCCCCCGCATCCTTGGTTGCTGCCAGATCCCACCCTCGGAGCATGCGCAGGCCTGTCGGCAGCGCATCCACGATCTCGATCCGTCCGGCCTTGATGATCCCGCCGGCGAGCGGCGATGGCCTTTGCTGGTACTGCCCAGCGAACACATAGGGCATCGCCTCCTGCATGCGCAAGAGATCCGCCACGTCGTGCTTCTCTGGCCAAAGCGCTTCACCCTCGGCCGACAGCGCCTCGAAGCACACATGCTCCCAGACCTCACCGTTACCGCCGGCGCATGCGGGCTCTCCAGGCTTCCGGCCAAGCAACCAGCCGGCCAGATCACCCTCATGCAGGCGCTGCATGATCACGATGATCGGAGTATCGGCGCTGTTCACGCGCGACTGCAGGGTGTTGTTGAACCAGTCCAGGACACCGCCACGGACCTTGTCGCTGTTCGCCTCATCCGGCTTGTGCGGGTCATCGATGATGATCGCGCCGCCGAAGCCGGGCCGAGGCTTGCCCGCGCCGAAGCCGGTGACTGTGCCCCCAGCGCCGGTGGCGTACACCACCCCGCCCTGCGTAGTACGCCAGTCGCCCTTCGCGCTGCTGTCCTTTCGCAGCTCGACCTCGGGGAAGATCTCCCCGTAGACCTCGTGCTGGACAACCTCGCGGGCGTTGGAGCTGTTGTTGAGAGCCAGCGGCGCCGCATAGCTGATGTGGATGAACTCGGAGTCGGGCACCTTGCCCAGACACCACGCGATCCAGTTCACCACGGCCAGCTCGGTCTTGGAGTACCGAGGCGGCAGGTTGATCACCAGGCGCTTGCACTCGCCGCGGTAGACCCGGTTGAGCGCGTCACACAGCTCGGCGTGGTGCTTGGCCTTCATCCACGGGAAGTTTTTCTTCCGCAGGAAGGTGTAACGGCTGAAGAAGTAGAAGTCCTCCCGCGCCAGCTCGGCCGCAACCAGCTTTTGCTGAGCGCTCAGCTCGCCCACTTCACACCTCCTGCAGCAGCTTCTTCGCCTCCTCTCGGAACTGGCCGGGGGTCATGTCGGCGCTCTGGATCGGCCCACCGTTGGGGCCGCTGTGTTCGACTTGCTGGCGGTTCGTGTACGCCCCGCCCGTCTCCTTTGCCGCCTGCTCGATGAGCTGGGCGGCCAAGGCCATGTTCTTCATCCCTTCGGCCTTGTTGGCCATCCGGTTCAACGCGCGCAGTCGGACGGCTCGGTTGGCGATGGGAATGTCCGCCGTCTCGGCCTTGAAGCGCTCCCGGGTGGTGTTGAACAGCTCGACCCAGCGCTGCGCCAGCTTCCGCCCTGCGTGCTTGGTAGGGTCGTGCGATTCCACCGTCTGGCGGCTCACGGCCTGACCGAACTCAGTCTTGACCGCCTCCACCACCGTGCTGGGCGTGTCGAAGCACGCCAACTGCTGGACGATGAAGGTCTTCACCTGGGCGTCGAGCGCGGGCATCTGTATTCAGCCTTGTCGTGCCAGGTCGTGCCTACGCCGCCCTCAGCAGGCAGGTGCCACACGACCGGGCGATATCTAGTCTGGCCACCTCAGGCGGCCTCTGTGCTGCGTCTACGAGCTTCTGGACCTGTTCCCCTGCCCCATACCTGCGAACCACCCCGACGAACTCTTCCACGTCATGGGCTCGCATCGTCAGGGCGGCGGATCCATCCCTACGGAACTTCGGGGCTCCGTACTGATCGGTCTCTTGGGCAACGTGGTAGAGCTCGTGCTCCACCAGAGCGCAGAACTCCGTGTCGGTGCAGCTGGAGCAGTAATCGGCGGCCAGAGTGATGACCACCTCAGGTACGCGCCCGAACCAGTCCACCATCTGGCGCTCCATCCGGGCCTTCTGCCACCCACCCGCCCGGAAAGCCACCATCTCGGCCTGGCCGACAACGGTCCTGCCCTGCTTGGTGAAACAGGTGCCCGCCCAGAGGATGCCCACGTCTGCACCCTGTAGGTGCAGGTGATCGGGGTTGTGGAGGTTGCCGTCCTCGGACAGCAGCTGCGCCTCGATCCACTCCCAGACGTCGGGCGCAGGACGGAACCGCATGGCCATGTCTTCCAGGTCGATGTCGTGCAGATCGGCTGGCGGGGCTGGGCGGCTCATGGGCAATTACTCGATTGGGGTCCGGAAATTCCGCAAGTGGACCCCCTTGGGCCTATTCCACAGGATGAGGTCACAGAAATCGGAAACTGTACAAAGCGTCCGGTTCTAACTAGGCCTCACCCTTACACCAACCCCAGACACGGACAGAACCACATGGATTTTTCGCTCACGGTAACGCTCACGAACGCAGGCTGGCTGATCCTGGCCCTTATAGTCTGGGCGGTGGCGCCGCTGGCCTTTCGTACTGCTCGATCACTGCTTGGCATGCTCGGACCTGGTCGTCGGCATCTCGCCCGACTTGAACAAGAGCCCCCGCAACCTCGCCTCGTAGTTGGGCGTGCGCATCACGTTCGACGGCGCCGGTGACGGCTTGGGACAGGAGGCTGGTATTGCAGGTGGCGAGGTCGTCGCGCAGCTGGAGGCTGCCATCACGCACACCAGCCACAACAGAAGCAGGGACGGCTTGGGCCTCTGCACGGTCTTCTTCATGCTTCGCTCCGATAGCGGCCATGTTGTCGGCCTGGCTATGCTCGATTGCCCGAGCTTCGTTCACTTGATCGACGACCGCCTCTGCGCCTTTCGCCCGCTGGCCAGATTCGGCCACGTTCGCGCGGTCGCCGCGCCAGGACCAGCCAGCCCAGAAGGACAAGGCTATCGCCACGGCGGCGAGCAGTGCATAGAGACGGATCATCAGGTCATCTCCGGCGGGATCACCGCGCCTACCTGGCGCATGGCCGACTCCAACGACATGACCCGTAGCCTTAGTCGGTGGGCCTCTTCCTGCGCAGTCATGCGCAATTTGATTTCCTCGGCAAGTTGCAGCGTGGTCGCCGCTTGGGATTCCTCCAGCGACTTCACGCGCTGCACTAGGCCGTTCAACAGGTCAACGTTGGCATCCGTCTCGGTGCGTTCCTTGCGCCGGGAGAGCAGCGCCCCCCACGTTTCCCTTGCCACCCAGAACGCGGCGACACCGCCCGCCATCCACCATGGCACTGTTTCCTCGGTCATGACACGACCACGCCGCCGGCCTTCCGGTAGGCGGCAAGCAGGTCATCGAGCTTGCGCTCATGTTGACCGTAGCCGGCGCCCGGGAGGCTGGCCCAGATGTTGCGGACGAAGCTGATCGCCTTGACCACCTGACCGGCCTTGATCAGCTCCAGTGCGCGCCGTTCCTTGATCTGCTGAATAGCGATCAGGTCCTGACTGAGGGGCGAGAAGTCTTTGAGCCCGAGAAGTCGGCGATATGCATCGAAGTAGCGCGACAGCAGCTGGTAGCGACCGGCGGCCGTCGACTTGATGCCTAGCCGGGGAAGCGAAACCAGCTCGCGCGGGTGGTCGGCATAGCCGGTGAACAACCTTCCTCCCACTATGACGTCATAGCCGTGGTCCTTGGTCGGCTGCTTGCCATTGTCGGTGCCCTCGGACCAAGCAAGCATGTCCAGGAACGCCACGACGTTCACGCCGCCTGCTTGTTGGGGGGTGATCCTTGCCATGGCGTTTCCTAGTTGGGGTGCCCGCCCGCTGCCGGCTTGGCGCAAGGGTTGATCCGGTCGGGGAGTCGGGCGTAGAAGTTAAGGTTCAATTGCGGGCCGGATACACCACAGACTAATCTGTACGCGCTGCGGCAAATCAGAAGTAGAACAGGGGAAGCTATTCATGAACTACGGAAAGCCCGGCCGCCGCGAGCTAATGGTCAACGGAAAGTCCGTGGGCTGGTTCGAAGCCACTGGCGACAAAGAAGCTGACCTGCGACTTGCGACGGCAAGAATTAAAGAGCTTGGCTATGGAGCTCCTGATCTCCCTAAGTGGATGAGCATCCGACAGCAAGCGATGGACTTCCGAAATGCCTGCGGGCTAATCATGAATTACGACCATAACCAGCGCTCATCCGAACAAAGGCCACTGTCAGTACCCTACGTAGTGAACACAGCACTTTGCCTTGAGCTGTACCTCAAAGCCCTATCGCTGAGACACGGCCTTGAGCAGCGAGGGCACGATCTTCTCAAGCTTTACGAACGGCTACCTCAAAGCGCAAAAGACGCCATCCAAATCCAGGTGGAAGAAGCAAGGGCAGAGACGAGGTATTCAGGCGGATCGGATTTGCGATCCATGTTCGAAGCCATCAAGGACAACTTCATCCAGTGGCGATATCTACATGAACATGAACGCCTAGGAACGCTGCTGATGGACCAGCTATTTTTCCTCAGGGCGGTGCTTCATCGAAGCTGCCTAAACTAGCAGCGGCAGCTTCTAACAGAACCAGCCCAGCCCGACGGCTGGTCTATTGATTTGGCCGGCGGCCAAGTCTCGCGATGATGGGAAATCTACCGGTTCCGGCGTGGAGTCAGCAACTCCACATTTTGCAGACCTACGCAGCGCGCGGCTCTTCACCCCAGTCCCGATTGCTTAATGCGCGGGAGAGCTGCTTTGCGGCACGCTCACTGGACTGGTGAAGCTCGCCCAGCAGCCATTCGAAGACGCCCTTCCATCTCTTCGGATAGTCCGAAGGATCACAGCCCATTGCCATTGCTCTGCGTCGATCGGGCAGCGGCTCGATACCAGTGTTCCTACACTCGGGGCATCCCCTGTCAGTGAGGATGCCAGTGCCCCTGCAGTTCGGGCACCGGTTGCCGCTGGCCAGCTCCAGCACCACCGCGTCGACCATGCGGGAGAGGTGCTGATAGGTGTTCTTCGGCCAAGCCTGCGCGCGTGCCCGCTCCACCGCGGCCTCCCTCTCTTTCAGAATACGCCGCTGCGCGTCAGACGGGCTGCGGCGGCTGAGGCTGACCATCTCCCTCGAGAAGCTCAGATCATCCTCGGCCTCAGCCAGCGCCCGCGCGCGGCTGGTGAACTCCGGGCGCACGATGGCGAGCACAGCCTCAGCCAGCTTGCCGCGGTGCCGGATGGCACCGTCTGGCAAATACACCGCCTCCATTACTTCCCGGCCGAGGCCGGCCGGCACCATCCCCAGCGCTGCGGCGATATCGGACGTGGTCAGGCTGGGAGCGCCTCCACCCTGCCCTACGTCGAAGCGCACGGTCTGCGCGTTCAGTCGGGCCAGCATCTCGCGGCGGTCAACCATGTGTGTTCTCTCCTGGGATGGTGCTGGTGGTAGAAATGCCGCGCGCGCTCGCCAGTGCGGCGCGCCATCGGTAGGCGGTGGCTCTGTGCATCCCGAAGTCGCCCTGCAGCTCTATGACGCTGGGCAGACGACTCCGGTACTTGTCAGCGATCCGGCAGGCGACAACGAGGGTCACGATCGCCGTCCCGCGCGGCCCGCCAACTTGCTCGGTGTAGGGATTGGCCGTCACGCGCCGAACCTCTCGATCTCGATCACGCACCCGGGCGCGTCGAGGGCATCTGGTCCCTCCCCCGGGTAGCGCTTGGCAGCGCGGCATTCCACGACCCGGGCGTCATCCCGCCAGATCCCGGCGTCGGTCAGCGCGTCCTCCGTCGACCGGATCAGCTTGGAGAGGTCCGGCAGCTTGCAGGGGAAGACCCTACGGCGCTTCGGGGCACTGAGCGGCTTGTGGAGGGTGAACGTCATGCGGACCACGAGGGGCTCATCAAGCATCTGAAGCCCCAGCTGGGCGCGGAGCTGCTGGGCCGCCAGCTTCACGTCCTGCCGCCATGGCCGGACCTTCTTGGACGACTCAGTGAGGATGGCCCGGCCGCTCTTGGCCAGGCCCTTGAACGACTTGCTGCCCTGCGGCGCCGGCGAGCCATAGACCACGATCCGGATGATCATGCGGCCACCTGGATCAGGCCCAACTGCCACAGAGCCAGCATGGTGCGCTCGTACCCGCGCAGCCAGATCTCGGCCTTCTCCTCGCGGGTGAAGCGCCTTCCCTGGTCCAGCTCGCGGTGGCAAGGCCTGCAGCCCGCTGCCACGAAGCAGTCGTGCGCCTTCAGGCCGCCGCCCTTGCCGTGCCGGCTCTGGTTGCTGTGCGCCGGCTCGCCGAAGCCGCCCTCGCAGCAGCTTTTGATCTGCAGGGTGCACTCGACCTGATACACGGCGTCCAGCAATGCGCGGTTGCGGTAATTGCTGTGCATCAGCATCTCCCCAAGTCTAGAATCAAAAAAATACTCTTGGAGAAGCAGGGATGCAGAGGCGGCCCATCAATTTTTTCAACATTCTGGCAATGCTCGTTTGCATTGCTCTGGGCATTTGCTTGTCTTGGCTGGCTTGGCCTATCGAAATCAAGGTCGACAAGGATGTCGGCCAATTCTGGCCTGCGTGGGTACAGGCGATCGGTGGCCTTCTTGGCATAGCGGCAGCGGTCATTGCACCGTTGCTTGTTTACTCTCGTGAGTTTGGTGAGCGCCGCGCCCTGCTTCATCTGCGCCAAAGGACGTTTATTCTTGTTCTTCTGCCACTGGCCAAGCAACTTCGAGAGAACGTTAGATCGGCATATATGCTGCTGGATAGCGCTGTGGACCCGAATATTCCCGACTTCCATAGAGCCGAGCGTCTTATCGAACCGACAGGCCATCTCCAGAACATGGTGATTCAGTTTCACGAGGCAGGCGAGTCCGGCGCTTTTCTTCACGCCGCAATATTCACCATTCCGGAGGTTCAAACAAAGCTCGTCGCAAACCACCATTACCACTCCGCGAGAGGCCTGTGGAATCTCAGCAATGACGACATGATCCCGATGCCAGAACCAGAAGATTGGCGGGTGGCCTTGGCTCACCTGGAGGTCATGATCAACATCGCAATCACGCAGATGGAAACGGCCCTGAAGAGTAGAAAGGTTCACGCTGCAGCCTCTACTTCACTGAAACCAAAATCATGAGGATTGAATCCCATCCCCAGCAGCACTGTGTCCGACCAACGCACCGGCCGCGCGCGCAGGCCCTGCTCTTCCGGGTGATCGCCGATCTGCACGAGGACGGTGATTGCATCGCAGGCCAGCGACTTGGTCAGCTTCAGACTGGAACCTCCGAGCATGATGTGACCGGGGGCGCCCTGCCCCCGGTCAATCCCCGGCATCAGGCGCCAGCCCAGCATCGTGCCGGCCACCATGTGGCGCCAGTCGTCCTTGGTCAGTCGCTGCCCGTGCCAGGACAGCCCGGCGGCCAGGTCGCCGCATATGGCGTTGAGCATGCGCTGCTGCTTGGGGGTCATCATCCCCTCGCCGCGCTCCTGCCAATCGGAAGGCTTGAGCGAGATCATGCCGCGACTCCCAGTTTCATCTCGTAGTCCCGCTGATCCCAGCCGGCCTCCCATTCCTTGCGCTGCAGCCGACCGGGCTCTCCCATCTCGAACAGCGGCACTGCGCTGCGCGGCTTGTGGGCCTCGCGCATGTAGCGGCCTGCCTGACGCGCCCGGCGCAGCAGTTCCTGGTCAACCTCAGGCTGCATGGCGCACCTCCGAAGTCACTTCGATAGCGACGGCCGGCTCCTCCGCAGCGATCGCTACGTTGAGCTCGCGCGCGATGTCGTCCATGTGCCTGGCGACTTGTTCGCGCGTCGCCGGCACGGTCTCCCGCACCTGGTGCTCGATCTCGGCCGCCGGTGCCGTCGGCAGCTCGCCGCCGCGCATCACGAATTCCTTGGCCCGGTTGTAGGCGGCCTGCAGCAGCTTGTCGGCCTTCTCGGCGCTCGCCAGCCGGTAGCGGTGTCCATCCAGGTACTGCCACACCAGCCGGGTAAAGCCGTCCTGCTGGCCCGCATCGGCGCGCACAGCGTCGAACGGCGGGATGCCCAGGCACATCATCCGGAACTGAGGCAGCGTCGGCGGCCAGGGCTCTGCGGTCGCGATGCAGGCCGCCAGTCCATCAGCGAGCTGCCGACCCGACAACCCGGAAAGACCCTTCGACCACGTCGCCGCCGCCGCGCCCGCCGGATTCGCCGTGTAGGCGCTGGTCCACTTGTGACCGTAGATCTGAGCCATGTGTTTCCACAGCTGATCCATGGCGTTCTGCGATTGCAGGCGCGGCGTCGATGACGTTTCCGCCCTGCTGTCGGGCGAGGATGAACTGCTCAACTTCGTCGGCAGGTGCGAGGCGACGTGGTCCATGATGGGTTCCGGTGTTTTGCGGGGGTTGCTTGGGGCCTTCGGCATGGCGGGCCCGGGCGGTGGTGATCGCCCAGGCGAAGGGCTTCGCAACCGGTGGTGCGCGGCTCAGGCCCTCGGTGACGGTGTCTGCGTAGGCCTCAGGCGTCACACCCTCCGCCAGCCCAGCAAGCAGGTCCGGGTGGCTCGGGTTGGTCGTTGGACATCCGGCCTGGCGCATCAGCAGGCATGCCCGCCCCGCCAACGTCGCGACCTCAGAGATCTCTGGTGCTTGCTTAGATCTATCTGGAGTAGAGGTGGTTTCTGGTGATTGGTGAGTCTGCGAACTGGCACCGAAGTTCTTAGGCGGTTCGGTGCCCAGACCCTGCGAACAACTGTGGCAGGCGGCTACGACTTCGCTGGCATCAGCAGAGATCCATTCACCGTCCAGCACTGACGCAAACAGTCGATGCACCTTTGCCTCAGCTGCCCCCATGTCGGCGACTTCGATCATCGCCAGAACGTTGATCGGGCCGTTCTTCCCACGCAGGTCGGACATGCGCGGCGCAGGATGCTTGGTGATTCCGACCTTGATCGCACCACCTGCCTGCCTCTGCACCGCATAGAGATAGCCCGGCTCGTTGTATCCGGCCTTCTTCTTGGGGTTACCCCCCTTCTTGCCGTTCTCACGAGCCGCGTTGATTCGGTTGTTGGCCTTTTCCAGCTCCTCGGCAACGCGGCGATTGATCCAAACTCCATCCTTCAAGATGAAGAAATCGGACAGAACTGCATCCACCGCTGCGCGTTCCTCGGGGGTCCGCGCACGTGCGAGCCGATGAGCCTGATCCTCAGGGATCCCGCTCTCGGTAGCGTAGTAGCGATCGAGAAGCAGCGTGTAGACGCCGTGCTCCAGCAGGCTCAGGTGGCCCGTGTCCTTCGCGTAATCGCCCAGGTGGCGCTCGTAGTAGTTCATGTCAGGCAGCCAGCAGCACCGTGTCATCGTCGGCCAGCACCGGCAGCCACGTCTGGCAGCGCTTGCGGCTCATGCTGCAGATACGCGGCGCTCCGTGTACTACCAGCCCGTCCGATTCGAGCTCGGGCAGGCGGCGGGCCACCATGTGTCGGTCCAGGCCGGCCGAGAACGCCAGCTCGCGACTGGTGAGTCCGGGATACTGGCGAACCGCCGTTGCAACCTGCGCCTGCTGTTGAGCCTGCGCACCCGAATCTACGAGCTCGTGCGCCGCTTCGTGGCTGGTGTCCGGATCGGTGTTGCGTGCGGGAAGGTGGCTCACTGCTCATTCCTCCGTGCCCACGTCAGGTCGCCGTACTCGCGCACCGTCATGAGCTTGCTGGGTGATGGCGTTCCCGGCCGTTCGATCTGGCCACCCTTGGCCAGGAATGCGTCCACGTCGCCGGCGAGGCGATCGCGCTGCGCCGACTTGGCGCGGATGTCATTGTCGAACTGGTTCACAGCACGTCCCTCTGGCCCTTCGACTCACGAAGGCGCGTCATCAGGACGATCAGCGATGACTGCACTGCGATCGCGGCGGTCTGCAGCTCGGAGAATTCGTTATCGGTGATCAGGCCGTCCTGCAAGCACTTGTGCAGCATTTCCGCGAAGTGCCCCTTGCTGGCTGAGGTCGCCAGGATCGTGCTCGTCAGGCAGCCGGCATCTGCCGGAGGCTCCAGGCGATGAAGTCCGTAGCCGTGCTCTGCGGCCAAAGCAACGAGCATGCGGCGGTCGCCCGTCAGGTCCATGATCTCGCTGGCTTCTTCCCAGCCCAGCTTGTGCGTGGTGTTGTTCGGGTTGATCTTGTTGCGGAGCACCGCCCCGGACATCGGCTTCTCTTCGCCCTTGTCGTTCACGGTGATCAGCCTGGTCGCCAGCGCCTCGGCGCCGCCCGGGTAGTCCTTCACGGTCTTGTGTGCTGCGTCAGTAATGTTCATGCGGCTGCTCTGTGAACGTGGTTAGGAGCGCTGTGGCGGCGCAACATCAGCGCCATGGACAACAACAACTCAGGGATGGCCGCTAGAAATGGCGTGGTGACGCTGGTGCGGATGTGCGGAAAGCCGTTCGTGCTTCGGAGAGTCGATGGGAAGCCCAAAGCCTTCCCTCTCAACGTCCCTGACTTAGGACCAGTCCCTGAGCGCGGCGGCCAAGTCCTGTGGATCGAGGACTACGTCGATGCACTCGCATGAGGCTCGTGGCGTTGCCCGCCAGACGGTAAGCTGCGGTCACCAAACGCACAGCCCGCCTGGAGGGCAACATGGTCGCTGATCAAATTGCGGATGAGATTCGGCTTAAGGTGTTGAATACCCTCAATGCCACGCCTGGGAAGCGGGTAGACCTCGTCGACGTGTTCGGCGAAGACATGGATGAAATGCTTCCCGAGCTTGAGTACCTCAGGGACCACGGCCTCATCGATATCCAGATCTATGGGTATATGAGCGGCGAACCGGGCCTCACACCCGCGAAAATCACTACCGCTGGTAGAGATTTTCTGCACAAGACCGGCGGCATCGGAGCCGAACTGAGCGTGGTGACTGTGCGCCTGCACGAGGATACGGTCCGGCAGCTCCTGATTTCCCGAGTGAGGGAGTCCGATGCCGACGACACCGTCAAGGGCAAGCTGGTTGATCAACTCAAGGCCCTCCCTGCTGAAGCTGTATCGAAGCTTGCAGAACGGGCTCTTGACCAGGCGCTGCGTTACATGCCGAACGCAATTCAGTGGCTTCAAACAGCACCATGGAGCTGATCACAGTCCTGCGCTCAAACCGAATCCATCCGAGCGGGCGGCTAGGGGCCAGTGTGGAAGCCAGCGGCGCCCAGAATGCAGGATGGCTCGCCGCGGGCGAACCGAACGGAATGCGAATGACAAGTGCGTCGCCCGGCTTAGCGAGCAACTCGAAGTTGACCTCAGGCAGCACGACCCACCTCCTGCCCGGCTTCGTTGGCGGCGGTCACCTCGTCTGCCGGCCAGATGTCCGGGCGCAGCTCGGTGAGCGACACTTCGCCACCGCTCTGGATATGAAGCTGGCGAACCAGCGCACCGTCAAAGCGCTGGCCCACGCTCAGGGCCTTTCGCAGGTAGCCAATAGAAGTTCCGGCGCGACGGGCGTAGTCCGCCTGGTCTGCTGGGCTCAACGTCGAGAGGTAGCTGCGGAGAGTGTCCATGCATGAAGATTACCATTCGGTAATTTCAAGTCAACACCTTTTGGTCAATTACCGCAAGGTAAGTGACACTTCGCGTATGCCATCGACTGACGCCCCTATCGTTTCACTGCGCCGAGAACGCCTTCGCGCGTGGATCCAAGAGAACCACGCCGGCATACAGGCGTCATTTGTCGCTGCAGTCGGGATAAATCAAGGAGAGCTTTCCGGACTTCTGAACGGTAAAAAATCGTTCGGCGAGAAGAAGGCGCGGTCTCTCGAGGCGGCCGCTCGCATGCCCGATGGCTACCTAGACGCCGCCGAGACTGTTACGGCAACCTCCGTCGCACCCGTCTTAGAGACTGAGACGAAGCCCGGTTACCTTCGGCTCCAGCTATACGAGGGAGCGGCAGGTATGGGTGGCGGTGTGGTGAATCAGGACTTCCCTGAGGTTATGCAGGTGATGGAGGTGGCTGAGTGGGAAGTGCGAAGGAAGCTTGGCTTTTTGCCGCGGCCTGGACGTATCCAAATCATCACCGGCCGCGGGCCTTCGATGCGGCCGAAGATCGAAGATGGCGACATCGTGTGGATCGACACATCGGTGGATTATTTCGATGGTGACGACTACTACTTGATTAGCTACGACGGCGAAACCCAGATCAAGATGCTGCAGAAGCGCGTCGACGGACTGTATGTTGTGAGCGCGAATCCCGAGTTCAAAGAATGGCGGTGCGATGTTGCTGATCTCGCAGTCAGGGGAAAAGCCTTGGTGCATGCCGGATTCCGACGGTTCTGACTCCTTGATGATTAAAGGTGCTCACGTGAAAGGGACATTCGCGCTTACCGCCTGCCTGGCGCTTTGCGCCTGTAGCGCTGCTGACCCTGGTCAATCACTGCCTCCTGCGATTAACGAAACGCCTAGCACCTTCCTTGGCCTTACCCTTGGTTTGCCAGTAGCCGTTCCCGACTGCTCTAGGTACAGCGATGAAGGTGAATACAAAGTTGCGAGCTTCCAGGAAGTTACCCCGTGCCTAATGCGTGACCGAAGTCGCGTAGTTGCTGTAGATGGGGTTTCGGTGAAGCCTGATCCAAGCGCTCCCGTAACTGTAGGAATACTCTTCAGCGCAAGCCAGGTCCCTGAGGGCATGGGCACGTCTGCGAGAGTGACCTTTAAGGATGACTTGCTGTCAGAGGTGTCGCTCCCATTTTCGGCCCACGCCACAGGCTCTGATTACCAAGCTATCAACAAGATGCTTAGGGAAAAGTACGGGCCGGTTACGCACAATGGTAGTGGAGATGGCCTCCTCTGGAGGCTGAGCGGCATGGTCGTTCTCAGCCTGCCGCCCGAGGCTGGCAATCCGGGCCGTGTCATAGCAATGTCCAATGCCCACCTGGACCGCTTGATGCAGGCGCGGCAAGGCCACAGCGCGACTTCATTCTGACCTAAGCACCGACGACGCCCCAACGTCGGCTTTCCTCCGCGAGTAATCTTTACCCTTTGGTATTGACTTGCAATTACCGTCTGGTAATCTGACCCCGCCCCGGCACTCCCGCTGGGCTACGGAGAGTCAGGATGCTTCGCACCGCACGCCCCCTCTGGTTCTGGATTGGCCTGGTCTACGCGGCCTTTGTATTCGCGGCGGCTTTCGGCCTGCGCGTAGCGGGCCATTACGTAGGCGGGGGCTGCTGATCCATGGCCATCGACCTACACCCCGAGACTGAGGTGCGGCGCTTGCGCAAGAACCTCAACACTCTGCAGGGCAACCTGCGCAACACCGGCCTCAACATGCCTGGTGCTGACACCGCCTACCGCGCGGCCATCTTTGTCGGCGCTGATGCCGAGCAGGCATGGGAAGCGGCCCGCCGCCACGAGCTGGTGATGCTGGGCTTTGCAGACGAGATCGAAGAGCCGAAAGGCCTCAGCTTTCCGTCTCCCCGAAACTCGATCGACGAACGCCGCGCGGCACGCCAGCGGCAGATCGATAGCGTGCGCGCCCTGGTCAACCCGTTCTCGCTGGCCGCTCCGGTGAGCCTGGAGCGTGCCGCATGAGCGCCCAAGTCCTCGCCTTCCCTGTCCAAACCAACAGCCAGAGATACCTGCTGGAGAGCGTGCGAGCCGTTGCCGCCCGCTCCGGTCTGGACGTCAACGAGACAGCCCGCGAGTTCGTCGCGGCCGGCTGCTCCAAGGAAGCCCAGAACCGCATCTGGGAGCGCGCGCGCCGCAAGCGCATGGCACTGATCTACGGAGGTGACGCATGAAGACGGATTTCAACCCGCGAGTGGAAGGGTTGAAGGATCTCGGGATCTACCTCGGCATGTTCGTCTGCTGCGCGGGGCTTGGTGCCATCGGCTGCCTCATCGCGCAGGACCTGGCAAGGGTGAGCATCCCATGAGCCGCCATCCCATTCGCCTGCTTGTGCCGGCCTTCATCTGCGCCGTGGTGTTCGGCTTCTGCGTCGCACTCCTGGCCCGCGCCATCTACACCCACGCCGACAGCTTCGTCCTGGTCGGCGGTGTGGGCGCCCTCTTCTTCGGCTGCCGCACCGTCACCGAGACCCGCCAAGTCTGGCGGCAGTTCGTCGCCCAGCTCCAACAGCGCCGGTCCATGCGCCTCGCAGCTCCCCTGACCCGCATCAACCTGCCCAAGGAAGACATTCAATGAGCACCGCCGCCGAATCCCAGAGCGCTCTGGTTACGCAACCGCGCCAGCAGTTCGATCTCAGCCCACAGACTTTCGAGCAGGCCCTGACCTTCGCCGACTACCTTGCCGACAGCGACCTCGTGCCGAAGGACTTCAAGGGTAAGCCCGCAAATTGCCTGATTGCGATGCAGTGGGGTGCCGAGCTGGGCCTGAAGCCGCTGCAGGCGCTCCAGAACCTCGCGATCATCAACGGCCGTCCCGCTCTGTGGGGTGATGCTGTGATCGCGCTGGTCCGCAGCTCGCCGCTGTGCGACTACATCTCTGAGGCGGACGACGGTCACACCGCTGTCTGCCGGGTGAAGCGCCGCGGCGAAGCCGAGGAGGTCCGCACCTTCAGCATGGACGACGCCAAGGTGGCCGGCCTGGTCGGCAAAGCTGGCCCTTGGACGCAGTACCCGAAGCGCATGCGCCAGATGCGCGCCCGTGCTTTTGCCCTGCGCGACGTGTTCGCGGACGTGCTGCGCGGCATGCCGATCGCCGAAGAAATCATGGACATCCCGGGTTCCGGCGATCCAGGTCGCGGGGCGATCGAAGGCAAGGTTGAAAAGGCCGAGAAGGCTCTTCCGCTCTACTCGGAAGCCGATTTCAGCGCGAACCTGCCGAAGTGGTGGGACATCATCGCCAGCGGCAAAAAATCCGCCGAGGACCTGATCGCGACGCTTCAGACCAAGGCGCGTTTCACGGCCGAACAGCTGAAGGGCATCCGCAATCCCCCGAAGGATGCAGAGGATGGCGAGCCCCAGGGTGATGCCGGCGGCACCACCCAGACTGCGGTGGAGGGCTGATCATGCGCACCGTCAACCTCATCCAAGGCACCCCGGAATGGCACGCCCACCGTGCTCAGCATTTAAATGCCAGCGACGCGCCGGCGATGCTCGGGGCATCCACCAACCAGACCCGTGGCGACCTGATCCGCGCGCTGGCGGCCGGAGTGCCGCGCGAGTTCAGCGACTTCGTGCAGGAACGGGTGATCGATCCCGGCCACGAGTTTGAAGCCCAGGCCCGCGTGATCGCCGAAGGCCTCATTGGCGAGGATCTTTACCCGGTCACCGGCTCGCAGGACAAGTACTCGGCCAGCTTCGATGGCCTGACCCTGCTGGAAGACATCGCCTGGGAGCACAAGCGCCTGAACCAGACGCTTCGTGACGCCATGTTCGACGGCTGCACCGGCGCGGACCTGCCGCTGATGTACCAGATCCAGATGGAGCACCAGGCGATGGTCTCCCAGGCGGAGCGTGTCTTCTTCATGGCATCCGAATGGAAGCGCGTGAGCGACGAATGGGAGCTGGTCGAGGAGCGCCACTGCTGGTACACGCCGAACCCCGAGCTGCGCGCGCGGATCATCACCGGCTGGGCCCAGCTGGAGGCCGACGTGGCCGCTTACGAGCCGGAGGCGCCTGCAGCGCCGGTCACCGCGGGCCGCGCGCCCGACCAGATGCCGGCGCTTCGCATCGAGGTGACCGGCATGGTCACAGCCTCGAACCTCGCCGAATGGAAGGATCGGGCCATCGCGGTGTTCCAAGGCATCAGCCAGGACCTGACCACCGACCAGGACTTCGCAGATGCCGAGAAGACCGTGAAGTGGTGCGGGGAGATCGAGGACCAGCTGAAGGGGGCAAAGCAACACGCCCTCAGCCAGACCGAAAGCATCGACCTGCTGTTCCGCACCATCGACGACATCAGCGAGCAGGCGCGGGCTACGCGCCTCGCCCTGGACAAGCTGGTCACGAAGCGGAAGGAAGAGCGCCGAACTGAGATCGGCAACAACGCCCGCCGCGAGGTGCAGGACCATGTCCGTGCCATCAACGAGACGCTGGGCGAGCACGGTCTGGCGATGCCGGCCACGCTGATCGCCGACCTGCAGGCGGCTATGAAGGGCAAGCGGTCCTTCGCCAGCATGCAGGACGCCGTCGACGCGGTCGCCACCAACGCCAAGATCACTGCCAGCCAGGCCGCCGACCGGATTCGCGCCAACGTGGCCATCCTTGCGGAGCACCCTGCTCACTCCACCCTGTTTGCCGACCGGGTGAACCTGTGCGCCTCGAAGACTGCCGAGGATCTGCGGAACCTGGTCGCCATGCGGATCGCAGCCTTCGAAAAGCAGGAAGAGGAACGACTGGCGGCCGAGCGCGAGAAGATTCGCAAAGAGGAAGAGGCCAAGGCACAGAAGCGTGCCGATGACGAGGCCGCCGATCGACGCGCCAAAGAAGAGGAAGCACAGGTCGCACAGGCGGCAGCTCAGGCACCTGCCCCGGTAGTTGCAGAGCCTGTTGCCGAACCAGCCAGCTCTCCCGCGCCCCCTGCGCCGCAGCAGTCCTACGTGCGCGCCGTTGCAGCTTCGGAACCGGTGGAAGATCGGTCCCCGTGGGCGCCGGAAGGCAAGCGGATCAAGCTCGGCGAGATCAACGCGCTGATCGGCCCGCTGGCCATCAGCGCCGAAGGACTGCGCCAGCTCGGGTTCGAGCCGGTCAGCACCGAGCGCGGCGCAAAACTCTACGCCGCCGACCAGGTGCCGGCCATGTGCGAGCAGATGATCCGCGTCCTCCGAGGCGCTGCCAACGGCCAGGGCTACCCGCTCGCCGCCTGACCGAATTCTGGGGGGGTTGTGGGCTCCTGCAGCGGAATCAAACGCGGAGAGAACCCTCAGTGCTGGCGTGCCCTCACAGCACGCCCGGATGCCGCCGCCGATACGAAGGCCCCAGCGAAAGCTCATGGGTGAACGAGTGGAGTGGATGCAACGCCGCTGACAGCCGGGAAAGACCGGCACCTCATTTTCAAAATGGAGCACCACCATGGCACTGCGCATCGACATGCAGGACGTCGAGTCCTCCCAGATCCACAGCATCGGGCACGACCCGGCAACGAAGACCCTCGCCATTCGCTTCACCAGCCGCAAGGGCGGCGCGGTCGGCCCGGGATCGCTCTACCACTACGAGAACTTCGACGCCGCTGAGTTCGAAGCGTTCAAGAGCGCTGAGTCGCTGGGCACGCACTTCGGCCAGCGCATCAAGGCGTTCCCCGAGAAATACCCGTTCCAGAAGATCAACGAAGCCGCCCAGGCGGCGTAAGGGCGGACCGCCATGAAGAAGCGGCAGCAGCTCGACATTTTCGAACACGACCCAGGACGGATGGCGCTGCTCTACCGGGCCTCAGCCGAAAGCGCCTTGAACGACGTCCAGTTCAGCCCGCCGGTTCGCAAGGACCGGCACGACCACTACATCCGCGAGGCCGAGCGACTTGAGGCGCTGGCCTCGCATTGCAAGGCCAACTACCTCATTGAACGCATCAAAGACCACGAGAAGGGAAGCCAGCCATGACCATCAATCATTCGCTAAGTGCGGTGCCCGACCAGGGTACGAACGTAGTTGTCGCCAAGGCTAGCAGCCACGCTTTCGGCGTCGCTCACCGTAGGGTGTCGCGCGGCAGTTTCGATGGTGCGCAGGTGACTGTTGTCCGGAGAAAAGATGTGGACCACGCCTTGGCAGTGTTGGCCGTGATCGATTGCCGACACGACCAGGCTGTATCCAAGAACTTCCTTTTTGTATGGCATTTAGGCCCCCCGCATCCGGAACCCAGGAAATGTGCCAGCTTGAACCGAGTTGGATACGTGCCAAAAGCTGGGGGCACGCAAGAAGCGGGAGCTACCAGCCACCAAGCTCTGACGGGGTCACTGCAGCGGGCCCGGTCGTTTGAGGCGCTCGCCTTCAATGAGATTAAAGGCCAGTTGATGCGCAGATTGCAGCGCACTGGCCTCCGAGTCAAAGACGACACCAGTGATGTAGCCTCGGGCGCCGTCTTCGATCGCGACCTCCTCCACGCTCACCCCTTGGTCGCGAGTGATTGTGCGCACGGTGTAACGACGGTCTTCAAAGCAGAACCGTTGCTCACTGCGCCGTCCGATGTCTTGCTCACTCATTTGCAGAGCTCTGTTTGCCTGGCTGCCTTGATCCTACAAGGCGACGATTACGTCGAGCAACCCAGACAGTTCGGCAGTGAGCGGGCCACCTTCTCCACCGTCAAGCCGCCGCGTAACCGGCGCACCAGGCTGCGGGAGGACGTGTAATGCGCGAGCGACCCATCCTGTTCAACGGCGCCATGGTGCGCGCCATCCTGGCCGGCCAGAAGACCCAGACCCGCCGTGCGGTGAAGCCCGATGGTGCAGTGGATGTTGTGCGCTTCATCGGCGCAGACAATCAGCCCACTGGCGAGTTCGGCTGGTGCTCCAATCCCTCCCTCATCAAGCACCACATTCGCTGCCCCTTCGGTCAGCCCGGCGACCGGCTGTGGGTGCGGGAAAGCTTCACCGACCTGCGCGGCACTGGTATCGAGCATCGCCCCAACATTGATGGCCCAATCCAGCGCTACGCACATTCGGCAGACACGCTGCCGGGCTCGCCTGGCGATTACGCCCGAAAGGACTACGGGATCAAGTGGCGGCCCAGCATCCACATGCCGCACGAGGCCTGCCGCCTGGTACTGGAGATCACCGCCGTCCGCGTGGAGCGGCTGCAGGCGATCAGCGAAGCGGACGCCGTGGCGGAAGGCCTCTCCCAGTCCGAAAGCGGCAGCTGGCTGCCGGGACCGTGCGACCACCCCGAGTGGGCCTTCCACCAGCTGTGGGCGCAGGTCTACAGCGAGCCCGCGTGGGAGGCGAACCCTTGGGTGTGGGTCATCGAGTTCAAGCGCGTTGAGGTGGCCGGTGACTGATGCAGTGACTGCGCCCAAGCAACGAGAGCCTTGGTCGGAAGACGAAGATGAAACTCTCCGGATCAACTGGCCGCGGTTCCCGGCGTTCTTGATCGCGCACGTCCTGGGACGTGGGCGGCCTTCTGTGTATCGCCGGGTGGCGCAGTTGGGCTTGGAGAAGGCACCCGACTTCGAAACGCAGCCGCTGGCCAAGCTGTGGAACGGCACGCAGGATCCGGCCTCAATCGCCAAAAGGTTCAAGCCGGGCGGCACGCCGGCGAACAAGGGGCTCCGGCGCCCAGGCTGGGCGCCAGGCCGCATGGCAGCAACCCAGTTTAAAAAGGGCCGGCCAGCGAGCGAGTCTCGCAACTACGTCCCGATCGGCACGGAGAAGGTAGACCCAAAGCGAAAGTCACTGATACGCAAGGTGACCGATGACCCGTCCATCTTCCCGGTCAAGCGCTGGCGACCGGTGCACGTGATCGTCTGGGAGGCGATACACGGGCCGGTGCCAGAGGGACACATCGTCATTTTCCGGCCCGGCAAGAAGACGTTCGTCGCGGCCGATATCACCGCCGACCGTTTGGAGCTTGTGACCCTGGCCGAGAACATGCGGCGCAATACCTTCCACAACCGCTACCCGCCAGAAGTCAAAGAGCTCATCCACCTGAAGGCGCGGATTACCCGCCGAATCAACAAACGTACGAAGGAGCAAAAGCATGAAGAACAAGGTTAGTGACGTCCGCGACCACCTGGTGGCCATGCTGGAGCGTTTGGGCGACGACAATCTGAGCGCCGAGGATATGGGCCTGGTGATCGAGCGCGCCAAAACTTCGACGATGGTTGCGACCACCTACATCGGCGCGGTGAAAGTTGAGCTCGATGCAATTCGCTTGATGGATGAAACCGGCAAGCTTGCCACCGCCGTTGGGCTGCCGCAGCAGGCCCCCGCGATCCAACAGGGGCGCGCCTAATGACAACCGCCTGCCCGGCCGCCTCTGATGTCGGTAGTCACTTTGGCAGAGGCATGGAGTTGGCCAACCTATCGGGGATCGATCTCGACTCAATCACTCTGGAAGATGCAGGCCTGTGGGAAGCCAGGGGGCAAGCTCTCCAGTCTCTCGCTGCCGGCGACATGGACGCCGCGCTGCGGGTGATGGGGATGGTGTCCCCGCGGAGCATGGAACGCGACGAGGCGTGGGATATAGCGGCTTCCGCGGTAACGCTTCGCCTGGCTGCCGGCTGGACCCGGGACATGCTCATCAGCAGCACCGAGAGCGGCAAGGCCCCGTGTGGACGTGGCTACTACCTCTTTTGCTCAGGCGCGCTTGCTGTTTGCTACTTCCCAATGGCCTGCATCACCGACATGAACGGCCGGGGCTACCACTTCCACATCACCCGGGAGCTGCTCAACGAGCGAGAGCCAAGTCCCTTCTCAGCCCGTCGCTCGATCGTGCCGCATCAACTGGAGATGTTCGCATGATCGCCGCCTGCTTCCCCCTCGCCCGGTACAGGCTGCTGTGCTTCATGCGGGAGCACCTGCTGATTGCACGCCGCGTGCGCCTGCATGGCCCGGGCAGCGGCGGCCTGCTGGATCCGCCGTTCTGGCATTTGATGGACCTCGCCGCGGCCAACCGCCGCAGGTTGCTGAATTTGATTTCAATCGAGCGTTCGGTGCGCGCAGCGGCGCCGTCTTTTCCCGCACAACTGGAGCTGTTCGCATGACCCATCGACATATCAGCCACCCCGAGCCGCTGCCGTACTGCCCCGCCGGTCACCGCGCGCGCCATATCAACTTGGAGCATGACGATGACCACGAATGAGCTTTGCCTGTCTCGAAAGGAGATGCGCGAGCTGTGTGGCACCCCGCTTAAGGACCGCCAGTTCGCCTTCTTGCGGGCCAACGGCATCCGGCACTACAAGGGGCTGGACGACCGGCCGCGGGTGCTCCGCTCCACGGTCGAAGGCGTTGGCGATGAGGCAGCCGCCAAAGCGATCGCCACCTGGAAACCGAACAAGGCCGCGTGATGGGAAGAAAGCCGACCAAGCCGGGGGCCATCCCCCGGTTCCGCGCCCGCAAGCAGAAATCGGGCGTGGTGCACTACTACTACGATCTTGGCGGAAAGCCACGCCGGGAGATGCCGCTGGGTGCCGACTACGGCCTGGCCATCAAGCAGTGGGCCGAGATCGAGGGTGACCGCGACGCGCCCGCCGCCGCCGTGCTGACGCTGCGGGTGGTGTGCGACGCCTATCGCCGGGAGGTGATGATCACGAAGGCGCCCCGAACCCAGCAGGACAACGCGAAGGAGATGGCGAACCTGCTGGAGTTCTTCGACGACCCGCCCGGCCCCTTGGACGCGATCCAGCCGGTGACGGTCAGGCAGTACCTAACGTGGCGGACGAAGGACGGCAAGGGACTGGTGCGTGCGAACCGTGAGAAGGCCCTGCTGTCGCACATATGGAACTTCGCGCGCGACAAGGGCTACACGGCGCTGCCGAACCCCTGCGCAGGCATCAAGGGGTTCAAGGAGACGGGCCGGGACGCCTACATCGAGGACGACCAGTACCAGGCTATCCGCACGAGCGCCGATATCGTCGTCCAGGGCGCGATGGACTTGGCCTACCTGACCGGGCAGCGGCCGGCCGATGTGCTGGGGCTGACCGAGATGGATGTCCGGGATGGGGTGATCAACATCCGGCAGGCGAAGACGAAGGCAAAGCTGCGCATCGCGGTGGAGGGAGAGCTGGCCACCCTTCTGGATCACCTGCGCGCACGGAAGGCCGGACACAAGGTCCGCAGCACCCGCCTGATCGTGAGCGAACGCGGGCGGCCTGTGACCGTGGCGATGATGTCCAGGCGGTGGGCGAAGGCATGTGCGGCGGCCGGCGTGACCGGCCTGCAGTTCCGCGATCTGCGCGCCAAGGCGGCGACGGACAAGGCAGATTCCGCCGGCGACATCCGTCAGGCGCAGCGCCAGCTGGGCCATACGACCATCACGATGACCGAGCAGTACACCCGCCAGCGGAGGGGTCACAAGTCGAGTCCAACGCGATAATTCCGCTCCGCAATAGCTCGTAGCCTATTGGCGCGCAATGCTCCCGAAGGCCTCGGAGATAACCGTTTGCGGAGCGGGAAAAGTCACGAAACCCTTGTGCCGCAACGATTCTTGTTCGGACTCAAAATCCGCCGCCCTTAAAAGCGTGTGGGTTCGAGTCCCACCTTCGGCACCATGGAAAACCAGAACGCCCCGGATCGACGGATCCGGGGCGTTTTTCGTTACCGCTCAGACCAGCCGAA
>Ga0308167_1000722_pt1 | contig 50714 bp, 51 predicted proteins | sample PhyCR1_2_FD_202138 | JGI IMG/M metagenome (GOLD analysis project Ga0308167, IMG submission 202138) | Phyllosphere microbial communities from UC Gill Tract Community Farm, Albany, California, United States - DLSLRC.R1 | ecosystem: Host-associated > Plants > Phyllosphere > Unclassified | place... | reverse complement strand
GCGGCGTCGAGCAGCGCCTGCGTCCCGGCGATGTTCACGCGGGCGAAGTCGCGTGGGTCACCGGCGAGCGAGACCTTGGCGGCGAGGTGCACGACGGCGTCGACACCGTCGACCGCCAGCCGCACCGCTGCGGCGTCGGTCATCGTCCCGGCGACGTCGGTCACGCCGTCGACGCCCGACGGACGACGCTGGAACGTCCGGACCTCGTGCCCGGCGTCCCGCACCGCCGCCGCGGTCGCGCGGCCGAGGAACCCGCTCGCCCCCGTCACCAGGACCTTCACGGGCGCACCATCCGACCGCCGGAGAGCACCGACGAGGCCCACGTGCCGAGCCTCGTGCGGTCGACCTTGGAGTTGTGCCGGATGTCGGTCGGCAGCGACGGCACGGTCAGCACGGCGGCGACGGGCACGCCCGCCGCGGCCCGGACTGCCTCGGCGAGTTCCGGCGACGCGAGGCCCGGACGACGACGCGCCGGGACCGTCTCGACGACGGCGACGACCTGCTGCGTCCCCGCCGGACCGATGCCCGTCACGCCGACGCGGCCGACGCCGGGCACGCGCTCGATGCGCTGCTCGGGACCCACCGGGGTGACGACGCCGTCCGACGTGGTCACGACGTGCTGCATGCGTCCCTCGACCCAGAGTCGTCCGGCGTCGTCGAGGTGCCCGACGTCACCGGTGCGGTGGCCGCGAGGGTCCTCGACGCCGAGCCGGGAGGCCCGGTTGGTGCGCCACAGCCGGTCGTAGCGGTCCCGCACGTGCGGTGCTGCGACGACGATCTCCCCCGTCACGCCGGCGCGGTCGGTGAGTGCACCGGTACCGAGCCCGTGCTCGTCGAGCGGGGCGATCCGGACACGGACGCTCGCCGCGGGGACGCCGACGCAGACGCCCTGGTCGGCGGTCGTGGCGGCGGCGCGGACCCCGTCGAGGTCGATGTCGGTCATGAGCAGCCCCTCGGTCATGCCGTAGGGCGTGTGGGCGCTCGCGTTCGGCATGAGCCGGGTGGCCGCGGTCAGCAGCGACTCCGACACGGGGGCGCCGGCGGACAGGAACAGCTCGACGCGTTCCAACGCCCGTCGGTCGTCGGCGGTCAGGTCGCCGGCGGTGGCGACCACGTTCGCGATGGCCGCGGGTGAGAGGAACACGACCGTCGCGTCCGCGGCGGAGACCGCCGCCGCGACCGCGCGTGCCGTCAGGGTGCGCGGAGCGGTGACGTCCATGTCCGGGGCCACCGACCGGGCACCGAGCGCGGGACCGAGGAGCGCGAACGGTGCGAAGCCGGCGACGAGACCGGTGCCGACGCCGACGTCGTACTGCGCCGCGAGGGCGTCCCGCACGGCCGCGAGCTGCCCGTGCGTGTACACGACGCCCTTCGCGGGCCCGGTGGAACCGGAGGTGAAGAGCACGGCGGCCGGCGCGTCCGACGCGGGCGCCGGGGGCAGCGGCGTCCCAGCGGCGAGCCGGTCGGCACCACGACGGGCGACCTCGGTCAGTGTCCACTCGACGCGCAGCGCCTTCCGCGCGGCCCACGGCAGCGGGACGGTCGCGATGCGGCGGCCCGGCCAGCCGAGTGCGCGCGCCGCACCGAGTCCGGGCAGCGCGCCGATGATCCAATCGGGGCGTGCCCCGCGGACGGCACGGGTCAGGCCGCGCAGGCCGAGCCCGGCGTCGGCGACGACGACGACCGCGCCGATGCGGACGCAGGCGTAGAGCACGGCGGTCAGGTCGGCCCCGGGGGTGACGAGCAGTGAGACCCGGTCGCCCGGACGGACGCCCAGACCCGTCAGGCCGGCGGCGATCTCGTCCACACGGCGGGCGAGCAACCGCCAGCTGATGGTGCGGGGACCGCCGGGTGCGGCCATCTCGACGAGCGCCGGCTCCGCGCTCCCCCGCAGCGTGTCGAGGTGGTGCCAGAGCGTGCACTCCGCGCCGTCCGTCTCGGACGCGTCGTCGGATCCGGCCGGGAGGCGCGGCTCGACCGGGTCGGGTCGGTGCCCGTCCGGCAGGCGGTCGCCCAGCCACTCGAGCACGGAGCCCGCGACGTCGACGTCCTCGGGCAGCAGGTGTCCGGCGCCCTCGAACCGGTGGACGTCCGCGTGCGGGAGCCGTGCGGCGAGGTCGTCGAGGTAGCGCTCCAGGAACACCGGGTCACGCGGCCCCCAGAGCACCAGCGCCGGGACGTCCAGCCGGGTGACGCCCGCGGCGATCCGGTCGAGCTCCGCGGCGCTCGGGTGCGCAGCGTCGACCGGGATGTCCGCGACGAACCCGCCGATGCCACCGCGGCGCGCTGCCCCGCGGTACGGCGCTCGGAAGGCGTCGGCGACGTCGTGGGCGAGCGGCGGGTGCGCGATCGCCAGGGTGGTCTCGAGGAACGCCGGCGTCACGACGGTCGCCCGGCCGAGGAGACCCGGGCCGAGCGCGAGCCGCAGCGGTGCGGGGATCTCGGCGTCGGACGGCTGGTGCACGGCGGTGTTGCACGTCGCCACCCCCGCGACGAGGTCCGGGTGGTCGACCGCCCAGCCGAGCGAGACGACCCCGCCCCAGTCGTGCCCGAGGGTGACGACCGGCCCGCTCAGCCCGAGCGTGTCCGTGAGACGACCGAGGTCGGCGACGCGGTCTGCGAGCCGGTGCTCGTGCGCCGTGCGCTCGGAGTACCCCATGTCGAGCTGGTCCACCGCCACCACGCGCCACGCGGGACCCCCCTGGCGGGCGACGTCGAGCGAACGGGACAGCACCGAGCGCCAGAGGTAGGACCACGTGGGGTTGCCGTGCACGCACAGCACCGTGCCGACGGGTTCCACGCCGAGCTCGGCGAGCGACCCGGCCGTGTCGAGGAGGTGCCACGTCCGCTCGGGGCGAGCCGCGCCTCCTGGCCGGTCGTCAGCACCGCCGGGCACGGTGACCAGACGGGACCAGGCCGGGTCGAGTCCGGGCAGGGGCGGCGGGAGCGTCGCGGGAGCCGTGCTCGCTGCGACGCGCGGGAGCCGGGAGCTCACCAGCGCAGTTCCATCATCGCCGTGTTGATGCCGGAGCCGACGCCGCCCAGGAACACGCGGTCACCGGGGCGGATGCCACCGCTCGCGACCTCGTCCGCCAGCGTGATCGGGATCGACGCCGGGCCGACGTTGCCGAAGCGCTCGTAGGTCGTGGGGACCTTGTCGCGCGGGACGCCGATGGCCTTGACGAACGCGTTGGTGTGCACGTCGGAAACCTGGTGCAGCACGTACCGGTCCATGTCGGCCCAGTCGAAGTGCGCCTTCGCCTCGTTCCAGGCGTCCATCACGAGCTCCATGCCGCCCTTGAGCAGCATCTTCGCGTCCGTGAACATGCCGTCGACGCTGCCGACGCACAGGTCGTACCACTGGGTGGCGGCACGGGTGACCCCGCCGATGATGCGGTGCCCGCCGGGGTTCAGGTCGGCCGGGCCGAGCACGGCGGCGGCGGCGCCGGACCCGAGCGTCAGGCTGGCGAACTCGCTCATGAAGTCCTTGCGGTTCCGTCCGCCCTGGTTGAGCCGCTCGATCGTGTTGAGCTGCACCTGGTCGGCGTCCTCGCCGTCGACGATGAGCGCGTACTTGATCTGTCCGGAGTCGATCATGCCGGCGGCGACGCTCATCGCGTTGACGAAGCCGAGGCAGGCGTTCGCGATGTCGAAGTTGATCGCCGACGACGGCAGGCCGAGCCCGTGGTGCAGGCGGACCGCGACCGAGGGCTCGAGGTGGGGCCGGGTCACGGACGTGTTGATGAGCAGGCCGATGTCCTCGGGGCGGACGCCCGCTTCGGCCATCGCGCGGTGGCCGGCGTCGATCGCTGCCTCGTGGAAGGTCTGTCCCTCGCCCCAGTTGCGGCGCTCCTTGACGCCGGCGACGCGCTCGAGCAGCCCCGCGGGCAACCGGAGGCGTCGGAGTGCGCCACGCAGGCGGTCCTCGATGTCGGCCGAGGTCGTCACGCGGTCCGCGGTGGTGGTCGCGACGGAGAGCAGCGCGACGTTGCGGTGCTTCGCCGTGGCGTTGCCGGGACGCGCGGTCTCGTCCGCCGGGGTCTGTCCGCCCGGTGCCGAACCGCTCGTCGGGCCGCTGGACGTCGGGTTGGCGGGGCGGTCAGCGAGGATGGTCACCGACACATCCTTCCGCACGTCGCCTGAGCGCGGGGTCCGGGTGCGCTGGACACGCCCTACGACTGGTCGGAGACCGCGTCCTTCGGCAGCTTCCGGACCTTCGACCGACGGCGGCGGCGGTCCGGGATCATCGAGCGCATCTCCTCGAGCTTGCCGAAGCAGAGCAGGCGGTCGCTGGCCTGCAGCGTGACGCCCGAGCGGGGGTTCGGGATCACGGTCGCGCCGCGGTGCAGGGTGAGCACGGTGATGTCCCGGTCCCACAGGCCGGACTCCTTGATGGTCTTCCCGACGAGGTCCGCGTTCGTGTGCACGAGGAGCTCGGCGACGCCGTAGCCCGTCGAGACGCTGAGCCGCTGCCGGACGTCGATCTCGGGGAAGGCCACCTGGTTGCCGATGAAGTCGATGATCGCCCCGGCGACGTCGAGACCGGTCGCGCGCTCGATGCCCTCGAGCCCCGGGGACGAGTTGACCTCCATCACGAGGGGTCCGTCGTTGCCCTCGAGCATGTCGACGCCGGCGACGCGGAGCCCCATGATCTGCGCCGACCGGACCGCGGCTTCCTCGTACTCGGGCGACAGCGTGACCTTCTCGACGGTGCCGCCGCGGTGCACGTTCGACCGGAACTCGTCGCCGGACGCGCTCCGACGCATCGCCGCGACGACCCGGTCACCCACGACGAGCGCGCGGATGTCCTTGCCGCGGCTCTCGGAGACGAACGCCTGGATGAGCACGTTCTGCTTCGTGGAGTGCAGGGTCTCGACGATCGACTCGGCGACCTTCTCCTCCGGGGCCAGGATCACGCCGATGCCCTGCGTGCCCTCGAGCAGCTTGATGACGACCGGCGCACCGCCGACCCGTTCGATGGCGCCGCGGACGTCCGCCCGGCTGTTCACGAAGGTCGTCGCGGGCATCCCGATGTGGTGGCGCGACAGGATCTGGTTCGCACGGAGCTTGTCGCGGGAGTTCGTGATCCCCGTCGCCGTGTTCGGTGTGTACACGTCCATCTGCTCGAACTGCCGGACGACGGCGGTGCCGTAGTAGGTGATCGAGTTCCCGATCCGCGGCAGCACCGCGTCGTAGTCGCTGAGCAGTCGGCCGCGGTAGAGCAGGTCGGGTTCGTCGCCGGACAGGTCGATCGCGAACCGGAGGGTGTTGAGCACCTTCACCTCGTGCCCGCGGTCGGCCGCCGCTGCCCGGAGGCGCTGCGTCGAGTACGCGTGCGGCGCGCGCGACAGGATGGCGAGTTTCATCGGGGGCTTGCTCCGCGGGTTGACGGGACGACGGCGACGCTCCATCCAAGCATGCGCCAGGATGGGCGCATGGCCCGTGAACGCATCATCGCCGGGTGGCGCGAGTGGGCGGCATTGCCGGACCTCGGCATCCCCTGGATCAAGGTGAAGCTCGACACCGGCGCGCGCAGCTCGGCACTGCACGCGTTCGACCTCGAGGAGCTTCCCGACGAGCGGGTCCGGTTCTCGGTGCACCCCTGGCAGGATACGGATGCGGACGCCCTGACCGTCGAGTTGCCGATCCACGACCGTCGGATCGTCCGCAGCTCGACCGGGCACACGCAGGAGCGCATCGTGGTGCTCACCCCGCTGACGTTCGCGGGTCGGACGGTCGACGCCGAGGTCACGCTGAGCAACCGCGACCAGATGGGCTTCCGGATGCTCATCGGCCGCGAGGCGCTCCGCCAGGGCTTCCTGGTCGACCCCGCCCGGTCGTTCATGGCGGGGCGGGCACCGAAGGAGATCTGCCGCCGCAACCGCGGTCGCGCCTAGCGCGCGTCCGGACGGGAGGCACGGCTCGGCTCCGACGCGCCCGCACCGTCCGCCCCGGCGCCGGCCGCGTCCAGCAGCGCCGCCGCCACGATCCGCGCGGTCGTCGTGTCACGGGACGGTTCCCGCAGCCGCATCGCGAGGTACCCGGACACGACGAGGAGCAGCTGCTCGGCGAGCGCCGGGGCCCGGTCACCGACGAGCGGCCGCGCGCGGTCGGTGAGCCGGGCCCGCAGCGTGCCGGTCTCACGCTGGAGCACCGCGGTGATGTCGGACGGCGCGTCCGGGTACTCGGCCGCAGTGCCCAGGAACGCGCACCAGCGGGATCCAGCAGGGGTGGAGCGGTAGGCGTCGAGCGCGTCGAAGACGGCGAGGAGCCGGGCGCGGTCGGTGTCCGCGGTGGCGACGGCGCGGTCCCAGGTGGCGACCCAGTCGTCGTGCCGGCGGTCGAGGGCGGCCGCGACCAGGGCCTCCTTGCTGGCGTAGCCGCGGTAGAGCGTGGCGCTCGAGACGCCCGCGCGTTCGATGACGGCGTCGATCGGGGTCGCGGCGATGCCCCGCGCGAAGAACAGCTCCTCGGCGGCGTCGAGCAGCCGCCGTTCGGTTCCTGAGCGCATCGCCATGACAGCACCCTAGGCTCCCGATTGTGAAACGATCGTTTTCGTTACGGAACACCCTGCTCGTGGCCGGCGGGACCGCGCTCATCGCCGCGACGTACGGCCTGGTGCGCCTGGCCTACGGGCTGTTCCTGCCCGACGTCGAGCGCGACCTCGGACTCGACACCACGGCAGCAGGCTGGGTGTCCTCGGGCGCGTCCGTCCTGTACTGCGTCGGCGCCCTCGTCGGCTTCCTGGCAGCCCGGACACACCCCCGCACGCTCGTTGCCGTCGCCGCGTGCACCGCGGGCATCGGAGCGACCGCGATGGCCGCGAGCCCGGACGCGGTGGTGTTCGGTGCCAGCGCGGTCGTGGGGTCGACCGGCGCGGGGCTCGCGTCGCCGGCACTCGTCGCACTGATCGACCAGCAGGTGCCCGACGGCCGACGGGGTCGCGCACAGGCGATCGTGAACTCCGGCACCGGACCGGGCCTCGCCGTGGCAGGCGTCCTCGCGCTCGTGCTCCTGCCGGACTGGCGGACGGCGTGGGCGGTCTCCGGGGCTGTCGCGCTCGCCACCGGTGCCGCGGTGCTCCTGGCCGGACGCAGGGGCGACCCCTCCCCCGCGGCCGGTGACAGGCCGGACGGACACTGGTTCCGGCAGCACGCCGCCGTGCTCGTGCTGGCGACGGCGTTCGGGGCGGGATCGGCCGCGGTCTGGACGTACGGGCGCGCTGCCCTGGTGGACGCCGGCACACCCGCGGCACTCTCGGTCGTCGCCTGGATCGCCCTCGGTCTCGGCGGGGCCTGCGTGGCCGTGACCGCCCCCTGGACGACGCGCCTGTCCGCTCGGACGGCCTGGGGCGTGACGACGGCCGCCGTGGCCCTGGCCGTCGCCGCACTCGGCCTGGTGCCCGCCGTCACGCTCCTCGCGCTCGTCGCCTGCGCGGTCTTCGGCTGGGGGTACACCGCGGCGACCGGTGCGTTGATCGCCTGGACCACCGAGATCGACCCGGAGCGGGCGGCCTCCGGCACCTCGATGCTGTTCGTGACGCTGGTGCTCGGGCAGGCGGTCGGCAGCGCGGGCGCCGGTGCGCTCGTGGGCGGGGTCGGAACCGGTGGCACGCTCGTCGTCGCGGCCGTCGTCGTGGCCCTGACGGTGAGCCCGCTGCTGCTCGATCCGGTGACGGGAAGCCGTCGGATCGCGGTCCCCGGACACCATCGTGACGCGGCGTGACGGTCGGGCGACGGGGAGCGCTCGACCGTGCCTACGCTCCGTGCACCGGCACCCGACGCCGCACCCCCACGGAGGACCCGATGACCACCCAGACGATCCAGGCGCAGGTCGACGCCTTCAACGAGGGCTTCACGGCCCAGATCGGCCCCGAGCTCGCAGCCGTGTTCGCCGACGAGCAGGCTGACCTGCGCGCTGCCGGCGCACCCGCCGGTGCCCTCGAGGTCGGAGCACCGGCACCCGACGCGGACCTGCTCACCCCGTCCGGGTCGACCACGTCACTCAGCGCCACGCGCGACGGAGCGCCCGCGGTCCTGGTCTTCTACCGAGGCGCCTGGTGCCCGTACTGCAACCTCACGCTCCGCACGTACCAGCAGGACCTCCTGCCGGCCCTCGAAGCGCGCGGCGTCCGGCTCGTCGCCGTCTCACCCCAGACGCCCGAGGGCTCCGAGCAGGCGATCGCGAACGGTGCGCTCGCGTTCCCGGTGCTCTCCGACCCGGACAACGTCCTCGCGGGCCGGTTCGGCATCGTGACCGCCCCCAGCGCCGAGGCGCGGGAGGCGCACACAGCCCTCGGCTTCGACGTGGCGGACAGCAACGCCGACGCCACCGCCGCGATCCCGTTCCCGTCGGTGTACGTGCTCGATGCCGACGGCGTCGTACGCTTCGCCGACGTGCACGTCGACTACACGACCCGCACCGAGGTGGGGACCATCACCGCCGCCGTCGACGCCGTGCTCGCCCCGTCGGACTGACCTGCCGGCCGGACGGCGACGACCACTGCCGGGGCCGGCCTCCTCGCTCCGCCGTGGCGCGCACGCGTCAGTGGTCGCGAAGGGTGCTCAGGGGCCGCGACCGTTGCTCGAGCAGATCCGCGTAGGTGCCGTCGCGTTCCGCCCAGCGGAGCGCCTGCGCGCGCTCGACGACGATCTCGTTCGGCGTCGGGGTCTGTGTGAGCAGTCCGAGCGCCTCGTCGAGGAACCCCTCCAACGGGAGCGCGTTCGGGTTGACGCGCTCCTGACCGGCGGTGGCGACGGCCGGTGGGATCAGCTCGGTCACGCCGACGCCGGTGTCCGCGAGCTGCTGGCGGAGCGCTTCGCTGTAGGCGTGGACGGCGGCCTTCGACGCACCGTACGTGGGCATCAGCGGGAACGGCATGAAGGCGATCCCGGAGGTGACGGTGATCACGTCGCCGTGCCCCTGGTGCAGGAGGTGCGGGGTGAACGCGTCGAGGACGCGGATGGTGCCGAGCAGGTTGACGTCGATCGTCGTCTCCGACCGGGCGAAGTGGCCCGGGTCGCGGAGGTCCTCGAAGAGCATCACGCCGGACATCGTCACGACGAGGTCCAGGTCCGGGTGCCCGGCGAGGACCTCCTCCCGAGCCCGGGCGATCGACCCCGGGTCGGTGACGTCGATGGTGACCGTTTCGAGGTCGTCGACTCGGTCGGTGTCGCGCCCACCGACGACGACGGTCGAGCCGGCGTCGGCGAGGCGGCGAGCGAATCCGCGTCCGATGCCGGAGGTGCCCCCGACGACGAGGGCGGTGCGGTTGGTGATGTCCACGGAACAGCCTTCCTGGTGGTGTGTGGCCAGCGGTACAGGTCGACTGTGCTGCGTTCGCCACCCGGGCAGGAGGTCCCGGCTGGTCCAGGGGACTGACGGGACCCCCTCTCCCGACGCGCACGCTCGGTACCGTGGACAGCATGAGCAGCGCCTCCGCACGGAACCGCCTCGGCGAGTACCTGCAGGCCCGCCGCGGTCTGGTCGTCCCGGAGCAGGTCGGACTCACGGCCGGCGCGAACCGGCGGGTGACGGGTCTCCGACGCGAAGAGGTGGCCATGCTCGCCGGGATCAGCGCCGACTACTACCTCCGTCTCGAGCGGGGACGGGACACGAACCCGTCACTGCAGGTCCTCGAGGCGCTCGCGCGAGTCCTGCAGCTCGACGACGTCGAGACGGAGTTCCTGCTCGGACTCGGCGCGGGCCGCACACGCACGAAACGGCGCCCTCCGGCGGAGCGGGTCCCGGAGCGACTCCACCACCTCCTCGCCGCCCTCGAGGTCCCAGCGTTCATCGAGGGCCGGTACTTCGACGTCCTCGCGGCCAACGACCTCGCGCTGGCCTTCTCGCCGCGGCTGCGCCCCGGGCAGAACCGGCTGCGGTCGCTGGTCCTCGACGCCGAGGAGCGCGAGTTCCAGGACGACTGGGAGAACGCGACCGCCGACGCGGTCGCGTCGTTCCGGCACGTCGTGGGGGACGACATCACAGACGCGCGGGCGGTCGAGCTCGTCGGGGAGCTCTCGGTGGCCAGTGCCCGCTTCCGCACACTCTGGGCCCGGCAGGACGTGCGCCAGCTCACGGGCAACTCGACGGTCGTCCAGCACCCCGTGGTCGGCACGATGCGGTTGCACCGCGACAAGCTGCCCGTCGACGGCCTCCTGCTCGTCGTGTACTACCCCGACCTGGACAGCGACAGCGCGGAGAAGCTCCGGCTCCTCGCGGGGCTCGCCAGGCAGACCGAGCACGCGGACGGTCGGACGTCCGTCAGCTCCGGGGAGCGAGCGCACCGGTGACGAGCGTCTGCACGAGCTCGTCAGCGGCGTAGGCGGGATCGCCGGCCGCGCCGATGCAGAGGTTCCCGATGCCCTTCAGCAGGTTGTACCCGTCCAGGTTCCGTGCCTCCGCGGGCTGACCGACCCCGGCCGTCGCCGCGTCGAGGAGCGACCCGCACACCGGCACGAGACGGTCGACGAAATACTGGTGCAGGGCGCTGGATCCGGCGTCGTCCCCGCCGAGCGCGTCCGGGAGTCCGTGCTTGGTCACCAGGAAGTCCACGAACATCGCGACCCACGCGCGGAGCGCGGTCTGCGGGTCGGCGCTCTCGGCCAGGAGGCGCGGGCCGGCTTCCGCACACGCCTCCACCTGGTGCCGGTAGACGGCGACGACGAGCTCCGCCCGGGTCGGGAAGTGCCGGTAGAGCGTCCCCATCCCGACACCCGCTCGTGCCGCGATCTCCCGGACCGGGGCATCGACACCGGAGTCGACGAACACCGCCGCCGCGGCGTCCAGCAGCTCTTGACGGCTCCGCTGGGGTCGCCCGACCTGACGCTTCTGTGCGGGTCGGTCGGGCTGCGGGCGGCTCATGTCAGCCCTTTCGATCATGGATGGTTGCTTTTCGGAGCAACGCTCCGTAATGTTGCGGAACGGCGCTCCGGAATCAGTATCGCACCAGGCGCCCCAACCGGAAGGCCCTCCAGATGTCCGCATCCCTGCTCGCCGCCCTCGACGACGTCATCGGCACCGGCACGCCCGTCGTGTCCGTCGCACCCGTGTCCCTGGACGCCCCAGGGCGTCCGGTCCCGTTGGAGGTCCGCGTTTCCGCGCCGACGGTCGGTGCGGACCTACCCGTGATCGTGTTCTCGCACGGCAACGGGTGGAACCTCGACGGCTACGCCCCGCTCACCGCGTTCTGGGCATCGCACGGGTTCGTCGTCGTCCAACCGACCCATCTGGACTCGCGCCGGAACGGGTTCGGCTTCGACCACCCGGTCTTCCCGAGCATCTGGACCGAGCGCATCGCGGATCTGACCCGCGTCATCGACCAGCTCGACACCGTCGAGGCGGCGGTCCCCGGACTGCAGGAGCGGGTGGACGGATCACGGATCGCCGCTGCGGGACACTCCTGGGGCGGGCAGACCGCACAGTCCCTCCTGGGCGCGCGGATCCTCGACGAGGACGGCCAGCTCACCGGCGACGACCTGTCGGACGACCGCGTGTCGGCGGGGATCCTGCTCGCGGCCACCGGTGTCGGCGGTGACGACCTGCACCCGTTCGCGAAGGCGAACTTCCCCTTCATGCGCCCCTCGTTCCGGGAACTGACGACCCCGACGCTCGTCGTGGCCGGGGATCACGACCAGTCCGCGATGTCCAGCCGCGGTCCCGACTGGTTCACCGACGCGTACACGCACAGCCCGGGTGCGACGGACCTGCTGGACCTCGTCGGCGCCGAACACTCCCTCGGCGGCATCGTCGGCTACGAGGTCGCCGAGACCACCGACGAGGACCCCGAGCGGGTCGCCGTCGTCCAGCGCCTCAGCACCGCGTACCTGCGCACCGCCTTGCACGTCGACGACACCAGCTGGGACGCCGCCCGCGAAGCGTTCCGCACCAGCGACACCGACCCGATCGGGAGCATCACCAGCAAGTAGCAGCAGCGGCCGCCGACCACCGGCCTCCGGAACCGAGCCCGGGGACCACCGCACTGCTCGAACCCGTCGAACGGGATGTGGTTCGATGCCGGGATGAGGCTCAACGTCGAGGTGCACGGGCAGGGGCCGCGGTCCGCGGTGTTGCTGCACGGGATGACCGGGTCGCACGAGAGCTGGTGGCGGGTGGCCCCGCTCCTGGTCTCGGCCGGCTACCGGGTCCTCGCGGTCGACCTGCCGGGACACGGTCGTTCGCCGAGCGACGACACGATGACCTTGGACCGTGCCGCCCGTGCGATCGCCGAGTCCGTCAGTGACGCATGCGGATCGACCCCCGACCTCGCGATGGGGCACTCGTACGGAGGGTTGCTCCTGGCGGCGGCCGTCAACACGGGGGTGCTCACACCGGGGCTGTCGGTGTACGTCGACGCACCCTTCACGATGCGCGGCGGGTGGGACCGAGCCGAACTCGTCGCCCGGTACGAGGAGGACAAGCGCTCCCGGACCCACGAGTCGCTCAGAGCATCCCGCCCCTACTACAGCGACCGGGACTGCGTCGTCGAGGCTCGCGCCGCTGAACGGTTCGACCCCGCGACCGCGGCCGCCCCGGCGACGGGGCCCGCGTCCTCGTTCATGCCGGAACCCGGTTCGATCATCGTCCGGGCGGACCCGAGCTCGTACGTCGACGACGCGACCGCGGAGCTGCACCGTCGCCGAGGCGTGACCGTGCGGGACGTGCCCGGCGCGGCACACGCGGTCTGGTACAGCCACTTCGACGAGTTCGTCGCTGCCCTCCCCGACGTGTTCCGGTAGGCGATGCGCGCCATCGGGCACGCGGCGGTGAGGAGGGACAGCGACCAGCGTCAGACTGGTGTGGTGCCCGTTCTCCCTGACGTCGTCATCCCGGTGGAGGGTGCTGCGAGGTTGACCGCCTTCACCGCGTCCGATGCCGCCGCGATCGCAACTGCGGTGACGGACAGCGAGATCCGGCGGTGGCTGCCGCTTCCGAACCCGTACTCGGTCTCACTCGCTGAGGAGTGGAGCACGAAGACGACCGAAGCGATCCGCGTCAGCGGTACCGGGCTCGTGCGGTGCATCCGGGTCGACGACGCGGTCGCTGGCTGCATCGACGTCAAACGCATCGACTGGCGCGCTCGGACGACCGAGATCGGCTACTGGCTCGCGGCGCCCCATCGAGGACACGGTCACGCTTCCCGAGCCGTCGAAGCACTCGGCAGGTGGTTGCTGATCGAGCAGTCGTTCGAGCGCGTCGAGCTGCGCATCGCGACGGAGAACCGGAGCTCCGCAGCAGTGGCCGAGCGAGCGGGCTTCTCCTTCGAGGGCACCGCACGCAACGCCGGCTTCACTGACGCGGGTCGCGTGGACCTCGAGATCTGGTCGCGCATCACCGGCGAGTAGCGGCTGATGGCCCGGCGGACGGTCGGGGCGGGACCGCCAGCGCGGATCCCCGATCCGTCGGACCCGTCGCCGGGATCTCCCCGGGGTGTTGACCTGAACCGCGGTCGAGGTGATCGGATCGTCGCGACCGATCGTCGCCCGACCAGCGGCGGACCAACGGTCGGTGGCTGACCCGCGAGACGGGTCGTGCCCCCGACGCTCTCGAGAGGACGACCCCGTGCAGCCCCGACTGCTCACCGACAGCGACGTGATCCGCCTGGCACGACCGGACCAGGCGGTCGCGTGCATGACCGATGCACTCGTCGCCGCAGCTGCGGGTCGCCTCACTTCCCCGCCACGCGCGGCCGCTGCCATCGGCACCGACCGGATCGTCCTCACCGCGGGGTCGACCGCCCACACCTACGGGTACCGGGTCTACGACACGCTGGACACCCCTAGCTCCGAGCAGGTCGTCGTCGCGCTCGACCGACCGTCGGGAAGGGTGCTCGCCGTCGCGGTCGGGACGCAGCTCGGCGCGCTCCGCACCGGGGCGCTCGGCGGCGCTGCAGCACGTCTCCTCGGGCCGGCGGACGGGCCGGTGACCATCGGGGTCGTCGGCGCGGGCGCGCAGGCCTGGACACAACTCTGGGCGATGGCCGCGGTTCACGACGTCGCGGCGGTCCGTATCGCCTCCCGGACCGAGGCGTCGCGCCTCGGTCTGGCCGAACGGGTCCGGAAGGAGCTCGGGGTCCCTGCGGTGGCGGTGTCCACCGCGGCCGAGGCGGTCAGGGGCGCACCGATCGTCGTCCTGGCGACGACCAGCGACCAGCCGGTGATCGACTCCTCGTGGCTCGCGGACGACGTCCTCGTCGTCACGCTCGGTCACAAGCAGGTCGGCAAAGCGGAGTCCGACCTGTCACTGCTCGACGACGCCGTCCTGATCACCACGGATTCGCCGGAACAACTGCGCTCTTACGACCCGCCTGCGCTCGTCGCCGCTGCCGGACGCGCAGGAGAGGTCTTCCACCTGGGCGACGTGGCGGCCGGCAGGGTGCCCGCGGCCAGGACCGGCCGCAGGGTGCACCTGTCCGTCGGCCTCGCCGGCACCGAACCGCTCCTCCTCCGGATGTTGGCCGCGGACTCGGCTGACTGACCGCTCGACGCCGGCGCGGATCCCCGCTACGGTCGACCCCGTCGCCGGAACCGTCCGGCCACCACGAACCCCTCCTCGGAGACATGGCAACGCAGCACTGAGCCGACGTCCGATCGTCGGCACCTCCGCACACGGCTCCGCCCGTGCGCTCCTGCCAGCCCGCACGCCTCGGGCGTGCACCATCTCCGAGGACACCGTTGTTCCGCATCCCCGCCCGCCTCCGGGCTCCGTTCGCCACGCTCTCCGAGCACCGCTTCGTGACCTTCGCCGTGCTCGTCGACACCGTCGGCGCCGGTCTCACGCTGCCGCTCACGATCGTCTACTTCACGCTCACCACCGACCTGTCGCTCGCGACGCTCGGCCTCATCTCGACGACGGCGGCCCTGCTCGCCCTGCCGATCGGCCTGGTCGGCGGCGTGCTGACCGACCGGTTCGGCGCGAAGGCGTCGATGATCACCAACAACCTGCTGTCCGCCGCCGGGTTCACGCTGTACCTCGTCGCGCACGACCCCGTCCTCGTCTTCGCCGCGGTGTTCCTGGCGACCGCGTCCGAACGGCTGTACTGGACGTCCTGGACGGCCTACGTGCACGACCTCGCCGAGGGCCGCCCGTTCGAGCGCTGGTTCGCCTTCCTCGAGGCCACCAAGGCCGCTGCGCTCGGCGCGGGCGCGATCGTCGCCGCCGTCACACTCGCGCAGGGCCACGACGGCCTGCGCTGGCTCGTGCTGGCGAACGTCGTGACGAGTGTCGCCGCGGCGGCGGTGTTCGCCGTGCAGCCGGTCGGCTCCCGCCCGGCGCCCCGCGGACGCGACCTCGTGGACCGCCACGACGCCGGGTCGGTCCGGGCGTTCCTCCGGGACCGGTCGATGCGTCTCCTCGCCCTCGGCCAGCTCCTGCTCGGTCCGGCGATGGTGCTGCCGAACGTCGCGCTGAGCGTCCTCTTCGTCGAGCGGTGGCACCTGCCGGCGGCGGTGGCGCCCGTGCAGTTCGCGATCGCCACCGGCCTCGCCGCGGTCCTGCAGACCTCGGTGACGCGCTGGGTCTCCGGCCGGGACCGCGGCACGCTGGTCGCGATCGGCGCCGGGCTGACCGCCATGACCGCGGTCCCGCTGGTGTTCCTGCCGCCGCTAGCCGGAGCTCCGGCCTGGGGGTACGTCGTCGTGGTCGCGGTGGTCCTGGCCGTCGCGGACATGCTCTGCCTGCCCGCCGCGAACGCGCTCATGGCCGAGGCGCCGCACCCCCGGGTCCGCGGGCGCGCGATCGGGGTGTTCCAGACCGCCGCCTCGGTCGGGTCGGCGCTCTACCCGCTCACGATCGGGCTGCTCGACACGGACGTCCCGTGGGTGCTGTGGCTGCTCACGGCGCTCGTGTTCGGCGGTGCCGCGTGGGCCTGGCGCGCCGCCGCGGCGGGTCTGCCGGCACCTGTCCGGACCGCCACCCGCCACGACCTCGACGCATGAGCACCGGACGGGAGGCACGGCGTGGGTGACCGGCATCGCTCACCCACGCCGCGCCTCCCGTCCGCAACCGGGGTGGCGTCCGCCACGTAGCGTGGTGGGATGCGCCCCGGTGTCGTGACGGTCCTCTGCCTCGTGCAGTTCGTCGACGTCCTCGGCGTGACGAGCGTCGTCACCGCGATCCCGGCGATCCTGGCGGGTGTCGGCGCCGGACCGTCCGCAGCCGGACCGGTCGCGACCACCTACGCGATGTTCTTCGGCGCGGTACTCGTGCTCGGCGCCCGACTCGGCGACCGCTACGGCCACCGTCGCGTGCTCCTCGTCGGCATCGCCGTGTTCGGGGCCGTCTCGATCGTGGGCGGGACCGCGCACGACGTCACGCAGGTCCTCGTCGCCCGGGCCGTGCAGGGTGCCGCAGCGGCGGTCTCGGCGCCGTCCGCCCTGCGACTGCTGCTCCACGCCGTCGACGACGGTGCCGCGCGGAACCGGGCTCTCGCCGCGTGGAGTGCCGTCGGGGCCGCGGCCGGGGCGACGGGCTTCCTGATCGGTGGGGCCCTGACGACCGCGCTCGGCTGGAGCGCCGTCTTCTGGGTGAACGCCCCGGTCGCGGCGCTGCTGTTCGTCGGGGTGCTCCTCGTCGTCCGGGTGCAGCCCGACGGCCGCGACACCGGCCCGCTCGACGTCCTCGGGGCCGTGCTCCTCGTCGCGGCGGTCATGCCGGTGATCGCCGGGGCCGCACTGCTCGAGGACGCGGCGACGCGTCCGCTGGGCGCCGGACTGGTCGCCCTCGGGGCGGGAGTGGCGGTCCTCTTCGCCGTGCGCATGCGGACGGCCGGGGCCCCGCTCGTGCCGGCGGAGGCGTTCCGCTCGGTCAACCTGCGCCGTGGCAGCGTGCAGTCGTTCGTCAACACCGCGACGACGAGCTCGTCCGCGGTGCTCGCGACGCTGACGCTGCAGGACCGGCTCGGCCTGTCCGCCGTGCTCGCGGGCTGCACGCTGATGGCATTCAGCCTGGCGGTCGTCGTCGGGTCGACGGTCACGGGGTGGATCGCGGACCGGCTCGGACCCGACCGGTTGGCGGGCACCGGTCTGGCGGGCATCGCGCTCGGCAACGTCGTCCTCGTGGTCACCGCGGGGACGTGGTGGGGCATCGCGGTCGGCGTCGCGGTCTCGGGACTCGGCATCGCTGCGGCGTCCGTCGCGGCGACGGGGACGGGGACCTCGGTGCCGGACGCCCTGACCGGCAGCGCAGCGGGCGTGGTCAACACGGGGGCACAGCTCGGCACCGCGCTCGGCACCGCCGCGGTCGTCCTCGTCGCCGCGGTCGCGGGGACGCCCGCCGGGTGGGGTGTCGCCGCTGCGGCCGCGGGGGCCACGGCCGCCTGGTGCTTCCTCCGCCGGCCGAGCGTGACCCGCTAGCGTGGTGGGCATGGGGGCGACGACGAGCGACTGGGCGCGACTGCCCGTCGGGCCGCGCGAGCACCGGCAGGACCTCGTGCTCGCACTCGTGCTCGCCGGTGGCATGGCGATCACGACGACGCTCTACAGCGCCGCGGGCACGTACGGCGACGACCAGGCCGCCTGGTGGGTGTCGGCGCTGATGATCGTGGCGAACTGCGCCCCGATCGCGTTCCGGCGGCGCTGGCCGATGACCGTCGCCGTCCTGACCGGGGCGGCGTTCGCGGCGACCCAGCTGCTGCACGTCCCCGAGATCCTGCTCATCAACTTCTCGCTGTTCATCGGGCTGTACACCGTCGGCGCCTGGTGCTCCGACCGGGTGCGGGCCGAGTTCGTGCGCTGGGTGATCATCGCCGGGATGTTCCTCTGGGTGTTCCTCGCGATCGCCTTCGACGTCTCGGTGCCGAGCATGCTGCCGGACACGGGCGACTCGTTCATCCCCCCGTACGTCGCGTACTCGATGGTGAACATCCTGATCAACGTCATCTACTTCGGCGGCGCCTGGTACGCCGGCAACCGCGCGTGGTCGTCCGCGGTCGCGAAGCACGAGCTCGACCTCCGCACCGCCGAGCTCGCGGCGGAACGCGCGCGTTCCGAGGCGCAGGCCGTCACGCTCGAACGGGTGCGCATCGCCCGGGAGCTGCACGACGTCGTCGCCCACCACGTCTCCCTGATGGGCGTGCAGGCCGGGGCCGCCCGCCGGGTGATCGACCGTGACCCCGAGCGGGCCGCGACCGCCCTCGGCGTCGTCGAGGACAGCGCGCGCACCGCGGTCGAGGAACTCCGCCGGATGCTCGGCACGCTGCGGGCCGACGACGAGGGTGCCGCGGTCGACGGTGCCCCGAGCACCGAGGGCCTCGGCCGTCTCGGTGAGCTGGTCGAGTCGGCCGGCGCCGCAGGGCACCCGACCGAGTACGTCGTCGTCGGTGAGCCCCGTGACGTCCCGCCCACCGTGGCGGCCGTCGCGTTCCGGATCGCGCAGGAGGCCGTCACGAACGTCCTCAAGCACGCGGGACCGACGGCGCGGGCGGACGTCCGGCTGCGGTACCTCGACGACGGCATCGAGGTCGAGGTCACGGACGACGGCCACGGCGAGCGCGCACCCCGGAACACCACCGGCAGCGGGCTGGGGCACGTGGGGATGCGCGAGCGGGTGGCCGCGGTCGGCGGTCGCATCGAGATCGGGCCCCGTGCCCGGGGAGGGTACCTGGTACGGGCATGGCTGCCGACGACCTGACCATCGTGCTGGCGGACGACCAGGTGCTCGTCCGCGCCGGCTTCCGGGTGATCCTGGAGTCCGAACCGGGGTTCCGGGTCGTCGGCGAGGCGGCGGACGGCGCCGAGGCCGTCGACGAGGTGGTCCGGCTGCGACCCGACGTGGTCTGCCTGGACGTGCAGATGCCGGGTGTCGACGGACTCGAGGCGGCTCGTCGCATCACCGCGCTCGACGACCCGCCCGCCGTGCTCATCCTGACGACCTTCGACCACGACGACGCGCTGTTCCAGGCGCTCGAGGCCGGTGCCAGCGGCTTCCTGCTCAAGAACGCCTCCCCCGAACGGCTGATCGACGCCGTCCGCACCGTCGCCGCCGGGGACGCGCTGCTGGCCCCCGACGTCACGCGACGGGTGATCAGCCGCGCCACCGCCCTCGCGACGGGCCAGACCCCGCTCACGCCGGCGAGCGGGGCAGGAGCGGGCGGTCCGGCGGCGAGCGGCGCCGACGTCGCGGCGGCCGCCGGGCTCACCGAACGGGAGACCGAGGTCCTCCGGCTCCTGGCCCGCGGACTGAGCAACGCCGAGATCGCGAAGGAGCTCTTCGTCGGCGACGCCACCGTCAAGACGCACGTCTCGAACGTGCTGCAGAAGCTCGGTCTGCGGGACCGCATCCAGGCGGTGGTCTGGGCGTTCGAGCGCGGCGTCGCCGGCTGAGCACGCCGCGCAGCGGAGTCGTCTCCCCCGTGCGGCGGAGGTGACCGGGCCGGGAAAGCCCGTCGTACGCCGGAGGTGGGACGGGCCCGGCGGCCAATAGCGTCGTGGTGTCGGCGAGGTCCGTCGACACCACGAGGGGAACGACATGCTCACCATCGACGGGGTGACCAAGCACTTCGGCGAGCGCCGCGTGCTCGACGACGTCGGCTTCACGGTCGGCAGCGGCCGGCTGACCGGCTTCGTCGGCGGCAACGGCGCCGGCAAGACCACCACGATGCGCATCCTGCTCGGCGTCCTGCAGGCCGACGCCGGCACGGTGTCGCTCGACGGCACGACCGTCGGACCGTCCGACCGCCGGCGCTTCGGCTACATGCCCGAGGAACGCGGCCTGTACCCGAAGATGCCGGTCGCCGAGCAGGTCACGTACCTGGCCCGGCTGCACGGCGTCGACAAGCGCACCGCCGCCCGGCGCACGACCGAGCTGCTCGAGCGGCTCGATCTGACCCAGCACGCCGGGGACGCCGTCGAGAAGCTGTCGCTCGGCAACCAGCAGCGCGTGCAGGTCGCTGCCGCCCTGGCGCACGACCCCGAGGTGCTCGTGCTCGACGAGCCGTTCTCCGGCCTCGACCCGATGGCCGTCGACACCGTGCTCGGCGTCCTGCGCGAGACCGCGGCCCGGGGCGTCCCCGTGCTGTTCTCGAGCCACCAGCTGGACGTCGTCGAGCGACTCTGCGACGACGTCGTGGTCATCGCCGACGGCACGATCCGCGCGGCCGGTCCGCAGGAGGAACTCCGCAAGCAGGCCGGACCCGCTGCGTGGGAGCTCCTGGTCGACGGCGACGTCGCCTGGCTCCGCGACGAGCCGGGCGTCACGGTCCGCGAGTTCGACGGCGGCTACGCCGTGTTCGAGGCCGACGACGCCGTCGCCCAGCAGGTCCTGCAGCGTGCCGTCCAGCACGGCACCGTGGGGTCGTTCTCGCCGCGGGTGCCGCGGCTCAGCGAGGTCTTCCGGGAGGTCGTCCGATGAACAGCTCGTTCCTGTCGGCGGTGCAGCTCGTCACCGTCCGCGAGATCCAGGCCCGCATCCGCAGCAAGGCCTTCGTGGTGTCCGCCGCGATCCTGCTCGTCATGGTCGTCGCGTCGATCGTCGTCGGCGGCATCGTCGGCAAGGCAACGGCGGACGACGCGACTCCCGTGGCGGTCGCCGAGGGTGTCAGCCTGCCGTCCTCCAAGGGGCTCGACGTCACCCCGACCAGCACCACCGCCGAGGCGGAGCGACTGGTCCGCGACGGCGAGGTCGACGCAGCGATCGTGCCGTCCGAGGACCCGCTCGGCTACGCGGTCGTCGGACTCGACGACGCGCCGACGGACGTCGTCCAGGCGCTCAGCGTCTCGCCCCGCATCGAGCTGCTCGACCCGGACGCGCTGCCCGGCGGGCTCGTCTACCTGGTCGCGATCGCGTTCGGCGTGGTCTTCTTCGCCTCGGCGGTGACGTTCGGCCAGTCGATCGCGCAGAGCGTGGTCGAGGAGAAGTCCACCCGGGTCGTCGAGATCCTCATGTCGGCGATCCCGGCCCGTGCGCTCCTGGCCGGCAAGGTGCTCGGCAACAGCATCATGGCGTTCGCGCAGATCATCGCGGTGGCGATCGCCGCGGCCATCGCGCTCGCCGTGACGGGGCAGGACAACATGTTCACGCTGCTCGGCCCGAGCATGCTGTGGTTCGTCGCGTTCTTCGCCGTCGGGTTCGTGCTCATCGCAGCGCTGTTCGCCGCGTCCGCGGTGCTCGTGTCGCGGCAGGAGGACGTCGGCAGCGTCACCACCCCGGTGATGATGCTCGTGATGATCCCCTACATCCTGATCATCGTCGCCTACGACAACCCGACGATCCTCGGGATCATGTCGTACGTGCCCTTCAGCGCCGCGATCGGCATGCCGATGCGGATCTTCCTGGGCAGTGCGGAGTGGTGGGAGCCGGTCCTGTCGCTCGTCGTCGTCGCGGTGTCGGTGGTCGTCGTGGTCCTGGTCGGCGCGCGGATCTACGAGAACGCGCTGCTCCGCACGGGCAGCCGGGTCAAGCTGACGGAGGCGATCCGCGGCTGACGCCGCAGTACCGGACAGGAGGCCCGGGTCGGGTGAGCAGACCGCTCACGCGACCCGGGCCTCCTGTCCGCGTCACCGCTGGACCGAGAACAGGTCGCCCGGCTGGCACCCGAGGACCTCGCACAGCCGGGTCAGCGTCGAGAACCGGATGGCGCGGGCACGGTTGTTCTTGAGCACCGACAGGTTCACCACGGTCACCCCGACCTGCGCGGCGAGGTCGGTCAGGGTCATGCCGCGCGCGGCGAGCAGCTCGTCGAGGTGGCAGACGACGGCGTGTCCCTCGTCCTGCTCGGGCGGCATCAGACCAGTCCGCTCTGGTCGCGGACCATGGGCTGCGCGGCCCGGATCGCGAACCGGAAGCAGATGATGACGAGCAGGCCGACGTAGAGCGGTACCCAGGGTGTCGTCACCACGGGTTCGGGGAGCCGCCCGTCCCAACCGAGTCCGGAGACGATCCAGTTCCAGCCCATGCGGCGGACGAAGTCGGGCACGAAGCCGGCGACGATCGCCGCGATGCCGACGAGGTCGAGGATCCGGGCTGTGGATCGGTCGAAGAGCCCACCCCGGGAGAGCTTCCACGCCACGACGGCGACGAGCGCGATGAGCACGCTGACGGCGACCAGCTCGACCGCGTCACCGACTCGGACGTAGGCCATCGCCCCGGCGGGCACGTCGGACGTCGCGACGCGCAGGGTGGCCTGGTCAGCCCGGACCTCGGCACCGCCGGGTGGCTGCGGGACCTGAGCGGTGGGCGCGAACCGCACCGGGAGCGTCACGGTGGCCGTCCGGATCGACCCGGCCAGGTCGTCGACGTACCGCCACACGACCAGGCCGATGCCGGCGACGCAGGCGATCACGTAGACGAGGAAGGAGTTCGCCCCGCGGGGCGGGTCGTACACGGGCGTGGTCATGCGGCGGTCCCCTTGTCGATCATCGATACCATCGAAATTCGATGCAACGATAAACGATGTGTCCCGTGCATGCAAGGCACTTCGACTCAAGGGAAGGCGCGGAGTGCCCGTTCGGCCACGGCGGCGAGTTCCGCGCGCGACGCGCCACCACTGGCCTGGACGGCGATGCCCGCCGACACGGTGGACACGTACTTGGCGAGGTCGGCCGGGTCCTCGGTCGCGGCGAGGTCCCCCGCCTCGACGGCTTCGCGGAAGCGCTGCTCGAACCGCGCCTCGCCGCCGGCCCGGCTCTCCGCCAGGAACGCGACGACGGCCTCGTCGCCCGCACCGGCGGCCAACCCACCCTGGATCGAGAGACACCCGGCGGGGCGACCGGGCGTCGTGACGGCCTCGACGTTGCGGCGCAGGTAGTGCGCGGCGACCTGACGAGCCGTCGGCTGGGCGAGGGCGTCACCGACGTAGGCCATCTCGACCTCCGCGTAGCGGCCCAGCGCCTTCCGGAACGTCTCCTCCTTGTTGCCGAACGCGGCGTAGAGGCTGGGGCGGTTGATCCCCATCGCACGGGTCAGGTCGTCGAGGCTCGTCCCCTCGTAGCCCTGGCGCCAGAAGACGTCGACCGCCCGGTCGAGTGCCTCGTCGACGTCGAAGGCCCGTGGGCGACCACGAGGAGCCATGGGACACCCCTTCCGAATCTGTACTGGTCAGACCAGAATACGTGCACGACCACCACCGACGAAAGCGGGACCACCATGCCCACCGTGCACGAACTCCTCGACGCCAACCTCCACGACGTGTTCGGCAACCGCGACGCCGCGAGCCGCGCGGCCGCAGCCGAACGGACGTACGCCGAGGACGTCGTCTTCACCGATCCGGAGAGCAGCTCCACCGGACGGGACGCCCTGGTCGAGAAGGCCGCCGCCCTGCTCGAGCGCGCCCCGGAGTCGTTCGTCTTCGCCGAGGACGGCCCGCACTACGCATCCACCGACACGGGAGCCCTGCCGTGGGCGTTCGGTCCGGCCGGCGCACCCGAGGTCCGTGGGATCGACGTCATCACGGTGGCCGACGGCCGCGTGACCCGCGTCCAGACCTTCTTCCTGAGCGCCTGACCCGCCTGTTACTTACCGATCGGTACAGATTTGACAGGCGGGCCCGTCGGGTCTACCGTCACCTTCTGTACCGATCAGTAAGGAATGCTCCACCGGAGCTGAGGCAGGGAGACACCATGGGAGACTTCACCGACACCACCGCACTCGTCACCGGCGGATCGTCCGGCATCGGGCTGGCCGTCGTCCGCCGACTCGTGCAGGACGGCGCCCACGTCGTCGTGACGGGCCGGCGACCGGAAGCGCTCGACGCCGTCGCCGCGGAGCTCGGGGACGCCGTCACCACCGTCCAGGGCGACGTCACCGACCCGGCGGCCGTCGAGCGCATCACACGGGCCGTCGAGGGCCGCGGGGGTGCGCTGAGCCTGGTCTTCGCGAACGCCGGCGGCGGATCCTTCGCGCCGCTCGGTGACATCAGCTGGGACCACTACGCCGACACCTTCAACGCCAACGTCGGGGGCGTCATCAACACGGTGCAGGCCGCACTGCCGTTCCTCGGCCGGGGATCCGCCGTGGTCCTGACCGGCTCCAACATCGACGTCAAGGGCAGCCCGGCGTTCAGCGTGTACGCCGCGACGAAGGCGGCCGTCCGGTCCCTCGCCCGGAGCTGGGCGGCCGAGCTCGTCGAACGCGGCGTGCGCGTGAACGTCGTCGCACCCGGACCGATCGGCACCCCCGGACTCAGCGGACTCGCCGGCAGCCCCGAGGACGCGGAGTCCCTGCTCGACGGACTGGCGGCCGGCGTGCCGCAGCGGCGGCTCGGCACCGAGGACGAGGTCGCCGAGGCGGTCCTCTACCTCGGGTCCCCGCGCAGCAGCTACGTCACCGGCGCGGAGCTCTACGTCGACGGTGGCGCGAGTCAGATCTGACCCGCGGTCGGACCGACCGTAGTGTCGAGGGCGTGACCGCCATCGACCTCGACGCCATGCGCGTCATCGCCGCGGTCGCCCGCGCCGGCAGCATCGCCGGCGCGGCGACCGTGGTCGGCACCACCCCGCAGGCGGTCTCGGCACGCCTGCGCGGAGCGGAGCGAGCCCTCGGGCTGCACCTGTTCGACCGTACCACCGCCGGGACCGTCGCCACGGCCACCGGACACGACATCGCCGCCTGGGCCGCCGAGGTCCTGGAGGCCGCGGACCGGTTCGAGGAACGGACCGAGCAGCTGCGTGCTCCGCGGCCCGGTACCGTCCGGGTCGCTGCCAGCCTGACGATCGCCGAGCACCTCGCGCCGGCGTGGATGGTCGAGACCGCCGAGACCACCGCCGACCGCGTCGAGCTCGCGGCGATGAACTCCGTCGAGGTCTGTGCCGCCGTGCGGGCCCGTGACGTCGACCTGGGGTTCGTGGAGTCCACGGACGTGCCCGGGGACCTGGCCAGCACCCTCGTCGCGCGGGACGAACTCGTGCTCGTCGCCGCGCCGGGCAGCACGGTGGGCACCGCCGGCGGCCTGACGCTCGCCGAGCTCGCCGCGACCCCGCTCGTGACGCGGGAGGAGGGTTCCGGCACCCGTTCGTCGTTCGAGCACCTGTGTCACTCGCACGGTCTCGACGTCGTCGCGAGCCCCGTGCGGGTCGTCGCCACGACCGCGGGCGTGCGGGCAGCGGTCGCCGCCGGCGTCGGACCCGCCGTGCTCTCGACGCTGGCGGTCCGGGACGACCTGGCGCTCGGACGACTGCGCCGGATCCGCGTCACGGACGCCCGGCTCGTCCGCCCGCTCACCGCCGTGTGGCGGCGCGACCGCGAGCTCGGCGCAGCAGCGGCACGGTTCGTGGAGACCGCGCGACGGACCGCGCGCGACGCCTGACCACGGCCGGCTCAGAGCATGCCGAAGAGCGCCTGCACCCCGAGGCTCGTGCCCGCGACGAGCACCCAGAGGACGATCCCGAGCAGCATCGGGCGGAACCCGGCCCGGCGGAGCGCGCCGAAGTCCGTCGAGCACCCGATCGCGGCCAGCGCCACCGTGATGAGGAACGACGCCACGGCGGCGAACCCCGGCGCCGCGTCGGCGGGGAGCACGCCCACGGTCCGGAGCAGCACCACGACCAGGAAGCCGACGAGGAACCACGGCACCAGCCGGAACACCCGGAAGCCGGGCGCGGGAGCCGGCCCCGGGGCGGCGGCGCGCTCCTCATGGGCGGTGCGCCGCGCCTCCAGTCCGGCCAGACCGACCACGATCGGGATGATCATGAGCGTCCGGACCAGCTTGACGACCACCGCCGTGTCGGTCGCCTGGCGACCGTAGACGCTCGCCGTCGCGACGACCGACGACGTGTCGTTGACGGCGGTGCCGGCGAAGACGCCGAAGGCGTGCTGCGACAGGCCGAGGGCGTGACCGACCAGGGGGAACACGAACACCGCCGCGATGTTGCAGAGGAAGATCGTCGACATCGCGTAGGCGACGTCCGCACCCACCGCCCCGACGACGGGCGTGACCGCAGCGATCGCCGACGCCCCGCAGATCCCCGTGCCGACACCGATGAGGGTGCGGAGCGTCGACGACACCCGCAGGGCGCGGCCGACCGCCCACGCGCCGACCAGGCACACGACCAGCGTGGTGAGCATCACGGGGAGCGTCTCGGCGCCGATGCGCAGCACCGCACCGATCGACAGCTGCGCCCCGAGGAGCACCACCGCTGCCTGCAGGACCCGGCTCGACGAGAACTTCACGCCCGGCGCGAGCGCGCCCAGCGTGCCGTCGCCACGACGACGGACCATCCACCCGACGACCGCGCCGACGACCACGGCCGGGACCGGACCGCCGACCACGGGTACGGCCGTCGCGACCGCGGTCGCGACCAGCCCGACGACGACGGCGAGGGCGACCCCGGGCAGGGCTGGACGGACGGCGCTGAGGGAGACGGACATGCGGACCAGCATCCCGCCTGCGGACGAGCCCGCGCCAGCAGCGGACGGTTGCGTCGCCGCAACCCGCGCTTGCTGCCGGACCACGCTCCGTGGCCACGACGGCGCCCGCCCGTGTCGTTCCCGGAACCCGCGGCGTATCCTCTGACCGGAAGCAACGGCGGTTCCGGCAACTCCCTCGCGGCGCGGGACACCGCCCACGAGATCCGAATCGTGACGAAGAGCCTCCAGTGTCCGAACACCTCATCGAGTACGTCGCCCGTGACCGAACGGGCATCACCGCCGTCGTGACCCCGACCGGCGTCATCGACGTGGACGTCGTGATCCGCAACATCCGCGCCGGTCACGCCGGCTACTACGTCGCCGCCGACCAGTGGAGCCGGACCCCGGTGCGGAGCATGTCGTTCATCGGCGGGTCCTACCTGTTCGCGAACTGGGACGGGTCCAAGCGCAACATGCTCCACGACCTGGCGTACCGCGCACCGACCCGTGCCGTCGAGACCGTCCGCCCAGGGGCGACGCGTCCCCGCACCGGGCGCTTCCGCTCGGCCCTCGCCGCGTTCTTCGGTCGCTGATCGTCCCCGACTGCGCGCCGGCACCGAGGTGAGCACACTCGCCTGAGCGCGGTCTCGGCTGGGTCCCGTCCACTTGACCCATGAGGACGATGGGTGTGGAAGAGGAGCTGCTCCTGATCGGGGCAGAGTCCCGGGCGGCCGTACCGCTCGCCGGGCGGCTGCTCGCACGCGCCGCCGACGAGCGGATCGACGGAACACCGCTGACCGGTGAGCTCCACCGGGAGATGCTCGAGGTCATCACCCGTCCGCACGACGCGCTGCACACGCTCCACGACGAGGTCGTCGCGAACCGCGCGACCGCGGACCGGCTCGCGCGACTGCTCGGCGCCCGCGCGGTCCCGCTCGCGACCTGTCCGTCGTCGACCGTGCCGCACCCGAGCGACGCCGCACGCTACCGCCGCATGCTGGACCGGTACGGCAGTCTCCCCCGCCGGATCCTGTCGTGCGGGCTGCACGTGCACGTCGGCATCGCGTCCGACGACGAGGGCGTCGCGGTGCTCGACCGCATCCGCACCTGGACGCCCGTGCTCCTCGCGATGAGCGTCAACTCGCCCTTCCACGACGGCGTCGACACCGGCCACGCCAGTTGGCGCTCGGTGGCGTGGAACCAGTGGCCGTCGTCGGGCCCGATGGAGGTCTACGGCTCGGCCGAGCGGTACCGACGGGCGACCCGGACGCTCCTCGACACGGGCACCCTGCTCGACCCCGGCATGCTCTACTTCGACGCCCGCCTCTCACACCACCACCCCACCGTCGAGGTCCGGGTCGCCGACGTCCCCCTCGACCCCGGCACGACGACGACGATCGCCGCCCTGGTGCGCGCGCTCGCCGACACCGCCGTCGAGGACTGGCGCGACGGGCACCCGCCGGCCGAGGCGTCGGTCAGCGCGATCCGCCTCGCGAACTGGTGCGCGTCGTCGAACGGCCTGGCCGGCGACCTCGTCGACCCGCTGACCTGGCGGCCGGCACCGGCGCGCGACGTGGTCCGTGCGCTCCTGGCGAAGGTGATGCCGGCGCTCGCCGCGAACGGCGACGACCAGGTGGTGGAACGCGGCGTCGCGGACCTCTTCCGGTTCGGGACGGGAGCCGAACGGCAGCGCGCCGCTCACCGCGACACCGGCGATCCCGTGTCGGCAGCACTCACCAATCCACCTGAGCAGGTGCTCCGAACACCCTGAGCGACGAGAACGGTGCCGTGCCCGCGGTGACCCGCACGTCGCTCGATCCGGAAGGACTGCACCATGACCAGCAACGCAGCAACACGCGGCACCGGCTACGGCGCCACGCTCACCCAGAAGGGCGCCCTGCTGTTCGGCGCGGTGTTCCTCCTCGTCGGCATCGCGGGGTTCATCCCCGGGCTGACGATGGACATGGGCTCGATGTCGATGGCCGGGCACGGCTCGATGGCCCTGCTCGTCGGCGTGTTCCAGGTGTCCGTGCTCCACAACGTCGTCCACCTGCTCTTCGGCGTCGTCGGACTCGTCGCCGCCCGCACGGCGGTCGCCTCGCGGCTCTACCTGCTCGTCGGCGGCATCGTCTACTTCGTGCTCTTCATCTACGGCCTGTTCACGGCGGGCATGGCCGGTGGCGCGAACTTCGTGCCGCTCAACAGCGCCGACAACTGGCTGCACCTGGTGCTCGCCGTCGCGATGGTCGTCCTCGGCCTGCTCCTGCCCCGCGTCGGCGGAGCCCGCACCGCGGCGCACTGACCGGACCCCGGCGGGTCGGTCGGTGCTGGCCGGCCCGTCGGCGGAGGCGGCGGCAACGGGATCAGGTGTCGCCGGACGACGGGAGGCGCGGTGCCGGCTGGCACCGCGCCTCCCGTTCGTCCGTCCTGCGTCAGACCGTGGTCGGCACGGTCCCCAGGGTCGCGGCGAAGGGGTCGAAGTCCTCCGGCAGCGACGCGATCGGCGCGACGGTGGACTCGACGTCGACGAACGCACGGCGCTCGACGGACTCTTCCACCGCCACCATCGTGTCGAGCACGTGGTACCCGACCTCGCCCGTCGCGACGTGCGAGCCACCACCGCGGATCGCCCGGGCCATGTCGAGCACGCCGAGGCCACGGCCGGCGGTGGGCTCCTCGTCGAGGACGGTCTCCCACTCCTGCTCGAACGGGAACCCGGCGTCCGCACGCAGCGGTCGGGCGATGCGGATCGGGTGGCCGCCGCCGAAGGTGTTCGGGTCGGGCAGCACGATCGTGCCCTCGGTGCCGTTGACCTCGAAGACGCCGTGGCGGAACAGCGGGGTGTCGAACGACAGCAGCGACTGCGCGGTGCCGCCCTGCTCGAACGACGTCAGGACGGAGAGGTGGGTGGGCACCTCGACCGGGAACTCCTGACCAGCGTTCGGTCCGACGACGAGCTGGCGGGTGTCCCGCGACTTCGAGCCGGTGGCCACGACCGACGCGATCGGTCCGAGCAGGTGCACGAGTGCGGTGAAGTAGTACGGGCCCATGTCGAAGAGCGGGCCCGCACCCTTCGCGTAGAGGAACGACGCGTTCGGGTGGAACACGTCCGGCCCCTGCCACTGGAAGCTCGTCACGGCGGTCAGGGGCGTGCCGATCGCGCCGGCCTCGATCGCCCGCTTGGCCGTCTGCCAGCCGGAGCCGAGGACGGTGTCGGGGGCGATGCCGAGGCGCAACCCGAGCGACTCCGCGAGCGCCACCAGCCCGGCCGCGGACTCCCGGTCGACCCCGATCGGCTTCTCGCTCCAGACGTGCTTGCCGGCGCGGAGTGCTGCGGTCGAGACCTCGACGTGCGTGGCCGGCAGCGTGAGGTTGACGACGATCTCGACGTCCGGGTCCGTGAGCACGTCGTCCCCGGTGCCCGACGCCGGGACGCCCCATTTCGCCGCGGAAGCCGCAGCGCGCTCGGTGTCGATGTCGCCGATGCGCACGACCTCGACGTCGGGGAACCGCGTGAGGTTCGTCAGGTACTGCTCGCTGATCATGCCGGCGCCGATGAACCCGACGCCGACCTTCCCGGTGCGGGTCATGCGGACACCGCCTCGGTGTCGGACGCGACGGCGTTCAACGTGGCGTCGAGCCACCGGTACGACTGCTCGACCCCGTCGAAGATCTCCCCGTCGAAGCCGTCGAACTCGATGACGGCGTACTCGAGCGCGGACGCGGTGGCGATGGCCTCGGCCAGGCGGACGTCGCCCTGTCCGGCCGGGGTCTGGTCGGTCGGGACCGCGGCGGTGGAGATGTCGTCGCGCATCGGGCCGTCCTTGACGTGCACGGCGACGACGCGGTCGCCGAGCTCCTCGATGAACGGCACGAGGTCGATGCCGGCGGCCGAGGCCCAGTACAGGTCGAGCTCGAGCACGACTCGTGGGTCGAGCAGCTCGGCGAGCACCTGGAGTGCGGGCTTGCCGTCGATCCGCGGCCGGAGCTCGTGGTCGTGGTTGTGGTAGCCGACGCGCATGCCGTGCTCGGCGGCTTCGGCTGCCGCCTCGTTGAGTCGGGCGGCGACGCGCTCGACGCCCTCGCGGGTGGTCCACTCGGTCGGACCCACGAACGGGTCGATGACGATCTCGAGCCCGAGCTCGGCGGCCGCGGCGAACGTCTCGGCGTGGGACGGTGCGGTCATCGCCGAGCCGTCGGGCAGCGGGACCTCCTGCTGCACCAGGAAGGCGTGGCCGGTCTTCGCGCTGATGCCGTGCGCGTCGAACGCCCGCTTGAGCTCGGTCGACCGGCCGACGAACGCGAACGCCTCGACGGTGTCGAAGCCGATCTCGGCGAGGCGACGGACGCCGCCGTCGAGGTCCGGCTCGAGCGCCGCGTTGACCGTGTAGAGCTGCAGTGAGATGGCGGGGGTCATGACGGGTCCTTCCGGGTCACTTGACGGACTTGATGGGGAAGATCACGAGTGCGCCGAGGAGGACCGCGACGCCGGCGCCCCAGAGCATGAGCGTGTAGTTCTGCCCGCCGCCGATGCCGAGGAGGAACAGGCCGACCGCGGGAGCGAGCGACTGCGGCAGGGCGTTGGCGATGTTGATGACACCGAGGTCCTTGCCGGGGCGCTCCGGGTCGGGCAGGACGTCGACGACGAGCGCGGTGTCGATCGCGGCGTAGATGCCGTACGCGAAGCCGAGGACGATCTCGGCGACGTAGAACCCGCCGACGGAGTCGACGTGCGCCAGGATCACCAGGCCGACGGCGGTGAGCGCGGTCGAGCCCCACACGAACACCTTGCGTCGGCGGATCCGGTCGGAGACCCAGCCCGAGACGGCGGCGCTGACGAGCAGGGCGATCGTGTAGAGGAGCACACCGAACGCCACCGCGCCGACCGCCTCACCCTGCGGGAGACCGAGGTGGTCCTGCATGTACAGCAGGCGGTACGTCGTGAACATGAACGTGCCGAAGGTGATGAGGAAGCGGCCCCACCAGGCGAGCCCGAAGTCCGGGTGCTTGATCGGGTTCGTCCAGAACGAGCTGATCAGGTTGATCCAGCTGAACCGCTTGACGGGCGTCGTCGGCAGGTCGTCCCGGGCGACGAAGGAGTACACGAGGATCGCGGCGATCGCCAGGATGCCCGGTGCGATGAACAGCAGCGGGAGGTTGCCGACGAGGTAGACGGCGAGGTACGTGCCGGCGAGGATCGCGATGTTCTGGGCGAGGGCGATCGCGCTCGACGCCTTGCCGCGCTGGAACTCGGGCACGTTGTCGGCGAAGCTCGCCGTCAGGGTGGCGAGCACGGCGTTCGCGGAGACCTGCGCGAGGACCCAGGCGATGGTGAGCTGCAGCAGGTCCGGAGCGAACGCGATCCAGGCGAGCGCGACGACGAAGACGACCACGCCGCCGACCATCCAGGGGCGGCGGCGACCCCAGCGCGTGCGGGTGCGGTCCGAGATCGCCCCGAAGAGCGGGTTCGCGAAGAGTGCCCCGAGGGCGCCGAACGGGAGCACGGAGCCGACGACGCTCTCCGGGCTGGTCGGGTTCAGCTCGCTCGCCTTGATCGACATGCTGACCATGACCGGCGTGAGCAGCGCGACGAACAGACCGAACTGCGCGAGGCTGAGCGCCCACATGTAGCCGGCGCCGACGCGCATCGTGCTCACCGACTGGGTGAGTCCCTCGACCGAGAACGCACGGGACGCCGCTGCGGAGTCCGCGCTCGTCGCTCCGGCGGCCGCGGTGACCGGGGGGCTGGCGGTCCCGGCGAGACCGGACTGGGGTTCTTCCTTCGACGTCGGTGTCGACATGACTCCTCCTCGAGCCATCGGGGGCGTGCGGTGCCCGTTCCGAATGCCTAGTCGGGCTAGGCATTCGCGACAGTAGCACTCAATACCTCCGCATGGAAGTTTTCATTGAGGTACATTTCGACGCCGTTTCGACAGCGCAGGGCCGCACTACCCTGGAGCCGTGACCTCCAATGACGGAACCGGCACGCGCGGGCCCTACGCCAAGGGTGTGCAGCGTCGACGCGAAATCCTCGACCGCACACTCGACGTCGTGGCCACCCGGGGTATCGACGGGACCTCGCTCCGGGCCATCGGAGAAGCGATCGGCGTCTCGCACGCCGCACTCCGGCACTACTTCGACTCGCGTGAGGCCCTGCTCGTCGAGGTGCTCCGGGAGCGTGACGCCGAGTCGAACGCCCGGCTCGCGAGCACGCCGGGCGTCATCGCGCGGATGGCGGCGGCCGCCGACCACAACGTCGGGACGCCGGGGCTCGTGACGGTCTACACGACCCTGTTGGGCACGTCGGTCGAGCCGGGCAACGAGACCGCTCGGGCGTTCTTCACCGAGCGGTTCGAGACCGTGCGAGCGGACCTGGCGGAGCAGATCCGCGACCAGCTCGCTGCATCGGGCCGCCACTCGGACGCTGACCTGGAGCAGGTCGCCTCACTCGTCATCGCCGCCTTCGACGGCCTGCAGGCGCAGTGGCTCCTCGATCGCAGCATCGACATCGCGGGGACGCTGCGGCTGCTCGAGCGGGTGCTCTGACCAGCGGACGTCGGTCAGTTGATGATCTCGTCGCGGTCCTCGGCGCGCATCGCCGCGAGCCGATCGCGCCACTGCTGCAGCACCTCGGGCGCCAGACGGGCCCAGTCGTCGACCTCCCGAACGATCCGGAGCGGCTCACGGCTGCGGTACGACCGCGTCGGGTTGCCGGGGAACTTCTTGTCCGTGACGTTCGGGTCGTCCTCGAACGGACCCGTCGGTTCGACCTCGTAGACGCGCGGCTCGGCGTCCCCCGCCGCCAGTTCCGCCGCCAGGCCCGCACCGTCCGGCAGCGCGGTGAAGTAGACGTGGTTCATGACGATCTCGGGTCGGTAGTTCGACCGGAACCCGGCCGTCAGCAGGTCACCGACGTGCAGGTCGGCCTTCGTGCCGTGGAAGAACGGCCCGTGTTCGTCGGAGGCGCTCACGGTCCGTTCCTACCCCACCAGCGCGCTGACCGCATCGACCACGACCTGCCGTCGTCGGACGGGTGCGACGGCGGCGACGCCCGGTGCCGACTCGGGGTCGACGGCGCTCCAGAACCCGGCGGTGTGCAGCACCAGCCCGAGCAGCACGGCCGGTCGGTACCGGCGAGGCAGGACGCCGGCGCGCTGCGCGTGCTCGACGGCGGCGACCGTGTCGGCGTTCCGCGCGACCAGCGTCTCGATCGGGGCGGCGTCCCCGCGCTCCAGTCGGTGCCACGCCGCGAGCCGCTGCACCCACGGCCGTTCGACGAACACGTCGTGGAGGCGACCGGCCCAGCTCGGCAGGTCGTCGGTGTCGAGCGGGACCTCGTCGAGGACAGCGGACACGACCTGCTCGACGAGCGCGTCGAACAGCCCTTCCTTGCTGCCGAAGTAGTGGAACGCCTGCGCCTTGTTGCTCGCGGCAGCGGCGGTGATGCGCTCGAGCTTCGCGCCCGCCAGGCCGTGTGCGGCGAACTCGTCCCGCGCGGCGTCCAGGAGTCGGGCGCGCACGGCGTCGGCTGCGGGCGGGGTGAAGGGAGCCATGGCATCCACCGTACCGACCCGCGGGTGCGGGCCCGTGCTCGACCGGTGCGTCAGGGCAGCGGCACCGAGAGTGCGCGACGCACCACGTCCTGGGGTGGTTCGTCCCCGCCGTGCAGCGCCCACCACGTCAGCGCAGCACTCGCTGCCGCGGCCAGCGCGTTCGCGCGGACGGCGACGTCGAGGTCGAGGTCGTCCACGCGAGCACCGTCCCGCTCGGCGACGAACGCCGTGATCCGGTCGGTCAACGCCGCGACGGTCGCTGCGCCGACGAGTTCCAGCGACGGCGTGCGCCGGATGACCCGGAGGCGACGGCGGGTCACGCCGACCTGACGATCCGGGAACGTCGCTCCGACGACGTACGCGGCGCGGAGTGCCTCGTCCGCGGACTCGTCCGCCGGCCGTTCGGCGAGCGCCGTGGTGAACCGGTCGACGAACTCGTCGAGGCCGCCCCAGACCAGCGCGGCCTTGCTCGGGAACAGGCGAAAGAGCGAGCGACGGCTGATGCCGGCGGCCTCGGCGACGTCGTCCATCGACACCGCGTCGAACCCGCGGTCGTCGAAGAGCCGGAGCGCGACGAGCGACACCTCGTCCGGGTCGATGGTGCGCGGTCGTCCCGTGGGTCGTGCACGCATGGCTTCCTTTCGGCACTCAGTGCTGTAATGCTGTCACGGACGCTGGGCAGCAGCGTTCGAGCATCTCATCGAGGAGAACAGCATGACCGACACCACCGCCGGGCGCTTCGCCGGCAAGACCGTGATCGTCACCGGCGCCGGCTCCGGCATCGGGCGCGCCACCGCGGTCCGCATCGTCGCCGAGGGCGGGCGCGTCGTCGCGACCGACGTCGTGGCCGAGCGGCTGGACGCCCTGGTCGCCGAGCTCGGCGACCAGGGCCTGACGACCGTCGTGGGCGACGTGGCGACCACGGAGACCATCGCAGCGATCGTGTCCGCCGCAGGCGACCGCATCGACGCCCTCGCCAACGTCGCCGGGATCATGGACGCGTTCCTGCCCCCGAGCGAGGTCGACGACGCCACCTGGGACCGCGTGTTCAGCGTCAACGTCACCGGGCCGATGCGCCTCACCCGCGCGGTGCTCCCGAACATGATCGCGGCCGGTGCGGGCACCATCGTCAACGTCGCGTCGGAGGCGTCGCTCCGTGCGTCGGCGGCCGGGGCCGCCTACACGGCCTCGAAGCACGCGATCGCCGGGTTCACGAAGAGCGTCGCGTTCTTCCACGGTCCGCAGGGCATCCGCGCGAACGCCGTGGCCCCGGGCGCGGTGATGACGAACATCGCGGCACCGATGCGCAGCGAGTACGCCGCGAGCCGCGTCGGTCCGATCATGCAGACCACCATCCCCGCTCCGGCGCAGCCGGAGCAGCTCGCCGCGGCGATCACGTGGCTGCTCAGCGAGGACGCGTCGAACGTCAACGGTGTGGTGCTGCCGAGCGACGGCGGGTGGTCGGCCGTCTGACGGCACCGGTCGTCCGACGGGCGACCACCGGCGGACGGGAGGCGCGGTACCGGCCCGCACCGTGCCTCCCGTCCGCTTCGGCGCACCTTTGTGTCACGGTTCCCTCCGGAAATCCGCGGCCACTACAGTGCTGGGACCGTGAGCACCGTAGATCCCGCACGGCGGAAGCAGGAACGAGAAGCGTCGTACCGGGGGTCGGCGAGCGCCCTCGCCTGGACCGTGGTCGGAGCCGTCCTGCTCGTCGTGGCCGGTGCCCTCGCGGGGTTCGGCATCTCGCAGTTCGTCGTCGTGTTCCGCATGATGAACCTCAACAGCGTGTTCTCCGACAGCCCGGACCCTGACCCGGTGTGGTGGGCGATCCCCGCTGCCATCGTCGCGTCCCTCGTCGCCAGCGGTGTCTACGGGCGCTGGAACCACCGGTGGTCCGGCCGGACGTCGGACTTCGCCGGGGTCGGCCCGGCGACACCGTGGCTGTTCGGAGCAGCGGCGTCCCTGTGGTGGCAGACCACCGCCGTGTGGCCGGAGCCGGACCGCGTCGGCGTCGCGGTCGACCCCGTCTTCCACCAGGACGCACCATGGGGCGTCGGCGAGTGGATCTGGTACGCGTCGGCGTGGTGGCTGCCCGGTCTCGCCACGCTCCTGGCGCTGGCAGCCCTCGTCGTCGGGGCGGTGGCTCGTCGGCGGCGCTCCGACCAGCGCACCCTCGTCGCGTCCATGCTCCGGAGCGGGCAACGCACCGTGGGTACCGTGACCGCGGTGGGCGGCACCACGTCCGCCGAGGCGACGTTCACCGTCCTGCCCTGGACGTTCTCGTTCTCCGACCTGCAGGGCGTCCAGCGGTGGGTCGAACGGACGGACACGTTCCGGCACGGCACCGCACCGGTCGTGGGCGCCCCGGTGTCGGTGCTGTTCGACCCGTCGCGCCCGGCCGACACCGGTCGGATCTTCGCCGCACCGCACGGCGGCGAGGACGCCGACGACTACCTGCGGGTCGGTTCCGCGGGACGATGACGCAGGGCCCTGCGGCGCGCACGATCACCCGCTGAACCGGGCGCTCCCCCGGTTCTTCGCCCGCGAGTTCAGCAGCGGCGCGAGGTGGCGCGCACGCGGATCGGCATCGATGAACACCGCCTTCACCAGGAGCGTGCACGGCACGGCCAGGACGGCCCCGAGCGGTCCGAGGGCCCACGCCCAGAACACGAGCGACACCACGGTGGCGGACATCGCGAGCCCGACGACGTCGCCGACGACCTTCGCCGGCAGCAGCGTCGTCACCAGCGAGTTGAGCACGACGTAGACGACGGCGATCGTCAGCGCGAGTCCCGGTTCGCCGTCGAGCAGTGCCAGCAGGGCCGGCGGCACGAGCCCGATCACGAAGCCCACGTACGGGATGAAGTTGCACGCGGCGGCGAGCACACCCCACAGCACGGGGTCCGGGATGCCCACGGCGGCGAGGAACACGGTGTCCAGCGCTCCCACGACGACCGCGAAGACGGCCGTCACCGCGAAGTAGCGGCGGATCAGCCGGGTCGCATCCCGCAGGGACCGCACCAGGGCGGGCCTGCGCGCGCGGACGCCGGCGAACCGCTCCTCGACCTGCGTCGACTCGACGGTCAGGAAGAGCAGGAACCCGAGGAAGAAGACGGCGGTCGTCCCGACGCTGACCAGCGGGGGCGCGATCGCCGCGGACCACTGCAGGAGCTGCCGCGGGGAGACCAGCTCCGTGAACGCCTCGGACTGGTCGCCCGTCAGCCCCGCGTCCACGAGCATCCGCTGCACGCTCCGCACGAGCTGCTCGAGTTCGCCGCGGTGGGACCGGACCGTGAGGGTCAGGTGGACCGAGGCGTACGCGACGATCGCGGCGATGCCCAGGACCACCCCGAGCCCGGCGGCGAACGTCACGGCGACCGCGACGAGGTCCGGGCACCCGCGCCGCCGGAGCGCGCGGTACGCGGGTCGGGTGAGGACGACGATCACGACGCCCAGCAGGCACGGGGCGAGGAGCCACGACGACGCTCGGACACCCGCGACGGCCAGGACCGCGCCACCGATCACGGTGAGCACGACGGCCGCGGACGGCGCCCGCTCGTCGGCGTCGGTCACGGCCCCGGTCGACCGTGCTCGTCCCGTCGCCGACCGGTGGCCCCCGGTCGACCGTGCTCGTCCCGTCGCCGGTCGGTGGTCCCCGGTGCCACGACGACGATGTCCTCGTAGCGGGGTGGCACCCAGACCAGGACCCCCTCGAACAGCTGTGCGGCCGAGAACAGGACCAGGAACACCGCGCTGGCCGCAGTCGCGGCCGTCACCCCGATGACCGGGTAGCTGATGAGCGCGACGGCGATGAGGATGCACAGGGCCGCGCCCACCAGGGTGAGCGGCCGCACGGCGGAGAACGTCGACCCGGTGAGGATGACCGCCGCCTCGAGCACCCACGCCAGCGACACGACCGCGACCCAGACGCTCAGCGTGCCCGGCGGGTGCACGACGGCGATGACCCCGGCCACGAACACCAGTGCGCCGAGCACGCCGTGGATGACCCGCCTCGGTGTGGCCATGCCGTCACCGACCTGCGCGCGCCCGATGCGCAGGACGCCCGAGAGCACCATGTACGACCCGAGCAGGTGCACCTCCGCGTCGAGTGCGGCCGCCGGTCTGGTGAGGACGAGGAGCGCGACGATGAAGCCGACGACCCCGGTGATGAGCAGTGTCATGCCCTGCCGGGCTCGTCGTGCTGCGGGACGACCCCGCACCTGCGTGTGATCGGTCATGTGCACCCCTCCCTGCAGCACGTCGTACACCGCCGTTGCCGCGGCGTCCGGTTCGGATGCGCCTGCATCGATCGCGAACGCGAGCGCACATCACGGTGTACGACTTGTGCCGCAGGACGTCGTTTGTCCCGAGAACGCATCACTGATCAGCCGCCTTGCAGGGAAGGTGCTCGTCATGAGCTTCGACAACAACACCGAGTTCAGCACGCAGGTCGACCGTCGGCTGCGCACCGCACTGTGGGTCAGCGGTGTGGTGGCGGTCCTCGCCGGGATCGCCTCGCTGGTGCTCCCCCACGCCACGCTCTTCGCGGTCTCGTGGGTGTTCGGCATCTACCTCGCGGTCTCCGGCATCACGATGATCGTCCGGGGCGCGTCACGGACACCCCGCGCGGTCTGGCGCCGCATCGGGCTGATCGTCCTCGGGCTCCTCGTCGTGGCCGGCGGTGTGATCGCGATCCTCGTGCCGCCGGTCGGCGTCCGCTGGATCGCGCTGCTCATCGGGTTCGCCTGGCTCCTCGAGGGGATCGCGCTGGTCTACTCGCCACCGGCGGACCACCGCGTGCTGACGATCGTGATGGCCGTGCTGAGCATCGTCAGCGGCATCCTCGTCATCAACCTCCCGTACCTCGGCGCGGTCCTCACCGTGGCAGCCGTCGGCAGCGTGCTCATCGTCTTCGGCATCGTGCAGATCGCCACCGCCATCGGATGGGACCGGGCGCCGGCCGACGTCGGCGACGATCCGGCGCCGGACCCGGTCGCGTCCACCACGGGCGACGAGCCGACCCGGCAGGACTGACCGCCGACATCCGTCCGGTCGCAGGGAGGGGAACTGATGGCCACGCAGGAGCAGGAGCGCCCGACCACGGCGCAGGGCGACGGGACGCTGTCGGTCATCGCCCTCGCCGGCATGGTGATCGGGTCGATGGTCGGCGCGGGGGTGTTCTCGCTCCCCCGCAACTTCGCGACCGGGGCGGGCGTCATCGCCACGGTGATCGCATGGGTCGTCGCCGGGGTCGGGATGCTCATGCTCGTGTTCGTCTTCCAGGCGCTCGCGACGCACCGGCCCGACCTTGACGCGGGCATCTTCGCCTACGCCAAGGCGGGGTTCGGGAACTACCTCGGGTTCTTCTCGGCGTTCGGGTACTGGGCGAGCGCGTGCGTGGGCAACGTCACGTACTGGGTGCTCATCGGGTCCACGCTCGGATCGGTGCTCCCGGCGTTCGGCGACGGGGACACCCTGCTGTCGGTGCTGGTGTCGTCGGTGCTGCTGTGGGCGTTCCACCTGTTCGTGCTGCGCGGCACCCGGAACGCCGCCGTGCTCAACAGCATCGTCACGGTCGCCAAGCTCGTCCCGATCCTGCTGTTCATCATCGTCGGGGCGGTCGTCGGCACCAACTGGGAGACGTTCCAGCTCAACCTGTGGGGCGGCGCGGAGCCGAGCCTCGGCGAGCTGTTCGGACAGGTCCGCTCGACGATGCTCATCACCGTCTTCGTGTTCCTCGGCGTCGAGGGCGCCACCGTCTACTCCCGCTACGCCCGCCGACGCGAGGACATCGGCCGCGCCACCGTCAGCGGCTTCCTCGGTGTGCTCGCCGTGTTCGCCCTGGTGACCCTCGTGTCGTTCGCCGCGCTCCCCGCCGAGGACCTGCGCGGACTCCGGCAGCCGTCGATGGCCGGGGTGTTCGGCGAGGTCGTCGGGCCGTGGGGCACCGTGCTCATCAACGTCGGGCTCGTGGTCTCGGTGCTCGGCGCGTACCTGGCGTGGACGCTCATGTCGAGCGAGGTCCTGTTCGAGGCAGCCCGGCAGCAGGACGCACCGCGGTTCCTCACCCGCGTGAACCGGCACGGCACCCCATGGGTGGCCCTGACGTTCACGAGCGGGCTGATCCAGGTGTTCCTCGTCATCACGATGTTCTCGGACGACGCGCTGACGTCGATGCTCGAGCTCTGCAGTTCGCTGTCGCTCATCCCGTACTTCCTCACCGCGCTGTACGCGGTGCAGTACGGGTCGCGTCGGTGGTCGGCCCGGGCGCATCCCGACCTCGGTGCGGACGTGCCCTCCGGCGGGCTGAGCCGAGGGCAGATGGTCGCGGCGGTCGTCGCCGTCGTCTACACGGTGTTCCTCGTGATCGCCGCCGGGCCGCAGTACCTGCTCCTCTCGTTCCTCATCTACGCGCCCGCGACGATCCTCTACGTCATCGCCCGCCGTGAACGGTCGCTCCGCGTGTTCACGCCGGCCGAGACCGTCCTGCTGGTCGTCTCGGTCCTCGGCGCGGTCGCCGCGGTCATCGGACTCGCGACCGGCTTCGTCACCCTCTAGACCGCAAGGAAAGGGCAAGTCCATGGGTTCCGAGAACACCACGTCCCCGTCGGCCGACGCGTTCGGCGTGCACTCCGAGGTCGGGCGGCTCCACCGGGTCTTGGTCTGCGAGCCCGGGCTCGCACACCACCGGCTCACGCCGAGCAACAACGACACCCTGCTGTTCGACGACGTGCTGTGGGTCGACAACGCCGTCGAGGACCACCGCGCGTTCGTCAGCGACCTGGAGGGACGCGGGGTCGAGGTACTGGAACTCCACCGGGTCCTCGCCGAGACGCTCGCCGTGCCCGGCGCGCGGGACTGGCTGCTCGAGCGGAAGATCACCCCGAACGAGGTCGGTCCGCTCCTCGTCGACGCGACCATGGAGCACCTCGCCGGCTACACCGACGCGGGGCTCGCCGAGGTGCTCATCGGCGGACTCGCGATCGCCGACCTGGAGCCCGACGGTCGTCCGGAGTTCCTCGGACTGCACGGCGACTCCGCCGTCGCGGACTACCTCATGCCGCCGCTGCCGAACATGCTCTACACGCGCGACACCACGTGCTGGATCAACGGCGCGTTCACGCTCAACCCGCTGTACTGGCCAGCTCGGCACGACGAGACCCTCCTCATGAAGGCCGTGTACTCGTTCCACCCCGCCTTCGCTCCGGCCCTCGACCGACTCGCCTGGGGTGACCCCGAGCAGGACTGGGGGCTCGCCACCATCGAGGGCGGCGACGTCCTGCCCGTCGGCAACGGCGTCGTGCTCATCGGCATGAGCGAGCGCACGTCGCGCCAGGCGATCACCCAGGTCGCCGCGGCCCTGTTCGACCGGGGCGAGGCCGAACGGGTGATCGTCGCGGGCATGCCGAAGCTCCGCGCCGCCATGCACCTCGACACCGTGCTCACCTTCGCGGACCGCGACCTGGTCACCGTGTACCGGAAGATCGTCGACGCGATCCACCCGTTCACCCTGCTGCCCGGGCGCGAGGGTGCCGGGGTCCACATCATGGACGAGACCGCACCGTTCCTCGACGTCGTCGCCGCGGCGCTCGGGCTGGACCGGCTCCGTGTCGTCGACACCGGCGGCGACGAGTACGCCGCGGAACGGCAGCAGTGGGACAGCGCGAACAACGTCGTCGCGCTCGAACCCGGCGTCGTCTACGCGTACGACCGCAACACCCTGACGAACGACCTGCTGCACCAGGCGGGGGTCGAGGTCCGCACCATCCGCGGCGCCGAACTCGGCCGCGGGCGCGGCGGCGGCCACTGCATGACCTGCCCGCTCCTCCGGGACCCCCTGCCGGCATGACCTCCGACCGACCCGACTCCGCGACGACGCCCGCCGGGTGGGCGCTGGTGGTCGCCACCGTCGTCGTGGTCGCCGGGATCGGGGCGGGAGCCGCGTGGTTCGCCGCCGGGTCGTCGGGCGGGCGGAGCGGCTCCGGCGGGGACCGGGACCCGGTGTGCGACGCCGCAGAGGTCGCCCGCCGCGTGCTCCCGAGCGTGGTCACGATCGAGGTGTCGTCCGCGTCCGGCTCCGGATCCGGGAGCGGCGAGGTCATCGACCCCTCCGGGATCGTCCTGACCAACGACCACGTCATCGCCGGTGGGGACGACGTGACCGTCCGGTTCGACGACGGTGCCGAGACCGGTGCGGAGGTCGTCGGTCGGGACCCCCGGACCGACCTCGCCGTGCTCCGCGTCGACGTCGAGCGCCGCCTGCCCGCGCTGGAGTGGGGCGACTCGGACGACCTGGTCGTCGGGGAACCCGTCGTCGCGCTCGGTGCACCGCTCGGGCTCTCGGGCAGCGTGACCACCGGCGTCGTGAGCGCGCTCGGGCGCAGTGTCCCCGTGCCGCTCGCGGACGGTACCGGCAGCACCGTGCTCGCCGGGGCGATCCAGACCGACGCCTCGATCAACCCCGGCAACTCGGGCGGCGCGCTCGTCGACTGCGACGGACGGCTCGTCGGCGTCAACACCGCGATCGCCACCGTGCCGAGCGCCGACGGTTCGACGAGCGGCAGCATCGGCATCGGGTTCGCGGTGCCGGCGACGGTCGCCCGGCCGGTGGCCGAGGCGCTGCGCACCGAAGGGTCCGTCGCGCACCCGAGCACCGGCATCGAGACCCTGCCCGTGGTCGTCCGCCGTGCCGACGGGACGCGCTCCCCCGGCCTGCTGGTCACGACCGTCACGGACGACGGTCCTGCCGCCCGGGCGGGTGTGCGCGAGGGCGACGTCATCGTCGACGTCGGCGGCGTCGACACACTGCACCCGGACACCCTGGCGTTCCTCGAGGCGACCGGCGCACCGGGCGACCGAATCCGCATCACCGTGCTGCGGGACGGCAGCGAACACGACCGCACCGTGACGCTCCGCGCGACGCAGTGACCAGCACCACGCAAGGGAAGGACAGCACCATGACCGAGGAACAGCCCAGGATCGTCGTCGGGTTCGACGGCTCCGACGAGTCCGTCGCCGCGCTCGTGTCGACGCTCGGGATCGCCCGCGGGCTCGACGCGACCGTCGAGGTCGTCACCTCGTGGCGCTGGCCGATCACGTGGAGCACCCCGCCCGTCGCGCACGCCTGGTCACCGCACGAGGACGCCGAGGAGATCCGGTCGCACGCCGAGCAGATCGTCACCGAGCACGCCCCCGCCGGCGTCCGGGCCACCGCGAGGACCGTCGAGGCCGGCGCCGCAGCCGGACTCGTCGACGCCGCCGCCGGGGCAGAGCTGCTCGTCGTCGGCAACCGCGGTCGAGGTGGGTTCCGCGGACTGTTGCTCGGATCCGTCAGCTCCGCCTGCCTGCACCACGCCCCGTGTCCCGTCCTCGTGCACCGCGGCCCGGCGGGCACGGAGAGCGACCGCGGCAAGGAGATCGTCGTCGGGGTCGACGGGTCCCACGAGTCCGGGCAGGCGCTCCGGTACGCGGTCCGTCTCGCCCGCCGACTCGGCCTGCCCGTGCGGACGGTCACGACCTGGCAGTGGCCGCCGGCGCTCAACCGGGACGCACCGCCGTTCGACTACTGGACGCCGGAGGGCGAGGCCCGCGCGACCGCCTCGTCCGCACTCGACGCGGCCGAGGACCTGCTCGACGACGACGTCGCGCTCACGTCCCAGCTGATCGAGGGCCCGCCCGCAGCGGTCCTCATCGAGGAGAGCAGGAACGCCGCCGTGCTCGTCCTCGGCAGCCGCGGACTCGGCGGGTTCCAGGGCATGCTCGTCGGGTCGGTCAGCCAGGAGTGCGCGCAGCACGCCGGGTGCCCGGTCCTGGTCCACCGGGGATGACCGGCGATGTCGGGGGCGGCACCGCGCTGGGAACAGCAGGGACCGAAGTCGTGGACGGCGAAGGAGCGTGGGGTCTCCCTGGGGATCGTCCTGCGGGTCGGTGACCGGTTCCTGGCCTTCGACCGGGACAACAGGCCGCTCGGGAGCGAGCAGACCCTGGAGTCAGCCCAGCAGCTCGTCGTCGCCGAGACGCCGGCTCCCACCGACGTGACACGGTCGTGCTCGCACTGTCGGTCCTGGCGGCCCTGGTGGTCGCGGTCTCGCTCGTGCTCGTCGTCGTCCGGACGCTCGAGTAGGGGTCCCGCCCGTCCGCGGGCCTGCGGACGGGCGCACGGGACGGACGGGAGGCGCGGTGCGGGCCCGCACCGCGCCTCCCCTCCGCTGCGTCACGCCTGGATGAACGCGAGCAGATCCGGGTTGATGACGTCGGCGTGCGTCGTCAGCATGCCGTGCGGGTAGCCCTCGTAGATCTTGAGGGTCGCGTTGCTGAGCAGCTCCGCCTGCTTGAGGGCGGCGTCCTGGTACGGGACGACCTGGTCGTCGTCGCCCTGGGTGACGAGGACCGGGACGGTGATGGCCTTGAGGTCCTCGGTCTGGTCGGTCTCCGAGAACGCCTTGATGCCCTCGTAGTGGGCCAGCGCGCTGCCGGTCATGCCCTGCCGCCACCAGTTGTCGATGACGGGCTGCGACGGGGTCACGCCCTCGCGGTTGAAGCCGTAGAACGGGCCGGCGGCGACGTCGCGGAAGAACTCGGCGCGGTTCGCGGCGAGCGCCGAGCGGAAGCCGTCGAACACCGAGATCGGGGTGCCCTCCGGGTTGCCGTCCGTCTGGACCATCAGCGGGGGCACGGCCGACACCAGGATCGCCTTCGCGACGCGGCCCTGGGGCTCGCCGTACTTCGCGACGTAGCGGGCCACCTGGCCACCGCCGGTCGAGTGCCCGATGTGGACGACGTTGCGCAGGTCGAGGTGCTCGACGACCGCGTTCGCGTCGCTGGCGTAGTGGTCCATGTCGTGGCCGGTGGCGATCTGCGAGGACCGGCCGTGGCCGCGTCGGTCGTGGGCGATCACGCGGTAGCCCTTGGACAGGAAGTAGAGCATCTGGGCGTCCCAGTCGTCCGAGGACAGGGGCCACCCGTGGTGGAACATGATCGGCTGGGCATCGTGGCTGCCCCAGTCCTTGAAGTAGATCTCGGCACCGTCGTCGGTGGTCACGAACGTCACGACAAAACCTCCATGGTTCAGCATTCACGCGCCGCGGATCGCGGGTTGTTCCGCAGGGTAGCGGGTGTGTGTTTCGGGGTGGTCACCAAATGGGGAACGGGAAGGTGGGGACGACGCGGCGTTCGTCGCGCCCTGGTTTCGGCCGAAGGACGTGACGGGCTCCCTCGATCGCTGGCCCTCATACCTGTTGTGCGCTGGCGGCTCCCCGGGACGAACGTCAGCTCACGAGCGGACCAGGACAGCGCTCGGTCCGCCGGCGCATCGACGGCGCTCGGGAGTAACGTGACCGGCGCCGCCTACCCTTGGGCGCGCACGGGGACAGAACGGACCACGCAATGCAGCGCATCGCCCGCTCCGCAGCACTCGGTGCTGCCGCGCTTCTCCTCGCAGGGCTCATGGGAACATCGGGCGCCGGACCAGCCGAGGCTGCCGCCCAGGCCGGAGGGGTGTTGCAGATCCTCTCGCCGCACTACTCGGACCGCGGAACACCGCAGTTCGCTGACGGATCGAACGTGCAGCGGTACCCCTCCGACACCACCCGCGGCATCGACGCCCGGATGACTGTCTCGAGCACCAGCAGCGCGTCGTTCGTCCTGACGCCACCGGACGACAAACCGTTGACCACCGGGGTGTACCGCCTCGTCGGGCAGCAGCCGTACGGTGCGAAAGTGCCTACGCTTGCCATCAACGGGGAGTACATCCACGGCGAGTTCGACATCGTCGACATCGCCTCCGACCCGACCAACGGCACGATCACCCGCTTCGACGGCATCGTTCCCGGCGTTGGTGAGTTCCGGTTCGGGGAAGACACCGCCGGATCCGTCGTGTTCGGCGCTCGGAACATCGTCTTCGCGAAGACGTTCATCGGGCTGCCGAAGACCGTGCAGGTCGAAACGGTGCACAACACCGGATCTGCTCCGGTCGCTCTCGGCGCGCCTGCCGTCAGCGGAGTGAACGCTGCATCCTTCTCGATCAGCGGGAGCACTTGCACAGCCACGCTCGCTCCGGGTGCGGCGTGCACGTTCAAGGTCGGCTTCGCGCCGAAGACTCCCGGCCCGGCCACCGCCGCGGTGAGCATGAAGGTCGGGGCGGCGACCCGAAGTGTGCCGCTCACCGGGTCAGCGTTCCTCGGAACGACCGGTATCACCTCGTCCGGCAAGGGCATCGTGGACAACGGCAAGACGACGAAGGTCACCGGAGCGAACACGGCCATGACCGTTGCGTCCGGTGCCGACGGGTGGACGTTCAACGCGGACCGTCTCGACGGCTCGGGGAGCGCTCTCAACATCCGGCTCACGACCCCGGACAAGCGGCCCTTCCCGGTCGGGACGACGAAGACCACCGTCAGCGGCGACTACAGCCTCGTCGACACGGTGGACTCCAGCAGCTGCGACTCGGACGGCACCGTGACCGTGAAGCAGTTCAGACTCGACCCTGTGACCGGATTGCCAGACACTGTGGACATGTCGTGGGTGCAGTACTGCAACAACGGAGAGAAGCTGCCGCAGACCGGCACGTTGCAATGGCAGGCCCGCGCAGACGTCACAGCTCCGGCAGCACCGACCTCGGTCGCGGTGTCAGCGACGACGCCACGGAAGGTCACATGGAAGGCTTCGGCGTCCAAAGACGCGAAGTCCGTCGTGGCACGACTCGTGCAGGGGTCCGGCACCAACGCCTCACCGCAGAGCGGTACCCCGCTGACCGTGACCGGCACCTCAGCGGCCGTGCCGTCCGTACCCACCGGGCAGCAGTACACCGTGGCGTTGTTCGCCGTCGACGCGACCGGCAACGTCAGCAAAGCAGCGACCGCCCGATTCGGCACCACTCCGGTGACGGTGATGGCACCCGGCCGACCGACCATCACCAGCACGACCAACGGCACTGGATCAGTGACGGTGTCCTTCACTCCGCCCTCCAGTGACGGCGGGCTGCCGATCACCAGCTACGTCCTGTCCACCACGTACGGCTCGTACCGAGTGAGCGGAACGTCGAGCCCGCTCACCCTCACCGGGCTCCCCGCGGGGAACAACACGGTGCGGGTCACGGCTGTCAACGCTGCAGGAAGCGGGACGCCCTCCTACGCGGTGGCCATCTCCCCCGCGTAGCGCGGACAGTGGAACGCCCGGCAACAGTGCGTGGTGGGGGATCTCCGGTCGGATGCCTTCGGCCAGGGGTACCTCGTGACGTCGCATCCGCATCCGCATCCGCATCCGCATCCGCATCCGCATCCGCATCCGCATCCGCATCCGCATCCGCATCCGCATCCGCATCCGACGTAGTCACTCATGCTGCACACGACCTCGTGCGAGTCCGTCCGAGTGCATTGCCGGGGGCACGACCATCGCCTCAGTGGCCGATCGGGTAGCGGGCACGCTGTCGAGCAGGTCGTTCCGGCAACGTCTCATTCCACCTGGCCTCGCGTTCGTTCCGTGACCGCGAGCTTCGTGGCCCATCTGGTCGGCCACCCCTCTGTGCCCCAGGCCGCATGCGGCTCACGCATGGCGTCGTCGGCGGAAGTCATCGATAGGACGAGGGCGGCGTGCCGAACGTCCGGGTGAACGCGGCCGTGAAGGCGGCGGGCGTCGCGTACCCGAGCCGACCGGAGGTCTCCGCCACGGTGGACCGCCGGAGGAGCGGCAGACTCGCCAACAGCCGTGCGCGCGTGCGCCAGGCCGCTGGGCTCGACCCTGCCGCGTCACGGAAACGGCGGTCCAGGGTGCGCTCGCTCATCGCACTCGCGCGGGCCCACTGCGCGTTCGTGGTGCGGGGTGACGGGTCCGCGAGGTACGCACGGCACAGCGCACGGAAGGGCTCGGCGGTCGGCAGAGCGATGTGCAGCGGAACAGGCGCGAGGTGTTGGACTTCGTGCAGGATCAGACGGATCAGCGCTCCGTCGCGGCCGTCGACCTCGTACGGGACGACGATCTGGTCCGCTGCGCGCAGCAGCTCCCGGAGCAGCGGGCCGACGTCGACCACCGTGCAGGTCGAGGGCCACCATGGCACAGCGTCGGGTTCGATGTAGAGGCTCCACGTCGTGACGTCGAGGAACCGCACTTCATGGAGGACTCCCGGCGGAATGAGGACCGCCCGGTCCGCCGGGATCGTCCACGAGCCGTCGTCGGTCGCGACGAGCATGGTCCCGCTGCCGCCGTACAGCAGCTGCGCACGCCGGTGTTCGTGCTGAGCGAGCACGTGGTCCGGCGGGTAGTCCGTCCCGATCGGCAGCACGTCGATCGGCAACGAGTCCAAATCAGACAGTCGAGCACCACGCACCCGTCAACCCTACGGCGAGATCGCGAAGGTTTCTGCCGTGCTTTCGATTGTCGGCCGCACCCAGAGACTGTGCACTGGACGAGTGGAGATCTTGGTACTCGTCCTCGTCGGGGTGCTCGTCGGTCTGACGACCGTACTCTTCGGCTTCGGCGGCGGCTTCGTCACCGTGCCGATCGTGACGGTGGTGGACGCTTCGCTGGGAGGCGACGCGGTCCGGGTCGCGACGGCGACGTCGGCCCTCGTGATGCTCGTCAACGCGTCCGTCGCCACGGCGTCGACGAGGAGGACCGTGCTCGCCCCACTCCACGGCCGTGGGTGGCTCCTCGTCCTGCTCGCGGTCGGTGGCGCTGTCGGCGCGACAGCGGGACGGTGGGCCCCGGACCCGCTGCTGCGGTGGGGGTTCGTCGTCTACGTCGGGATCACCGCGGTCGACCTCCTGGCCCGGCCGGGCTTCCTCCGTCTGTCCTCCGGCGCGGCCACCGCGGGTCTTCGGACGTGGTCCGGGCTCCCCGTCGGCGCGGTCGCGGCGTTCCTCGGTGTCGGAGGGAGCGTCATGACGGTCCCGATGACGCGACGAGCCGGAGCGTCCATGGAGGTGGCGACGGCCCTCGCGAACCCGCTGACGCTCGCGATCGTCGCACCGGCGGTCGTGGTGACGCTGCTGCTCCCCGGACACGTGGCGGCCGCGAGCGGACTCGTGGGCGCCGTCGACGTCCGGACTGCATCGGCCGTGCTCGCCGGCGCCATGCCGGTCATCATCGCCCTCCGGCGCCGTCCGCCCCGCATCCCGGAACGCCTCCACGCCACGGGCTACGTCGCCCTGCTCGTCGCGGCGGGCGCGGTCGTCGCGCTCGGCTGACGCGGTAGTCGGTCCGTTCACCGTTCCTCCAGCGAACACCGTTTCCCGCCACGCGCGCAGAGCGGCTGCCATGTCGCAGATACCCCGTCCGAATCGAATCTCCATGAGGGCCCGCCATCCGGCCATGTCAGCGACGGTGCCCTCGAACGGCGAACGCCCCGCCGGCCGAAGCCAGCGGGGCGCTCTCACGAGTCAGACGCGGATCAGAAGTCCCAGTCCTCGTCCTCCGTCACGACGGCCTTGCCGATCACGTACGACGAACCCGACCCCGAGAAGAAGTCGTGGTTCTCGTCCGCGTTCGGCGACAGCGCCGACAGGATCGCCGGGTTCACCTCGGTGAGCTCCTTCGGGAACATCGGCTCGTAGCCCAGGTTCATGAGCGCCTTGTTCGCGTTGTAGTGCAGGAACTTCTTGACGTCCTCGGTCAGCCCGACCTCGTCGTAGAGGTCCTGCGTGTACTGCGTCTCGTTCTCGTACAGCTCGAAGAGGAGCGAGAACGTGTAGTCCTTGAGCTCCTGACGCTCGGCCTCGGTGACCTGCTCGAGACCCTTCTGGTACTTGTACCCGATGTAGTACCCGTGCACGGCCTCGTCGCGGATGATGAGGCGGATCAGGTCGGCGGTGTTCGTGAGCTTCGCCCGCGACGACCAGTGCATCGGCAGGTAGAAGCCGGAGTAGAACAGGAACGACTCGAGCAGCGTCGACGCGACCTTGCGCTTCAGCGGGTTGTCGCCCTGGTAGTAGTCCATGACGATCTGGGCCTTCTTCTGCAGGTTCGGGTTCTCCTCGGACCAGCGGAAGGCTTCGTCGATCTCGGGCGTCGACGCCAGGGTCGAGAAGATCGACGAGTAGCTCTTGGCGTGCACCGACTCCATGAACGCGATGTTCGTGTAGACGGCCTCTTCGTGCGGGGTGATCGCGTCGGGGATGAGCGACACGGCGCCGACGGTGCCCTGGATGGTGTCCAGGAGCGTGAGGCCGGTGAAGACGCGCATCGTCATCGTCTGCTCGGCCTGGGTGAGCGTGTTCCACGACTGCACATCGTTCGACAGCGGCACCTTCTCCGGCAGCCAGAAGTTGTTGACGAGGCGGTTCCAGACCTCCACGTCCTTGTCGTCCTGGATGCGGTTCCAGTTGATCGCCTGGACCCGATCAATGAGCTTCAGCTTCTCGACCAACGCACGTTCCTGTTCAAGAGATGGTGACTAGATGGCGGACTGGAGGCGCGGTGCGGGGCCGCAACGCGCCTCCAGTCCGAGGGGTGATCGCGTGAGCGATCAGAGCATGCAGCTGACGCAGCCCTCGACCTCGGTGCCCTCGAGGGCGAGCTGGCGCAGACGGATGTAGTAGATCGTCTTGATGCCCTTGCGCCATGCGTAGATCTGGGCCTTGTTGATGTCACGCGTGGTCGCGGTGTCCTTGAAGAACAGCGTCAGGGACAGGCCCTGGTCCACGTGCTGCGTCGCCGCGGCGTACGTGTCGATGATCTTCTCCGGGCCGATCTCGTACGCGTCCTGGTAGTAGTCCAGGTTGTCGTTCGTCATGAACGGCGCCGGGTAGTAGACGCGACCGAGCTTGCCTTCCTTGCGGATCTCGATCTTCGACGCGATCGGGTGGATCGACGACGTCGAGTGGTTGATGTACGAGATCGAACCGGTCGGCGGGACGGCCTGCAGGTTCTGGTTGTAGATGCCGT
>Ga0308167_1000720_pt1 | contig 50964 bp, 44 predicted proteins | sample PhyCR1_2_FD_202138 | JGI IMG/M metagenome (GOLD analysis project Ga0308167, IMG submission 202138) | Phyllosphere microbial communities from UC Gill Tract Community Farm, Albany, California, United States - DLSLRC.R1 | ecosystem: Host-associated > Plants > Phyllosphere > Unclassified | place... | reverse complement strand
CCTGGCGGCTTTAGCGCGGTGGTCCCACCTGACCCCATGCCGAACTCAGAAGTGAAACGCCGTAGCGCCGATGGTAGTGTGGGGTCTCCCCATGCGAGAGTAGGGAACTGCCAGGCATCAAATTAAGACCAGCACGCTGGTCGTGACCACTCCGGTGACGCGGAGCGGGCGAAACACCTGAGGTCAGCGACAGCGGACCGCAGTACAGAATCGGTGGAGCGGTAGTTCAGTTGGTTAGAATACCTGCCTGTCACGCAGGGGGTCGCGGGTTCGAGCCCCGTCCGTTCCGCCACCCTATTTAGGGGCGTAGTTCAATTGGTAGAGCACCGGTCTCCAAAACCGGGTGTTGGGGGTTCGAGTCCCTCCGCCCCTGCCAGAAAACGATCCTTTGCTTCGGCAAAGGATTTTTTTTGCCTGTAAAAAGCCAAAAACAAAAAACCAGCTAAAACGCACTGGCTTTTGACGCGTATTTATCACCCTTCCTGCTGTTAATTCAGCTGTTTTGCCTCACCAGAACCGGAAACTTCAGCAGCTGACGTATATGCGCTTGCTGATCGCTGTTCTGCAACCAGACGGCATAAAGAGGGCGTACCGCCACTGGCGTATCGGGAATGACCATCAGTTCACTGTAAAGGCTGTGCCAGAAGTCAGGCAGAAAGGCACACGCTCCGGTGGTGTGTAACAGCTCTCGTGTTACATGCGCCGATGTCGTGGTCAGAACCGGCACGTCATCTCCGCCTGAGAGATAGCTCTCATGCTGATGAAAATCCGCCCCCCACTCCAGCTTAATATAATCATACTTCTCACGTTTCTCACTCTGGCGAGCGCAAAACAGCGCCAGTGAGATATGGCCAATTTGCTGGCTGGTCAGTTCATCCATTTTAGGAGCTTCGGTGGTGATCAGCAGATCCAGCTGACGCTCATGCAACTGCTTAACCAGCAAATGACGCTGTGCTACACGGGCTTCTAAATGCAGGCTTTCCCGGTTCTCATACAGCGTCTGCAGCCACGGAGTGAGATAAGCCTCCCAGAGCGAAGCACTGGCCCCAATCGACAGCTCATGATGCTGCTGAGTGTGGGAGACCTCCTTCTTAGCCATCAGCCAGGTACTCATCAGACTCTCAGCGTAAGGCAACAGCCGTTCACCCGCTGCCGTCAGCCGTATGTTGTTGCGATGTCTGGTGAAAAGGTTAACACCAAGCTGATTTTCCAGCTGACGGATGCGAAAACTGACAGCAGATTGCGTGAGGTAAAGTGCTTCCGCAGCACGCCCGAAATGGCGTGTGCGGCTCACTTCCAGGAAAGTCTTCAGTAATTCCGTATCCACAGCGTTCTCCCAAAAATTGTTTGTCGTATAGATTTAAATGTTTTGTTTTACACTCTGTCAAGCCTATCTAATACTCCGCGCCATAAATAGTAAGGCTTAATAGAATCAGGAGCGTGTAACATGGCGGAAAGCTTCTTAACCGAAAATCGTTTCTTTGATAACAAACATTACCCGCGTGGATTTTCACGTCACGGTGATTTTACGATTAAAGAAGCCCAGCTTCTTGAACGCCACGGTTTCGCCTTTAATGAGCTTGATTTATCAAAGCGTGAACCTGCAACAGAAGAAGAACGGTTATTTATCGAAGTGTGTCGTGGTCTGCGTGAGCCGCAAACAGAAGCTGAGCGTGTATGGACCAAATACATCACACGCATTAAGCGTCCGAAGCGTTTTCACACTCTGTCTGGCGGGAAACCGCAGATGGATACTGTCGAAGACTTCAGCGACAGCGACGACTAATAAAAAAGGGGCTTATGCCCCTTTTTTATTGCAGGCTGTTATGCAGATGGATCATTAACCGGTCAATGCTGCGATAGCTCACCGCCTCCTGCAAATGCGTACGGTTTATCGCTGCTTCTCCTGCCAGATCGGCCAGCGTACGGGACACTTTCAAAATTCGCTGCCATGCCCGTACCGACAAACCCAGCTTCTCCAGCACCGACTCCAGCCATTCAGCATCTTCTTTGCCAATCTGGCACCAGCGCAGAATTTCTGCATTGTTCAAATGAGCATTAATCTTGCCTGACCGCGCCAGCTGGATCGCGCGTGCGGCGACGACCCGTTGACGCACCGTCGCTGATCCTTCAGCCGTCCGGCGCTGTTTACTCAGCATCCCACTGGGCAGCAGCGGCACCTCCAGTGACAGATCAAAGCGATCCAGAAAAGGCCCGGACAACTTACTGAGATAACGCAGCACCTGCTGAGGCGAGCAGCGATTGTGTTGTCCCTGATAATGTCCGGTGGGACTGGGATTCATCGCGGCAATCAGCTGAAACCGCGCCGGGTAGGTCACTTTTGCCCGGGCACGGGAAATGGCAATCAGCCCCGATTCTATCGGTTCGCGCAGCGAGTCGAGCACCTTACGATCAAATTCCGGTAATTCATCTAAAAACAGCACACCATTATGTGCCAGAGAGATCTCACCAGGCCGGGGTAACGAGCCGCCACCAATCAGGGCATAGAGTGAGGCACTGTGATGAGGCGACCTGAACGGCCTTGTGCGCCACTGTCGATGTGAAAGGTGGCTGTTGACCAGGCTGGCAATCGCCGCGCATTCCAGTGCTTCCTGATCGCTTAAGGGCGGCATGATACCTGGCAGTCGGGTCGCCAGCATGGTTTTGCCAGTGCCGGGCGGGCCAATCAGCAACAGGTTATGCCCACCCGCGGCGGTAATTTCTAACGCTCTGCGACCCTGCTGCTGACCAATAATGTCAGCCAGATCGTCTCCAGGCGCTTCTGGCTGGTCGTCAGGATAGGCGGCGACCGGTAACACGAGCTGATTATGCAAAAAGGCGCATACCTCACTGAGGTGCGAGGCAATCAGTGATGCGCCCTGACGAATCAGTCCGGCATCGGCCTGGTTTTCGCGTGAGAGCACCAGTTGTCGCCCGGCCTGCATCGCTACCATCGCCGCGGGAATCGCGCCCTGTACACTGCAGAGCGCGCCATCAAGGGCAAGCTCACCCAGAAACTCATAGCGGGTCAGCTTGTCCGCAGGGAGCTGTTCAGAGGCAACCAGAATGGCAATCGCCATGGGCAGGTCATACCGTCCGCCTTCTTTGGGTAAATCCGCCGGTGCCAGGTTGATGGTGACCCTTTTAGCTGGAAAGACGAATCCGCTATTGATGATGGCACTACGTACCCGCTCACGTGCCTCTTTTACCGTGGTCTCTGGCAGACCGACCAGCGTCAGCGCGGGCAGACCATTGCTGATATGCGCTTCGATAGTTACCAGGGGGGCGTTGACCCCCAGTGCAGCCCGGGTCAGAACTTTTGATAATGACATACTCGCTCCTTAAGGCTGCCAGTCTGCGGTCAGCCAAAAAGAAAAGCGAAAGCGTGATGAGCCTTATGCGGGGTGAAGCACAGCAGAACGGTAATCGTTGCATACCGTGACAAAACGTCACGGGACTGCGCGCAAATTCAGCAAAATATTATTACGTCACTAAAGTGATGAATATTTATCATCCGGAAATTATTTGTTTTATTACAAACCGATAGGGCAATGCTTACGCCCGGTGGCGGAAAAAAGCAGACGAAAAATGTTGTGCTGATGCCCCTGACTATGTTAACTCTGTAGGCATTACTTCGAACACGTAAAAGAATTGAATAACACATGAAAGCCCTTCTACAAGTGATTAGCCTAGTTGTGATTAGCGTGGTGGTGATTATTAACCTACCGTGCGGGGCTACGCTTGGAGAAAGAAAGGCTTAAAAATCAAGCCTCGAATCCGAAAAAACCCCCGCACCGAAAGGTCCGGGGGTTTTTTTTCGACCAGGCAAAATATCAGTAAATCCACAAGGAACAAACAATGAACAGTAGCATAAAATTCTGTTGTTCCGGTCAGGACACAGGAGAATAGCGATGACAGGTGCACAGTGGGTAGTTCAGGCTTTACGCGCGCAGGGTGTCGATACCGTATTCGGTTACCCTGGCGGCGCCATCATGCCGGTATACGACGCGCTCTACGATGGCGGCGTGGAACACCTACTGTGTCGTCATGAGCAAGGCGCTGTGATGGCTGCGATTGGTTATGCGCGTTCGACCGGTAAAACCGGTGTCTGCATTGCGACCTCCGGACCTGGCGCAACCAACCTGATCACCGGTCTGGCCGATGCGATGATGGACTCGGTACCGGTTGTGGCGGTAACCGGCCAGGTCTCTTCCGCCTTCATTGGTACTGATGCCTTTCAGGAAATCGACGTGCTGGGCTTATCCCTGGCCTGCACCAAACACAGTTTTCTGGTCGAGTCGTTAGATGAGTTGCCCGCAATCATGGCTGAAGCATTCGCCCTGGCACAGTCGGGACGTCCCGGTCCGGTACTGGTTGATATTCCTAAGGATATTCAGATTGCGCAGGGGGAGCCTGGGCCGCATCTGGTGCCGGTAGAAGAGGGGATGGATCTGCCACATCAGGCGATTGTCGAAGCCCGCGCGCTGATGGCGCAGGCAAAAAAACCGATGTTCTATATCGGTGGCGGCGTCGGGATGGCGCAGGCGGTGCCGGCGCTGCGTGCGCTGGCTGAAGAAACCGGCATCCCTGCCGTAGCAACCCTGAAAGGGCTGGGCAGCGTCGATGCAGACAGCGAACTCTATCTCGGCATGCTGGGTATGCACGGTACCAAAGCGGCCAACCTGGCGGTGCAGAGCTGCGACTTACTGATCGCGGTCGGTGCGCGCTTTGACGACCGGGTGACCGGCAAGCTGGATACCTTCGCTCCTCACGCCAGCGTCATTCACCTCGATATCGATCCGGCCGAGCTGAACAAATTACGCCGCGCCCACGTCTCACTGCAGGGCGACCTTAATCATTTGCTGCCAGCGCTGAGCCAGCCGTTGCATATCGACGCCTGGCGCAACGAAGTGAAAGCGCTCAAAGCCAGCCACAGCTGGCGCTATGACCATCCAGGTGACGCCATCTATGCGCCACTGTTGTTGAAGCAGCTCTCCGATCGCAAGCCTGCCAGCGCGGTGGTGACGACCGACGTCGGTCAGCACCAGATGTGGGCAGCGCAGCATATGGCGTTTAGCGCGCCAGAGAATTTCATCACCTCCAGCGGCTTAGGCACCATGGGATTCGGCTTACCGGCCGCGATTGGTGCGCAGGTCGCCCGACCGCAGGACACCGTCATCTGTGTCTCTGGCGATGGCTCAATCATGATGAATATTCAGGAACTGGGCACCATCAAACGCGGCAAGCTGCCGGTCAAAATCGTACTGCTGGATAATCAGCGTCTCGGTATGGTCCGCCAGTGGCAGCAGCTGTTTTTCGATGGTCGCTACAGCGAAACCAATCTGTCCGATAACCCCGATTTCCTGACGCTGGCCAGCGCCTTCAATATCCCCGGCCAGCGCATCACCCGTAAAGAACAGGTCGACGCCGCACTTGATGCTCTGCTGAACAGCGAAGGTCCTTACTTCCTGCATGTTGCAATTGATGAGCATGAAAACGTCTGGCCACTGGTACCGCCGGGTGCCAGCAATGCAAACATGATGGAGAAAACCGTATGAACCAGCACCAATTGTCTATCGAAGCCCGCTTTCGCCCTGAAATATTGGAGCGCATCTTACGCGTGGTGCGTCACCGCGGTTTTCAGGTTTGCTCAATGAACATGGCTTCAGTGGCCAACGCTGAAAACATTAATATCGAAATGACCGTTGCCAGCCAGCGCTCCGTCGATTTACTGTCTTCGCAGTTAAGCAAACTGATCGATGTCGCCTGCGTTCAGATTCAACAACAGACAACACAACAAATCCGCGCCTAGCCGCGAGAGGGAATAAAAATGAGCACGAAGAAAGCAGACTTTATTTGGTTCAATGGCGAGATGGTTAAGTGGGAAGAGGCGAAGGTTAGCGTCATGTCCCACGCGTTGCACTATGGTACGTCGGTATTTGAAGGCGTGCGCTGCTACGACTCTCACAAAGGACCGGTTGTGTTCCGTCATCGCGAACACATGCAACGTCTGCACGACTCCGCCAAAATCTATCGTTTCCCGATTAAAAGCAGCGTTGATGAGCTGATGGAAGCGTGCCGCGAAGTCATTCGCGTCAATAAACTGAAAAGTGCCTATATCCGTCCGCTGGCGTTCGTCGGTGACGTGGGCCTGGGCGTGAACCCGCCAGACGGTTTCAGCACCGATGTAATCATTGCCGCCTTCCCATGGGGTGCTTACCTCGGTGCCGAAGCGCTGGAAAATGGTATCGATGCGATGGTGTCTTCATGGAACCGCGTAGCCCCGAATACCCTGCCAACAGCGGCTAAAGCGGGTGGTAACTACCTCTCCTCATTGCTGGTGGGCAGCGAAGCCCGTCGTCACGGCTATCAGGAAGGCATCGCACTGGACACCAACGGCTACATCTCGGAAGGCGCCGGTGAAAACCTGTTCGAAGTCAAAGATGGCATTCTGTTCACTCCGCCATTCACTTCTTCAGCGCTGCCAGGCATCACCCGCGATGCCATCATCAAACTGGCGATCGACATGGGTATCGAAGTGCGCGAGCAGACGCTGTCACGCGAATCGCTCTATCTGGCGGATGAAATCTTCATGTCCGGTACCGCAGCAGAAATCACGCCGGTACGTAGCGTTGACCGTATCCAGGTTGGCGAAGGCAAGCGCGGCCCGATTACTGCCCGTATCCAGCAGGCCTTCTTTGGTCTGTTCACTGGCGAAACCGAAGACAAATGGGGCTGGTTAGATCCGGTAAACCCGTAATCAGATTCAGCGCGGGCGTTATCTGACGCCCGCGAGCCTATTCTTACTGGAGTAAATAGAGCATGCCTAAGTACCGTTCCGCCACTACCACCCACGGCCGTAACATGGCGGGTGCCCGTGCCTTATGGCGCGCGACAGGAATGACCGACGACGATTTCGGTAAACCGATTATCGCAGTGGTTAACTCATTCACCCAATTTGTACCTGGCCACGTTCATTTGCGCGATCTCGGCAAACTGGTCGCCGAGCAGATCGAAGCGTCAGGCGGTGTGGCCAAAGAGTTCAACACCATCGCGGTGGACGACGGTATTGCCATGGGTCATGGCGGCATGCTGTATTCACTGCCTTCGCGTGAGCTGATTGCTGACTCCGTCGAGTACATGGTCAACGCGCACTGCGCCGACGCCATGGTCTGCATCTCTAACTGCGACAAAATCACTCCGGGAATGCTGATGGCGTCGCTGCGCCTGAATATTCCGGTGATCTTTGTATCCGGCGGACCGATGGAAGCGGGTAAAACCAAGCTTTCCGATCAGATCATCAAGCTGGATCTGGTTGACGCAATGATTCAGGGTGCCAACCCGAACGTCAGCGACGCCGACAGCGAGCAGATTGAGCGTTCAGCCTGCCCAACCTGCGGCTCCTGCTCCGGTATGTTCACCGCCAACTCGATGAACTGTCTGACCGAAGCGCTTGGCCTGTCACAGCCTGGCAACGGCTCCCTGCTGGCGACCCACGCCGATCGTAAAGAGCTGTTTATCAACGCCGGTAAGCGCATCGTCAGCCTGACCAAACGCTACTACGAGCAGGATGACGTCAACATGCTGCCGCGTAACATCGCCAACAAGGCCGCTTTTGAGAACGCCATGATGCTGGATATCGCCATGGGCGGGTCCACCAACACCGTGCTCCACCTGCTGGCAGCCGCACAGGAAGGCGAAATCGACTTTAATATCTCCGACATCGATCGCCTGTCACGCAAAGTGCCTCAGCTGTGTAAAGTGGCACCAAGTACGCCGAAATATCACATGGAAGATGTGCATCGCGCGGGTGGCGTCTTCGCCATTCTCGGCGAGCTGGATCGTGCCGGCCTGTTCGACAGCAGCGCCCGTAATATCCTGCAGCAGACCATGCGTGAAACGCTGGATCAGTACGACATCATGCTAACCAAAGATCAGGCGGTAAAAGATATGTTCCGCGCGGGTCCGGCGGGTATTCGTACCACCCAGGCGTTCTCGCAGAATTGCCGCTGGGATACGCTGGATGACGATCGCGCAGAAGGCTGTATTCGCACCCGCGAGCACGCTTATTCACAGGATGGCGGCCTGGCCGTGCTGTACGGCAACATCGCGGAAGATGGCTGTATCGTTAAAACTGCCGGCGTAGATAAAGAGATCCTCACCTTCAGCGGTCCGGCCAAAGTCTATGAAAGCCAGGATGATGCGGTTGAAGCGATTCTGGGCGGTAAAGTGGTGGCGGGCGACGTGGTGGTGATCCGCTACGAAGGGCCTAAAGGCGGCCCTGGCATGCAGGAGATGCTCTATCCGACTACTTATCTGAAATCGATGGGTCTGGGCAAGAGCTGTGCGCTGATCACCGATGGCCGTTTCTCTGGCGGTACCTCTGGTCTCTCCATCGGTCACGCCTCGCCTGAAGCAGCCAACGGCGGCACCATTGCACTGGTCAAAGATGGCGACACCATCGAAATCGATATTCCTAACCGCGGCATCAAACTGGCCGTGCCGGATAACGAACTGCATGCCCGCCGTGAAGAGCAGGAAGCACGCGGTGATGCGGCGTATACGCCGATCAATCGTCAGCGTGAAGTCTCCTTTGCGCTGCGTGCCTACGCATTACTCGCGACCAGTGCTGACAAAGGTGCCGTCCGCGATAAGAGCAAGCTGGGAGGCTAAAATGGCCGAGTCTCAACCGCTACCCGAGGCGCCCTGCGGCGCCGAGTATTTGCGCGCCGTGCTGCGTTCGCCGGTGTATGAAGTGGCACAGGTAACGCCGCTGCAGGTTATGGAAAAAATTTCATCGCGTCTGGGCAACACCATTCTGGTGAAGCGTGAAGATCGTCAGCCGGTGCACAGTTTCAAACTGCGCGGGGCTTACGCGATGATCGCCGGACTGAACGAAGAGCAAAAAGCGCGCGGCGTGGTGACGGCATCAGCTGGCAACCATGCGCAGGGTGTGGCGCTCTCCGCCAGCAAGCTGGGCATTAAATCGCTGATTGTGATGCCGCTGGCGACAGCAGATATCAAGGTTGATGCGGTGCGCGCATTTGGCGGTGAGGCTTATTTGTTTGGCGCCAATTTTGACGAAGCGAAAGCCAAAGCGATTGAGCTGTCAGAGCAGCGCGGCTACACCTTTGTGCCGCCGTTTGACCACCCGGCCGTGATTGCCGGGCAAGGCACGCTGGCGATGGAGCTGTTGCAACAGGATGCACATCTGGATCGGGTGTTTGTCCCGGTTGGTGGCGGCGGACTGGCGGCTGGTGTGGCGGTATTAATTAAGCAGCTGATGCCGCAAATCAAAGTGATTGCGGTTGAGTCTGAAGATTCCGCCTGCCTGAAAGCGGCGCTGGAGGCCGGCCATCCGGTCGATCTGCCGCGCGTCGGGCTGTTCGCTGAAGGCGTCGCGGTCAAACGGATTGGCAGCGAAACCTTCCGGCTGTGTCAAGCCTATATCGACGACATCATTACCGTCGACAGTGATGCGATCTGCGCTGCGATGAAAGATCTGTTCGAAGATGTGCGGGCCGTAGCGGAACCTTCTGGCGCGCTGGCGCTGGCGGGCATGAAGAAGTATATCCAGCAGCACGACATCAAAGGCGAACGGCTGGCGCACGTCTTATCGGGCGCTAACGTCAATTTCCACGGTCTGCGTTACGTTTCTGAGCGCTGCGAGCTGGGCGAGCAGCGCGAAGCGCTGCTGGCGGTGACCATTCCGGAACAGCAGGGCAGCTTCCTGCGGTTCTGTCAGACGCTGGGCGGACGGTCGATTACCGAGTTCAACTACCGCTATGCCGATGCCGACAAAGCCTGCATTTTTGTTGGCGTGCGGCTGACCCGCGGTCTGGAAGAGCGCAGCGAAATCATCAGCCAGCTCACCGACAGCGGTTATCAGGTGGTTGATCTTTCGGATGATGAGATGGCCAAGCTGCACGTGCGTTATATGGTCGGCGGACGGCCTTCCAAGCCGCTGCGTGAACGACTGTTCAGCTTTGAATTCCCGGAAGCGCCAGGCGCCTTGCTGAAATTTCTGCAAACGCTCGGTACCCACTGGAATATTTCGCTGTTCCACTACCGCAGCCACGGTACTGACTACGGTCGCGTACTGACGGCGTTTGAGCTGGGTAACGATGAGCCACGCTTTGAGGAGCATCTTACCGACCTGGGTTACGACTTTCACGACGAAACGCAGAACCCGGCATTCCGCTTCTTCCTGGCGGGCAGCTGATTACAACTGGCTCCAGAAAGCACTGATCAGCGGCTCGCCGAGCCGCTTTTTCTGCACGCAGACACCGAGTTCAAACGGTGCCACCGATTCAACATTCTCCAGCATCATGACGCGGTTACGCACCGGTTCCGGACTATTCTCCAGCACCACGTCCGGCAACAGGGCGATACCGCATCCCAGCGCCACCATGGAAACAATCGCCTCATGGCCGGATACCGTGGCGTAAATTAACGGATTCGCAATGCGATGACGGCGGAACCACAAATCGATACGCCGGCGCGCCGGCCCCTGCTCCGGCAGGATAAACGGGATTTGCGACCATTCCGGCAGCGCCTGAGTGGCCTGAGTCCGCACCGCGCAGGGTAACGCTGGCGCGATCAGCACCAGCGGAATCAGCCCGAGCGGCATAAAATCGATGCTGGCCGGTAAGGTTTCAGGCCGTCCGGCAATCGCCAGATCGGCTTCGCCGGTGTGCACTTTCTCTACCGCATCGGCGGCATCACCGGTGTTAAGTTTGATTTCTACCTGCGGGTGCTCGGCACGAAAACGGTCGAGGATCGGCGGCAGGTGGCTGTAGGCTGCGGTCACCGAGCAGAACAGGCGCAGCTCGCCGCTGAGCGACGGGCCGTTGAGATCCATCACGTGGCGCAGCTGCTGATATTGCAGCAGCGTCTGCTGAGCAAACTGGCGCAGGCGTTCGCCCGCTTCTGTCAGCGTGACGGTGCGGTTATCACGCAGAAACAGCGCATGTCCGACATCCTCCTCCAGCCGCTGAATCTGGCGCGAGAGCGTGGAGGGACTGACGTGCATCGCACGCGCCGTGCGGCCGAAGTGACAGCTTTCGGCCAGATGAAGAAACAGTTTCAGATCTCGTAAATCCATATGCGCGTCGCCTTAACGTGATGTTGCATTTATTGCAATGTGACGTTGTTAATATATCAATTTAAGCAACAGAATTCCTGTCATATGATGGGGTCATTCGCGGCGCTGCACTACACGCCGTCCCTGAACAAAAAAAAGCAAACACAACCTCACTGGAGTACCCATGGCTAACTATTTCAACACATTGAACTTGCGCAACCAGTTAGCGCAATTAGGTAAATGTCGTTTCATGGCACGCGAAGAATTCGCCGATGGCGCCAGTTTCCTGAAAGGCAAAAAAGTCGTTATCGTTGGCTGTGGTGCGCAGGGCCTGAATCAGGGTCTCAACATGCGTGATTCCGGTCTGGACGTCGCCTATGCACTGCGTGCTGAAGCGATTGCGGAGAAACGCCCTTCATGGCGCAAAGCGACCGATAACGGTTTCAAAGTGGGTACGTACGAAGAGCTGATCCCGCAGGCGGACCTGGTCGTTAACCTGACGCCGGACAAGCAGCACTCTGCGGTGGTTCAGGCGGTTCAGCCCCTGATGAAAGATGGCGCCGCGCTGGGTTACTCTCACGGTTTCAACATCGTGGAAGTGGGTGAAACCATCCGTAAAGATATCACCGTAGTGATGGTCGCGCCGAAGTGCCCGGGCACCGAAGTGCGTGAAGAATACAAACGTGGTTTTGGTGTGCCGACGCTGATCGCGGTTCACCCGGAAAACGATCCTAAAGGCGAAGGCATGGCGATTGCCAAAGCCTGGGCCGCAGCGACCGGTGGCGATCGTGCTGGCGTGCTGGAATCTTCCTTCGTGGCAGAAGTAAAATCTGACCTGATGGGCGAGCAGACCATCCTGTGCGGCATGCTGCAGGCGGGTTCACTGTTATGCTTCGACAAGCTGGTGGCGGAAGGGACCGATCCGGCCTACGCCGAAAAACTGATTCAGTTTGGCTGGGAAACCATTACCGAGTCGCTGAAGTTCGGCGGCATCACGCTGATGATGGATCGCCTTTCTAATCCGGCAAAACTGCGGGCTTATGCGCTGTCAGAGCAGCTGAAAACCATCATGGCGCCGCTGTTCCAGAAACATATGGATGATATCATTTCGGGTGAGTTCTCTTCCGGCATGATGGCTGACTGGGCCAATGACGATAAAAACCTGCTGACCTGGCGTGAAGAGACCGGCAAAACCGCTTTCGAAACGGCCTCGCAGTATGAAGGTAAAATCGAAGAGCAGGAGTACTACGACAAAGGTGTATTGATGGTAGCGATGGTTAAAGCGGGCGTTGAGCTGGCGTTTGAAACCATGGTCGATGCCGGCATTATCGAAGAGTCTGCCTACTATGAATCACTGCATGAGCTGCCGCTGATCGCGAACACCATCGCCCGTAAGCGCCTGTATGAAATGAACGTGGTTATCTCCGATACCGCTGAATACGGCAACTACCTGTTCTCATTCGCCGCGGTGCCGTTGCTGAAAGAGTTCATGACCACGCTGCAGCCGGGTGACCTGGGTAAAGCGGTTGAAGGAACGCAGGTAGATAACGCGCAGCTGCGTGACGTCAACGAAGCCGTTCGCCAGCATCCGATTGAAGCGGTCGGCCGTAAACTGCGTGGCTATATGACTGACATGAAACGCATCGCTGTTGCGGGCTAATTAGCGTCACCACCGTTTTCAGCAAAACAAACCCCGGCTTGCCGGGGTTTTTTGTTTATCAATCGATGGGCACCTCCTGTAGACGTGCCTATGGTCTGGCCGCTTCACTGTGAAACCGTGGCTGTACAAGCAACACGGTCAGATCGGAAAGACGCAAAATCCGCCTTCCCTGGCACGCCTGGCTCGCGCGATTACGCATCTCATCCCTGAGTGCACCCGTCACCGGGCCAATGACTGGCGTTTTTTTCCCGGGGACGGATGCTTTCCTCCTCTACCCGTATTGCCTGCGCATTGAGTTTATTCGTTGCGGCCAGAATTACCCTGATTGGGTTTGTGAGCCGTCTGAAGCGTTCCGCTGACCGCCTGAAACGTATGCCGAAGTCAACGCGATGGGCGCATACGCCTGTAGCAAAGCATCGCGGGCCAGGGACAAAAACGCCGGGAGCGTTTTTGAACAACGCAAAGCGTTGGCCCGTTTACGGGCGCACCTCAGGGATGAGGTGCGTAATCGCCCGCGCTGAGCATGCCAGGGATGGCGTCTTTTGCGTCTTTGCGAAAGGCGTATGCGCCCTGAGCCTGCGCACTAACCTCAACACGACGCCTTTAGCCCTGAGCCAGCGCATTAATCTCAACACGACGCCTTTAGTTCTGAGCCAGCCGGTTAACCTCAACACGACGCCTTTAGTCCTGAGCCAGCCGGTTAACCTCAACACGACGCCTTTAGTCCTGAGCCAGCCGGTTAACCTCAACACGACGCCTTTAGGGCTGCGCATTAACCTGAGCCTTCAGCCTGCCGTTTTTCTACCTGATGATGCCAGCGCCAGGCGAGAGCCATAAAAAAACCCGGCGGCTGCCGGGTTTTTCACTGACCTTCATACAACGGGATTAGACGTCATACAGCGTCTGATTGCGCGTCTCTTTACAGGCGATCAACGCAATCAGCGTCAGCACCGCCATCGAAGCCAGATAGAACCCTACCGCCTGCAAACCGTAATTCGCATTCAGCCAGGTGGCGATATAGGGCGCGACAGAGGCACCGAGAATCGACGACAGGTTATAGGAAAACGATGCGCCGGTATAACGCACTTCAGTCGGGAACAGCTCCGGCAGCAGCGCGCCCATCGGACCAAAGGTCAGGCCCATAATGCTCAGACCCAGCAACAGAAACGCCATCACCAGCGCCTGCGATCCTGAACCGAGCATCGCCGGGAACAGAAACGAAAAGGCGATAATCATCAGCGTAATGGTGATCATCGTCTTACGGCGACCAAAACGGTCAGCCAGCAGCCCGGCAATCGGCACCATCACGCCAAAGCCAATCACGGCTAACATCAGCATCCACAGCATACTGTTACGCGGAATACCCAGTCCGGCCGGTGCCGGCGTGGTGCCATAACTCATCGAGTAGACGGTCATGATGTAGAACAGGGTATAGGTCGCCAGCATGATAAAAGTGCCGAGAATGGTGGCAGTCAGATGCTTACTCAGCAGCGCGGCAATCGGTACCCGCACCTGCTTTTTCTCTTTCTGTACTTTGGCAAACACCGGACTCTCATGCAGCGACACGCGCACATACAGGCCGATCAATACCAGCACCGCAGAGAGAATAAACGGCACGCGCCAGCCCCACTGCATGAACTGCTCATCGGTCAGCAGCCATGACAGCAGCAGGAAGGTACCGTTAGCGAAGAAGAAGCCAATCGGCGCGCCAAGCTGGGGGAACGACCCATACAGTGCACGCTTCTTCGCCGGGGCATTTTCGGTGGCCAGCAGCGCCGCGCCGCCCCATTCTCCGCCGAGCCCCAGACCCTGACCGAAACGTGCCAGCGCCAGCAGCAGCGGAGCCAGCACGCCAATGGTTTCATAACCCGGCAGCAGACCGATCACCACGGTCGAGATCCCCATGGTCAGCAGCGAGGCGACCAGGGTTGCTTTACGGCCAATGCGATCGCCAAAGTGACCAAACACGGCCGAACCAATCGGACGCGCAATAAACGCGATCGCAAAGGTCGCCAGTGACTGTAGCGTGGCGACGGTGGCGTCACCCTGCGGGAAAAAAATGTGCGGGAAAACGATCACTGCGGCAGTGGCATAAATATAAAAATCGAAGAACTCGATGGCCGTACCGACCAACGAGGCGATCACCACTTTGCTGCGCGAATTAACCGGCGTGGGGTCCTGTTGCTTGTCGAGTGTTTCTGAGATGGAGGCTTGCATAACTGTTTCTTATTTGTAAATACAGATAAAGAATCTTACGCACCTGCCAGACGTCATTCAATGCTGAAACCCGCGTCGTTACTGGCTTCGCCGGGCAAAGAGAGGATAATTTCTGTCGTCCGGGGAATGTCGGAGGATGCCGGGGTAAACCGGGCTAAATCTGGCGGGATACTCTACGAAAGGGCTAAATAAAAGTGACCCCTCAGCTATTCATCCTGTTATGTGGATAAAAAATAGCCTCGGGGTGATATTTTCCGCTGTTGTTAACCGCTGGTGATTATTGCGGGTGAGAAGGGCGACCCGCCTGTGGCATTTGCGGATCGTCTTTATATTTTGCAGTAGCGATCCAGGCGGCACAGAACAGCGTCAGGCGGGCGAAGAAATAGAAGAACGCCATCAGACCGAGTACCGAGCCAAACGCCGCGCCAGACGGCGAGGTCGCCAGCTTCGGCAGCGTCAGCGTCATGACAAATTTGATCACTTCGAAACCGACCGCCGCCAGCAGCGTACCGCGGAACAGCGCTTTCTTGCGCGGCTTGTGACGCGGCAGGATCCAGAAAATCCAGAGGAACAGCAGGTAGTTAGCCAGCACTGAAATTGAGGTGGCGATAATGGTCATTGCCGGGCGGAGCCAGTCGATGCCGTCCAGTCCCAGTGCGCTGACAATCATCGCCTGTGCCGAACCGGCAACCGAGGTCAGCGACAGCGTAATCACCAGCGCCAGCATCAGGCCGGTCAGCGACAGGAAATCGCGGATATAGCGTTTCCAGATTTTCTCCTTATCGTCGGGTTTGCGCTCCCACACGTCGCGCGACTGGGCCCGGATCGCTTCCCGCAGATTCCCCATCCAGTTAAGACCCGAATAGAGCGCCAGCAGTAACCCGGTAATACCGACGGTAGCGCGCTGCTGAATCGCGGTATTGACGGTATTTTTCAGGGTGGTAGCCAGCGTCGGATCGCTGATGCTGCTGACGATTTTGTTGATGATATCGGTCAGCAAATCCTGATTCGATGCCAGCACAAAACCCACGGCGGCAAACGAGACCATCAGAATCGGGATCAGCGATAAAAAGGAGAAGTAGGTAATCGCTGCGCCAAACTGGCTGCCGAGCCGATCGTTAAACCGTTCCAGCGCGCGGATAAAATGCGCCACCGCCGGAATCGCCTGAAACCAGGCGGCAAAACGCGAAACGCGCACAATCGATTGGTCAACAGAAGGGTTGCCGGTTTTAATATCGATCAGCGGTTTTGGCGGCTGCGTATCCTGTGGATTTTCCTGCTTGTCTGTCATAGACCTTCACTGTCCTGTTTATCATTAAAATCAAAGTATAGCCGCTCAGGTGACGTACTCCTGTAGTACCTGACTCAGCCACTCCATAAATACCCGCACCCGTCGGGCGACATTGCGCCGATGCGGATAGAGCAGGTGGATCGGCATCGGCCTGGCGGGAAAATGGTGCAGTACTTCAACCAGTTCACCCTGCTCCAGCAGCTTCTGAATGCCGATCGCCGGCACCTGAATAATGCCTAAGCCGGCCAGACAGGCGGCGCGGTAGGTCTCGGTGCTGTTCACCGTCACTACGCCACCGGTGTGCACATAGTGGCACTGCCTGCCGTCAAAATATTCAAACCCTGGCGACGGCTGACCCAGTTGCTGGCTGTAATGCACCATGGCGTGCTGCGACAACTCTTCCAGCCGGATCGGTCTGCCGAAGCGCGAAAGGTAGCCAGGGCTGGCGCAATTGATCAAGGTGTAAGTCCCAATTTTTCGTGCAATTAAACCTGAATCTTTCAGCTCGCCGACCCGAATCACGCAGTCAAATCCTTCGCGGATCACATCGACCTGACGATCGCTGCTGCTCAGCTCAATCTCCACGCCCGGATAGTGCTGTAAGAACTCCGGCAGTCGCGGCAGGATAAAGCCGGTCGCCATCGCCACTGACATATCGACTCGCAGTTTGCCGCTGAGCGTGGCGGGATCGTGCTGAAACAGGCTGTCCATATCGTCAATCATCGACAGCAAATCAAGACAGCGATCGTAATAGACCAGCCCATCCTGCGTCAGCTGCACCCGGCGGGTGGTGCGATGCAACAGGCGGGTCGCCATCTGATTTTCCAGCGCCTGAATCTGCCGCGACACGCTGCCTTTGGGTAAACCTAAACTTTCTGCGGCGCGGGTAAAACTGCCCATTTCGGCAACCCGAACAAACACCTGCATTGCGTGAATTTTATCCATGTTGTGCACCGATTGTTGTTCTTATTGAAACAGTGATCTCTATTTCGATCTGTTTATAGATCAATTATTCAGGAATATCTTTAAACCGTGTTCAATTTTCCAACAGGTGTGCAACATGAATCATAAAATTGCGTTGATTACCGGAGCAAACCGCGGTTTAGGCCGCAATGGAGCGTTAAAACTGGCTGCCAGAGGCGTTGATATCATTCTGACCTATCGCAGTCACGCTGACGAGGCACAGGCGGTGGTGAAAGAAATTGAAGCGCTGGGTGCCCGCGCAGTGGCGCTGGCGCTGGATGTCGGTGAAAGCAGCCGCTTTGATGCGTTTGTTGAGCAGGTCCGCCAGCAGCTGCAGCAGTACTGGCAGCGCGAGCAGTTTGACTATTTAGTGAACAACGCCGGTCATGGCCATTACAAAGCCTTCACCGACACCACCGAACAGGAGTTTGACGCGCTGGTTAACGTCCATTTTAAAGGACCTTACTTCCTGACGCAGAAGCTGCTGCCGCTGATTCAGGATGGCGGGCGCATCCTCAATATTTCCAGCGGCCTGACGCGGCTGGTGTATCCGGGTTCCAGCACCTACGCGGCGATGAAAGGAGCGATGGAGGTCCTGACGCGTTATCAGGCGAAAGAGCTGGGCGCGCGGCGGATCCGCGTCAATATCCTGGCACCTGGCGCGATTGAAACCGACTTCGGTGGCGGTCGGGTGCGTGATACCAAAGAGCTTAACCAACAGATCGCCGGCCTGACCGCACTGGGTCGGGTGGGATTGCCGGATGACATCGGTGACGCCATCAGCGCCATTCTGAGTGACGAAACCGGCTGGATCACCGCCCAGCGTATCGAAGCGTCTGGCGGCCAGGGGATTTAATCGCCGGCGGCTGGCGGACAGCAAATCCACCGGGCCGCGGCGTGTCAGAGTGAAATGGTGCCGTCAATCACCGTCACGGTATTGCCGCCAATCCAGATTTCATCCCCGGCAAAAGTGACCTGCACTCGACCCGCGCGTTGCAGTACGGTGCCCTGACGCACCCGGTAATCCGTGGTCTGGCCGGCCGCCGCGAAGTAGCGGGCCAGACAGGCATTGGCGCTGCCGGTGATCGGATCTTCGGTCAGGCTGCCATATTCAACCAGCAGGCCGCGCACTTCATACTGCTCACTTTCGCCCTGCGGCAAACGGCCAAAGGGCATCACACCCGTCACGCCTGCATGTTTAATCAGCCGCTGCAGATCGCTGACGTTGGGCTGAAGCGCCAGCACCGCGTCGGCGCTGACCATCGGCACCAGCAGCCAGCGAATCCCCATATCCACCACCGTCGGGCTTTGGGTCAGATCGAACGCGTCGCTGTTTAACGCATTGCCCATCAGGGCGTCCTGCCATGGCGTAATGGTGGCCGCCGGCGCGGCAAACGCCAGCGCACCGTCTGCGGCAATCTTGATCCGCACGTTACCGACGCCGCACTCCTGCACAATTTCGCCCGGCGTCCGGGTTGGCCAGCCTGCTTCCAGCAGCGCATGCGCGGTGCCGAGCGTCGGATGACCGGCAAACGGCAGTTCACCCTCGACGGTAAAAATGCGCACCCGATAATCGGCCTGGGCATCCTGTGGCGGCAGCACAAAGGTGGTTTCCGACAGGTTGGTCCAGCGGGCGATGGCCGCCAGCTGGCTGTCGCTTAACCCCTGTGCATCCATGATCACCGCCAGCGGATTACCGTTAAAGGCGGATGAGGTAAACACATCGACTTGCTTAAACGCGACCTTCATTGTCACTCCTTGCTTATTGTGGTCAGAATGGCCTTTTCTCTGCCGGATGATTGCTTATAGCAGGTAACAGGACTATGAATAAGTTAAAGATTTCACTGGAGACTGTGAATGTTAACCATCCTCGGACGTACCTCTTCTATCAACGTGCGCAAAGTGTTGTGGCTCTGCGACGAGCTTGACCTCGATTACCTGCGGGAGGAGTGGGGCGATGGCTTCCAGTCAACCCACTCACCTGAATTTATGGCACTTAATCCGAATGCGATGGTGCCGGTGCTGAAAGATGACGATCTGGTCATCTGGGAATCCAACGCCATCCTGCGCTATCTGGCAAACGCCTATGGCGGCGAATGGCTCTACCCGATCCATCCGCAATCGCGGGCACCGATCGATCAGTGGATGGACTGGCAGTCTACCGAGCTCAACACCTCATGGCGCTACGCTTTTATGTCACTGGTGCGTCACTCGCCGGCCCATCAGGACCCACGCCTGCTGGCGGCAGCCTGCAAAGGCTGGTCGCATACCATGAGCATTCTCAACCAGCAACTGGAAAAAACCGGCCGCTACGTCGCCGGACGTAACTTCACCCTGGCGGATATTCCGATTGGCCTGGCGGTGAACCGCTGGTTTGAAACGCCGCTCGACCATCCTGATTATCCGGCGGTGCGCCACTATTACGAGCGCCTGACCGAGCGCCACGGCTACACCGTCTGGGGCCGCAACGGCACGCCGTGATCCTCGCCAGCGGGCAGGCCGGCTAGCTCGCAGGCTATTTCACCGGCGCGGCGGATTGCCCAGCTGTAGCGATCGTCAAACGGATAGCAGCAGGAGAGACGCAGCGCGTGGTTGTAGCGTTCACTGAGCGAGTAAAGGGCACCAGGCGTGACGCAAATCTGCTCCTGCAACAGCCGGTCAAACATCTCGGTAGTATTGACGCCGCCCGGCAGTTCGACCCAGAAGACAAAGCCACCGCGCGGCAGCGTGGCGCGGGTGCCCTGCGGGAAGTGGCGGGCGATTAACCCGCGCGCCTGATCCAGATTGGCGGCATAGCGACGGCGCAGGGTGCGCAGATGGTGATCATAGCCACCGTTAGCCAGGAATTCCGCCAGCGTTTCTGACAGCAGCGCCGATTCCGCCATCGATGACACCGCTTTTAACCGGGCAATGGCGCTGTGGAAGCGTCCGGCGGCGATCCAGCCGATACGAAAATCGGGTGCCACGGTTTTGGTAAAGCTGGTGCAGTAGAGCACCCAGCCATCGCGATCAAAAGCTTTTACCGCCGGTGAAAGCGGCCAGTCGAACTGCAGTTCGTCATACAGTCCATCCTCAATCAGCGGAACGTGGTAAGTATTCACTAACTTCGCCAGGCGCTTCTTGTTTGCCAGCGACATGCAGTAGCCAAGCGGATTCTGGGCGCTCGGCATGGCGATTAACGCCTTAATACGCTGCTCCTGTAGCAACATCTCCAGCGCATCCAGCGACAGGCCATGCTGTGGATCGGTCGGGATTTCCAGCGCCTTCAGGCCCAGCGACGCCAGCAGCGGAAACAGAAAGAAGTAGGTCGGCGACTCCAGCCCGACGCAGTCACCGGGTTGCGTCACGGCACGCAGCGCCAGCTGCAACGCCTCCATGCAGCCGTGGGTCAGGGTGATCTCATCGGCGGTCAGCGTCTGTCCGGCGTGCAACGCCCGCCGCGCGATCTCCTCCCGTAAGCGCTCACTACCGGGCGGAAGCGCATAGCGCCCAATCATATTGGGATGACGGCGCAGCAGCGCGGCGGTTATCCGGCCAATACGCGCCGCAGGAAACAGCTCACTATCCTGCGGGCAGGCCAGCGAAATATTGATGTAGTCGGGATGATTCTGGGCGGCAAACACCTTATCGATCAGGTCGAGTTTTTCACTGCTGGGATCGCGAACCCGGGCTTTATGTGGATCGTGCCGGGTCACCGCCGGCAGCACACCGCGCACGTAGTAGCCCGACTGTGGACGCGCCTCAATCAGGCCGCGATCTTCCAGCAGCTGCCAGGCATTCAGCACGGTATTGACGCTGACCTGATGCGATTGCGCCACGCGCCGGATGGCGGGCAGGCGTTTGCCGGGCTTCAGCGTGCCCTGATGGATAGCCTCAGCGAAGTTGTCAGCCAGCTGCTGATAGAGACGCTGATCGGGTAAAGGAGCAAGGGACACAATAGCCTCCGGACGCGATGGGTACAATTGCTGTTAATCGAAACTGTAACCATCACAATAGTGATTTTGTGTCACTGTTACCATTCCTTTTCACGCCGTAGCATGAAGCTCTGTTGATAATCAGGAGTGCCATCATGCTTGATCCCTCTTTTTTCAGTTACGTGACCGTTATGTCCATTACGCCTGGCCCGAATAACCTGCTGCTGGCGACTTCAGGCGTCAATTTCGGCATGCGCCGCACGCTGCCGATGGTGTTTGGCATTCTGGTGGGTTGCGCGCTGCAAACGGTGATCGCCGGGGTCGCGCTGGAGGTATTACTGCACTGGATGGCGGCGATTCGCCTGCCGCTGACGCTGGCAGGCTGTGCCTATCTGTTGTGGCTGTCGTGGAAGATTTTTCGGGCTGCGGCACCTGAAGCGCGCAGCAAACCGCAGCCAATGACGTTACTGGGCGGCGCCTGTTTCCAGGCGATCAATCCCAAAGCCTGGCTGATGGCGACCAATGTGGCGTTGTTGTACAGCGCCAGCAGCGGCGTGCTGACGGTGATGCTCGGCTTTATGCTGCTGAATCTGCCCTGCATTTTGATCTGGGCTGCGCTCGGCGATCGCCTGCGCAGCCATCTGCAAATTGCCTGGAAGCGTCAGCTCTTTAACAGCCTGATGGCGCTGTCGCTGGTGGCGACCACCGTCTGGATGCTGACGGACGCATTGCAGGCCATTTAATCCGGTGCGCCGGGTGCCGTTGCCGAAGGCCATTTCCAGTTCTGCACCTCCGGCACATCTTCACCGTGTTCACGCACATAGCGATGATGTTCAGCGATGCGCTCCTGCAGATCGTCCAGCAGTTCAGGATGCGCATCGGCCAGCCCCGGCACGCGCAGGATCGCCTCCTGCGCCAGATGATAACGGTCAAGCTCATTCAGCACCGTCATATCAAAAGGCGTGGTGGTGGTTCCCTCTTCAATAAAGCCGCGCACATGGAAGTTACGGTGGTTATTGCGCTGATACGTCAGCCGATGCACCAGCGTCGGGTAGCCGTGGAAGGCAAAAATCACTGGTTTATCCACGGTAAACAACGCATCAAACTCCGGGTCTGACTTGCCATGCGGATGTTGATCCTGGGTCTGCAGCGCCATTAAATCGACCACGTTGACTACCCGGATTCGCAGCTCGGGCAGATAGTCACGCAGCAGGTCGACCGCCGCCAGCGTCTCCATGGTTGGCACATCGCCGGCACAGGCCATCACCACATCCGGTTCGGCATCATCCGGCGTGGTACCGGCCCAGCGCCACTCTCCCATACCCGCTTCGCAATGGCGAATGGCGCTCGCCATATCCAGCCACTGTGGCGCGGGCTGCTTACCGGCCACTATCACGTTGATCCGATCCCAGGTACGCAGGCAGTGATCGCCAACCCATAACAGCGTATTGGCATCGGGCGGCAGGTAGATGCGTACGATATCGGCTTTTTTGTTGGCAACATGATCGATAAAGCCTGGGTCCTGATGGCTGTAACCATTGTGATCCTGACGCCAGACGTGAGAAGAGAGCAGGTAGTTGAGCGATGAGACCGGTTTACGCCAGCCCAGTTTGCGCGTCACTTTGAGCCACTTGGCATGCTGGTTAAACATCGAATCGACGATATGAATAAAGGCTTCATAGCAGTTGAACAGGCCGTGACGGCCGGTCAGCAGATAGCCCTCCAGCCAGCCCTGACACTGGTGCTCGCTCAGGATCTCCATCACCCGGCCATCACGCGCCAGCTGCTCATCGTAAGGTTCTATTGCTTCCAGCCAGGTGCGGCTGGTGGCGTCAAACACCGGCGTCAGGCGGTTAGAGGCGGTTTCGTCCGGGCCAAACAGGCGGAAGTTATCGAGGTTACGCTCAAACAGGACCCGCAGGTAGCGGCCGAGCTGCTCGGTGGCCTGCGCCATCTGCGAGCCCGGCTCGCCGGTATCGAAGGCAAATTCGGCAATGTCCGGTGTATTCAGCTCGCGACGCAGCAGGCCGCCGTTGGCATATGGAGAGGCGCCCATGCGCTTATCGCCCTGCGGAGCCAGCGCCTGCAGCTCCGGTTTCAGCCGTCCCTGCTCGTCAAACAGATCGTCAGGCTGATAGCTTCGCATCCAGGCTTCGAGAATCTGACGATGGCCTTCATCCTCACGGCAGGCCGCGACCGGCACCTGATGCGCCCGCCAGAAACCTTCCACTTTTTTGCCATCCACGGTTTTGGGGCCGGTCCAGCCTTTCGGGCTGCGCAGCACAATCATTGGCCAGCGCGGTACGCCGCTGCTGGCTTTGCCAGTGCGCGCCTGCTGCTGGAAGGCGGCAATTTTACTGAAAGCGTTATCCAGTGCTTCCGCCATCAGTGGGTGCATTTTTTCAGGCTGATCGCCGCTGACGAACAGCGGCTCATAGCCGTAACCGCTGAACAACTGGCGCAGGTCTTCATCACTGCTGCGGCCGAGGATGGTCGGATTGGCAATCTTGTAACCGTTGAGATGCAGAATCGGCAGCACCGCACCGTCCCGCGCAGGATTGAGGAATTTAATGCCGTGCCAGCTGGAGGCCAGCGGTCCGGTTTCCGCTTCGCCGTCGCCAATCACGCACGGCACAATCAGTTCCGGATGATCAAACGCTGCGCCAAACGCATGCGCCAGCGAGTAGCCCAGTTCGCCGCCTTCATTAATGGAGCCGGGCGTTTCCGGTGCCGCGTGGCTGGGAATACCCCCTGGAAAGGAGAACTGCTTAAACAGGCGTTGCATACCCGCTGCATCCTGACTGACATGCGGATAAATTTCGCTGTAGCTGCCTTCCAGCCAGGTATTGGCGACCATGCCGGGACCACCATGACCCGGTCCGCAGACATAGATCAGATTCAGATCGCGCTGGCGAATAATCCGGTTGAGATGAGCATAAATAAAATTCAGACCGGGCGTGGTGCCCCAGTGACCCAGCAGGCGGGGTTTGATGTGCTCTGGTTTCAGCGGTTCGCGCAGCAGTGGATTGTCCATCAGGTAAATCTGCCCGACAGACAAATAGTTAGCCGCGCGCCAGTAGCGGTCAAGAAGCTCGAATTCCGGTGCAACGTTGGGTTGAGACATGCCGTTTCCTTCTGAAAGTTCAGCTAAAACATCTCTTAACCCTAATAGAGAATAGCGCAGTCAACCAGGCGAGCGGCAAACAAAAAGGCCCCACAGCGGGGGCCTTGAGAGAGCAGGGACTGAATTACTTACCGACAACAAAGGCGGTTTCGCGCCCTTCATCGTTGGCAGCCATCGGCGTTACCGGGGTGTAATCGAGCTGCAGAATACGGCTGGTTTCCGCCAGCACCTTCTCGGTCAGCGCCACGTCACCGTTCAGCTTGCGTCCCCATGACGGAATAACGGCGCGGATTTTATTCTGCCATTCTGGCGATGCCATCTGCTCAGGGTAGACCTTGTGCAGCAGCTCCAGCATGATCGGCGCAGCCGTTGAGGCTCCTGGCGAAGCACCCAGCAGCGCCGAAATCGAGCCATCCTGCGAGGCAACCACTTCGGTGCCAAGACGCAGTACCGCGCCCTCTTTCTCATCTTTTTTGATGATCTGCACGCGCTGACCGGCGGTGACTAAACGCCAGTCTTCCTGCTTCGCCTGTGGCACATAGGCGCGCAGGGCATCCATCCGATCGCGATCGCTTTGCAGCACCTGATCCATCAGATATTTCACCAGATCAAAGCTTTTCAGCCCCACTTTAACCATCGGCAGCATATTGCTGCTGTTCAGCGAGGTGAACATATCCAGCAATGAACCCTGCTTCAGGAACTTGGTGGAGAAGGTGGCAAACGGCCCGAACAGCAGCACCTGCTTGCCATCCAGCACGCGGGTATCGACATGCGGTACCGACATCGGCGGTGCGCCGACGCTGGCTTTGCCGTAGACCTTGGCCATGTGCTGCGCCACCACCTGCGGATTTTCAGTCACCAGGAATGAGCCGCCTACCGGGAAACCGGCATAGCCGTTGGCTTCCGGTACGCCGGCTTTCTGCAACAGCGGCAGTGCCGCGCCGCCAGCACCGATAAAGATATTTCTGGCGGTCAGCGTGCGGCGGGTGCCGCTCGCCAGACACTGCAGCGTAACCTGCCAGCGACCATCGCTCAGGCGCGTCAGTTCACGCACTTCCTGACGCAGACGCAGGCGGAAATTGGCCTTCTTCTGTAAAGAGGCGATCAGCTGGCGCGTCACTTCACCGAAATTGACGTCGGTTCCCATTTCGGTCCAGGTGGCCGCCACTTTCTGACTGCGATCACGGCCTTTCATCACCAGCGGGATCCAGCCAGCAATCTGCTGCGGATCTTCGGAGTAGGCCATGCCACGGAACAGGGTGCTTTTCTGCAGCGCCTGGAAGCGTTTGCGCAGGAACTCGACATTGTCGTCGCCCCAGACAAAACTCATGTGCGGCGTGCTGTGGATAAAGCTTTTTGGATTGCGCAGGTTGCCCTTCTGCACCTGTGAGGCCCAGAACTGACGGGAAATCATGAACGATTCGTTGATCGTCACCGCTTTAGAGATGTCGATGCTGCCATCGGCACGCTGTGGCGTATAGTTCAGCTCGGCCAGCGCGGCATGGCCGGTGCCTGCATTGTTCCAGCCATTGGATGACTCTTCTGCTACGCTGTCCAGCCGCTCTACCATTTCGATAGACCAGTCCGGTTCCAGATCCTGCAGCCATGCGCCCAGGGTGGCGCTCATCACGCCCGCGCCAATCAGCAACACGTCAACGTCTTTGCGCTCCTGCGCGGTAGTGGTGTCCTTTGCCATGGCGCTCATCGCGAGCGCAAGGTTTACTGCTGAATTGCACATGAGGCGACATCTCCTCTTCTGTTGACCTGAAGCTCAACAGTTTTGCAGGCGAAATAGTCACGCTTCTTTCGAGCGCGTTGCGCTATTTCTCAAAGGTTAAGACTCAGGTATAGGTTAAAGCGGTGATAACGGGTTAACTGCACGTTATGCTTTGTCATGCGAATATAACATTCTCGCATCTGAATTAAACATTTGTTTATTTTTTAAATGCAGAAATGATTCAGCATAAGAATTAATCATGGCGGCAGAGGCAGTATAAGTGATTTTTTATTGATAACTCAGTAGCTTAAGAGAGTTGGTTGTTGCAGGAACGCGCCATCATGGTGCAGCGCCCGCTGAGTGGGTTACAGAGAGGAATTATTTAATTCACTGAATTTCAGGCAGTTATCGGTGAGTAAGGAATAGTCTAAAAGTGCATCAGCGCCGGTTTCAGGCGGTCAGTGTAAAAATAATGTTACATTTTTGTGAGGATGAAATGCGCGCGCCACGGCGCACGCATCGGACTGGCTCACTGACCTGACACAGACGCCGGTAGCTTTTTCAGACTGATTGCCATGCGGTTGTAGGTGTTCATCAGACCGATGGCGATATTCAAATCGACAATCTCTTTGTCGCTAAAGCAGGCCTGCAGTGCGGCATAATCCTCATCGGGTGCGCCCGCGCTGGCGATCAGCGTCAGGCACTCTGCCCAGCGCAGGGCCGCTTTCTCGCGATCGCTGAATAAATTCCCCGATTCATTCCACACCGCGGTCAGCACAATTTTATCCCAGCTCACATCGGCTTTATGCAATGCTTTGCTGTGCATGTCGATGCAGTAGGCGCAGCCGTTAATTTGCGAGATGCGCAGGAACACCAGTTCCAGCAGGGTTAACGGCAAATCGGTTTGTGTCAGGTAGTGGTAAACACCGCCGAGCGCTTTCATCCCGGCTGGGGCGACTTGATTAAAATCGATACGTTCACTCATTTTTTTGCCTCATTGATGTGGGTTGAGGCGATTGTCGGCTTTTCCATGGAACAGCAAAAGTGCCAAAAAATGACGATTTAATGGGCCCATCGCTTTTCGCCACGCTGACGCTTAAACGCGGCCAGGCGCGGGGTCTGAGCGAGCAGCTGCGGCAGCAGATTGAACAGGCGATCATCGACCATCGCTTGCCACCCGGCGCACGGCTTCCTTCCTGCCGTGATTTAGCGGCCCAGCTCGGCGTCGCTCGCGGTACGGTACGCGCCAGCTATGACATGCTGGTGGATCGCCAGTTTCTGCATACCCGGGGCGCGGCCGGTACCTTTGTGAACCCGCTGCCGGTGCTGAGCGAAGCCGCTGGCGCCCAGGCTGTGGTGCCGCTGTCACTGCGTGAGGGCGGAGAGGATTACGACTCGCCGCCCCTGACGTTCCAGATGGGCATCCCCGCCAGCGATAGCTTTCCGGCCAAAGTCTGGCTGCGCATCCTGCAACGTCAGACGCGGGCACTGGTCGGGAAACCGGCCAGTTACCCCGATCCGCGCGGCACGCCAGCACTGCGTCAGGCACTGGTAGCCTGGCTGGCGGTCGCGCGCGGGGTGCGCTGTCATGCCGATCAAATTTTTATCACCAATGGCTATGCCGGAGCGATGGGGCTGATTGGCCTGGCAATGGATTTTCAGGGGAAGCAGGCCTGGCTGGAAGATCCGGGCTTTATGGTCGCCCGGCAGGCGGTAGAAACCCTGCGGGTAAGGCCGGTGGCGGTGCCAGTCGATGCCGAAGGTCTGCAGGTTGAGGAAGGTCTGGCGCGGGCACCGGATGCGGCGTTTGCGCTGGTCACGCCGGGCCAGCAAGCCCCGCTCGGCGTCACTCTGTCGCCGGCACGCCGCCATGCGTTGCTTAACTGGGCCAGCCATCAACAGCGCTGGATCATTGAGGATGATTATCTGGGCGAACTGCAGCCTGGTCACCGGGCTGCACCGGCGCTGGCGGCGCTCGACAGCGAGGGACGGGTGCTGCATATCGGTACGTTCAGCAAATCGCTGACGCCGCGATTGCGGCTTGGCTTTATTGTGGTCCCGCCCGCCCTGGTCTCGCGTTTTGCGGAAGTTTGTGCGCTGTTAGCACCGGCCTCGTCGGGATTGCTTCATGATGCGGTGGCCGTTTTCCTGCGGGAAGGGCACTTCATGCGGCATCTGCGGCGCATGAAGCGGGTCTACCACGAACGACTGGAGCAGATGATGGCCGCTCTGCAACCCCATTTCCCCGAGGTGCAACGTGCCGGGCTGGCGGTGATTGTCAGGTTGCCGGCCGGTACGCCGGATCAGCTGATTGCGCAGCAAGCATTGGCCTATGGCATGGCCCCGTCACCGCTGTCGATCTGGTATCAGCGCGACGAACAACGCTGTGCCGGACTGCTGCTCGGTGCGGCTCAGTTACCGCGTGATGGCTATGCGCGCAGTGCAGCACGCCTGAAAGCGCTGGTCGATGCGCAGACTGCCTGACTCAGCTCCTGAACCAGCGGCGCCAGACGAAGCGAATCACAAAAAACTCCACCGTGCCCAGCAGTAAAAACCAGATGCAGAACACCACGGTGTAGAGCTGGTTAAGATCCTGCAAATGCAGCATCTGCTGCAGATGCTGTGCCACCGACAGGCTAAAAGCTGGCGCAGGCAGCAGCAGGGCAGAGAGAAACCCCAACAGCAAAATGCCGCCAGGCACGATTAAAGATTCAAAAGGGTTATTCATAACTGGCATCCCGTAATAATAAGCCGGGCATTTTCCGGCAATCAGCGCTGGGGTTCAATCAGGGAATGCAGACGCAGTGGCCAGACAAGCCGATTATCGTTGCGGAAAACTGTCAGAAAATGCTTTACCACCATCGACTTAGCGCGAAACATAGCGAATGATAAAAGTTATAGCCTTTGCTATACTTAAATCCATGATTTTACTGTCTTTTTATCTCTGCGGTTGCGTGGTAGACTGCGCGCACTTTTTCATTACTGAACACTTTGTGTGGTGAATACAGCGTGAATTGCCGCTTTTTCGCCCCAGGTGAATAAATCATGACCTTTATTGCCACCTTAATTCTTGCACTGGGTATGTCGATGGACGCGTTTGCTGCTGCACTGGGCAAAGGTGCCACCTTGCATCGTCCGGGTTTTAAAGAAGCGCTGCGCACCGGTCTGATTTTTGGCTCAATCGAAGCCTTAACGCCGCTGATTGGCTGGGCGCTTGGCCTGGCCGCCAGTCGTTACATCATGGCGTGGGACCACTGGATCGCCTTTATCCTGCTGGCGTTTTTAGGCGGCCGCATGATGATGGAAGGTTTCCGGCAAACCGCCGTCGCAGAACCCTGTGAAGCGCCGCAGAGCCATGGCTTTATGGTACTGGCCACTACCGCTGTGGCGACCAGCCTTGATGCGCTGGCGGTCGGTGTGGGTCTGGCCTTCTTGCAGGTCAACATTATTACCACCGCGCTGACCATCGGGGCCGCCACCACCGTCATGGCCACCACCGGCGTGCTGGTGGGCCGCTTTATTGGTCCGGTACTCGGCAAATGGGCGGAAGTGCTGGGCGGTCTGGTGTTGATTGCCGTCGGCGCGACCATTCTGCTGCAACATCTCGGTCAGGCCGCTTAACGGTTTTTTGCGCAAAATAAACTCAATTTTGTGATCTGGTTCAAAATTTATTGCCGAAAAAACGCGCTGAAGTTATACTTTTCGCGTATTTCTTCAACTAATTTTGCATCAGGTGTCACATGAAACGCATTTTTAACTACGTGTTCCGCGCTTACGTCGAAACCTTCAAACACGTACCGCCGGGTGCGATGTACTAAGCACGCCGCAGAAAACCCTCGATAATCGCGGTCAGGGATCGACCGATGATTATCACTTTTTCTTCTGTTCCACCGCCCGCGCTTTACCCCATTCACCGCCTCGTTTCCGCCCGCAATTTGCCGTCAACAGCGATCGCTGACGCCACAGAAAATCCTTTTTGCTGATCATTCCAGCGCTTATTACGCTGCTTAATGATCAGCAGCAGATCCGATGAGCATAACTGTGTACGCTTTTGCCGATGACTTTTGTTACCCTGCGCGCCTCTTTTCTCAGTAAAAATCTGAAAATTCGCGATTACAACGGGGCAGCAATGCAGCTTTGCAGTTTCTCTCTTCCTGACCAGGACAAAAAAAGTTTCGGTATCGTGCGCGAGCACGGCGTGGTGGATCTCGGTTTACGCTTCGGTGCAGCCTGCGCCGATTTAAAAACCTTTCTGAGCCGCTCATCGCTGGCCGATCTCCATGCTTTTCACACCATGCCAATCGACTATCCGTTTAGCGCCATCCGCTTTCTGCCGGTGATTGAGAATCCTGGCAAGGTGTTTTGCGTCGGGATGAACTACGCCGATAAACGAAAAGAGTTTGCCGAGACGCTCGATGCGCCGACCCTGTTTGTGCGTTTCGCCGACTCGCTCACCGGCCATGACCAGCCGCTGCAAAAACCCGCTACCACTCAGGAGTTCGACTTTGAAGGCGAACTGGCGGTGATCATCGGCAAAGCGGCCCATCAGGTCAGCGCTGCCAACGCGCTGGAGGCGGTGGCGGGTTACAGCTGCTTTATGGATGCGACCGTGCGCGACATGCAGTTTACCTGGTTTACCGCTGGCAAAAACTGGCCGCAGACCGGCGGATTCGGACCCTGGATGACCACTGCGGATGTCATCCCCGATCCGCAGCAGCTGGCGATCAAAACCTGGTTAAACGGGCGGGAAGTGCAGAACGATACCACCGGCAGCATGGTGCATCCGGTAGCAAAAATTATTGAATACATCTCGGCCTTCAGCCCGCTGTCGCCCGGCGATGTGATCATCACCGGTTCGCCGGGTGGCGTCGGTAAAAAACGCACACCGCCGCTGTTTATGTTCTCCGGCGATGTGGTTGAAGTAGAAATTGAGCAGATTGGGCGTCTGCGCAATGTGATTGCGTAACCCCCCTCGCTGCGAAGCGCAATGTGTCACACCGTTAATCTGATTACCCGCCTGCTGCGAAATCCCGTCCTACACTGAGTTATCCCCCCGAAACAGGAGCAGCGGATGATCCAGAAGCATCGACGAAAACAGGCGGCCATCGTGGCAGGCGTTGGGTTAGGTGTGGCGGCCACACTGTGGGGCATGAAACGCTGGCAGCAGCTGAAGCAGACGCCGCCGGTGTCGCCGCGCAGTCACCACGCCGGGCTGGCCGGTTATTATCAGCAGATTGGCGACTGGCGGATGTTTACCCGCGTCACACCGAATGAGAGCCAGGGGTTGCCGGTGGTGCTGGTTCACGGTCTGGTGATGTCCGGCCGGGCGATGGAACCGCTGGCGCTGGCATTAAGCCGCGATTATCACGTGCTGGTGCCTGACCTGCCGGGTTTCGGGGCCAGTGCGCTGCCGGCCTCGGCGCCGGTGATGTCGGTGGATCAGTTGGCCGACGCGCTGTGGCTGTGGCTGCAGCACAACGGATTCCAGCGCGCCATCTGGGTGGGCAACTCGTTTGGCTGCCAGATTCTGGCGGCGCTGGCGGTGAAATATCCGCAGGCGGTGGCGGGACTGGTGCTGCAGGGGCCGACGGTCGATCGTCACGCCCGCAGCCTGCCGCGTCAGCTCTGGCGCGACTGGCGTAACGGTCGTCTGGAAGCACGTCGTCCGCCGGGACCGCTGGCGCGCATTGATTACGCCAAAGCCGGTCTGCGGCGCGCTTTCGGCACCATGCGTGCCATGATGCGTGACCATATCGAACATCGCCTGACGTACATTAGCGCGCCAACCCTGCTTTTGCGCGGCTCGCGCGACCCGGTGTGTCCGGCGCGCTGGCTGGATGAACTCGCCGCCCTGATGCCGCACAGCGAAACCCTCACGCTGCGCGACGGGACGCACACCCTGCATTATGTCTATCCGTGGAGTTTCTGTAGCGCCATCCGCCCGTTCCTGGCGCGTATCCAGCAGGAGGATCAGCATGAGTAAACCACCGAAAGGGATTGCCCGTTTCGACTCTGCCGCGGCGATGCTGCTGGCGCTGGCCAATGCGCTGCACGATCGGCCCTTCGCCAGCCCCAGTCAGTCACCGACGCTGGATCGTCTGCTGCCGTCGCTTAACCGCTTGCCGACCGGACTCCGCGAGTGGGGCTACGCGCTGGGCGGCATGGCAGAAGGCATCACGCTGCGTCAGGCCGGTGAGCTGGATGTAGAAGGGATCGCCGAATGGATGGTGAGTGAATACCCGCAGCAGGACTATCCGGCGGCCTTTATCGGCTCCTCGAACGGTGCGCTGATACATCTGGCGGCGGCGATGGGCGTGCCCTGGCTGCCCCAGACTTTCCTCTGCCCGGTGCGGGCCGCCAATAACGATCCGGATGATGCGCAGGCGAGCTTTGAGCAGGGCAAGGAGATTGCCGCCGCGCTGCTGGCTGCCTGGCCACGGCTGGCGGTGCATCACATGCAGGACCCGAATCAGGATCGGCTGATGCTCGATCAGATGCGTTACTTCCGGCTGAAACTGCGTGCGCTGCCGCTGGCGTTCAACGAATTCCTGATGGGCAGCCTGCCGGCCGGATCAACGCTGTTTATCAATCACTGTACCCGACAGTGGCCGGTGACCCGCACCAGCGATCGCTCGTTCTTTCAGTTTGGCGCGCTCGGCGGCGCAACCGAAAAAGAGTACTTACAGGGCGGTCCGCGGGTGGCGGAATACCTGGCGCGCTACGGCATTGATCGCGAACGCTGGACCCCGCCTGCCATTACCGATCACGTGCCGGAAGCGGAATGGGGACTGGATGGTTATCTGATCTCGCCGCTGAAAAAACTGGCGGAGGCTCAGGGCCTGAAGCTGATGGAGATTCGTTATGAAGATCCGGAAGCGATGAGTTATGTGGTGGCGGAGATCTACCGCGACTGGTATCTGGCCGCCGGCATTTTACCGACCCGCCTGACGGTGGACAGTTTTCTGCTGATGGACCCCTGGTGCAGCATGCAGCAGCACGCTATCCCGTTCTGGCTGGTGTTCTGCACCGAGCCCTCTGCTGCGGCACTGCAGCGTTTCCTTGAGAAACAGCCACCGTTCCGCAACATCGACATGATGCTGTTTTCGCACGGCACCGACAGCATCGGGCTGGCGGAGATTGCGCGCTGGCAGGCGCTACTGGCGTATGCCCGGGAGGAGGGTGCATTGATTGGCGTGGATGAGGAGCGCTTCCCGCGCGATTTCGCCACTTTCGCCCGCTTTGACTCGGCATTACGGGAACGGGCGCCGCTGTTACCGCCGCCGCCGCCGCTGAGTGTGGAGAAGGTGATCACCGGCATCCAGCGTTATGGCGCGAAACATGGAGTGACCCTGACGGCGCTGACGTAACGCCTGCGCCGTCAGGCCGGATTACTCGCCGTCGGTGATCGGTTTGCGCACCAGCAGCAGGTAAGCCAGTGCGCCAACCAGCGTCACGCAGGCACAAATCATCAGCGCCATGCTGAACGATTTGGTGGTGTCGAGCACCCAGCCGGTGATCACTGGCGCGAAGGAGGCGAAGATAAAGCTGGCGAAGTTCTGGATACTGCCGACCGATGCGGTCATGCGGGCCGTCACATTAGCGTGAATCAGGCCCCAGCATGAGGTGCCGGCGAAGTGAATGCAGAACAGCGCCATGCCAATCAGGGTAACGGCACTGGTGGTATCGGTGGCGCGGGTCACCACGGCGGTAAAGCCGGCGGACAGCAGCATACCGCTGACGATGCAGACCTTGCGGGTTTTTACCGCGTTAAAGCCACGACGCACCAGCGAATCGACCACATAGCCATTCAGCAACATCCCCGCCGCACCAAACAGGAACGGAATCGCCGCCAGCAGGCCGGTGCTCTTCAGATCCAGATGATAGGTCGACTGCAGATAACCCGGCAGCCAGGCGATATAGAGCCACGCGGTATAGTTAATGCCGCTGAAGCCAATCATCATGCCCCACATGGTGCGCTGCTTAAACAGGCCGCGCCACTCTTTGAAGCTGATCGGCTCTTTACGCGAGGCGACGCTGCCCGCCTGCAGATAGTGGATCTCTTCAGCGCTCAGGGTGTTGTTATCGCGATCGCGGTAAACCATGTACCAGCCAATGGCGAGGAACATCCCGAGGATACCAATAGTGACAAACATACCGCGCCAGCCCATCACCAGCATCATGGCAGCCAGAATCGGTGGCGCTACTGACAGGCCAATCATTGAGGCGGCATTAAACATCCCCATCGGCATGCCGCGATCTTTGATATTGAACCAGTCGTTGATCACCTTAACGCCACACGGGTTCATCGGCGCTTCACCAATGCCGAGGCCGATACGCACCAGGATGAACTGGGTGAAGTTATGTACCAGACCCGATGCCGCCTGAAACAGCGACCAGATAAACATGCCGATGCCGAGCATAATGCGCGGCCCTTTACGATCCAACAGCGCGCCACACGGCAGCTGCGCCAGGCCGTAGGCCAGAGAAAACGCGGAGAGCAGGAAGCCGATTTCGGTGGCGCTCAGACCCATCTCCTCGCGGATAGTCATGTTAGCCACCGACAGCGAACTGCGGTCGAGGTAGTTAATAATGGCGGCGAACAGCAGCAACAGCATGGCTGTCACCTGAATTTTACGGATGCGCGGTGAGCGGACGATATCGCCGCGCATTGGAACGTAATCCTGGCCTGGCGCCGCTCCGCCGGACACGTTGTCGTGGCCGGTCACTGATGTCTTTTCCATTGCACTCTCCCGAAGCTGGGTAGTTATCGTTATGGTGAAGAGGGGGGTTCGCGCAGCGGCAAGTGGCCGCCATGACGTTGCAGTCGAGACTAAGAGCAAAGGAGAAGAGATGTTGCAAAGATGTTTCTGAATCGTGCGGGAGCTAATGCTTTGTGGTTTTTAATCGGTTTTTAATTGTACTGACCAATCGAGCGCACCATCGAGGTTTTAGCCGTCGCCAGATGGTTATGTAATGCACAAAGCGCATCGACATCCTGTCGGCCAATCAGCGCGGTCAGAATCGCCATATGCTCCTCCAGCGCCACAATATTTCGTTGCTTCAGATCGCTCTCATCCCACTGATAATGTGAGTGAAATATCACAGAGATGATCTCCAGCGACTGGTTGAAAAACGGATTATTGGCGGCGGATAAAATCAGTGAATGCATCTGCCGATCCAGGGCGGCAAAGTGGCGGTAGTTGCTGGCGATGGTGTCACGCATCGATCGGTGACGATCCAGCAGATCCCGCGCCTGTACCCAGCGTTCATCGCTGGCTGGCAGATTTAAAAAACGGCTCAGCGCGTGGGTTTCCAGCATTTCCCGCAGCTCAAACAGCTTCTCCGCGTAATCCTGGCTGAATTTCTTCATCCGCCACTGGCCCCGTTTGACCGGCTCCAGCAGATCGTATCGCATAAAACGCAGCAGAAACTCCCGCACCACTACCGGACTGACTTTGACCTGCTGAGCCAGTTGCAGCTCGCTGAAGGTGTCGCCAGGCACCAGCTGGCGCTGATTAATCATGTTAAAAAACACCTGTTCGAAGTGGCTGGCCTGCTGCTCAATCGGCGGCGTTAGCGCACTGAACCCGTCGTCTTCGCACGGATCGCGCACGATCACCCAGGTTTGATCGACCTTTTCCAGCACGCCCCGCTGATGCAGATAGTGCAGGGTGTGACGCACCGTGGTGCGGCTGATATTGAACATCTCAGCCAGCGCCGCCTGCGGAGGCAGAGGCGACAGAATATGGCGCTGGGCGATGCTTTCCAGCATCTGGTTAATCACGTTATGTCGTAAATTCTGACTGCGGCTCATCCCGTCCTCCGGTTTTTTACGCATTAAAAACCATTCAAAGCCCAAAAAAATCGTCGTGCTTCACACTTCCCGCCATCGAATCCCGCGCCGCAGGCAGGATTCGCCATAACTGCGTGCAGGACAACCCGGAGAATCACCATGACAACAATGAAAGCACTGGTCATCGCCGAGCCACGTAAGATGGTCTGGGCCACGCGCGAACAACCAACACCCGGCGCCGGTGAAGCGCTGATTAAAATCCTCACCGCCGGAATCTGTGGCACCGATATTCACGCCTGGTCCGGCAACCAGCCGTTCTTCAGCTATCCGCGGGTGCTGGGCCATGAACTCTGTGCTGAAGTGGTGGCGCTGGGCAACGGCGCGAGCGGCGTTGAACCGGGTCAGCGGGTCGCGTTGATGCCCTACATCTCCTGCCTGCGCTGCGACGCCTGTCAGAGCGGCAAGACCAACTGCTGCGAGCAGATTTCAGTGATTGGCGTCCATCAGGATGGCGGTTTCTGCGACTACCTGAGCGTACCGGTCAGCACGCTGCTGGTGGTGGATGATGTCGCGCCGGAGGCGGCCGCGCTGATTGAACCGTTCGCCATCAGTGCCCATGCGGTCAGACGTGCCGCTATCGTGGCCGGTGAGCAGGTATTAGTGGTCGGCGCGGGTCCGATCGGCCTGGGCGTGGCGGCGATTGCGGCTGCCAATGGCGCTGAGGTGGTGGTAGCCGATACCAGCGCGTTCCGTCGCCAGCACGTGGCTGACCAACTCGGCCTGGCAGCGCTCAATCCGGCGGAAGAGGATTTTTACACTGCGCTACGCGAGCAGTTTGGCGGGCGTCTGGCGCTCAAAGTGATCGACGCCACCGGCAGCCCGGCGGCGATGAACAACGCGGTGAACCTGATGCGTCATGGCGGCACCATCGTTTATGTCGGACTGCATAAAGGCGATCTGGTGATCCCGGACAGCGAATTCCACAAAAAAGAGACCACCCTGATGGGCAGCCGCAACGCCACCCGTGAAGATTTTGATCGGGTACGTGAGTTAATGGCCAGCGGCGCACTGCGGGCTGAAATGATGCTTAATCACCATCTCGACTTTTCAACGCTGGCGGACAGCTTTGAGTCGCAGGTGATCAACAACCGCGAACTGATCAAAGGCGTGATTCATTTCGATCGCTGATTGCTGTGCAGCAGCGTCAGGGTCTGAAAGAAGTGTGACCTTACCGCACCGGCATCTACCGCCAGTGCGATGCGCTGAGACGGCAGACCATCAAACGGATCGTGGCGCGAAGCCAGCGCGCTCAGCTTACGCACCGTCTGGCCGCAGGCGATCCCCTCGGTGATCACCCGCAGCGGGCTTTCCGTTAAGGTGAAGGCCGCCGGCAGACTGAGCCACGCCAGCGCCAGCGTGTCGTGCAGCGCCATGCCGGCAAAGCCCTCTTTCGCCAGGCTAGAAGCAAGATAGGGCCGGCAGATGGCGCTCAGAACCGGCTGGTTAAGCCGCTGAACGTCATCGCCGGTGATCAGCACCTGGTGGGTGACATCCAGCGGTATCACCACCACCTTCAGCGCCGACGTCAGCACCTGATCGGCGGCGTGCGGATCTTTCCAGATGTTGAATTCACTGAACGGCGTCACGTTGCCGCTATGACCGCCGGTACCGAATGCGCCGCCCATGATCACCAGCTCTTTAACCAGCGGAATAATGTCCGGTGCCTGATTAATGGCGCTGGCGATGTTGGTCAGCGGGCCAATCGCCACCAGAGTGATCTGCTGCGGATGGGCCCGCACGCTGTCGATAATGAACTGCACCGCACTGGGCGCTGCGTCGCTGAACGGGTTATCAAACGCATCGCCCAGCCCATCTTCGCCGTGCAGCGTGGCGGGCGCACTCATACGCTGCGCCAGCGGCCGGGAACAGCCGCGATAAACGTCCGCCTCAATCGCCATTTTCTGGCAGAACAGCCGGGCATTTTTCACCGCCTGGCCCACCGCCACGTTGCCAAAAACGGTGGTGATGCCCAGCAGCCGCTGGGTGCGTGCCGCGTAGGCCAGCGCAAACGCATCGTCGACGCCAATGTCAGTATCAATAATCAGGGTACGCATAGACTCTCCGGGTCGCTGCCTTCAACGCTCAGCATTACCCTGACCGCCGCGCCGTCGTCAAGGTTTTCAGCGGCAACCGCTGAGGTGGCCACTCAGTTGCCAGCCGCAGAGTCGCATCGTATTATCCTTCGCTTAAGGTGATGGCGTGCCACCTTCCCCAACCGCCGGCGGGCTTTACCCCGGCTGATGACGCCTGACACTCGGTGTATCCTTTCGCGGGAGCTGAGGTGTCAGGCGCGGTTTATCTCTGCCTCTCCCCTCAGCCCGGCGTGAAATCTGCAATCAGGAGCAAGACATGTTGAAACCGTTGTTCGCCGTCATGATTGGCGGCTCTGCTGGCTGTGTGCTGCGGTGGCTGTTCGCGGTACGTTTCAATGCTTTATTTCCCAACCTGCCGCCCGGCACGCTGCTGGTTAATCTGATCGGCGGGTTGATCATTGGCGCGGCGATGGCCTGGTTTGTCCGCCATCCGGAAATTGACCCGGCGTGGAAGCTACTGATCATCACCGGCCTGTGCGGCGGGCTGACCACCTTCTCCTCGTTTACGGCAGAATTAATGGTATTGCTACAATCAGGTAAGTACCTCTGGGCGATGGCCAGTGCGCTGGTGCATGTCATCGGCTCGCTGCTGATGGCGTTTGCCGGTTTCGCACTGATGACGCTGCTGGCCTGACGGACCGTGAATCGCGGCTTGCCATAACGCTTAAGAGGTAGATACTGTTTTAGCTGCGATGTTGCCCAGGCCGCAAGGTGTGCGGCGTTGCAGCTGATTATTCTTCACCGATTATTCCGGACGATTAAGGAGCAGAGAGATGAGTCGTAATCCAACATTCCTTAACCTGGTGTTGTTAAACGGTGAGCCCGAAGAGAAGCTACAGGCGGCGCATAATGCCGGTTTTGACCAGGTCGAAATCTGGCGTGAGGACGTGGAGGCCTGCGACGGCGGTGCCGCGGCGCTGGCCCGGATTGCCGCTCAGCAGGGACCCGGCTTTACCAATCTGCAGGTGCTGCGTGATTTCACCGGCGCGCCCAGCGCGCTGCGTGGGCAGAAGCGCGAAGAGCTGCGTCAGTTTATCCACATTGCCCAGGCGCTGGGGTGTGACACCATTCAGGCTCCGGCCAGTACCCGTGAGGATTGCCGCGCCGATCAGATTGATGATGACCTGCGCTGGATGGCGTCGGAAGCCGCGCGCTACAACATGCGCATCATGTATGAGCCGATGGCGTGGTGCAGCGTGGATAACACCCTGCCGCTGGCGTGGCAGCGATTGCAGCGTCTCGATCAGCCCAACATCGGGCTGGTGGTCGATCTGTTCCATATCTGTGCGCTGGGCGGCGACGCTTCACAGCTGGATGGCATTCCTGCCGAGCGGATTTACGAGGTGCAACTGTGTGATATGGCTGCCGTTCCGCCGCAGGATAAGCAGAGTCTGATCGACATCGCGCGTCATCAGCGACTGCTACCCGGTGATGGCATTATCGACATCGGACGCTTTGTGGATAAGCTGAAAAGTGCCGGTTATCAGGGTCCGGTTGGCATTGAAGTGTTTAATGATACGCTGAAACGCCTGCCGCCTGAGGTGGCTGCCCGGCAGGCGTGGCAGGCATTAAGCCGCTACTGGTCGTAGTGTTTAATCCTGCAGGCATTGCCCGATAAACGCGGCGGCATGCAGAGCGCCCTGTGCTGAAATGGTGTGGCCGGTCGCTGGCTCAAACAGGGTTTCAACCGGCACTGCCGCCTGTTTCAGCCGCGCAGCCGCGGATTCGCTCTCCTGCCACGGGATCACCTCATCGGCATGGCCGTGGATCAGCATGGCCGGCAGATGAGGCTGCGGCGTCAGCTCGCCGTCAAACGCCAGACGCCCTGAAAATGCCACCACGCCCGCCAGCGGATAACGGCCGGATGCCAGCGCATCCAGCGCCATAATCGACCCCTGCGAAAAGCCCACCAGCACCACCTCGTGCCAGCGTTCGGCGAAGCCGTGCTGGCTGATAATGTTGCTGAGAGTGGCGTCAAACGCTGCCCGCGCCGCCCGTACCCGCGCCGGACGGTTCTCTGGCGTAACGCCGGCCAGGCTGAACCACTGATAGCCAAAACCGCCATCAAACGCTGCAGGCGCATCCGGCGATGCAAACACCACATCCGGTAATAAGGCCGCCCAGTGACGCCCAATCGGTGCCAGATCGTCGCCGTTACTGCCGACGCCATGCAGAAATATCACCAGTGCTTTTGCCATTGCTGTTCCTTAAAAAGGGGCTTTATAAACCGTACTCGCTTAGATCCGGGCCTGCCGGAACAATTCCGTTCGGGTTCAGCGCCGAAATCGAGTAATAACCCTGTTTGATGTGTTCAATGTTGACGGTCTCACGGATGCCGGAGACTGACAGCATGCTTTTCAGATAGCGATTGAGCAACGGGTAATCGCGCACCCGGCGCAGGTTGCATTTGAACAGGCCATGGTAGGCCACGTCAAAGCGAATCAGGGTGACGAACAGCCGGATATCGCTTTCAGTCAAACGTTCACCGAGCAGGAAGGTGCGGCCATCACTGAGCATCAACTCCAGTTCGTCAAGCTGGCTGAACACCTCGCTGAACGCCTGCTGGTAGCTGTTCGCGGTGGTGGCGAAGCCGGCGCGGTACACGCCATTGTTAAGCCGGGGATAGAGACTGGCATTGAGCGCATCAATCTCTGCACGCAGCGCGGCGGGATAGAGATCGAGGCGGTTGTCCGCCAGATCGCCGAAGCCGCTGTTAAACATCCGCACGATGTCAGCCGACTCGTTATTAACGATGGTGGCGGTTTTCTTGTCCCACAGCACCGGAACGGTGGCCCGGCCGGTAAAATCGGGCGCGGCGCGGGTGTAAATCTGATGCAGATAGTGCGCCCCGTCCAGCAGATCGCGGTCAGCAGCGGTCGCCTCACCGAAGCGCCAGCCCTGCGCGCCGAGCTGCGGCTCGACCACCGTCACGCTAATCAGCGATTCCAGTCCTTTGAGTTTACGGGCGATCAGCGCGCGCGAGGCCCACGGACAGATCAGCGCCACATAGAGATGATAGCGGTCCGGTTCCGCAGCAAATTCCGTTGAACCATCGTGGCTGATCCAGTGCCGGAAACCGGCATCCTGACGGACAAAGCCGCCTTGTTTATCGGTAGCCTGCACCGGATGCCAGTCACCACTCCATTTCCCCGCTACTAACATGATGCCACTCCTCTGTTGATCTGAGCAGTAGCTTAACTGATGACAGAATGAGTGATAATCCAGCCAAAAAGACAATCATTTATTCCATTATGGACGGAATCAATCTGGCGGAACCTCGCTGAAATGGGTGGCGAGAAAGTCAATCAGCAGGCGCGCCCGGTGCGCCAGATGGCGGGCTGGCGGATAGACAGCAAACAGGCCGAGCGGCGGAATATCAAAGTTCTCCAGCAATCGGACGATCTCACCGCGCCGCAGCGCGGGCGCGGCGATGAACCCCGGCAGTCGCGCAATGCCCAGCCCGGCAATCGCCGCCTGCAAACAGGCTTCGGTATTGGCGAAGCGCAGGCGGCCCTGAATCGGGATGCTGACCATCTCGCCGCTGCCATCGGCAAACGGCCAGTGCAGCGGATCGCGAAAGTTGGTGTCGATAATGCACTGATGCTGGCGGATATCCTGCCAGTGCTGCGGTTTACCGAACTGCTCAAGATAAACCGGTGACGCGGCGATGCGCACATGGACCTCGCCCATCTTACGTGCCACCAGGCTGCTGTCGCTTAAGTTGCCGATGCGAATAGCCAGATCAAATCCCTCATCGACGATGTTCACCGCACGATCGGAAAAGCTGACGTCGAGTTCAATCAGCGGATAGCGCCGGGCGAACGCCACCAGCACCGGCGACAACACGGCGGTGCCGAAAGAGCCGGGTGCGCTGATCTTCAGCCGGCCGGTGGGCGTATTGGCGCTTTCGCGCACGCTGGCATCCAGTGCATCAAAGGCATCCAGCAGGTTTTTTACCCGCTCGTAATAGCTGCGCCCGACGTCGGTTGGCGACAGGGCGCGGGTGCTGCGTTTAAACAGCTGAACCCCAAGCTGTTGTTCCAGCTTCGATACCCGCTTGGAGGCCTGGCTGCTGCTGGTGCCCAGCCGTAACGCCGCCGCCGAAAAACTGCCGGTTTCCAGCACCGTGACAAACATCCGGTCACACTCGAGTCGATCCATGGCGATTCCAGTCAGGAGGCAAAATCGCAGTATAGGGCGTGCGGGCAGGCTGTGCAGCCTTCACATTGCGTGCCTTCACCCTTTCGCTGGCGCAGAAAACCTGCTTGACTGATCGTTCGCCCGTTGCTGTCTGGAGTTTTTCATGTCGCTGTTTCACCTGACTTCGCTGGCGGAGATCGCCGCCGCCGAGTGGGATGCGCTGTTGCCTGACGATCAGCCTTTTTTGCGCCACGCTTTTTTGCTTACCCTGGAACAGAGCGGCAGCGTGCGGCCCGAATCGGGCTGGCAGCCGGATCATCTGCTGTGGCGTGACGGCGGCGTCACCCGTGCCGCGCTGCCGGGCTACCGTAAACGCAATTCGTGGGGCGAGTATGTGTTCGATCACGCCTGGGCAGATGCCAGCCAGCGGGCCGGCATCCGCTATTACCCTAAATGGCTGGGAGCTATTCCCTTCAGCCCGGTCAGCGGGGCGCGCCTGCTGGGCGACAGCGTGGCTGCGGCGCAGTTGCTGGCGGCGTTACCGGAAAGGTTGCAGCAGCAGGGGTTAAGCGGGGCGCACATTAACTTTACCGATGCGCAGGCCAACCAGCTGCTGGCCGAACAGCCGGACTGGCTGGCGCGGCTCGGTTGTCAGTACCACTGGCACAACCGCGGCTACCGGGACTTTCAGGATTTCCTCGACACGCTGATGTCGCGTAAGCGTAAACAGCTGCGCAAAGAGCGTGAACAGGTGATGCAAAGCGGTTTTGTGTTCGAGCGCTACCGTGGCGATCGGCTGCGCGAAGATCAGTGGGATTTTGTCTACACCTGCTACGCCAACACTTACGCGGTGCGCGGTCAGCAGCCCTATCTGACGCGGGATTTCTTCAGCCTGCTGGCGGAACGGATGCCGGACAATATCATGGTGGTGATTGCACGCCTGCAGCAGCAACCGGCGGCGATGGCGTTCTACCTGCGGGATGAAAAGGCGTTATACGGTCGCTACTGGGGCTGCCTGGCGGAGTTCGATCGGCTGCACTTCGAAACCTGTTTTTATCAGGGAATGGATTTTGCGATTGAGCACGGCCTGACGCGGTTTGATGCCGGAGCGCAGGGCGAACACAAGCTGGTACGCGGCTTTGAGCCGCAGATTACCCACTCCTGGCACTATCTGCTGCATCCTGGCTTACGCGATGCGGTGGCGGATTTTCTGCAGCAGGAGCGGGAAGGCGTGCGCGGCTGGGCCGAAGAAGCACGCGACGCCTTGCCTTACCGACGCGGCGATTAATCGACGCCGACAAAACCGCCGGTCTGATGCTGCCACAGGCGCGCATACAAGCCGTTGTGCGCCAGTAGCTCAGCGTGGCTGCCGGTCTCGACAATCCCGCCTTTATCCAGCACCACCAGCCGGTCCATCTTCGCGATGGTCGACAGACGGTGCGCAATGGCGATGACGGTTTTGCCCTGCATCAGTGACTCCAGGCTCTCCTGAATCGCCGCTTCCACTTCTGAGTCCAGCGCTGACGTCGCCTCATCCATGATCAGGATCGGCGCATCCTTCAGCAGTACGCGGGCAATCGCCACCCGCTGACGCTGACCGCCTGACAGCTTCACGCCGCGTTCCCCGACGTGCGCATCAAGCCCGGTACGGCCTTGCGGATCGGAGAGTAGCGGAATGAACTCGTCAGCACGGGCGCGGCGAATCGCCATCTGCAACTCCGCTTCACTGGCATCGGGACGCCCGTAGAGCAGATTCTCACGTATCGAACGGTGCAGCAGCGAGGTGTCCTGAGTGATCATGCCGATCTGACTGCGCAGACTCTCCTGAGTCACCGTGGCGATATCCTGATCGTCAATCACAATCCGGCCACCGTTCAGGTCATACAGCCGCAGCAGCAGATTAACCAGCGTCGATTTACCGGCGCCGGACGGGCCGATCAGGCCAATCTTCTCGCCGGGTTTGATATCGAGGTTGAGCTGGTTAATCACCTGACGTCCGCCGCCGTAGTCAAAGCGCACATCTTCATAGCGGATCTGGCCGCGTGTCACCTTCAGCTGCTTCGCGCCGGGTGCATCCTGCACGCTGAGCGGCTGAGAAATGGTGTTCAGGCCATCCTGTACCATGCCGATGTTTTCGAAAATGCCGTTCACCACCCACATGATCCAGCCAGACATGTTCACCAGACGGATCACCAGACCGGTCGCCAGCGCAATCGCCCCGACGCTAATCAGCGACTGGCTCCACAGCCACAGCGCCAGTCCGGACGTCGAGACAATCAGCATGCCGTTCAGCGCCGACAGCGTCAGATCCATGCTGGTGACCATGCGGCTGGCGTGCTGGGTTTTGTCGGTCTGCTCCTGAATCGCTTCGCGTGCGTATTGTCGCTCCAGATCGCTATGGGCAAACAGTTTGATGGTGGTGATATTGGTGTAGCCGTCGACGATGGTTCCCATCAGCTTAGAGCGCGCTTCTGATGAAACCACCGAGCGCGCCTTGACGCGCGGCACAAAGAAACGCAGCGAGGCGCTGTAGGCCAGAATCCACAGCACCAGCGGGATCATCAGTCGCCAGTCCGCTTCGGCAAACAGCACCAGTGAGGTGACCGAGTAGATCAGCACGTGCCAGATGGCGTCGACCAGCTGTACGGATGAATCCCGCAGCGAACTGCCGGTCTGCATAATGCGCTGTGCGATACGGCCGGCAAAATCGTTCTGAAAGAAGTTCAGGCTCTGACGCAGCACGTAGTTGTGATGCTGCCAGCGGATCATGCTGGTCATGCTCGGGCTGATGCTCTGGTGCACCAGCATGTCGTGCAGGGCGATGAAAATCGGTCGCAGGATCAGCGCCACCGCGCCCATCCACAGCAGCAGCGGCCAGTTATCGCTGAACAGGGTGGCGGGCGTCGAATGATTCACCAGGTCGATAATGCGGCTCAGGTAGCTGAACAGCGCCACTTCGATCAGCGCTGACGCCAGTCCGACCAGCAGCAGGGCAGCAAAACTCGGCCAGACCTGACGCAGATAGTAGGCGTAAAAGGACCAGACCGTAGCAGGGGGCGAATCGCTGGGAGCATCATGAAAAATATTGATAAAACGTTCAAAACGGCGATACAACATAGCAGTACTCTTTCCGTCCGATGAAGAGGTACAGCTTAGTGCATCAAACCCGTTCGGCTAACAGGAGAAAATATGGAAATTACCATCCGGGGACGAGAGCCTCACGATGCCGCCGCCTATCAGCGGCTCTACAGCCATCCTGATGTCTACCCCTGGACGCTACAGCTACCGTTTCCCAGCGTCGCGACCTGGGAGAAAAAGTTCCTGAAAATGGATGGCGAAGGTTATATCGCGTTTGTGGCGGAAATCGACGGGGAGATGGCCGGTGAGCTGACGCTGTTTGTCGACAATAAACCGCGCACCCGCCACAGCATCAGTTTCGGGCTGGGCGTGGATCCGGCATTCAGCGGCCGCGGCGTAGGCGAAAAGCTGATCCGCACCGCGCTCGACTATTCCCGTAACTGGCTCGGCATCACCCGCATGCAGCTGGAGGTGTTCCACGACAACGAACGGGCGCTCCGGCTCTATCATCGTCTGGGGTTTGAGCGCGAAGGATTGCTGCGCCAGGCGGCGCTGCGTGACGGTAAGCTGCATGATGTCGTCGTGATGGCGAAATTACTGCATCAGCCGTGATCGATGGCGCGGCATCACGGCCGCGCCAGCCTGCCTTACGGATTTTTATCCTGATAATGCTGCCTGTTTTGTGGCGTCACCAGTTCAAACGGGATCCACTGGTGGGAATCGACCTTTTCACCTTTGATCATCTGCTGCGCCACCTCTACCGATTTTTTACCCTGACCCACGGCGTCCTGGAACACCGTCACCGCTAATTTGCCACTCGCCAGCGCTTTCAGGCCATCCGGCGTGGCATCAATGCCGCCGACCAGAATGGTTTTTTTCGGCTTCGCCTGGGCGATCGCCATGGTGGCGCCAATCGCCATTTCATCGTTGTTGGCGGCAACAATATCGATATCTTCCCCGTTCGACAGCCAGTTGAGCATCAGATCCATGCCTTCATTACGGGCGTAGTTGGCAGTCTGCTTCAGCACCACTTTCATATTGGGGTATTTCGCCACCACCTGCTCCACATCCCGCGTCCGTTGCAGCGCGCCGGCGTCGGTCAGGTTACCGATCATGATGGCGACGTTGCCGCGATAGTTGGCCTGCTTTGCCAGCGCTTCCATCTGCAGCGTGCCGGATTCACGCTCATCTGAACCGACGAACACCACGCCAGGCGGCAGAGTTTTATCGCCCGGCGTGCGGTTAACATAGACCAGCGGGATGTGGGCCTGCTGCGCCAGGCGGGTCAGGGCGGGCGTACTGGCCGAGTCCACTGGATCGACGATGATGGCGTCCACCCCGGCGCTGATAAAACTCTGCACCTGATCGGTCTGACGGCCGACATCGCCGCGCGCATCTTCGAACTGCGCATCCAGCTTGCGCGCTTTGGCTTCCTTATCGATCGCCTGACGGATGATGGTCAGGAAGTTCTGATCGAAATAGGCCATTGAGACGCCAATTTTCTCTGCCAGCGCCGGGGTGGAGAGCGACAGCAGACACAGCATTGCCCATGCACTTTTTTTCATTGCAGACTCCCAGAGGTGAAAGGATGGAATTTATTTTTCATTTATTTAGAAAGTGGATAAATGCGATCATTTGCAGCCTACGAAGGGCGGCAGAGTTTGACAATCGGGCGTTTTCACACTTGCAGGCGAGGCCACATTTTGCGGAAAAATAGCGCAGCCATAGCTGTCGCATGGCGCTAATTCCTCGATCCTGCGCACATTCTTCTGCACAGCGCGGCGGCTTTTTCTGCTTTTGTGCAGCGCCGCACTGCTGTTTGTGGCGGTTGCCAGAATTAAGCTAAATCAGCGTCAGCGATCTCAACATTCGCACAATGACCAATGGTTAGCCTCCTACCTATATTTCCTCAACAGGGGAATCTCAGCGGTATTCCTGAAAAAAACCTCGCGGCATAACTGGCCGCTTTTTAAGGAATTCACCTCATGGTTAAAGACAAAATGACCACCCGCACTACCCATGTCCGCATCTGGATCCTGTGTCTGATCCTGTTGCTTTCGGTGGTGGCGTACGCCGATCGTTCGATCCTGTCGATCTCCGGATCGGCCATTAAAGAGGAGTTTGGGCTGTCGGCGATCCAGCTCGGCCTGATCCTCTCCGCTTTCAGCTGGGCCTACGTGATCGGGCAGATCCCCGGCGGGCTGTTTCTCGATCGCTTTGGTGCCAAAAAGGTCTATGGCGTGACGCTGGCGCTGTGGTCGATCTCGACGCTGGCGATGGGCTTTGTCGGCGAGTTCTCCAGCGGCCTGACCGGCGCACTGATGCTGATGTTCGGCCTGCGTTTTCTGCTGGGACTGATTGAGGCCCCGAGCTTTCCGGCCAATGCGCGGGTGGTCATTATGTGGTTCCCCGGCGCAGAGCGGGGTCGCGCCTCGTCGCTGTTCAGTTCGTCGCAATATTTCGCTGTTGCCATCTTCTCGCCGCTGTCGGGCTGGCTGGTATCGCGCTTCGGCTGGGAGTGGCCGTTCTTTGTGCTGGGCGGTATCGGCGTGCTGGCGGTGTTTGTCTGGGCCGCTTATATGCGGGAGCCGCGTAACCATCCCGGCGTATCGGAAACCGAACTGCAGCACATTATTAACGGCGGCGGGCTGGTGGATATCGACGCCGAACAGACCCTTCGGGCGCGTCCACCGGTCAGTAAAGCGATGTTCAAAAAGCTGCTGACCAACCGCATGCTGTGGTGCGCCTACCTCGGTCAGTACTGCATTATCGCGCTGAGCTACTTCTTTATTACCTGGTTTCCGATCTATCTGGTGCAGGCGCGGGGCATGGACATCATGGAGGCGGGTTTCGCCACTATTGCGCCGGCGGTGTTCGGTTTCCTCGGCGGCATCAGCGGCGGCTATATCTCGGACAAACTGATCGCCCGCGGCTGGAGCGTCTCCTGGGCGCGCAAAACGCCTTATATCGTCGGCATGCTGATGGCGGCCAGCCTGGTTCTGGCGGCGATAATCCCCAGCAACGTCGGCATTATCGCCGTGATGTCGTTTGCCTTTTTTGGCAAAGGGGTGGCGGCGGGTGCCGGTACCTGGACGGTTATCAGCGACACCGCACCGAAAGAAGCGGTTGGCCTGGCGGGCTCAATCTTTAACGGCATCGGCAATATCGCCGGTTTCACCACGCCACTGCTGTTCGGCATCATCGTCGGCCTGACCGGAAGCTACGGCATCGGGCTGGCATTCGTTGCCGCTCACTGTGTGGTCGCGGCACTGCTGTTCCTGATGGTAATGGGCCCGATTGAGCGGGTCGGTGAGCAGAGTGAACGTCCGGCATCGTATGAAAAACAGGGGAAAGAAGATGGCATTAAAGCAATGTAATGTGCTGATTAAGGGAAAGTTTCTGCCACCGCAGCTGATAGAGAAGATCGAAAACACTTTTACCGCCTTTCGATTGTGGGAGGCGGAGGACGAAGCGGCGTTTCTGGCGGAAATGGGGGGCAAAATCGACATGCTGGTTACCAGCGGCAATGCGGTGATGGGCGCATCGGCCGCGCTGATTGCGGCGCTGCCCAATCTCAGGGCGATCTGCAGTAACGGCGTCGGCTACGACAGTATCGATATTGAGGCTGCCCGGGCGCGCAACATTGCGGTGACCAATACGCCGGAGGTGCTGAATGAGTGTGTCGCGGACCTCGGTATGGCGCTGCTGCTGGATGTGGCGCGGCGCATCAGTGAAGCAGACCGCTTCACCCGCGCCGGCCACTGGCAGCAGGGACGTTTTCCGCTGAGCCGCAAGGTGAGTGGCAAGGTATGCGGTATCGTCGGGCTGGGCAATATCGGTCAGGCGGTAGCGAAGCGGGCGCAGGCGTTTGATATGGCGATTCACTACTACAACCCGCGCTCACGTCCGGATGTGCCCTATACCCGTCACGACAGCCTCGTCTCGCTGGCACAGCAGGCTGATTTTCTGGTGCTGACCCTGCCCGGCGGGGCGGCCACACGGCAGATCATCAACGCGGAGGTACTGCAGGCGCTGGGACCGCAGGGTTATCTGATCAATATTGCGCGCGGCAGCGTGGTCGATCAGCAGGCGCTGATTGCGGCGCTGGAAAGCGGACAGATCGCCGGGGCCGGGCTGGATGTGTTTGAGCAGGAACCGCAGGTGCCTGCGGCGCTGCGTCAGTGCGACAAGGTCGTGATCACCCCGCACATCGCCAGCAACACCACAGAAACCATGGCGGCGATGGCCGATCTGGTGTTCGAAAACATGCTGGCGTTCGCCGCTGGCAAACCGTTGCTGACTCCGGTCATCTAGCGCCACTCGCTCCAGAGGCGATGCCGTGGCGGGCATCGCCATCGTACCCGCATCAACCGGTGGACCCGCCGGCTCCCCCGATGAATACCGCCTCCTCCGACCACACACTCCGCACAAAACGGCCTGAAGAAATTTTGCGCAGCTGCCGATATCACCTTACCACCCGCTGATATTAAGGAGTGATATCGTGATAAAGCTGATTACCGTTGACGAACTACGTCCAGGCATGTTTATCCACAAACTGGAGGTCTGGTGGATAAAAGACAAACGTATTCGCAACCAGATGCTGATCACCGATCCACGACAAATCGCTATGTTACGCAACGAAGGGATCCAGCAGTTGTGGATCGACCTCGATCGATCGGTGCAGGCTCCGATCGCGCCGGTTGTGGCAAAAAGATCGATAGCCCGGACGCCGTTTTTTCAGGAGCTGGATCAGGCGCAGCAGATCTTTCAGCAGGGCAAATCCAAAGTGCTGGCGATGTTCAACGAGGCGCGCCTCGGTAACAGCCTGAACCTTGATTATATGATCGATCTGGTGGATGAAATCTCCGGATCGATTCGGCGTGAACCCTCTGCACTGCTGAGCGTGGCGCGGCTGAAAAATCACGATGACTACACCTATCTGCATTCGATGGCGGTCTGCGGGCTGATGATTTCGCTGGGGAAAAGGCTCGGGCTGAATGAGATCCAGCTGCGGCGCGTCGGGATGGGCGGCTTGCTGCACGACGTCGGCAAAGCGGCCGTGCCGCTGGAGATCCTTAACAAAGCCGGCAAGCTGACCGAGGACGAGTTTACCATCATGCGTCAGCATCCGATCGTCGGTGCACAGATGCTGATGGAGGCCAGTGCCGATGCCGATCTGCTGGATATTGCGCTGCACCATCATGAAAAATATGACGGCAGCGGTTATCCGCACGGCCTGAAAGGTGAGGAGATCTCGCTGTATGCCCGCATGGCGGCGGTGTGTGATGTCTATGACGCCATCACCTCGACGCGCGTCTACCGCACCGGCTGGACGCCCGCCGAGGCGATGCATCACATGCTGAGCTGGCGTGGCCACTTCGATAACGGCCTGCTGCACGCCTTTGTCCGTACCATCGGCATTTATCCGGTCGGCTCACTGGTACGGCTGGCATCAGGCCGGGTGGCGCTGGTGGTCAAAGCGGGTGAGAAATCGCTGATGAAGCCCTGTGTCCACGTCTTCTGGTCGCTGCACGCCCAGCGCGAAGTCAAACCGGAAGAGCTCGACCTGGGCGATAGCTTCTGTACCGACAGCATTGTCGGGGCGGAAGACAGCACGCTGTGGGGCAATGTCGATCTCAACCGCATCTGGGCGCTGGAAGTCGCCTGATATTTCGCCATTTTTACACTATTTTTACGCCCGCCCGCTGCATTTTAACCCCTTCTTTATACGCCGCCGCGCAAGCTAATCAGCAAATCCAAACCTCTGGAGGTTCCTGTGAGCGTGGGCGTAATAACCGGCATTGTGCTGGTGGTGTTGTTACTGGGCTATC
>Ga0308167_1000719_pt1 | contig 51039 bp, 49 predicted proteins | sample PhyCR1_2_FD_202138 | JGI IMG/M metagenome (GOLD analysis project Ga0308167, IMG submission 202138) | Phyllosphere microbial communities from UC Gill Tract Community Farm, Albany, California, United States - DLSLRC.R1 | ecosystem: Host-associated > Plants > Phyllosphere > Unclassified | place... | reverse complement strand
CGGTCGGGGGTGTTGCGGCGGTTCTTCTTGGTCACGTACGTGTAGCCCGTACCTGCCGTCGAACGCAGCTTGATGATCGGACGTACGTCCTGAGCCTTCTTGGCCATTAGAGCTTCACACCCTTCGCCTGGAGGTCCTTGACCACGTTCTCGATGCCGCGGACATCGATCACCTTGATGCCCTTGGCGGACACGTTGAGCGTGATCTTACGACCGAGCGACGCGACGAAATAGGTCTTCTTCTGCACGTTCGGGTCGAAGCGGCGCTTCGTCCGGCGGTGCGAGTGCGAGACGTTGTGACCGAAGCCGGGAACAGCTCCTGTCACCTGGCACACTGCTGCCATGATGTGACTCCTTCTATACCGTGAGGCCGGACGGCCTCACCCAAGATCCCTTGTCTGCGCGCCACCCCGCAGCGCCGATCTCTCGGCAGAAGAAGGGGAAGCACGCGAACTACGCACAGGAGTGTGCGCAGACAAAGAGTCAGTTTAGCACGGTCCGTTCCGTCACACTCGCACGGCCTCGAGCAGCAGCGCCGCCCCCGGAGCGAGCAGCGGCAGCGGCACCCCCACCGATCCGAGCAGCGAACCCGACGCCTCGATGCCGGCCCCCAGCCACGCGGGGTCCGAGATCTGATGGCGCGACACCGATCCGAGCTCCTCGCGCACCCGCAGCCGGTATCGCTCCCCCGCCTGAAGCCCCGGGATCCGAGTGCGCGGCGTGAACCCGTCGACCGAGGCGCCCAGACGCACCCACGCGAACACGCCCCGCGAGCCGTCACCGGCGACGACGCCGTGCAGCAGCGTCTCGTCGTCGACCTCGTCGCTGCGCACCGTGACGCCCGAGTGCAGCAGCGGCCGCAGCTCGCGATAGAGGGCGGTCCACCGCGACAGCATCTCGCGCTCCTCCGACGTGCACCGGGTGATGTCCCACTCGATGCCGGCGTGCCCGAACAGCGCGGTCGTCATTCGGAACGGCAGGGATGCCGCGCGGTGCGTCGTCTCGGCGATCGGCGGGCCCACGTGCGAGCCGACGAGCTCGGGCGGCACGAGCGTGCCGGTCCAGCGCTGGATGCGCTGCCGTTCGATCGGGTCGTTCGAGTCCGACGCCCACACGCGCTGCGTGCGCTGCAGCACGCCGAGGTCGACGCGGGCGCCACCGCTCGCGCACGACTCGATCTCCACCGACGGATGCCGTTCGCGCAGCGCATCGAGCAGGGCGTAGAACGCGGTGGTCTGCGCGTGCACCGACGCGCGGCCGGTGCGCGGCGACACCGCGGCGTGCAGGTCGCGGTTGTGATCCCACTTGATGAAGTCGATGCCGACCTCGGCGACCAGAGCGTCGATGCGCTCGAAGAGGTAGGCGGCGGCATCGGGGTTCGAGAGGTCGAGCACCTTCTGGTGCCGCCAGGTCGAGGAGTCGGGCGACGCCTGAAGCACCCAGTCCGGATGCCGTTCGGCGAGGTCCGACACCGGATTCACCATCTCCGGCTCGAACCAGAGGCCGAACTGCATCCCGAGCCCGTGCACGTGATCGGCGAGGGGGCGCAGTCCGTCGGGCCATTTCGCGTCGTCGATGAACCAGTCGCCGAGCCCCGAGCGGTCGTCGGGGCGCCCGCGGAACCAGCCGTCATCGAGCACGAACCGCTCCACCCCGACCGATGCCGCGGCCTCTGCGAGCTCGACGATCTTCGCCGGGTCGTGGTCGAAGTACACGGCCTCCCATGTGTTCAGCACGAGGGGGCGCGGCGTGGTCGGGTGCGCGGCGAACGAACGCACCGCCTGGTGCAGTCGGGCAGACACCGAGTCGAGTCCGCTCTCGCCATAGGTGAGGAACACCTGCGGCGACACGTAGGTCTCCCCCGCCCCCAGCCGGATCTCGCCCGGCAGCAGCAGCTCACCTCCGCCGAGCACAGCCCCGTGCACACCTGCGCCCTCGGGCAGCCTCTCGACGCCGACTTCGAGGTCGCCACTCCATGCGACGTGCGCGGTCCACAGCTCGCCGCGTCGGAAGTCGAACCCGTCGGTGCCGACCGCGGTCAGGTAGGGAGCATCGTGTCCGCCGCGGCCTCGACGCACCTGTCGCAGATGCGCCCCGTGCCGCAGCTCGCCCCGCTGCGGGTGCCGCTCGCCGGTCCAGCGACCCGTGTGGTCGAGCACCTCGGTCGCATGGGCGGGAATCGGGAGCAGGATGCGGGCCGCGAGCAGATCCAGCGGTTCGACGCCGTCGGCGGTGCTCGTGACCGACACCTGGCCGGTCAGCACGCCCCCGGCATCCAACGCGAGGTCGAGCACGACCGTGACCCCGGCCCCGGCATCCGAGAACTCTGCCCGCACCGACGTCGCCGTCGACTCCCACCCGACACACCGCAGCAGCGGCGCGCTGTGCAGACCGCCGCGATGCCACGCGAGTGCCGGTGCGCCCGACCACCCGTCGGCCTCGACGGCGAGCAGCGGGAAGACCCGGGGGGCGTCGAACGAGCTGAACGTCACCGAGCCGGTCGATGACCCGGCGAGCGCCTCGAGGTCGGCGGGATCGAGCGCCGCGCCCCAGTGCAGCAGGCGCGCAGTGGTCGTGTCGATCACGACGCTGACGCCGCCGGAGGTCAGGTGGACGAGTGCGCTCATTGCCGCTCCAGACGGGTCGCAGACGAAACAGGAGGCCCGCCCGTGAGCATACGGGCGGGCCTCCGGAGGGTCTTACTCCTTGACGGGGATCGACGCGGCCTTGAGCGCGTCGACGGTCGCCGTCTGACCCTTCTCGATCGCGTCGAGCAGCGTTCCGCTGCCCGAGACCGCGGCCTTGAACCCGTCGGACACGTCCGAGTAGGTCTGGGTCATGGTCGGGCCCCACGCGAAGTCGGGCGAGACCTGGGTGGCGGCGTCGGCGAAGACGTCATAGATCTTCTGGCCGCCGTAGAACTCGACGCCCTCGGCGTAGACCGGAAGGTCGAGTCCTGCGGTGGTGGCCGGGTAGAGGTTGGCCGCTTCGGCGAGCGCGGTCAGCGCCTCATCGGACGTGTTCAGCCACAGCGCGAACTTCGTCGCCTCGTAGAGGTGCTCGCTGCCCTTGAGCACGGCGGTCGAGGATCCACCCCAGTTGCCGGCGGATGATCCGCCCTCCTCCCACTGCGGGAGCGGTGCGACGGCCCAGTTGCCCGCGGTGTCGGGTGCGCCGCTCGAGATCGAGTTGGCGCCCCAGACGGCGGAGTTCCAGGTCCAGACCTGACCGGAGTTGTAGGCGTTGTTCCACTCGTCGGTCCACGCGGGAACCGTCGCGACCAGGTCGTCGTCGAGCATGCTCTGCCAGTAGTCGGCGACCGTGGTGGTGGCGTCGTCTGCGAGCGAGACCGTCCAGCCCTCGTCGTCGCTCGAGAACCACTGCGCGCCGTCCTGCCAGGCGAAGCCGGCGAACTGGTTGATGTCGGACTGCGAGAAGTTGGTGATGTAGCCGCCCAGTTCGCGGATCTTGACCGCGGCCTCGCGATACTCGTCCCACGTGGTGGGGATCTCGATGCCGTTCTGCTCGAACAGGTCGGCGCGGTAGAACAGCCCCATGGGGCCGGTGTCCTGCGGCACGCCGTAGACGCCCTCGGTGCCGAGAGTCACCTGACCCCAGGCCCAGTCGACGAACTGGTCTTCGGAGGCGACGACGTCTTCGCAGGCGCTGAGGTCTTCGAGACCGTCCTGCACGAGGAAGTTCGGCAGGGCGTCGTACTCGATCTGCCCGAGGTCAGGAGCGTCGCCCGCCTTGATCTGGTTGAAGAAGTTCTGGTACGTGCCGCCGTTGCCGTTGGGGCCGGTCTGCACGTCGACCTGGATCTCGGGGTTGGCGTCGTTCCAGATCTTCACGACGTCTTCGATGCCGGGGATCCAGGAGGTGAACTCGAGCGTGACGTCGCCGTCGGCCGGGGTGCACGAGGCGGCGTCGCCGCCGGTGCCTGAGCTGTCTCCGCCGGATGCCGAGCAACCGGCGAGCGCGAACGCCGAGATGGCGATGACAGCGGCTGCCTTCATCTTCGAATGCTGCATTTCGATCCTTTCGTGGATGCGATGGGGTGGTGCGGGTGTGTGGTGCGGGTGGTGCGGGTGGTGCGCCGCCCGGTCGGTCCGGGCGGCTGCCTGCTCACTTCAGGGCGCCGGCGCCCAGTCCGTTGCGCCAGAAGCGCTGGAGCAGGAGGAAGGTGACGATCAGCGGGATGACCGACAGCAGAGCGCCGATCAGCACGAGACCACGGAGTTCTGGCAGCTGATTCAGCTGGTTGTTCCAGTTGTAGAGACCGAAGACCACCGGGAAGAGGTCTTCGGATCGCAGCATGATCATCGGCAGGAAGAAGTTGTTCCAGATGGCCACGAACTGGAACAGGAACATCGTCACCAGTGCCGGGGTCATCAGCCGGATGCTGACGGTGAAGAACGTGCGGATCTCCCCCGCGCCGTCGAGTCGACTCGCTTCGAGCAGCTCATCCGGCACCGACGAGGCCGCGAAGATCCGTGCCAGGTAGACCCCGAACGGACTCACGATCGACGGCAGGAAGACCGACCAGAACGTGTTGGTCAGCTGCGCCTGGCTGAAGATCAGGAACAGGGGCAGCGCGAGCGCGGTGGCGGGCACGAGCACCCCGCCGAGCACGATGTCGAACATCAGGTCGCGGCCCGGGAACCGGTACTTCGCCAGGGCGTAGCCGGCCATGGCGGCGAGCAGGGTCGCGATGGCGCCGCCGAGTGCCGCGTAGAGCACCGAGTTCATCAGCCACCGCAGGTAGACGCCGTCGCGGTAGGCGAACAGCTCCGCGATGTTGTCGAACAGGTGGAAGTCGGCGAACCACAGCGGGGCGGTGGTCAGGATGTCGCCGGTCTCTTTGCTCGACGCGACGAGCAGCCACCACAGCGGCAGCAGGAAGTAGACCGTGAACACGGCCATGATCAGCATGGCGCCGGTGCGCGAGATGCCGGACTCGCGAGCGGCCTTTCCGCGCGGGGTCTTGCCGCGGGTGCCCCGGCCAGGGGCGACGATCGACATGGTGCTCATGCGTTCTGCTCCTTGCGCTGCATGTACTTCATGAACCCGAACGACAGCACGAACGTCGTCACGGCGAGCACGACCGAGAAGGCGGCCGCCAGGTTGGTGTTCGGGATGGATGCCGTGGCGTACACGGTCATGTTCGGGGTGAAGGTGCTGGTCACCGCCGAGCTGAACGAGCGGAAGACCTGGGGCTCGGCGAGCAGCTGCAGCGTGCCGATGATCGAGAAGATCGCGGTCATGACGATCGCCGGGCGCACCAGCGGGATCTTGATCGACCAGGCGATGCGCCACTGGCCTGCGCCGTCGAGGATGGCCGCCTCATAGAGCTCCTGCGGGATCGAGAGCAGCGCCGAGTAGATGATCAGCATGTTGTAGCCGACGTAGACCCAGGTGACGACGTTCGCGATCGACCACAGCACCAGGTCGGCACCGAGGAAGTCGATGTTCTTGGTGATCGCGGTGAACGGCGACAGGTTGGGCGAGAACAGCGAGCCCCACATGATCGCGGCGATGACGCCGGGCACCGCGTAGGGCACGAAGAACGCGAGACGGAAGAAGCGCTTGCCCCGCACGAGCGGCGAGTCGAGCAGCAGCGCGAACAGCAGGGCGAGGCCGAGCATGACCGGCACCTGCACGACGCCGAACGTCAGCATCCGCCCCATCGAGCTCCAGAACGCCTCGTTCTGGAAGACGAGCACGTACTGGGCGAAGCCGCCGAACACCTGCTCGGCCTTGCCGAAGGTGCCGTCGCGCTCGACGACGAGCAGCGACTGCCAGAAGGCGTAGGCGATCGGCACGACGTAGAACAGCGCGAACAGCACGCCGAAGGGCACGATGAGGAACGCGATCGCGCCCTTGTGCGGAATCCGTCGGCGGCGGCCCGGCGCCCGGGGCGCTGAGGCGACCGCCGGAGCGGTGAGCGTGGTGGTCATACATCCTCCTTGATGATGCGGACGGCCCCCGCCGGCACGAGCCCGGTGGCGGCGGCGTCGGTGACGAGGTCGTGGCCCGAGGTCGCGATCTCGACATCCGTCGATCCGTGGTTGATGACGAACAGGAACGACCCGGCGTCGCCGGTGCGGCGCACGATCTCGACGTCGGGTCCGGCGCCCGGCGTCGGGGCGATGCCGGCGGATGCCGCGAGCCGCGCGATCAGTCGGCGGTAGTCGTCGCGAGCGGGCTGGGTTCCGAGGAACCAGGCCTCGCCCTCGCCTGCCGCGCGGCGTGTGATCGCAGGGCCGCCGGCGGCGGGGCCGTCGACGAACGACGCGACGACCTCGGCACCCGTCGTCTTGAGCCGTTCGCTCCAGATCGTTCCCGTCGTGCCGTCGCTGAGGGTCACGGACTCGTCGGGACGGAGCGGTGCGAACTCCTCCGAGCGGATGCCGAGCAGCTCGCGGAACGCGCCGGGGTAGCCGCCGGTGCGCACCCGATCCTCCTCGTCGACGATGCCGCTGAAGAACGTGATGAGAGCCGTGGCGCCGTTCTCGACCGCGCGGGCGATCGCCTCGGCATCCGCGTCGCTGATGAGGTGCAGCGCGGGCACGACCAGCAGGCGGTACCCGTCGAGGTCTGCGCCCGGACGGACGACATCGGTGGTGACACCGGCATCCGCCAGTGCCGCGTGCGCGGCGTGCACCTGCCCGAGGTATGTGAGCCCCTCGCTCGGGCGGCCCTCGTTCTCGGTCGCCCACCAGCTCTCCCAGGAGAAGAACAGGGCCGCATCGGCGGCGACTCGTGTGCCGGCGACGTCGCCGAGGCGGTCGAGCAGACCGCCGAGCTCGACGACCTCGCGCCACTGGTCGGAGTCCTCGCCCGCGTGGGGCACGAGGGCCGTGTGGTACTTCTCGGCGCCCTGCGTCGAGGCCCGCCACTGGAAGAAGCAGATGCCGTCGGCGCCGCGTGCCACGTGCGCGGCGATGTTGCGCTGCAGCTCACCCGGGGCCTTGGCGAGGTTGTAGGGCTGCCAGTTCACGGCGCCGGTCGAGGTCTCCATCAGCAGCCACGGCGCGCCCTGCGCGAGGCCTCGGGTGAGGTCGGCGGCGAACGAGAGTTCTCCGCGTGCATCGTCGAGGCGGCGGTCGAGATAGTGGTCGTTGGCGATCAGATCCATCTCGCCCGCCCACGTCCAGTAGTCGAGGTTGCGGATGTGCGCGGTGACCATGAAGTTGGTCGTGACCGGCACCTCGCTGTGCTCGCGCAGGATCTCGGCCTCGGCGCGGTAGAGCGCGAGCTGCTCGTCGGAGCTGAACCGCTGGAAGTCGAGGATCTGGCCGGGGTTGCGCAGCGACAGGGCCTGCGCCGGCACGCGCACGTCGTCGAAGTCGGAGTAGCGCTGGCTCCAGAACGTCGTGCCCCAGGCGCGGTTGAGCGCGTCGATGTCGTCGTAGCGGTCGCGCAGCCAGCCGCGGAACGCCTCGGCGCTCGTGTCGCAGTAGCAGAGCGCGTTATGGCAGCCCAGTTCGTTCGACACATGCCAGAGCGACACGGCGGGGTGGTTCCCGTAGCGCTCGACGACGCGGGTGACGACCTCGGCGGCGTAGTCCCGGAAGAGCGGGGAACTCGGGCAGTAGCCCTGACGACCGCCCTGGTGGAAGACCGTGCCGTCTTCGCCGACCGGGAGGATCTCGGGGTGGCGGGCGGTGAGCCAGGGAGCAGGAGACGCGGTGCCGGTGCCGAGATTGATGCGGATCTCCGCCGCGTGCAGCAGCTCGATGATCTCGTCGAGTGCGCTGAAATCCCAGGCCCCCGGAGCGGGGTTGATCGACGACCAGCCGAAGATGTTGATCGCCACGAGTCCGATGCCGGCCTGCCGCATGAGCCGCACGTCGTCGGGCCAGACGCTGCGATCCCACTGCTCGGGGTTGTAGTCGCATCCGAAGACGAGGCCGCGCCCTGCGGAGAGGGTGGCGATGCGGTCGGACACAGCGGCGGCCATCGGTGACGCTCCTTTGCGGTTCATGTGTGCACGTGCACAGCTCGCGGCATGAGAACAGCGATCGGAATTTCTGTGAACGTGCACACATCGTCGCATGTCGCGGTGAATCCCGTCAAGTCCGGGTCGCTAGGCTGTCGATCATGAGCACTTCCGCCCGTCGTCGCAGCACCGTGCACGACGTGGCGCGCGTGGCCGGGGTCTCGAGAGGAACCGTCAGCCGGGTGATCAACGGCGGCTACGTCTCGGATTCCGCCCGGACCGCGATCGAAGACGCGATCCGCGAGGTCGGGTACGTGCCCAACACCGCCGCGCAGAACCTCGTGCGTCAGCGCACGCAGGCCATCGCGTTCATCGTGCACGAGCCGCATGCGCTGTTCCTCGAAGACCCCAACATCGGCGCGATCATGCTCGGCACGAACGAGACCCTCTCCGAGGCCGATTACCAGATGGTGTGCCTCGTCGTGGACTCGGTGCGCGACACCGAGCGCGTCGCCCGCTACCTCAACGGCGGATTCGTCGACGGAGCCGTCATCGTCTCGGCGCGCGCACAGGACCCGATCACCAAGGCCGTCATGCGACTCGACCTGCCCGTGACCTATGTCGGCCACCCACCCGATGTCGACGCGGCGTGGGTCGGCGTCGACAACCGCGGCGCCGCGCAGGCCGTCACCTCACGCCTCCTGGCGACGGGGCGCACACGGGTCGGCATGATCGCGGCCGCCCTCGACCGGGATTCGGGCACCGACCGCCTCGCGGGCTTCACCGACGCGCTCGGCGACGACTTCGACCCCAACCTCGTCGAAGAGGTGCCGCTGTACTCCTACGCCGACGGTGCCGCGGCGATGACGCGACTGCTCGAGCGGGCTCCGGACATCGACGGGGTCTTCGCCGCGTCGGATGCCGTCGCCGCCGGTGCGATGTGGGCGCTTCGCGAAGCCGGACGCCGGGTGCCAGACGACGTGGGCGTCGTGGGATTCGACAACAGCAGCTGGGCGACGCGCACCACCCCGCTGCTCTCGACCGTCGATCAGCCCGCCGAAGGGCTGGGGGCCGCGGCCGCGGCATCCGTCCTCGCGCAGCTGCGCGACGATCAGCGCCCGCGGGAGGGCATCATGCTGCCGACGCCCGTCGTCTGGAGAGACTCGGCCTGAGCGCTGGCCTCAGGCGGGGCCGAGAGACTCGGCCTGAGCGCCTCTCCCCCACCGGAACGTCGAGACCGTCGGGTCGCCCGCGATCCAGAAGCGCCAGGGGAACGCCGCGGTGCCGGCCACGCCGGCCACGCCCACTCGCGGGCCGGTCGCCACGTCGGTGATCGGTTCGTCGCGCAGCCACAGCTCGGCGCGAGCACCCTCGAACTCCTCGCCGGTGATCGCGTCGATCCCGTCGTGGATCGGATGCCGCAGCCCCACCGCCTGGCCGAATCGGCCCGGCCCCTTCGCGAGGTCACGCAGCGCCGTCGCCGTCAGCGGGGTCGTCGCGCGGCGGCGCACGGCCGCGGCATCCGCTCCGTGCACGACCTCGCCCGCGCGCAGCAGGATTCCGCCGGCTTGGCCCTCGAGCCCCGAGACGACGTTCACGCACGAGTGGATGCCGTGGCTCAGGTAGACGTACAGATGGCCCGGCTCGCCCCACATCGTCGCGTTGCGTGCGGTGCGGCCCATGCGGGCGTGGGAGCCCGGATCGGCCTCCGGCCCGGTGCCCTGGCCGTGATACGCCTCGACCTCGGTGAGCCGGAGTCGCACCTCGGAGCCCGCGACGACCGTGCGCAGCTCGGCGCCGAGCAGAAGTGGTGCGACCTCGACCGGCAACCCGCTCAGCTCGATGCGGGTCGCTCGGTGCAGGGCATCCGTCGGCATGCGGTCAGAACTGCGGCGCCGTCTGGCACCACGACGCGTCGAAGCCGGTGAGCGCCACGATCTCGTCGCCCGTGCGCAGGTCGAGCAGGTGCGTCTCGAGGTTCTCGGGCAGCGGCAGCAGCATCTGGTCGTAGGGGTTGTCTGCCAGATCGGGCGCGATCACGACCGCGGCGTACTGGCCGCTGGGTGAGGCGCAGGCCTGCAGGATCGAGTCGGTCGAGTCCACCTCGACGAGAGGCGTCGCGGCTCCCTCCTCGTCGACCCGGATGACCGCCTGCCCGATGGGCAGCCCGTTCTCATCGCGCGAGACGACGTGGCGCAGCGTGCCGCCGGGGAAGGGCGTGATCGTGATCGCGGAGCCGTAGTCGGGAGTCGACGCCTCGAGCGGCACCTCCGAGCCGTCGGTGAGGTTCAGCTCGACCACCGAACCGTCGAGTCGCTCGACGATCGCCGTGTAGGTTCCTCGCGAGATGCCCTGAATGGTCGTCGCGAGTCCGAGGGACTGGACCCCCGCGTCGGTCGTGCGATCGACCAGCGAGAGCGCACCGTCGAAGTCGATGAAGAGCACGGCGGCGCTGTCGGGCACGAACTGCCAGACGAAGATGTTCGCCTCCTTGTCGCCGACCTCGGTCACCACCGGTTCGTCGTCGCCGCTCAGCGACTGCGTGACGAGCACGCTGGCGCGCCCCTCGGTGTCGCTGAGCTCCTTGTCGGAGTAGCTGTAGCCGACCAGGCCCCCGCGGTCAGAGACCTGGATCGCGCCCACGTATCCGACGCCGGGCAGCTCGATTTCGCGCGGGTTCTGGCCGTCACGGTCCATCACGAGCAGCTTCGAGCCTTCATCCTCCTCGACCGAGACGACGAGCTGCGAGGAGGTCGCGCGGAAGTCGTTGATCCTGTCGGCGGCGAAGACGGGCTGCGCCTTCTCGCCCGTCAGGTCGGTGCGGAAGATCTGGTCGTCGCCATCGGCATCTCGACGCAGCAGGAAGATGTTCGACGCCGGAGTCGAGAAGCTCGTCGAGAGCGTCGCGCTGGGGCCGCCTCCGGCGCCCACGGCATCGGCGACCTTCACGGTGTACTCGGTGTCGTCATCGAGCGGCACGGTGAAGCGGATGCCGATGCCACGACCTGCGGCGTCGAGGGTGAACGGCACCGCGGGTTCGACCGTGACCTGAGACTCGTCGATCGCCGCCAGCGACTGGTTCGCAGTGAGGATGACACGGCTGCCGGAGGCCTCGATCGCCTCGGTCGGATTCACCTGCACCTCGGTGATGCGCGGGCCCTGCGTGAGGCTGACGACGCCGAGTCCGGCACCCACCAGCACGAGGATGCCCATCACGGCGCCGAGCGCCAGCAGGAATCGGCGGTCGCTCGAGGTGGCGGACTTCTCAGGCGCGGGCGCCTTCGCGGCCTTCTCGGGCTTCGGCTGCTTCGGCTGCTTCGCGGGCTTGGGCGCCTTCGCGGGCTTCGGCTTCTTTTCCGCCTTGGGCTTCTCCGGCGCGGGGGGCGCATAGTCGGTCGAGGTGTGCGCCGCGAGCGTGGTCGTCGACTCGGCATCCGGCGGGACGAAGGTCGAGCGCATCGGCCGCTCATCGCCCGTCGAGCGGGCCACGGGTGAGACGGCACGCGGCCCTGTCGCGAGAGGCGTTTCGTCTCGGTCGGCTCCGCCGTCCTCGCTCAACGAACGGGGAGAGGGCTCGGCTCGGCCGTCCTCGCTCGACGAACGGGGAGAGGGCTCGGCTCCGCCCTCGCCGTTCGACGCACGGGAGGCAGCTGCCGCCTCGGCCTCGCGCGCGGCACGCAGCTCGGCCCGGGTGCGCGGCACCGCCGGCTCGTCGCGGCGCTCGTCGTCAGTACTCATACGGATCCGAAGGCTCGTCGATCGCGGTGACGGTCGTCGGTTCGACGTGCAGCGAGCCGTCGGCATCCGCCTTGACCGTGCCTTCGACCTCGACCCACTGGCCGGTGTCGAACTCTCCGGCGTCGATCGTCACGGGCAGGGTCGCCGGCTGCGCGTCGATCACGCAGTGCGTGATGACCAGGCGGGTGAGGTTGACGCCGTCGGCATCCGTCGGGGTGACGAACCCGGTCAGTGTGACCGTCTTTCCGTCGTAGGCCGCGGTGTTGGTCGCCGTGGCGAACACGCTCGCCCAGTCGCCGACCCCGAAGGTGGCGGTGTCGGCCACGCCGAGGGTCACGTCGTCGGCCCCGGCGAACAGGGCGGTCTGCTCTCCGACCCTCGACATCGCGAGTTCGACCGACAGCGATGCGGGAGGCAGCACGAGCGCGGCGATCACGACACCACTGGCCACGACACCTCCGGTCACCGTGCCGGCCAGGGCGAGGGAACGGCGCGGCGTCGGCGCCGCATCCGCCTCGTGGCTGTCGCCGTGGTCGTGACCGTGGTCGCCCTCTTCGCCGAGCGGCAGCGTGCACGACCAGATCGCGCCCGCGAGCGTCACGACGGCCGCGGCGCACGCGAACCACACCGATTCGGGGCTGATGTAGAGGTTCAGTCGTCCGGTCAGGCCGAGTCCGAGAGTGACGACCGAGATGACCGTGGCGAGGCCGATGCCCAGCCAGCGGGTGCCGAGTGCCCGGGCGCGCGAAGGCGCGTCAGAGGTGGGTGTGTGATCAGACAAGGACGTTCACCCCGATCCCGATCGCGAAGGCGGCGAACACCACCACGCCGACGATGCCGGCGAGCGTGCGGGTGGTGAATGTCGTGCGCATGAGCGCGAGCATCTTGACGTCGACGAGGGGGCCGACGAGCAGGAACGCGACGAGAGCGCCCGACGAGAAGGTCGAGGCGAACGAGAGTGCGAAGAACGCGTCGACGTTCGAGCAGATCGCGACGGTCATCGCGAGCGCCATCATCGCGAGGATCGACAGCACCGGGTTCGAGCCGATGGCCAGCAGCACCTCGCGCGGGATCAGCACCTGCACGGCCCCGGCGAGCGCCGAGCCGATCACGAGGGCCGGCATGACCGCGCGCAGCTCGACGAGGAACTGCGTGAGGCTGCGGCGAACAGGGGTGCCGTGCTCGTGCGTGACGCGGTCGCAGGTGTCGATGAAGCGCTGCGTGAGCAGGGAGTCGGGCGAGGGGTGCCGGCTGTAGATCCAGCCGATCAGGTTGGCGATCAGGTAGCCGCCGATGAGACGCGCCACCAGGATGCCGTCGTCGAAGCCGAAGGCCGCATGCGTGGTGAGGATGACGATCGGGTTGACGATCGGGGCGGCGATCAGGAAGGTGAGCGCCTCGGCGGGGGCGAGACCCCGCATCATCAGTCCGCGCGCGAACGGCACGTTGCCGCACTCGCACACCGGGATCAGCATGCCGAGCAGCGACAGCACGGCACGACGCGCCCATGCGCGCTTCGGCAGCCAGCGGTGGATCACATCGGCCGGCAGCCACACCTGCACGACGATCGACAGCAGCACGCCGAGGATCACGAACGGCAGAGCCTCGATGAGCACGCTCAGCGCGAGCGTCAGCCCGTCCTGCGCCCTGCTCGGCAGGCTCGCGGTGAAGAGCGTCGGCAGGAACCGGTCGACCAGGAAGAGCGCGGCGACGATCGCGGCGCCGAGGCCCACTCCGATCCACGGCGAGCGCGGCGATCGGGAGGGTCGGTGCGCGTGCACCGTCCGTGGAGCGGCCTGGGTGGTCACGCGTTCGCTGCCTCTTCGGCGTCGCGCTTGTTGGTGCAGGAGGCGCACAGTCCGAAGATGTCGACGACGTGTGCGGCATCCGTGAAGCCGTGCAGAGCCGCGGTGCGGTGCGCCCACTGCTCGACGTCGGTCGCTTCGATCTCGACCGTGAGTCCGCAGTTGCGGCAGATCAGGTGGTGGTGGTGACCCTGGGTCGTGCAGGCGCGGTAGAGCGCCTCACCCTCGGGGCTCTGCAGCGAGTCGGCGTCGCCCGCAGCGGCGAGCCCGGCCAGCGCGCGATACACCGTGGCGAGGCCGATGCCGGTGTTGTCGTCGCGCAGCGAGGCATGCAGGTTCTGCGCGCTGACGAACCCTCGCGCGTCGGCGAGGGCTTCGCGCACGCGATCGCGCTGCCAGGTGTTCCGCTGAGCCATACCCACGATTCTAGGCGCGTCGCCCTTGCCGGGCCCTGGGAACGTCAGGCCCGCACTCGTCGCACGCCGCCGCGGGCGCGCTGGATGATCCAGCACACGACGTAGATCGTGAACGACAGGGTCGTGATGTACGGGCTGACCGGCAGAGTGCCCGCGAGCGCCAGCAGGATGCCGCCGACGGCGGACACGAAGCCGAACAGTGCGGCGAGCAGCGGCACGGCGACGGGCCCGGCCGAGACGCGCATGGCGGCGGCGGCGGGAGTCACGAGCAGCGCCATCACGAGCAGCGCGCCGATGATGTGCACGCTGACCGCGACGATCAGGCCGAGCAGCACCATGAACAGCAGGCTGACGGCCCGCGTGGGCACACCGCGGGCGGCCGCGGACTCGGGGTCGAGCGAGTCGAAGCGCAGCGGGTTCCACATGAGCAGCAGGCCGAGCAGCACCACGATGCTGATGCCGAGCAGCCAGCCGAGGTCGGGGCTCGAGACCGAGACGATCTGCCCGGTGAGCAGACTGAACCGGTTGGCGCTGCGCCCGTCGTAGAGAGACAGGAACAGGATGCCGAGGCCGAGGCCGAACGGCATCAGCACTCCGACGATCGAATTGCGGTCGCGGGCCTTGGCGCCGAGGATGCCGATCAGGATCGCCGCGACCAGGGCGCCGCCGAGCGACCCGACGACCACGCTGCCGCCGAACAGCAGCGCCGCGGCGGCCCCGGCGAACGACAGCTCGCTCACTCCGTGCACCGCGAACGCGAGGTCGCGCTGCATCACGAAGACGCCGATGAGTCCTCCGACGATGCCGAGCACCGCTCCCGCGATGATCGAGTTCGCGAGCAGAGCGACGAGCTCGCCGTAGTCCTGGAACGAGAAGACGTCGCTCCAGTCGACCGCGGGGACGATGCCGGTGATGACGGTCATGCGGCACCTCCGTGGTCGTGATCGTGCGCGTGCTCATGGTGGGGCTCGGCATCGGGCACTCCGACGACGACCAGTCGGTCGCCCGCTCGCAGCACGAAGACCGGGGTGCCGTAGAGCTCGGTGAGCACCCGCGTCTGCAGCACCTCTTCGGGGGTGCCGAGCACGAAGCGGCCACCCGCGATGTAGAGGATGCGGTCGACGCGGCCGAGGATCGGGTTGATGTCGTGGGTCACGAACAGCACGGCGGCGCGGCGATCGCGACGCTGGCGGTCGATGATGTCGGTGATGGCGACCTGATTCGCGAGGTCGAGGTTCGACAGCGGCTCGTCGCACAGCAGCAGGGTCGGCTCGTCGGCGAGCGCCTGGCCGACGCGCAGCCGCTGCTGCTCACCGCCCGACAGCAGCCCGACACGGCGATCGGCATAGTGCGCGGCTCCGACCGAGGTCAGCAGCTGATCGACCTTGGCCCGGTCGCCGCGGTGCGGGATCGGGAATCCGAAGCGGCTGCCCTGCACGCCGAGCGCGACGAGGTCGCGGGCCCGCATGCTCGTGTCGGGGGCGAGTGAGCGCTGCTGCGGGATGTATCCGATGCGCGGATTTCCTTTGCGCACGGGTTCGCCCGCGACCGTGATCTCGCCGGCCGACAGCGGCTGCAGGCCCAGGATGCTGCGCAGCAGCGTGGTCTTGCCCGAACCAGACGGACCGAGCACGGCGATGAACTCGCCGGGCTCGACCGTGAGGTCCAGTCCCGACCACAGCTCGCGATCACCGCGCTGCAGCGCGGCTCCCCGCACTTCGAGCACCGGGTTCGACTTCTCGGCTCCTGCCCGCGCGTCGGCGGCGGCGCTCACGACTGCAGCGCGTCGGCGAGGCTCTGGATCGCGTCACTCATCCACTCAGAGTACGACGATCCTTCGGGCAGCAGCTCCGTGAAGGCGACGACAGGGATGCCGGCCGCGGTTGCGGCATCCTCGACGCGCTGCGTCTCGGCTCCACCGGTCTGCGCGTTCGTGAGCACGGCCGCCACATCGCCGCCGTCGACGACGTTGAGGGTGTCGAGCAGCGTCGCAGGGGCGACATCGCTGCCCTCCTCGACGGCCTCGGCGAACCCCTCGGGCGTGACGTCGGTGAGTCCGGCGGCGGTGGCGATGTAGCCGGGCAGCGGCTCGGTGATGATCACGTTCGCACCGGCGGCATCCGTCTTCAGCGTCTCGAGGTCGGCCTCGAAGCCCTCGAGGTCGGCGACGATCTCTTCGGCGTTGGCGGTGAACTCCGCCTCGCCGTCCGGATCGATGGTGGCGAGCTCGTCGGCGATGGCCTCGACGACGTGGATCATCGTGTGCGGGTCGAACCAGACGTGCTCGTTGAAGCCCTCGATGTGGTTGTGACCCTCGTGGCCCTCTTCACCTTCGGCGTGATCGTGGTCGTGGTCGTGGTCTTCCTCGCTCGTGCCCTCCTCGTCGGAGTGGCCTTCGTTGCCGGGGAAGTCGTGTGAGAACTCGACGGCGCTGACCACGTGCACGTCCTGCGCATCCTGCAGCAGCGTGTAGATGAAGCCGTCGTAGCCGCCGCCGTTCTCGATCACGAGGTCGGCCTTCTGCACGGTGAGCCGGTCGCGGGCCGATGCCTCGTACGAGTGCGGGTCCTGCGTGGCCGAGGTGATGATCGAGGTCACGTCGACGCGGTCGCCGCCGATCTGCGCGGCGAGCGAGCCGTAGACATTGGTGCTCGCAGCGACCGTGACGGTGTCGCCGGCACCCTCTCCCGCTGCGGGAGTGGTGGAGCATCCGGCCAGCGAGAGCGCGGCGACGGATGCGAGGGCGAGGGCGACGAACTGCTTCTTCATGCTCTCACTCTAAACGCTAATGAGAACCATTATCAAATCGGCCGTAGGCCGCCTTGATGCCGGGTCGGCTCGCCACCGCGCCGTCTGCAGGACCGCAGCTCGGATGCAGGACGAGAAGCCGTGTTCTCGTCCTGCATCCGTGCTCTCGTCCTGCAGACGACTCAGTGGAACCTGGTCAGCCGATGAGGCCGGGCGCGATCCAGACGGTGGAGTCGCCGGGAAGGGCGCCGTCGACGACCGAGCCGAGCACGACGTCTGCGGCATCCGCCCCGAGGTCGAACGGCTCCGAGCCGAAGTTGGTGACGATTTGCCAGCCGTTCGGGCGAGCGAAGCGCAGCACGTCGGCGCGCCCGGTCTCGATCCACTCGAGGCTCTCCTCCGTCTGCAGCTCATGGCGCAGGCGCAGCGCCTCGCGGTACAGCGCGAGCGTCGACGAGGGGTCGGCCGCCTCGACATCGACCGCGGACTCGGCGAACCAGGCGGGCTGCGGCAGGTGCGCGTCGCCGGAGCCGAATCCGAACGAGGGACCGGATGCCGTCCACGGCAGCGGCACACGGCATCCGTCCCTTCCCAGGCCGTCGAAGACGGCCCCACGGAAGAACGCCGGGTCCTGACGCTGCTCGGGCGCGACATCGGCGACCTCGTGCAGCCCCAGCTCCTCGCCCTGATAGAGATAGGTGCTGCCGGGAAGGCCGAGCAGCAGCAGCGTCGCGGCGTGTGCCCTGCGCAGGCCGCGCTCACGGTCGAGCTGGTCCTCCGGGCCCCCGGCGGAGACCCACTCGACACCCTGCTTCACTCCGGTGCGTCCCCCGAGCTGCGGCAATCCGTAGCGCGTCGCGTGACGCGTGACGTCGTGGTTCGACAGCACCCACGTCGTCGATGAGCCCGTCGCCTGCGACTGCGCCAGGTTGTCGGCGATGATGGTGCGGAACTGCGTCGCGTCGAAGTCGGCGACGAGCAGATCGAAGTTGAACGCCTGACCCAGCCCCTCAGCCGAGGCGTACTTCGCCCGACGCTCGGGCGTGCTCACCCAGGCCTCGGCGACAGCCGTGCGAGGAGGGTCGTACTCGTTGAAGACCCGACGCCACTCGGCGTACACCTCGTGCACGTCGTCACGGTCGTGCAGCGGGTGGTTGCCGTCGTGCGGCAGCAGCTCGAGCTCGGCCGTGCTCGGCAGCGGTTCGGTGAGGTCCTTCGTGAGCATGTGGGCGACGTCGATGCGGAAGCCGTCGACTCCGCGGTCCGACCAGAAACGCAGGGTCTTCAGGAAGTCCTCGCGCACCTCGGGGTGGTCCCAGTTGAGGTCGGGCTGCTCGGGAGCGAAGCTGTGCAGGAACCACTGCCCGTCCGCCACGCGCTCCCATGCAGATCCGCCGAACGCGGCGGTCCAGTCGGTCGGTGGCTCGGAGCCGTCGGGACCGCTGCCCTCGCGGAAGATGTACCGCTCACGGGCGGCCGACCCGCGGCCGGCGGCGAGCGCCTCCTGGAACCACTCATGCAGGTCGGACGAGTGGTTCGGCACGATGTCGACCACGACGCGGATGTCGCGCTCGTGCAGCGCGGCGACCATCTCGTCGAAGTCCTCGAGCGTGCCCAGACGCGGATCGACGTTGCGGTAGTCGGCCACGTCGTATCCGCCGTCGGCCAGCGCCGACGGGTAGAACGGGCTCAGCCACACCGCGTCGATGCCGAGGTCGCGCAGATAGTCGGCGCGCGAGACGATGCCCGGGATGTCGCCGAGTCCGTCTCCGTTGGCATCGGCGAAGCTGCGGGGGTAGATCTGGTAGACGGCGGCCTGTCGCCACCATGCTGCCGTCTTGTCGTCGCGGGTCTCGTCGCGGGTCTCGGTGAGAAGCGCATCGGTCATGAGGGGTCTTGCTCCTTCGTGTTGCGGTCTGGGGTGCGCGCGGACCGACTCTCGCCGGTCCGCGCGATGGCGATGGCGTCAGCCCTTGACGGCGCCCTGGGTGACGCCTTCCATGACGAAGCGCTGCGTGAACAGGTACGCCAGGATCGCCGGGGCCATCGCCATCAGGTATGAGGCGAACGACACGTTGTAGTTGTTGCTGAACTGGGTCTGGAAGAGGTTCTGCCGCACCGGGAGGGTCTGCATGGCCGGGTCCGAGATGATCAGCGACGGCATCATGAAGTCGTTCCACGCGTAGAGGAAGGCGAAGATGCCGACCGTGGCGCTCATCGGCGCGAGCAGCGGGAAGATCAGCTGCCAGAACGTCTGCCATGTGCTGGCGCCGTCGATGCGCGCGCTCTCCTCGAGCTCGATCGGGATCGAGCGCAGGAACGCGGTGAACAACAGCACGCTGAAGCTCAGCTGGAACATCGTCGCGAGGATGATGACCCCGAACGGGTTGTCGAGACCGACCCAGCCGGTCAGCTGGATCTGCGGCAGCGCCACGACCGGGAACGGGATGAACATCGCGGCCAGCAGGTAGAAGAACGAGTAGCGGAACAAGCGGTGGTCCCAGTTGCGGACGATCGCATATGACGCGAACGCGGCCAGCACGATGGTCGCGATGACGGTGCCCGCCGTGACGAGCAGCGAGATGCCCGCTCCGACGGGGAACTTCGTCAGGTTCCACGCCTCGACGAAGCCGTCGATGCTGAACGGAGCCGGCAGCGAGAAGGCGTTGCCGTCGACAGCCTGGCCCGTGGTCTTGAACGCCATGGACATCGTCACGTACAGCGGAAGCAGCACCGTGACGGCGCACAGGATCAGGATGATCGTGCCCGACCAGTTGACGCGCTCCATGCGGACCCTCGGCTTCTTGCCCGAGGCGGGGATGGTGGTGAGTGTCTGCGTCGACATCAGAGTGCGTTCCTTCCGCGGGTCAGCGAGAGCTGCAGCAGGGAGATGAGCACGGCGACGATGAAGAAGATCGTCGCGTTGGCCATCTGGTAGGCGTAGTCGCCGCCGTTGAAGCCCGCGATGATGGTCATCGCGACGCTGCGGGTGGCGGTGCCGGGACCGCCGTTGGTGAGGCCGACGATGATGTCGTAGGCGTTGAGGAAGCCCTTGAACCCGAGGATCACGTTGATCACCACGTATCCGGCGACGAGCGGCAGCGTGATGCGGAACAGCTGCTGCCTCTTGTTCGCCCCGTCGATGCTCGCCGCCTCGTAGACCTCGCTCGGCACCGAGAGCAGACCTGCGATGTAGATCAGCAGCGTGCCGGGAACGGCCTGCCACGCGGTCACGATCACGATCGCGACCCAGGCGAGATCGGGGTTGGCGAGGAGGCTGGTCGACAGCCACGGGATGCCGGTGGCGGCGCCCGCGGCCGGGATGGAGTTCGAGAAGAGGAAGTTGAAGACGTAGGCGATGATGATGCCCGAGATCACCATCGGGATCACGAAGATCGTGCGCAGCCCCGTCTTGAAGCGGATGCGGGAGGTCAGCCCGACCGCGAGCAGGAACGCGATCACGTTGACGACGATCACCGTGGCGATCGAGAAGCCGAACGTGAACAGGTAGCTCTGCAGGATGGCCGGATCGCTGAACATCGCGATGTAGTTCGTCAGACCGCTGAAGCTCCACTCCCCGATGCCGATCGAGTCGGTGAAGCTGAAGAAGATGCCCATGACCGCGGGCACGGTGATCGCCAGGGTGAAGATCACGAGGGTCGGAAGCAGGAACAGGTAGTAGATCGGCTCGACCCGCCCCTTGCGACGACGGAGCTTGCGGCCCTGTCCCGTGACGATCGAGGTCGTGTCGGTGGTCGGGCTGTTCGGCCGCGTCACATTCGCGGCTGCGGTGGTGCTCACGGTGCGGACTCCTCTGTCTCGCCGGCTGCCGCATCATCGGTCTTGGGGATCGGTGCGCGGAAGGCGATGCGAGCCCAGTCCGCGTCCATCGTGCGCAACATCGAAGTGGTCGAGGCGCCGAGCACCATCGCCTGCGCGTAGTTCATCACTGGGATCGTCTTCGGCACGAGCACTGAGGGGCCCTGGTAGATCTGCCCGTTCTCGTAGTACTCGATCATCCCCTCGATCCGGGGATCATCCGGGGCCGGTGCACCCTTCGTCGGGGTGAAGCCGAGCTGCGATGCGTTGTACGCCTCGATGTTCTCGGGCAGATAGAGGTACTCGAGGAACTCGCGTGCCGCCTCCTGGTGGTTCGATCCCTCGGGGATCATCGCGCCGAGGTCCATGTTCACACGCACACCGAGGTCGGCCGGATCGTCGGTCATCGGCAGCGGGAACGTTCCGAGCTCGAGGTCGGGTGCGGTCTTCGCGATCTCGCTGAACGCCCAGGGGCCCTGCATGTACATCGCAGCCTCGCCCTTGCTGAACGCCAGGTTGCCGTCGCCGTATCCCCGGCTCTCGGCATCCTCGTTCGTGTAGTCGTTCGCGAGCTGCATCATCTGATCCATGGGCTCGGCGAAGTCCTTCTCGAACGAGACGGGCGAGTCGGGGCCGACGGCGGCACCCTCGTCGGCCATCGCGTCGAAGAACTCGATCGTGTCCACCGATCCTCCGATCGAGTAGTCGTACCACCCCTGGCCCACGGTCCAGTCATCCTTGAACGTCGCGTAGAACGGGTCGATCCCTGCGTCCTTCAGCTGGTCGCAGACCGCGATCAGCTCGTCCCAGGTCTGCGGGACCTCGAGCCCCTGGGCGTCGAAGATCTCCTTGTTGTAGATGACCGATGCCGCCATCACCGAGTACGGCAAGGCGCTGGTGCGGCCCTCGCACGACCCGTACTGGTCCATGAGCGGCTGCAGATCGTCGCGGACGGATGCGGCGGCGTCGGTGTCGGAGAGATCGGTCAGGGTGCACCGCTGCACGAACCGCGCGATCTCGTAGTTGTAGTTGCCGAGGATGAGGTCGGGCGGATTGCCCCGCACGAAGCTGGCCGAGATCACGTCCGGCCCCGAGGTGTCGATCTCGACCCGCACGTCGCTCTGCGACGAGTTGAACTGGGCGACGAGGTCGGTCATGAAGCCGATCGCCTCACGCTTGTTGAACGTGAAGCGGATGGTCTCGGTGCCGCCGCCGGGTGCGCAGGCGGTGAGGGCGGAGCCGACGAGCGCCAGCGCCATGGCAGCACCGGCCACTCGTGCGACGGAGGGGGATTTCACAGACACCGTTGTCCTTTCGTCCTGTAGATCCGCAGACTAAATCTAGTGAGCGAATTTACTTCGATGAACGGTACTGTCTCATGTGGACGAGAGTGAGGTCAAGACCCGTGACAGAAGTCTCCGCAGGTCTGGGCACCGGGCGCGCCAGCGTCGGCGCCGTGCTCGACTTCGCCTGGGCGGCGGGCGAGTTCACCGCCACCGACGTCATGGCCTCGACGTCTCTGACGCGCTCGACGGCCATCGACGCGATCGACACCCTCGTCAGCGCGGCCGTGCTCCGTGAGCTTCCGAACGCGAGGGCCGCAGGCAGCTACCGCGCAGGGCGCCCCGCGCGACGCTTCGTGCTGGCATCCGATCTCGGTGTCGTGCTCGGCGTGGATGCCGGTGACAACCATGTCGCCGTCACCGTCTCCGATCTGCTCGACCGCACACTCGTGCACCACCGCACGGACATCGACTCGACCGAATCGGCGGCGGCGCGGCGCGCGACGGTGCTCGGCCAGATGGAGCAGGCGCTCACCGAGGCGGGTGTCTCGAAGGATGACATCCTCGCGATCTGCGTCGGCGTCGCCGCTCCCGTGAATCGCGCAGGGGTCTCTCCCCCGCATCCCGACGGCTTCTGGGAGCGCACGAACCCGGGCCTCGCCGACGCACTGGCCGGCTGGGCGCCGGCCGTCGAGATCAAGAACGACGCTCAGCTCGCCGCTATCGCCGAGGGCTCGGTCGGGGCCGCAGTGGGATGCCGGGACTACGTCGCGCTGCTCGCCGGCGAGCGCTTCGGCGGGGGCGTCGTCGTCGACGGCCATGTGCTGCACGGCGCGCACGGCGGCGTCGGCGAGGGCATCGTGTTCGACCACATCGTGGGCGTGGGGTCGGCCTTCGGTCTGAGCTACGCCCTGCAGGACGAGGTGCGTGGCGCCGTCGCGAGTGGCGAGGTCGACGCGAGCTCGCCGATCGGACGCCTCGCCGACGACGACCGCGTGGATCCGCGCGTCGTGCTGACAGCCGCCGCGTCGGGTGATGCCGATGCGCTGCTCGCGACCTCGCGCGTCGGCGCCACCCTCGCTCGGGTGGTCGGCGTTCTGGGAAGCATGTACGACCCGACGCGCGTGATCGTCTGCGGCGCAGTCGCCGAGAGCGTCGCTCCCGTGATCGCCGCCGCGCGCGAGGTCGTGCCGACCGAACTGCACCTGCCGGCGCCCGAGATCCTCGCCTCGACGCTCGGCGCCGAGGTCGTCTCGATCGGGGCCGTCACCACCGCCCGCATGGCCGCCCGCGAGGTGGCCGTGCCGCTGCTGGCGGAGCGGCGACTCAGCGCGGTCGGCTGAGCGCAGTGCAGGAACCAGAGCCTCGGCACTCCCCCTCGTCGATCGAGCTGCTCCTCGACCCGGATGCGGAGACTGCCGTCCGTTGCGAGTGGGATGCCCTCGCCGCACGAGGGCTCTCGAGCCTCGCGGGGCACACATCCGCGAGCAACCGCCCTCACGTCACGCTGGTCGCACGCATCGGCCTGTCGAAAGTGGACCTGGGGTGTCTGGCAGACATCGCATCGTTCCCCCTGACACTGGGGGCGCCCCTGCTCTTCGGCAGCGGCGAGCGTCGCGTGCTGGCCCGGAGCGTCGTTCCCAGTGCGGAACTGCTGGACCTCCGCGAGAGTATCCTCGCCGCCGTCGGGCCTGGAGATGATGCCCCGCACACCGCGCCGGGCGAGTGGATGCCGCATGTCGCGCTCGCCCGCAGATTGCGGGTCCCGGGCCTCGCGGCGGCGCTCGACCTGATCGGCGGCGACATCCACGGTCACGCACATGCGGTGCGGCGCTGGGACCCCGACGTCGCCGCCGTCACTACCCTCGCGGAGCTACGGCTCTAGCGGGCACGCGTTCCGAGGACGGAAGCGGTCTAGCAGCCGCCGACATGTCGGGGCGCGAGGCACCGGCATCCGCGGGAATGCTCCTGGTCTCCCCTGCGCGGACGCCGGAGGACCTCACTCGACGAGGAGCGCGGGCTCCTCGAGAACCGATGCCACGTCGGCGATGAAGCGGCTCATGCCGTCGCCGTCGATCACGCGGTGGTCGAACGAACCGGCGACCGTGGTGACCCAGCGGGGGCGCACCTCGCCGTCGACGACCCACGGCTTCTGGCTGATCGTGCCCATCGCCACGATGCCCGCCTCGCCGGGGTTGATGATCGGCGTGCCGGCATCCATCCCGAAGACGCCGATGTTGGTGATCGTGATCGTGCCGCCCTGCTGGTCGGCCGGGCTCGTCTTGCCCTCGCGGGCGGTGAGCGTGAGCCGGTTCAGCGCGCGGGCGAGGTCCTTCATGCTGAGATCCTGCGCGTCCTTGATGTTCGGCACGAGCAGACCGCGAGGCGTGGCCGCGGCGATGCCGAGGTTCACGTAGTGGCGCACGGCGATCTCGGCGCCGCCCTCGGTCTCGATCCAGGCGGCGTTGACCATCGGCGTGCGACGCGCAGCCCAGATCACGGCACGGGCCATGATCAGCAGCGGGGAGACGCGGATGTCGGCGTAGTCGGGCGACGCCTTGAGACGCTTGACGAGTTCCATCGTGCGGCTCGCGTCGATCTCCTTCCACACCGTCACGTGCGGGGCGGAGTACGCGCTCTGCACCATCGCCGACGAGGTCGCCTTGCGCACTCCCTTGACCGGGATCGACTCGGTGCGATCATCGCTCCGGCCCGAGGCGGATGCCGGGGCCGGCGACAGCCCGCGGGCGAGACCCGACGGGGTGCTCTGCGGCGCGGGCACGGTCTCCTCGCGCACGGCACCCCACTCGGGCGTCTCGATGTTGCGGAAGACGCTGGCCTGCTGTGCGTGGGTCATCACGTCGTCCCGGGTGACCTCGCCGTCGGCGCCGGTGGGCGTGACGGTCGTGAGGTCGACGCCCAGGTCGCGAGCGAGCTTGCGGATCGGCGGCTTCGCGATCACACCGACCGACGAGCGGACGGGGCGCTCGGCCGGTCGCTTGCGACGCGAGGTCGCACCGCCGCCCGTGCCGTAGCCGACGAGCACCGAGCCGCCACCCTCTTCGGGCGCGGGAGCCTCGGCCGTGGCGATCACGCCCGGACCGGCATCGTCACGGGCATCCGTCACGAAGGTGATGATCGGCGAGCCGACCTCGACCGTCGCGCCCTCTGCGGCGAGCAGCTCACCGACGACGCCGGCGTGCGGCGAGGGCAGCTCGACGAGCGACTTGGCCGTCTCGATCTCGCAGATCACGTCGTTGATGGCGACGGTGTCACCGGGCGCGACCTTCCACGCCACGATCTCGGCCTCGGTCAGGCCCTCGCCCACATCGGGGAGGTTGAAGTTCTGCGTGCTCATGTGCGGTCCTTTCGGAACGGCGAGATCGGGGTGAGATCAGTAGGCGAGGGAGCGGTCGACGGCCTCGAGGATGCGGTCGGCATCCGGAAGGTAGGTGCCCTCGAGCTTCGCGGGCGGGAACGGGGTGTCGTACCCCGAGACCCGCAGCACCGGGGCCTCGAGTGCATAGAAGGCACGCTCCATGACCGTGGCCGCGATCTCGCTGCCGATGCTGACGAAGCCCTGCGCCTCCTGGGCATAGACCATGCGTCCGGTCTTGCGCACCGAGCTCAGGATCGGCTCGTAGTCCACCGGCGACAGCGAACGCACATCGACGACCTCGCAGCTGGTGCCCTCGGCCTCGGCGAGCGCGGCCGCCTGCAGCAGGGTCGTCACCATCGCGCCGTGTCCGACGAGCGTCACGTCCGAGCCGGTGCGCACGACGCGAGACGAGTGCAGCGGGGCGGCCGAGGCGTCGAGCTCGACCTCGCCCTTCTGCCAGTAGCGGCTCTTGGGCTCCATGAAGATGACCGGGTCGTTCGACGCGATGGCCTCCTGGATCATCCAGTACGCGTCGTTCGGCGTCGAGGGCGAGACCACCCGCAGTCCGGGAGTGTGCGCGAAGTACGCCTCCGGGCTCTCCTGGTGGTGCTCGACGGCACCGATGTGTCCGCCGTAGGGGATGCGGATCACGATCGGCAGACTCAGCTTGCCCTCGTGCCGGTTGGTGAGCTTGGCGAGCTGCGTCGTGATCTGGTCGAACGCGGGGAACACGAATCCGTCGAACTGGATCTCGATCACCGGGCGGAACCCGGTCATCGCGAGCCCGATCGCCGTTCCGACGATCCCCGACTCGGCGAGCGGCGTGTCGAGCACGCGCTTGTCGCCGAAGTCGCGCTGCAGGTGCTCGGTCACGCGGAAGACGCCGCCGAGCTTTCCGATGTCCTCGCCCATGAGCAGGACTCTGGAGTCGTCTTCCATGGCCCGGCGCAGGCCCGAGTTGAGGGCCTTGCTGAGGGGCATCGTCTCGAGGGTCACTTGCTGTCTCCTTCGAACGATGCCTCGTACTGCCTGTGCCAGGCCTTCTCCTCCGCGATGAGCGGATGCGGGTCGCTGTACACATGGTCGAAGATCAGGTCTGCGGTGGGCGACCCGAGTTCGACGCTGCGAGAACGCAGGTCTTCGGCGGCGTCTGCCGCCTCGGCATCCACATCGGTGAAGAACTGCCCGGCCGCTCCCCTGTTCTCCAGGAACGCGCGCATGCGATCGATCGGGTCGCGCTGCGCCCATGACTGCTCTTCGTCGGAGCCGCGGTACTTCGTGGGGTCGTCACTGGTGGTGTGCGCGCCGAGACGGTAGGTGACCGCCTCGATCGCACGGGGACCCCCACCGCTGCGGGCCTCGTCGAGGGCGACTCGCGAGACGGCGTAGCTGGCGAGCACGTCGTTGCCGTCGACGCGCACGCTGGGGATGCCGTAGCCGGCGCTGCGCTCGACGAGCGGCACCCGCGACTGCGTCGACACGGGCACGGAGATCGCCCAGTGGTTGTTCTGCAGGAAGAACACGGTGGGCGCCTGGTAGCTCGCCGCGAAGACCATCGCCTCGTGCACGTCGCCCTGGCTCGATGCCCCGTCGCCGTAGTAGACGATGACCGCTTCATCCTTGTCGAGGTCGCCGGTGCCGGATCGCCCGTCGAAGTTGAGCCCCATGGCGAATCCGGCGGCGTGCAGCACCTGCGAGCCGAGAACGAGAGTGTAGAGACGGGTGTTGCCATTCTTCGGGTCGGTCGGGTCCCAGCCGCCATGCGAGACGCCGCGCATGAGCTTGATGATGTCGACGGGGTCGACTCCGCGGATCCGCGTCACGGCGTGTTCGCGATACGACGGGAAGATGGTGTCCTGCGCGCGGGCGGCGCGGGCGGAACCGACCTGAGCGGCCTCCTGCCCACGGCTCGGCGGCCACAGGGCGAGCTGCCCCTGACGCTGCAGGTTGGTCGCCTGGGTGTCGATCGCGCGGATGACCACCATGTCGCGGTAGAACTGCTCGAGCTCGGCGTCGCTGATCGCCTCGATCAGGGACAGGTATTGCTCGGCAGCCGGACTCGGCGTGAAGCGGCCGTCCTGATCCAGGACGCGTACGAGTTCAGTCTCTGGCAAGGTCACGGTGCCACGCTACCGCCGTGCGCATGCTCGGGCACGCATACCTAGGACGTCCTCGCATCTGCCGGGAAACCGGAGAACAGGGCGCCCCGAGCCCGTCAGAGCTGCGTCGCGGCGACCTCGAGAACGCGATCGACCGATGCTTCTTCGCCGACCGAGATGCGGATGCCGTCGCCCGGGAAAGGGCGCACGATGAGGTCGGCCGAGACGAACGCCGCGGCGACGTCGACGGTGCGCTCGCCGGTGGGCAGCCAGATGAAATTGGCCTGACTGTCGGGCACGTCCCAGCCCTGCGTGCGGAGGCCTTCGACCAGACGGGTGCGGCGCTCGACGATCACCGCGACGCGCTCGAGCAGCTCGGACTCGGCATCGAGGCTGGCGATCGCGGCGTTCTCGGCCGCCGACGTCACCGAGAGCGGGATGCCGGTGGTGCGCGCGGCGTCGAGCACCTTCTCGTTGCCGATCGCGTAGCCGATGCGCAGGCCCGCGAGACCGTAGGCCTTCGAGAAGGTGCGCAGCACCACGACGTTCGGATGCCGTTCGAAGACGCGCTCTGCGAGGCCGTCGACCGCGCCCGGCGCGGTCACGAACTCGGCGTAGGCCTCGTCGAGGATGATCAGCACGTCGGTGGGGACGCGCTCGACGAACGTCGCGAAGTCGTCGCTCGTGATGATCGGCCCGGTCGGGTTGTTCGGGGTGCACAGGATGACCGCGCGGGTGCGCTCGGTCACCGCATCGGCCATCGCGTCGAGGTCGTGGCGCGAGTCGGCGGTCAGAGGCACCTGCACTCCGGTCGCACCGGCGACGAGCGGCAGGCTCGGGTAGGCCTCGAACGAGCGCCACGCGTAGACGACCTCGTCGCCGACCGAAGAGGTGGCGAGGATCAGCTGGTGGAGGATCGAGACGCTGCCCGCGGCGACGTGCACCTGCTCGGGAGCGACCGCGTAGCGGACGCCCAGCCGCTCGCGCAGCCGACCGGCGGTGGCATCCGGGTAGCGGTTGATCGGCGTCGTGTGCTGCAGCGCCGCGGCGACGGAGGGAAGCGGCTCGAACGGGTTCTCGTTGCTCGAGAGCTTGTAGGCGTCGGGGCCCGCCTGCTTGCCCTGTCGGTACGGCGCCAGGGCGGCGATGGCGGGGCGGATGCGCGGCAGGATCGGGTCGGTCACAAGGATGAGTCTAGATTCTGCGCCTTCCCGGTGCCGCAGGCGACCGATAGCGGTCGAGAGATTGGCGAGTGTCTTCGTGCACCTCGCATGGAAGACTGGGATGACTATGCGCTTCATCATCCGAGTCGTCGTCAACGCGTTCGCCCTGTGGGTCGTGACGCTGATCCCCGCCCTGCAGGTGCAGATCACGGCGTTCGCGCCGGGCGAGACCCTGCAGCTCGTGCTTACCCTGCTCGCGGTCGCCGCGATCTTCGCGCTCGTGAACACCTTCATCGGCACGGTGGTGAAGATCGTCGCGTTCCCCCTGTACATCCTCACCCTCGGTCTCATCGGGTTCGTGATCAACGGGTTCCTGCTGTGGCTCACCGCCTGGATCACGAGCAGCTTCGACTGGGGTCTCACGGTCGGCAGCTTCTGGTGGGGCGTGCTCGCCGCGCTCATCATCTCGCTGATCAACGGCGTCTTCGGCTTCATCCTGCGCCCGCAGAGCAAGAAGCAGCGCCGCGACTGACGGAGAGACCCGCGCATCCCCGGCGCGTCCCTCATTCGATGCGCTCGGCCTGATACTCGGTGCGCTCGATCACCTCGGCCGCGTCGAGCTCTCTCCAGAACTCGTCCACCGCGTCCATCCGGGGATCGCTCAGGTCGTCTGCGAACCTCGCGGTGTCTCTGTACGTCTCCAGGTGATGCGCGTCGACCACGAGGTCATCGAGCGTGTCATTCGGGTTCGCCTCCGTCGAGATGGTGACGCTGCCGTCCGACCCTGTGCCCTCGGGTGACCCTCCGCCGGCCAGCGCCGAGACCGGGTCGTTCGTGTGACGCAGCTGGATGATGGTCTGATCGTCGTCGAGGGTCGGCTCGACCGGGCTCCCCGCGGTGATCTGCATCTGCACATCGAACTCGCTCTCCATCGCGAGGTGCGCGGCGACCATCCCCGATTGCGAGTGAGCCACGACGTCGACCTCGTCTGCCGGCTCGGCACCCGCAGCTTTGAGCGCGTCGAGGGTCGACTGATACGACGCCGATCGCTGCCCGGTGTAGAGCTGGAGGTTGGACTTCGAGTCCCACGGCTCCTTTCCTCCCCACCCGACGCTCTGCGTTCCCTCCAGATAGGCGACGAACTTCGTCGTGCCGTCGGCGAAGGAGTACTTCTCGACGGCGACCTGCGCCCCCGCGGTGGTCGGCATGCGCCCGAAGGCTCCCGCCAGGCCCGACGGCGCACCGGTGGGTGACGACGTCTTGACCGGCGAGACCGAGACGGGGTCGGCCTTGCCCCGCAGAGTCTCGCCGGGGAGCACCTTGCCCAAGCCCGACACCACCCCCACCATCGCCACGGTCCTGAACACCTCGTCATACAGCGCGGGTGTCACGAGGTTGCCGGTCAGTCCCTCGAAGCGCTCGGCGCGCCACTGGGCGATCACCTCATCGGCCGTCGCCCGGATGCGGTCATCCGACGCCGCGAGCCGATCTGCACGGCGCAACAGCCGCTGCGCCGTGCTCGGATCGGTCTGCGCGAGCATCTCGGCCTCGGCTCGCAGCTCGACGTACTCGTAGGCATCGGCCATGAGCAGGGTGGAGCTGGCGGTCTCCCGGCACTCGGAGTGCAGGCGAGACACATGCTGACCCGACGCCCACAGCCCGACCGTGTCGACGTGCGCGCTCAAGCCCGGAGTGTCGACGATGATCCGATGCGCCCGCATGATCGCGGAGTGCGCATCGTCATAGCGGCAGGCGACGGCATCCACGCGTCGAGCGACGTCGCGCAGCGCGTCGGGGTCGACCGAGATCGCTCCGCCGTGATCGATGGTCAGCCCGCTCACGAGGCGTCGATCCGCTCAGCCTCGGATTCGCGGCTGCGCATCTCGGACGCCTCGACACGAGCGCCCTGTCGAAGCTCGTCGAGCGAGCGCTGCATCGCGCGCACTCCGTCGGAGTGCCAGTCGGTGTCGGAGGCGAGGACGGCGAGCGACGCGCGCACGTCGTCGAGCGCCTCGACGGCGGTGCGGAGGGCTGCCAGGGTCTGCGCCCTCGCCCAGGCGGTCTCGCCCGCGCCGGTCTGCGTGAGTGCAAAGGAGTACATGCGCCCAGCATCCGCCATGGCCCGCCGAGTCCGAGATCGGAGTCGCCCGGATCGGCGGAGACCGTGGGGGGATCGCTCGACCCCTGCGGTGGTGCAGAACGGGTGCACCACGCCCGGCCGGGATACCCGGCATCGCACGATCGGCCTTCGACGGGCAGAATAGGACGGTGACATCCCCGGATCCCTTCCGCGTGATCTTCGTGTGCACGGGGAACATCTGCCGCTCTCCGATGGCAGAGGTGGTGTTCCGCGATCTCGCGGAGCGGCAGGGACTCGGCTCGCGGATCGTGTCGCGCAGCGCCGGAACGGGTGACTGGCATCTCGGCGAACGGGCCGATCATCGCACGCTCGATTCCCTCGCCCGCCGTGGCTACGACGGCTCGCAGCATCGCGCGAAGCAGTTCACCTTCGCCTCCTTCTCGGAGAACGATCTGGTCGTCGCCCTCGACCGCACGCACGAGCGCATCCTGCGTGAGTGGGCGCACGATGAGGACGAAGAGGGCAAAGTCACCCTGCTGCTCGCCTTCGACCCCGATGCCCGGAGTCAGGATGTGCCCGACCCCTACTACGCCGGCGCCGAGATGTTCGATTCGGTGCTCGGTATGATTGAGACCGCGACTCGCGGGCTGTTCCGCCAGCTCGAGCCGGCTCTTCGCCAGCCCCGCACGCCCCGCACTCCCGGGGCCCGATCAGGAGGACTCCCCTGACTTTCCAGCCTTCGCTCCCGCCCCAGCCCCTGAGCCCCCTCGACGGTCGCTATCGCGGCGCCGTCACCGGCCTCGCCGACTTCCTCTCGGAGGCGGGTCTGAACCGCGCCAGGGTCGAGGTCGAGGTGGAGTGGCTGATCGCGCTCACCGACCGCTCGCTCTTCGAGACTAGCCCGCTGTCGGATGCCGACAAAGAGCGGCTGCGCGCCCTCTACCGCGACTTCGGACAGGCCGAGATCGACTGGCTCGCCGAGAAGGAAGCCGTCACCCAGCACGACGTCAAGGCGATCGAGTACCTGGTGCGCGATCGCCTGAGCGCGCTCGGCCTCGACAGCATCGCCGAGCTCACGCACTTCGCCTGCACGAGTGAGGACATCAACTCCGCCTCGTACGCGCTCACCGTGAAGCGCGCGGTCGAAGAGGTCTGGCTCCCCGCGCTCGACGTCGTGATCGCCAAGCTGCGTGAACTGGCCGCCGAGCACGCGGATGCCGCGATGCTCTCCCGCACCCACGGACAGCCGGCCACCCCGTCGACCATGGGCAAGGAGATCGCCGTCTTCGCGTGGCGTCTCGAGCGCGTGCGCGCGCAGATCGCGGCATCCGACTACCTCGCCAAGTTCTCGGGCGCGACCGGCACCTGGTCTGCGCACCTCGCGGCCGACCCCGACGCCGACTGGCCCACCATCTCGCGTGAGTACATCGAGGGTCTCGGTCTCGGCTTCAACCTGCTGACCACGCAGATCGAGTCGCACGACTGGCAGGTCGAGCTCTACGACCGGGTGCGTCACGCCGGCGGGATCCTGCACAACCTCGCGACCGACATCTGGACCTACATCTCGCTCGGCTACTTCGCACAGATCCCCGTCGCCGGTGCGACCGGCTCGTCGACGATGCCGCACAAGATCAACCCGATCCGGTTCGAGAACGCCGAGGCGAACCTCGAGATCTCGGGTGCTCTGCTCGCATCGCTCGGTCAGACCCTCGTCACGAGCCGCCTGCAGCGCGACCTCACCGACTCGACGACGCAGCGCAACATCGGCGTCGCCTTCGGTCACTCGCTGCTCGCGATCGACAACCTGCGCCGCGGACTGAACGCGATCTCGCTCTCGCGCGACGTGCTGCTCGCCGACCTCGACGTGAACTGGGAGGTTCTCGCAGAGGCCATCCAGACCGTCATCCGCGCAGAGGTCGTCGCCGGTCGCTCGTCGATCACCGACCCCTACGCTCTGCTCAAGGAGCTGACCCGAGGACACCGCGTCGGCGCTGCAGAGCTGGCGGAGTTCGTCGACGGGCTCGAGATCGGGGATGCGGCGAAGCAGCGTCTGCTCGCACTCACCCCCGCGTCGTACACCGGCATCGCCGAGCAGCTCGCGAAGTAACCCGCCGAACGCTACGGGCGCGGCGGCGTCATCCGCCGCACCGTGCATGGTCGAAAACGCACCGCATAGTCGGCGCGTGGTCAAAAACGCATCGCAATCGGACGATTCGGACGCTTTATTGACCACGCATCGGGCGGGCCACGCATCAGCCCGGGGCTATTCCGGTCGGGTCGGAGAAACCCGCGATCATCATGTCAGGAGGAGGACGACGTGCGGTCCGGCTTGTCGGAGTCGGGTTCGTCTGACGACTCAGGGTCGAAGAGCACGGGACGGTCGACCGTCTTGGCGACGTCGGCGGGGTCGACCACGAGGATCAGCATCGCCAGGAACAGCAGCGTGACGATGAACGCCCCGCCGCCCACCACGAGACCGAGCGCGATCGGAGTGAGACCGTCGTAGGTGCCGCTGGCGATCGCGTTGTTGACGCGGGCGGTGAACGCTCCCGTCGACACGAGCGTCACCACGGCGGCGAAGATTCCGCAGCCGAGAGCGATTCCCAGCAGGTGCAGAGGGCGCAGGATGTCGCGCCGGGTGGGCTTCTCGTCGCTCATCGCTCTCCTCCGTGCCCGGCGGGGGCGGGGTCGTTCTCGGTCGTGCGACCCTCGGCGACAGCATCCGCTCGCTTCGGGGTGAGACCGGCGATGCCGAGGAAGACGGCGACGATCGCCGCATATCCGCCGAACATGCCGACGCCGAGGATGACGCCGGTGAGTTGGAACGCACCGGCTCCGTCGATCTCGTACGGCTGCACGAAGCCGGCCGGGATCGCGATCAGCAGCACGGCCAAGAGCAGCCCGAACGCGCCGAGGGTGATCGAGTCGCGTGCGTTCGCCTCGCCGGCTCTGCGCGCACGCAGCCCGACGACGAGTTCGAGGATGCCGGTCGTCACCGACCAGGCGATGACGACGACGAAGAAGACGTCTTCGGTTCGCCATGCGGGCACACCGGCCGTCATGCCGGCGACGAAGCTCAGCAGCGCGAAGACGACGGACGGCCAGCGCTGGCCGGCCGGATAGACGAGCCACGTGGCGACGATCATCACGAGGCCGGTCGTGAGCACGAACCCGCTGAAGACGGAGAGACCGACGGCCGCCGAGTGATCGGGCGAGAAGGTGATCATCACGGCTGCGGCGGCGGCGAAGAGCGCGCGCAGCAGCTGAACGTGACGCACGGTGAACGCGCGGGCAGGGGCAGACATGAAGATCGAGAATCCTCCGGGGGTGTTCCCCCCAGTCTACGCGGGGGCGCTGAGTGGGCGCCGCCACCGGAGAGGTGTTCGCGGGGCCCGATGGATCTCCCCAGATCGATCACCAGGCCCCGCGACAGAACGCAGCGACGGGGGCGACACTGCGTTGTGGACCGAGACGCCGTGAGGTCGGGTACCCTGCTCACGATTACTCAGCCCAGTAGACCCCAGAAATAGCACCTCGTCCCCTACGCGATGCTGGTGTGGTCGTAAGCTCACTCTAGAACGCGATTCTTCACATACCGGAGGGGGTGCTGTGATGAGCATGGAAAGTGGCATTCGCCGATATGCCGATGTATTCGCGGCGTCCTTCCGAGACGCGATCAATGCACGTGGATTGACCCTCGCCCGGCTGCACGAGCAGTTGCGCGCTCGCGGCAACAGCGTGTCGATGGCGACGCTCAGCTACTGGCGCTCCGGAGCACGCCGCCCGGAAGGTGCCCAGTCGATGGCCGCCCTCGGCGACATCGAGCAGCTTCTGCACCTCGAGCCCGGCTCGCTCACCGCGCTGCTCGGCACGACGAACCGCACCGGCCCCCTCGGCCCCAATCTGTTCCCCCTCGACGAGCGGGAACTCGAGGAGGCCGTCAAAGAGGCGTTCGCCGCCCTCGGCGCCGAATACCCCGACACGTCACGCGAACTCACGACGCACTCCGTGACGGACGTGGATGCCGCCGGCAACGTGTCGTACTCCATCACCCGCAGCATCGTGCAGTCGACCGTCGGGACGGTCGTGTCGATCCCGTTCCTGGAGATGACGCCGGGCATCAGCACGCCAGCCCCCTTCATCGAGGCTGTGGCCGGGGGACGCATCTCCGCGCGCTACTCGCATCCGAACGGCGAGGTGCACGGCGTCCTGTTCGAGCTCGACGTGCCACTGACCGCGCCGAGCACCGCGATGGTGGAGTGGTCGGTCGCCTACCCGCCCGACTATCCGCCGCAGCGGGAGACGGGTCACGCCGTCGCCCGGCAGTGCCGAGAGCTGCTGGTGTGGACGCGGTTCCACCCCGACGCACTCCCCGACCGCATCGAGGAGCGCGTCGAGACCCCGGACGGCTCGAAGCTCACCGAACTGTCTCTGGAGGGCCGCACGTCCGTGCACCAGGTGCGACGCGCGTTCGGCCCGGGGCTTCTCGGCGTCGCCTGGAGCTACGCGGACGACGCTGATCCCCGGAACCTGACCGCCGACGCCTGACCGCCGACACCTGACCGCCGGCGCCTGACCCCGCGCGCCCGACCCCGGCGCCTGACCGCTCAGCCGGGCTGATCGCCGACCGCGACCGGGCGCCCCGGCGTGTTCGACCACTGGCTCCACGAGCCGGGGAAGACCTTCGCCTCGATACCGATCTCGTCGAGCACCAGAGCGGTATGCGCCGCAGTGATGCCCGAGCCGCAGTACGCCGCGACAGGGGTGCCCTCGGTCACGCCGACGGCCGCGAAGGTCGCCTGGAGGGTGTGCATGTCGAGGATCCGGCCCTCGGCGTCGAGATGAGCGACCATCGGCACGTTGAGCGCTCCGGGGATGTGTCCGGCGACGGGATCGAGAGGCTCGTGCTCTCCGCGATAGCGATCGGGCGCGCGCACGTCGAGGAGCACACCAGAGTCGGCGAACGAGGCGGCCTCGTCGACCGAGATCGCGTCGCCGCCGATCTCGTCGAGGACCACATCACCCGGCTCCGCCTGCACGTCATCGTCTGCGACCGGGAGGCCCGCGGACGTCCAGGCGCGGATGCCTCCGTCGAGCACGCGCACATCGACTCCGCCCTGGCGCAGCAGCCACCAGGCGCGCGATGCGCTGAGTCCCTTCGCGTCGTCGTACGCGACGACGATGTCGCCCTGGTTGACGCCCCATCGGCGCGCAGCATCCTGAAGCGTCTGAGTGGAGGGCAGCGGATGACGGCCCTCAGACGGCTCTCCGTGCGTGGCCAGCTCGGTCGCGAGCGGCACGAAGACCGCCCCGGGGATGTGCCCTGATAGATAGTCGGCATGGCCGTCCGGCCGGTCGAGTCGCCACCGCACGTCGATCAGACGAAGGGGCGCCTCGGACCTCAGCAGTTCGTCCAGTTCGGCGGCGCTCACGAAATTGCTCATGAGGCGAGGCTATCGATCGGCCTTTCGAATCACGCACCTTGCTGTATTCCGTCGTCATATCGGGCTGTTCTCACGATTCGGAACGGGGGTGCGCACGGCGCTAGGCTCGAGCCGGCCCGTCGAGAAAGGACAGCATGTCCACTCGACTCCGCTTCATGAGCCTGCGTCGGCAGGAGATCGCCCTCATCGCCGTCACCGCGGTATGGGGCAGCACGTTCCTGCTCGTGCACTGGGCGATGCAGCACTCGGGGCCGTGGTTCTTCGTCGGCATCCGGTTCCTGATCGCCGGTCTGATCAGCGTCGTCATCTTCCGCCGGGCGCTGCGAGGCATGCGCTGGCGCGACATCGGCGCCGGCGTCGCGATCGGCGTGATGATCTACCTCGGATACGGGCTGCAGACCGTCGGGCTGCAGACCATCGACTCGAGCACGTCGGCGTTCATCACAGCCATGTACATCCCGCTCGTGCCGCTCGCGCAGTGGGCCGTGTTCCGCAAGCGCCCGCCCGCTATGGCCTTCGTGGGCGCCGCTCTCGCGTTCCTCGGCCTGCTGTTCATCGCAGGCCCCGACGCCTTCGCGCTCACCCTCGGATCCGGTGAGATCCTGACGCTCGTCAGCACGTTGCCGATCGCGGCCGAGATCATCCTGATCAGCGTCTTCGCCGGGAGGATCGACCTCGGCCGGATCACGATCGTCCAGCTCCTCACCGCGGGCGCACTCGGCATTCTGACCATGCCCGTCGTCGGCGAGGGCTTGCCGGAGTTCTCCTGGATCTGGGTCGGCTGCGCGGTCGGGCTCGGGGCGGCGAGCTGCATCATCCAGCTCACGATGAACTGGGCCCAGAAGTCCGTCTCGCCGACCCGCGCCACGATCATCTACGCGGGCGAGCCGGTCTGGGCCGCCGTGATCGGGCGCATCGCCGGCGAGCGCCTGCCCCTCGCCGCGCTGATCGGCGGCGCGCTCGTCGTGCTCGGCATCCTGGCCAGTGAGCTCACGCCCGTGCGGCGCCGCCCGAACGAGTAGTCACTCACGGGAATATCGGCGACGTCGGCGCGTTGCACCCGACATGATTGAAACTTCAACCGTCGTTCCGGTCGCCACCGAGCGGACGCGCGTGCGCGTGCCGATGCGCTTCGCCGACGGATTCTCGACCACGGCGGATGTCGTCACCTTCGACGGTCTGATCGACGGCCGCGAGCACCTGCTGCTCGGGCTCGGAGACTGGAGCGCGGCCATGGAGCGGGCGGCCGACGGCGGCGACGCACCCCTCGTGCGCCCGCACAGCGAATGCCTGACCGGAGACGTGTTCGGCTCGGAGCGCTGCGACTGCGGCCCTCAGCTGCGGGAGGCGGTCGAGCGCATCGCCGACGAGGGCGGGTTCCTTCTCTACCTGCGCCAGGAGGGGCGGGGCATCGGTCTCTACGCCAAGCTCGATGCGTACGCGCTGCAGGATGCAGGGCTCGACACCTATGAGGCGAACGTGGCTCTCGGTCGCGGCGAGGACGAACGCGACTACACGATCGCCGCGCAGATGCTGCAGGCGGTCGGCGTCGACGGCATCCGCCTGCTGAGCAACAACCCCGACAAGGCTGCGCAGCTCGAGGCGCTCGGCATCCGCGTCACCGAGCAGGTGCGCACCGGCGTGCACCTCTCGGACGCGAACCACCGCTACCTCGAGGCCAAGCGCGATCACACCTCGCACACGCTCGACCTCTCCGCCGCGTGATGGCGGCGGCCGTGAGGGAGGCAGGCACGATGAGCGATCGGCGACTCGACGACGACGAGATGCAGACGTGGCTGCCGACCATCCGGTTCGTCCAGCTGCTGCCGCAGGTGCTCGACCGCACTCTGAAGGCCGAGACCGGACTCAAGCACTCGCACTACGCGATCCTCGTGACGCTGGCAGGTCAGTTAGACCGCGCGATCCCCATGACCGAGCTCGCCCAGATCGCCGGACTCAGCCGCTCGCGCCTCAGCCACGCGATCGACTCGCTCGAGCATCTCGGCTGGGTGACGCGCACCTCATGCAGCACCGACAAGCGCACGCTGACGGCAGCGCTGACGGATGCCGGTCGCGAGCTGCTCCGTGCGGCGGCGCCCGTTCATGTGGCGCAGATCCGCGAGCTGATCCTCGATCCCCTGACCGCCGACGAGCGGGAGCAGCTCGGCACGATCCTCACGAAGCTGCTGCCCGGCGTCGCCGCCGCGCTCTGAAGGCGACGCCGGTCAGCGTTCCCGGTACTGCCAGAACCTCCCTCCACAGCGCGAGGGCGCGTACCGTCGAAGACATGGACACCCGCAGCGAGGTGCGCGAATTCCTCTCATCGAGGCGCGACCGCATCACCCCCGACCAGGCCGGCCTGCCCGCATACGGTGGCAACCGCCGCGTTCCGGGGCTCCGCCGAGAAGAGGTGTCGCTGCTCGCCGGCGTCAGCGTCGACTACTACACGCGACTCGAGCGGGGCGATCTGTCCGGCGTCTCCGACAGCGTGCTCGACGCGCTCGCCCGCGCCCTGCAGCTCGACGAGGCCGAGACGGCGCACCTGTTCGACCTCGCGCGCGCGGCGAATGCGTCGCCGGTCGCCCGCACGCCTCGCAAGAAGGTCGAGACGCTGCGCCCCAGCATCCTGCGCCTGCTCGATGCGATGACCGAGGCGCCGGCGATCGTGCGCAACAACTACTTCGACTACCTGGCCGCCAATGCGCTCGGCCGCGCTCTCTACTCGCCGCTCTTCACGACTCCGGTGCCGAACAGCGCGCGATTCGCGTTCCTCGATCCGGCCGCCCAGGAGTTCTACCCCGAGTGGGAGCGCAACACTCAGGAGCTCGTCGCCGCGATGCGCGGCGAAGCCGGACGAAACCCCTACGACCGCAAGCTCACCGATCTCGTGGGAGAGCTGTCGACGCGCAGCGAGCGCTTCCGCACCCTGTGGGCCGCGCACAACGTGCGCTTCCATCGCAGCGGCGTCAAGCGCATCAACCACCCGGTCGTGGGCGAGATGGAGCTGACCTACGAGGCGTTCGAGCTGCCCGCCGACGCCGGGCTGCAGATGTCGACGTACACGGCAGAGCCGGGAACAGCATCGGCCGACAAGCTGCGGATGCTGGCGAGCTGGGCGGCGACGGACGCGGCCGTCGCCGAGCCCGAGACCGTGTCGCCGGAGCGCACCGAGGCCTGAGCGCGACGGTTCTGCTCTGAGCAGAACCGCTCGAACCCGCGCATGACGGCGGCATATCGTGAGGCATGGCCGACCTCGTCCCGTTCTCCCGTGCACCTCGTCCTTCCCGCCCTCGCCCCAGCGAGCCCGAGCCCCTGTGGCGACAGATGCTCGGCGACCAGCTGCGGCGGCGACGACATGACCGCGACGAGACGCTGACCGAGACGGCCGAGAATGCCGGAGTGTCGCCGCAGTACCTCTCGGAGGTCGAACGCGGACTCAAAGAACCGTCGAGTGAGATGATCGCGGCGATCGCCGGCGCCCTCGACACCTCACTGATCGAGCTGACGAGCGCCGTGGCCGACGAGCTGCGTCAGGTGACGGCCGCTCCGGCATCCGCTGCCGTCTCGGCCGCACGCGGGGCCTTCGCCCTCGCCGCTTGAGCCATCGCGGGATCCCCGGCCGGGGTCTTCGGGCCGGGGCGTCGGCCAGATCTTCGGCCCCGGCCCGTGTCCTTGGCCCGTCTGCAGGACCACGGCACGTCTGCAGGAACAGATCGGCAGAATCACCCCGCATCCGTGCTTCGATCCTGCAGACGGCCGGGCATCGGGTCAGACGGCCCACTCCCCCAAGACGGTGTCGATCAGCCCGTAGTCGAGAGCGGCGGATGCCGTGAAGACACGATCCCGGTCGGTGTCGGCGCGCAGCTCGCTCAGCGAGCGCCCACTGTGCCTGGCGAGGATCGCCTCCATGTCTGCCCGCACGCGCACGACCTCGTCGGCCGCGAGGATGAGGTCGGGAATGGCCCCCCGCGACTGGCCCGCTGGCTGATGCAGCACGATGCGGGCATGGGTGAGCGCGGCCCGCTGACCCGGCGCTCCGGCGGCGACGAGAAGTGCAGCGGGTCCGATCGCCTGCCCGACGCAGGTCGTCGCGACGGAGGGGCGGATGTGCTGCATCGTGTCGTAGATCGCCAGCGCCGCCCCCGGGTCGCCGCCTTCACTGTTGATGTAGAACTGCACGCCCGCGTCCTGACTGTCGGCGTCGAGGTGCAGCAGCTGCGCGATGAGGGCGTTCGCCACTCCCGCGTCGATGCCGGTGCCGAGATAGATGACCCGTTCGGCGAGAAGATGCGAGTAGACGTCCATCACGCGTTCGCCGCGCGGATGCTGCGCGATGACGTTCGGGATCGTGTAGCCGCTCATGCGCTCGCCCCCAGCCCGACGCGGGCCCGGCGACGGGGCATGAGGTCGGCGAGCGAGTCGAGGACCTCATCGATGAACCCGTAGTCCTTCGCCTGCTCTGCGGTGTACCAGCGGTCGTGCAGCGAGTCCTCGAAGATGCGATCCACGGGCTGCCCGGTGTCGGCGGCGATCAGCCCGAGCACCGTGTCGCGCATGTGCCGCAGGTCGTCTGCCTGGGTCTCGAGCTCGCCCGCCGACCCGCCGATGCCGGCGGAACCCTGATGCATGAGGATGCGCGCGTGGGGCAGCGCCCTGCGCTTGCCCTTCGCGCCCGCCGAGAGCAGGAACTGCCCGGCGCTGCACGCGAGTCCGAGCGCGAGGGTCGACACGTCGTTCGGCACCAGCGTCATGAGGTCGCGGATCGCGAGCATCGACGGCACGGAGCCGCCGGGCGAGTGGATCCACAGGGCGATGTCGGTCGTCGGATCCTCGGCCGAGAGGGTGAGCAGCTGCGTCATCAGCAGCGTGCCGTTGTCGTCGTCGAGGGCGCCGTCGAGCACGAGCACGCGCTCGTGGAACAGCGCCCGTCTGGCCTCGGGTCCGAAGTGCGGGATGGGGGTCTCTTCGCTCATGGCCTCAGCATCCGCCGTGTCGAGTCCGTTCGGAACCGAATCCGCCCTCGGCAGATCCGCCGGAGGCAGAGCGACCCGAGGCAGAGCGACCCGAGACCGAGCGACCGTCGACATGCACGGATGTGCACGCGTAACACCACCGACTCACGATGCTCCTACCCTCGAAGCATGGCGACACAGCAGACACCCGAGTGGCAATGGTCCGAAGACGGCATCAACTTCCGCACCCGCAAATGGGTGAAGCCGGAGGACCTGAACGCGAACGGATCTCTGTTCGGCGGCAGCCTGCTCAAGTGGATCGACGAGGAGGCCGCGATCTACGCGATCGTGCAGCTGGGCAACTACCGCGCGGTGACCAAGCACATCTCCGAGATCAACTTCGAGGCCTCAGCCGTGCAGGGCGACCTGATCGAGATCGGCCTGCAGGCGACCCACTTCGGCACCACCTCGCTGACCATGCGCGCGGTCGCCCGCAACATGATCACCCGCAAGCGCATCCTCACGATCGAGAAGATCGTGTTCGTGAGCCTCGACGAGGACGGCACGCCGACCCCTCACGGGTACGACGAGATCACCTACAACCGCGATCGGATGCCGACGGAGCGCATCGCCACAGGCACGATCCGCCTGCCGTAGAGCCAGGCTCCGGCATCCTCTCGCCCTGCGTCTCACGCGCGCCGAAGGAGATCTCCCGTATCGAAGGACGATCGTGCGGATCGGGTCCTTCGGAACGAGAGGTCTCCTTCGATGCGTGCGGCGTCAGTCCGGGATGCCGCTCAGACGTTCCGACGGTGACTGACGCGGTGGCCGATCCAGAAGCCGACCGCGATGAGTCCTGCCAGCGTGACGACGAGCATCCAGGGCAGCATCGACGGCGCAGCGCCCGCCGTCGCGGTCGCGAGCGTGCCGGAGCCGTCGGCGATCAGGCCGTTGCCGTCTGCGAGTTCCGATGCACCCGCCTCGAGCTTGTCACCGCCCTCCGCCAGTTCGCCGGTGCCTTCGGCCACAGTGGCAGCACCCTCGGAGAGCTCGCCGACGCCGGTGCTCAGGTCTGACGCACCGACCTTCAGCGTCTCGGTGCCCTCGGCCAGCGCGGTCGCGCCCTCGTCGAGGCTGGCCGCACCGGCGCTGAGTCGCGCCGAACCGTCCTGCAGCGACACGGCGCCATCGGCGAGAGTGTCGAGACCAGCGGCGAGCCGATCCGCGCCGGCCCACAGCTCTGCGGTGCCCGCCTTCAGAGGCTGCAGTCCCGTGGCCAGCGCGAGCGCGCCTCCCGAAAGCTGCGAGGCTCCGTCGCTCAGTGGCTGCACGCCGTCGGCGAGCTTCAACGCACCGGCGGATACCGCTGAGGCGCCTGCCTTGAGCGTGCCCACACCGGACTCGAGCGTCGAGGCGCCGGCGGCGAGACCGGAAGTGCCGGCCTTCAGCTGCTGCACCCCCACGACGAATGCCGGGGCCCCTGCGGTCGGGTCTGCCAGCGCGACCGTTCCCGGCCATCCCTGCGCCGCATCGCCGTTGACCAGCGCATTCGCACCGCCGGCGACCAGCTGCGCTCCGGCGGCGGCCTGGATCGTCCCCTGCGCGAGCACGGGTGCCGCGGCGGCCGCTCCGGCGATTCCGTCGACCTGAGCATCCACTCCGGCGGCGAGAGCAGCGAGCTGCTGCATCTGCGCGTTCGTCGGGTCTGCCGCAGCGAGCTGGGAGAGCGCATCGGCCAGCTGCTGCGCGTTCGCGGGGGCACCGTTGGCCGCCTCGGTGATCGCCGCGGCGTTCTCCGGGCTGGCGAGCGCCTGAAGCTGCGGCGTCACGGCGCCGGTGATCGTCGAGCTGAGCTGGTTCGCCCCGCCGAGCACCTGCCCCGCGACCTGGTGTGCGCCGGCGACCCCGGCAGCGAGATTCGTCGCCCCGTCGAGCACCGACTGGGCTCCCGCGTCGACCTGCAGCGCGCCCGTCGTGAGGTCCTGAGCGCCGTCGACGAGCGACTGGGCTCCGCCGTCGACCTGCTGCGTTCCTGCGGCCACCTGCTGAGCGCCGTCGAGTGCGGCCCGGGCTCCTGAGTCGATCTGCTGCGCACCGGCCGAGACCCTCTGCGCACCGTCGAGCGCAGACTGCACACCGGCATCCGCCGTCGTGAGTCCCGATTCGAGACGCTCGGCGCCTGTGAGCGCCGACAGTGCTCCGGCGCTCAGCCGAGCAGCCCCGGACGCGGCGTTCGAGGCGCCGATCGCGAGAGTGTCGGCACCTACGGCGAGCGCGGCGGCGCCGGTGGAGGCGCTCTGCGCACCCGTGGCGACCTTCTCGGAGCCGACGTGGGCGCTCGTCGCTCCCGCCGCGAGCTGCTCCGTGCCGGCGGCGAGCTCGTCGGCGCCCGCAGAGAGATCACCGGCACCTGCGGCGAGGTCGGCCGAGCCGTCTCGTGCGGTGGTGGTGCCGTCGGCGAGTTCCGCGGCACCGGCCGCGATCTTGCCCGTGGTCAGGAAGAACAGGATCACCATCGCGGCCAGCAGCAGGCTGAGCACGATCACGGCTATGCGCATTCCGATTCCGTGCGCGTGGGGCTTTGCACTCGTCATTGAGGACTCCCGGGGTCAGTGGCGTCGTTGCCACCGGCGAGTGTATGGGCGGGCTCTCAGGATTCGCACAGGTTTGCTCCTCGGAACTAGATCCCGTTCATAGTGAGACTCAGTTCCTTGTAGCTGTTCGACAAACGTCGCGACCTCACGCCCACGGACGGCCAGATGCCACGGCGCCCTCCATCCGCGACAGTGCAGCGAATGCCTGCGCGAGGTCGGCGATCAGGTCGTCGACGTTCTCGAGACCGATCGACAGTCGCAGCACATCGGCGTCGGGGCGCGCTTCCGCCGGCACGGGCCGGTGCGTGAGCGCGGCCGGATGCTGGATCAGCGAATCGACCCCGCCCAGCGAGACGGCATGGGTGAACAGCGACGTCGATGAGGTGACGGCGGATGCCGCGGCATACCCGCCCCGCATCCGCATCGCGATCATGGCCCCGGTGCCCCGCATCTGACGCTGGATGATGCCCTGCGGGTCGTCGTCGAGTCCGGGATAGAACACCTCGGCGATCTCGGGGCGGTCGATCAGCCACTGCACGATGCGGCGAGCGCTCTCCTGCTGCGCGCGCATGCGCGCGGGGAGGGTCGCGAGCCCACGGTGCAGCAGGTAAGCGCCGAGCGGATGCAGCAGACCGCCGGTCACGGCACGCACACGGCGGAGCGCCTCCGCGGTCTGCTCGTCGCAGGCCACCACGCCCGCGATCACGTCGCCGTGTCCGCCGAGGTACTTCGTGGCGCTGTGCAGCGACATCGCCGCGCCGTGGTCGAGGGGATTCTGCAGCACGGGCGTCGCGAAGGTGTTGTCGACGACCACCGGCACGACTCCCGCCTGCGCCACCACGGCGGCGATGTCGGCGATCTCGAGCGTCGGATTGGCGGGGGTCTCCACCACCACGAGTCCCGTGTCCGGACGGATCGATGCGGCGACCTCGGCAGGGTGGCAATAGGTGGTCTCCACACCCAGCAGGCCGGAGCCGAGCAGGTGATCGGTGCCGCCGTAGAGGGGACGCACCGCCACGACGTGGTTCTTCCCCGCTGCGGGGCCGTGCGCGAGGATCACCGCGGTCATCGCCGCCATGCCCGATGCGAAGGCGACGGCGGCCTCGGCGTGCTCGAGCTCGGCGAGGGCGTCTTCGAACCGCCCCACGGTGGGGTTCCAGAGCCGCGCGTAGACCATGCTGCCGTCGGCGGGCGGCCGCCCACCCGTCGCCATCGCCTCGTACGAGTCGCCGCCGCGCTCGATGTCGGGCAGCGGGTTGGTCGTCGACAGGTCGATCGGCAGTGCGTGGACTCCCAGTGCCTCGAGGTCTGAGCGGCCGCTGTGCACGGCGACGGTGTCTGGATGCAACGGTGCAGTCATGTCTGCCACGTTGCCCGAAGCGCGATGGATGCGCAGGGATTCGACAGTATCCGTCGGATTCTGGCTCGTTCTCGATATTCTGAGCAAAGAGGCGATACCAGGAGGTGCGGGCATTGGCGAAAGCACAGCTCGACGAGATCGATCTCGAGATCCTCGCCGTCCTCACCCGCGACGCCGAGGTCACGAACAAGGCGCTCGCGCACGGGCTGGGTCTCGCCGAGTCGACATGCGCGCACCGCGTGCGCGCACTGCGCGAGCGCGGGATCATCCGCGACACCCGGATCCGGGTCGACGGATCGGCTCTCGGACTGCCCCTGCAGGCGATCATCAAGGTGCGCCTCGCGAATCACACGGGCCCCAAGGTCACCACGCTCTTCGACGCGCTGGCGGCCATCCCGCGGGTGCTGCAGGTGTTCCACGTCGCGGGCGTCGACGACTTCCTCGTGCACGTCGCGGTGCAGGATGCCACCGCTCTGCGCGACATCGTGCTCGAGCACATCACGATCCACCCCGTCGTCCGCGGCACCGAGACGCAGCTGGTGTTCGAGCTCCGCGACGGCGCCGGCCTGCTCGCGCGCTGAGCGGATCGTGGGCGAGGATGGACACGTCTGCCGAGCAAGGGAGCCCAGAATGAGCCGCAGCGCCACCGCAGCCACGTCCGCGATCAGAGAGATGCGCGACTTCCTCTTCGCGAATGCCACCGACTACGCGGCGGCGCGAGACGGGTTCGTCTGGCCGACGCCCACGGAGTTCAACTTCGCGCTCGAGTGGTTCGACGTCATCGCGGGCGAGACGCCCGACCGCCCGGCCGTGCAGATCGTCTCGGCCGATCTCAGTCTCGAGTCGTGGACATACGGAGAGCTGTCGTCCCGCTCGGATCAGGTCGCGGCCTGGCTGACCGACCTCGGCATCCGTCGAGGCGACCACGTCATCGTGATGCTCGGCAACACCATCGAGCTGTGGGAGGTGATGCTCGCCATCACCAAGATCGGCGCGGTGTCGATTCCGACGTCGACCCTGCTCTCGGCATCCGACCTCGCCTACCGCGTCGAGCACGGCCGGGCCCGCACGATCGTCACGCTCGGCAGCCTCGCCGAGCGCATCGCCGACATCGACGCCGACGTGCTGCGCATCGGCGTGGGCGACGGCATCCCCGCCGAATGGACGCGCTTCGACGGCTCGTCCGACGCCCCTGCGGCCTTCGAGCCCGACGCCGCCACACCGGCCGACGACACGGCCCTGCTCTACTTCACGAGCGGCACGACCAGCCGCCCGAAGCTCGTGCAGCACACGCACGTCTCGTATCCCGTCGGACACCTGTCGACCATGTGGTGGCTGGGCGTGCGACCCGATGACGTGCACCTCAACATCTCGTCACCCGGCTGGGCGAAGCATGCGTGGTCGAGCTTCTACTCGCCGTTCCTCGCCGAGGCGACGGTGTTCGTCTACAACTACGACCGGTTCGACGCGAACACCCTGATGCAGGTCATGGACACCCACCACGTCTCCACGTTCTGCGCTCCGCCGACGGTGTGGCGGATGCTGATCCAGGCCGACCTCGCGCGACTCACCCACCCGCCGCGGGAGCTGGTCGGAGCGGGCGAGCCGCTGAACCCCGAGGTCATCGACCGGGTGCGCGCGGCGTGGGGCGGCACGATCCGCGACGGCTTCGGGCAGACCGAGATGACGGCCTGTGTGGGCAACTCCCCCGGTCAGGTCGTGAAGGTCGGCTCCATGGGACGTCCGCTGCCCGGATACCCGGTCGTGCTGCTCGACCCCGCCACCGGAGAGATCGCCGAGCACGAGGGCGAGATCGCGCTCGACCTGGCCCACCCTCCGGTCGGGCTCATGGCCGGGTACTACGACGATCCGGAGAAGACGGCCGAATCCCGCGTCGGCGGCTTCCACCACACCGGAGACATCGCCCAGCGGGATGCCGACGGATACCTGACCTACATCGGCCGGGCGGACGACGTGTTCAAGGCCTCCGACTACAAGATCTCGCCGTTCGAGCTCGAATCGGTGCTGCTGGAGCACGACCTCGTGATCGAGGCGGCGGTGATCCCGAGCCCCGACCCGACGCGACTCGCGGTTCCGAAGGCGTACGTGTGCCTGCACCCCGACGCGGTCGGCGCCGAAGCCGACGCCGCCCGCTCGATCTTCGCCTACGCCCACGACCGCCTGTCGTCGCACCTCTGGGTGCGGATCATCGAGTTCGTTCCCGAGCTGCCCAAGACGATCTCGGGCAAGATCCGCCGCGTCGAGCTGCGCGCCAGAGAGGCCGAGCGCGTGACCTCAGGAGACGAGGCCGCACAGCACCGCGACCGCGACTACCGCTGACGAGCTCTCAGCCTGCCAGCGCGGGCTGACTGCCTGTGCTCGGCGTCACCGTCGTGCCGCGCGGCACGACGACCGGGTCCGGTGCGTCGATGAGTGCCTGGACGCGCGCGGCGCGGGCGGCTTCTCGTGCCGGCTCACCTGTGTTCACGATGCCGCGACCCACGGCTCCGATCACCAGCATCGCGACGAGCGCGGCGCCTGAGATCAGCAGCGGCGTCCACTGATTCGCGAACGATGCCGTGGAGCTGAGCATCGCGCTCGGGATCCACAGACCGACCGCTCCGCCGGCGAGACCCGCCGCTCCGCGCATGATCGCGATTCCTGCGATGAGCGCACACAGCGCTGCGAGCACAGCCCCCACCACTCCGATCGGCACCAGAATCGATGCCAGTTCGCTTGCCACCCTTGACGATGTCATCACGACCCCCCGGTCTGCGGAATCTCCGCATCACCAACATTACGAAGTGTCGGCATGCCGGGCATCCATCTCAAGGATGATGTTCTGCAACTGTGACGAGCTGTTCAGCGGCGCGTCAACCGCGCGAAACGCGAGGTCCTGATCACTCGCACCGGCTGGGTGACGACCGCGTCCACGACCATCGAGCCGTCGGTGGGTCCGATGATCGCCATCGCCGAGGTCTCGGTGGCCTCGACGGGGTCGACGCGCATGCGGCCGAGCGACCGGTGCGCACGCACGTACGCCGGCACCAGCAGCACGATCGCGCCGAGCCAGGCGAGAGGGTTGCTGAGCGCGACGCCCTCGAAGCCGATGAGCGCGCCGAGCACGATCGCGGCGCCCACGCGCATCACCAGCTCGATCACACCCGTGACGGTGGGCACCAGGGTGTGGCCGAGGCCCTGCAGCGCACCACGGAGCACGAACAGCACGCCGAGCGCCCAGTATCCGCATCCGTTGATGATCAGCATGAGGTGCGCGAGTTCGACGACCCCATCCGCCGCCGCGCCCTCGCCGACGAACAGCCGCACCAGCGGCGCCCCGAACGCGATGATGACGCCTCCGAGCGCGATGCCGGCGGCGATCGCCATCCAGGTGCCCTCCACGACACCGCGGCGGATGCGGTCGGGTCGGCGTCCGCCCAGGTTCTGCGCCGTGTACATCGACGAGGCGAGACCCAGCGACGAGAGGAAGGCCACGGCGAGGCCGTCGACACGGGACGCCGTCGTATAGGCGGCGACGGCCTCGGAGCCGAGGGTGTTGAGGGCCACCTGCACGACGAGCGTGCCGATCGCGATGATCGACGCCTGGAAGCCCATCGGCAGGCCGAGGCGCAGGTGCTCTCGGATGTCGTCGCGGGTGACGCGCCAGTCGGCACGACGCAGGTGCAGCATCGGCAGCCGGCGACGCACGAACTCGAGGCACAGCACGACCGACACGGCCTGGGCGACGACGGTCGCGAGAGCCGCACCCGCCACGCCCCAGTCGAGCGGGCCGACCATGAGGATCACGAGGCCGACGTTGAGCGCACACGACACCGTGAGGAAGATCAGCGGCGTGCGCGAGTCGCCGATGGCACGGATGATCGCCGAGAGGAAGTTGAAGAACATCGTCGCGCTGGCGCCGATGAAGCTGATCTGCGTGAAGATCGTCGCCTCGGCCATGAGCTCGTCAGGCGTCTGCAGCAGGGCGAGCGTCGGCGCCGCGATCAGCGGCGCGACGATCGTGAGCACCACGCTCGTGATGCCGGTCAGGATCACGCCCGTCGCGACCGAGCGACGCACCGCTGCGCCGTCTCCCGCGCCGAACGCCTGCGCGATCGGGATAGCGAAACCGCTCGTCAGGCCCCAGGCGAAGCCGATCAGCAGGAACAGCAGGCTGCCGGTCGCGCCGACGGCGGCGAGGGACTCGACGCCGAGGTGCCGGCCGACGACGACGGCATCGGCGAACTGGTACATCTGCTGCACGACATTGCCGAGCAGCAGGGGGATCGAGAACGACAGGATGACACGCCACGGGCGGCCCGTGGTGAGAGAGGTGGCCATGGTGGGAGCGGCTCGCAGAACTGGGGGGATGATCGGGGGTCGAACCAGGATATCGAATCGATTCGGTTAACTGCCATCCCCGATCGGCCATTACGGTCGGAAAGATGCCGCAGCGGGACGCGGCGCCCAACACCGGAGGTTCGAGCGATGACGACAGAGAGAACACGGGGATCCGTCGGGGTGGACGGAACCGCCGACGGCGACGACCAGCACCTGAAGAGGGCCCTGAGCAACCGTCACATCCAGCTGCTCGCGATCGGCGGCGCCATCGGCACCGGCCTCTTCATGGGCAGCGGCAAGACGATCTCGGTCGCGGGCCCCTCGGTGATCTTCGTCTACATGATCATCGGCTTCATGCTCTTCTTCGTGATGCGGGCGATGGGCGAGCTGCTGCTGTCGAACCTCAAGTACAAGTCGTTCAGCGACTTCGCGAGCGACCTGCTCGGCCCGTGGGCCGGCTTCTTCACCGGATGGACGTACTGGTTCTGCTGGGTCGTCACCGGAGTCGCGGATGTGATCGCGATCGCGGGGTACACGGATGCGCTGATCCCCGGCATCCCGTTGTGGATCCCCGGCGTCCTCGTGATCGTCATCCTGCTCGCACTGAACCTGCCCACCGTCGCCGCGTTCGGCGAGATGGAGTTCTGGTTCGCGCTGATCAAGATCATCGCGATCGTCGCGCTCATCGTCACGGGTCTCGTGATGATCTTCACCGGCTTCCAGCACGATGCGGGAACCGCGAGCTTCAGCAACCTGTGGGACCACGGCGGCATGTTCCCGCACGGCTTCATGGGCTTCGTCGCCGGGTTCCAGATCGCCGTGTTCGCGTTCGTCGGCGTCGAGCTCGTCGGCACCGCCGCGGCCGAGACCAAGGACCCCGAGAAGAACCTGCCCAAGGCGATCAACGCGATCCCGATCCGCATCCTGCTCTTCTACGTGGGCGCGCTCATCATCCTGATGGCGGTCACCCCGTGGACCGAGTACGTCGCCGGCGAGAGCCCGTTCATCGCGATGTTCGCCCTCGCGGGTCTCGGCATCGCCGCGACGGTGGTGAACCTCGTCGTGCTGACCTCGGCCATGTCGAGCGCCAACTCGGGCATCTACTCGACGTCGCGCATGGTGTTCGGCCTCGCGCAGGACGGCGACGCCCCGCGCGTCTTCGGCCGGCTGTCGAAGCGACGTGTGCCGCAGAACGCTCTGTTCCTGTCGTGCATCCTGCTGCTCTCGGGCGTCGTGCTGCTCTACGCGGGCAAGGACATCGGCACCGCGTTCGACATGGTGACCACGGTCTCAGCCGTGTGCTTCATGTTCGTCTGGACGATCTTCCTCTGCAGCTACCTCGTGTACCGCCGTCGGCGGCCGGAGAAGGTCGCAGCGTCGAAGTTCCGCATGCCGGGCGGCATCTTCATGGTGTACGTGGTGCTCGCGTTCTTCGTGTTCATCCTCTGGGCGCTCACGACGCAGCCCGACACCCTGATCGCGCTGCTCGTGACGCCGATCTGGTTCGTGCTGCTGCTCGTCGCCTGGATGTTCGTGCGCACGTCGCAGAACCATCTGACCCGTCACGCGGAGCACATCGCATACCTGCGCGACGACTCCCCGGAGTAGTCCTGGACGGCCGAGGGAGGTTCTGACAGCCCCTCCCTCATCGTCGAGGCCGCGCGTAGCGTCGGTCTCGACGAAAGGACACGCAATGCACACTCGCACACTCGGACAGGGCCTCGAGGTCTCCGCCGTCGGGCTCGGCTGCATGGGGATGTCGCAGAGCTACGGGCCGAACCCGGGCACCCGCGACGAGATGATCGGAGTGCTGAGGTCGGCTCTCGATCTCGGCGTCACCTTCTTCGACACCGCGGAGGTCTACGGCCCCTATGTGA